>Ga0208598_1000007_pt1 | contig 107687 bp, 118 predicted proteins | sample LakMenEpi22Jun12_FD_150726 | JGI IMG/M metagenome (GOLD analysis project Ga0208598, IMG submission 150726) | Freshwater microbial communities from Lake Mendota, WI - 22JUN2012 deep hole epilimnion (SPAdes) | ecosystem: Environmental > Aquatic > Freshwater > Lake > Epilimnion/Euphotic zone ... | reverse complement strand
AGCACCAGCAGCAGCACCAGCACCAGCAGCAGCAGCAGCACCAGGAGGAGCAGAACGACGACCACGACCAGCGGGAAAAACACCAGCTGCATCATCATAAACAGCTGCGCGACCAGGATCGGCGGCGCGGCGAGCAGCAGGAGGAGCAGCAAAAGGAGCAGGTGGATCTTTAAAGCCAAGTTCAGCAGTTAAATTAGCAGGAGGACCGCGTATAAGTTGAGGAGGTGGTATAGGTGCACCTTTTTTTGTAAAAAAATCTAATAATCTGCGTATAAGACCACCACGATCTTTAGCAGCAGCTTCTTCAGCAACTCTAGCTTCTTTAGCAACTCTAGCTTCTTCAGCAACTCTAGCATTATCAGCTGCTATAACAGCATCAGCCTTTTTAGCATCTTCAGCAACTCTAACTTCATCAAGCTCAGCAAGCGCATCAAAATCATCAAAATCATCAAGATCATTATCTGAATATAATTTTTTAAATTCATTACTAGGACTATCAAAAACTTTATTATGCGGAGATTCTATTTTTTTACTAAATTTTTCTACTTGGCTTTTAACACCTGCATTACTACCATCATCACTATTATCATTAAAAGCTTTTACTGCTTCATTATATTCATTCGTTAGTTTATATTTGCTACTTATAAAATATTCTAATGTTTTATCTAAAGCTTGATTAATATATCCCACTAATTTTAATTTATGTTGCATTACTAAGTTTTTATACAGATCACTATTTACAAATTCATAATCAGTAACAACGATATCAGGATTTAATACTGATTCATTATGCATGGTATATAAAAACTTACAAATTTTTTTTATAAAATATATTATTATAAAGGCAATATCTTTATCATCTATTTTATCATTTATATCTTTTTGATATGCTGGAATACATCTAAATATTAATATCATTATAAAAATTACAATAAAATTGGCTCTTTTACTTTTAATTAGTTTATCAGCATAAAAAAGAGTTCTTTTTTCGGATGTAGATACATCAGCATATATGGGATTTTTATTCTTATAATAGCTATTAATAGCTTTTCTTAATGTATTAATATCAAACTCATTTAAGAAAAAATTATTTCCCTCTTGAAATTTACAACGTTGTTCAATAGTATTTAATATTTTAAAGGCTTCATCAATTCTAGTACTAATTTCTGGTGTTATATATCCATATCCGCCAAAAATTATTTTTTTTAATTGTATAAAATGTTTTTCTCTGTTATAAATATTTAATAAATTAGAATGAATTATATTATCGTTTTTTAATTTATATAGTAATGTATATATATTAGCTAAATAATCGAATTTTAAATTATTTTTTTTCATTTTAGTGATAATTTTATTTAATTCTAATTTCAATATTCTATGGTTTTCATATATTGATAATAATGTTATTAATATTTTTATATCATTACTAATAACAGATTTCATATTATCTATTGTTTTGTTTTTATTGAATTTTATTAGATTGGTATTTGCCAATATATTAAAGCGTTTTAATTCTTTAATATGAATGGTTGTCATATATATTCTAATTATTTAAAATTAAAATAATTATATATGAAATATATCGTAAATAAAATAGCCATTACTAATGTTATAAATAAATAATAAGAATATACTGAAAACATTTTATATTTACAAATGTTATATATGTCTACCACTAGACTATCAATATTTGATAATGTATTAAAATAATCATTATATACATAATAATAAATATCTTTATTATTATAAAATGCAGTCTGAATATTAGGATTATCATATTTAATTAATGTATTGGTTCCATCGGGTAATAGTGAATCGTATTTTAAATTCATTAATGGATTTATTTGAGACTTAAATAAAATTTTAATTAAATTATATGTTGAAAGTATATCTTTTAATTCGTTAGTCAAATTATTGTTATTATAATAAGTAATTAGAGTATATGTATAAATAGCTGAACTTATTTTAGTTTTATAATAAATGCCTTTTGCGTCTTTTAATGTTTTGAATTTTTCTAATGTTAGCGATTTATCATTATTATAGGCTTCATTCATAATACCTTTAATATACGATATTAATTTTTCAATAGTACTATTATTTTTAATATCATTACATTTTCCATATTCAAATTTAGTATCTAATTCATTTTTCTTATTAATATAATTACATAAACCTTGAGAATTTATAAAATCTAAATTAATATTCTTATAAACTAATTTAATTAATAAATTCATACCTCTCGATGCATTATTAACGTGTTTAAAATTATAAATAATATATATAATACCCGAAATAATAATTATTAAACATAATACAATTATATAATTAAATTGATTCACTATGATTTCTAGTTTTACAACATAATAATAATATAAAATTATACCTAAAATAATAACCGACACTAATATAAAGAATATTAAATATATGTCTATTGAAAAATTATCAGCAAAATAAATAATATTATTTAACTGATTAAATTCTGGTATATTTTTTAATATAATATTATCATATTTTAAAAAATTACTTATTGTTGTATTAATTAAATAAGCATTTTTAGCAAATATATCGTATTTAATCCAATATATGCAAATGAACAATATAAGTAATAATAAATAATTGAATAATTTATAAATCCATGCACATTTATTATTGTTGGTATCATATACTGTTGTCATAAAGGTATTTAATTCTTTGCCAAATTGTATTTTTTCTTTATAATATTTATCATAAAATACTCGTTTAAATGGTTCAATATATTCGTAAATTAATTGCGATGCACCACTCATTTATCTATTTTATAAAGATTTTATTATCCATAAAAATAAAAATATAAGTACTGGATAAGTAAAACGAACTATAAATTCTTGTAACGGTGATAATACATTATCTGCCAAATATTGTGTTATATAATGACTACCTAATTTTTCTATAGATATACCTAATACTATCACAAATGATAATAAAACTAATTTAAAGACATCACTACGAGACATCGCCATTCTATCCCAAAACGAATATTCGGGATAGCGATTTCTTTTTATTGGTGGTTGTGCAGGTGGTGGCAGTTGTGCTTGTTGTTGAATATAATAATTATTTTGCGGCGGTTGTTGTTGAGGTATTTGAGGTTGTTGATGCTGCGGAGGCATTTGTGGTTGTTGTGGAGGCATTTGGGGTTGATAATCATTTTCGTCATTTATAGGTTTATAATCGTCATAAGCTATATTTAATTCTGTCATTACTTTCTAAACAATAAATATATTTAATTTTAATATCTTATAATAATTACAGAAAGATTATGAGTTATTATAATAATATATTAAGTTTATTTTCATTAGTTATGGCATTAGCTATATTATTTATAGTCCTATTTGGGTGTCAATATAAGAGATACAGACATTATGAAGGGTTTCAAGACATAAAGACTGATGAAAAAAAAGAACAAACTCCTAAAACTTCTCCACCGGCTAAAAATGATTTAAGTCATTTTGAAAATAAATTAATGGAAGGATTAAGCGACGGTACCGTTAGCACTAAAGATTTAGAGACTATGATAAAGAAAGAGGAATTTACACAAGAAAATTTGGAAAATATGATTAATTATATTGAAAAATTTAAGGGAAATAATGGATTAGATTAATAATTATATTTTAATTCTCTTTGTTTATAAATATTTAAATTGTCTCTTGAATAATTTTCATTAACATCATCATTTTCATCATCCTCATCTTCATCATTTTCATTAATTATTTCTTGTTCTTCATTTGTATATTTATATTCATTAAAATTAGTTTTATAATTAGGATTTAATAATGAATTAAAAACTTCTGTTATTTTTATTTTTGGCTCATAATAATAAATAGCTAATGTTATATTATGATTAACACCCTTAAAATCATATAAATATTTATCAGATGTTTCGAATTTTAATGATAATCGAGATAATTTACCAATCGGGTGAAATTCTCTTATTGGAATTTTAGTAATATATAATTTTTCATCATTAAAACCTAAACTAGTTGTGCGGAATTTAGCAATACCTAATGTATAATTTGAATATGCTAAAGAACCGAATGAATGTTCCTCAATTTCTGGGCATCTTAAAACAATATATTTTTCACCAGTAAAGCAAACCATACCAGGTGCTATAATTTTACTTGTTTTAATTGGTGTAGTAATTACACTATTTGGATAATAATCAAATTCAAAACTTATAAATAATTTCTTAAAACTAGTATCATTATAAATATTATCATAATATATATTATTTTTTTTTTCATCTGTTATTGTTTTTGTTATATTAGTTAATAATTTATCATTAACCGTATATTTAATACCATCATCTTCTTTTTTTACTAATAAACTAAAACCTAACGTTTCAGCAATTGTACTATCACGCATATTTAATATAAATGGATATGAACATGTGAATGTTATTACTTCAGCTATCGTAACTGGATTTGTTAAACCATATGCATTAAAATTTTTATTAGGTTCTATAGGAGCTATTAATGAATTAAATGTATCTATAAAATATTGTAATGTATAATCACCAGGCGGCATTACGAACTTTTTAAATATACCATTAAACGTTTCATTATAATTTGATGTAATATCTATATTATTTATAAATGCGTTAAATGATGTATAATCTTTAGTTGGATGAATATAATAATATAACACATTATTATAAATATCTATCGAATACATAGTTCTTGGTATACTAGTATCTATAATATCAAAACCAATAACATTTTTAAAAGGCGTATCAAAATTAATTACATAATTATTTGGATTTGGATAAATACTCATATCTCTATGTTTACTATCAATCAACAATACGAAAGTTTGTTTAATACTGTTATTTTTCAATTGTTTAATATCTTCTATAGACATTATTAATATGAATATATAATTAATTAACTTTATTTTTCTTATATTGTTAGTATAAATGGAAGAAGATAAACTAATTGAATATTATTTAGGATTATTGGGGCAAATTAAATTATATCACTGGAGTGTTATGAAATATTCAAAACATGTAGCATTAGATAATTTACATTCTAATTTATCTGATAATATTGATAAATTCGTTGAATGTTATATTGGTAAATATAATAAACAACCATTACCAATATTTACAATTAATACAACTGCTACAAGCTATACAGCTAATATTATAGGTTATTTAGAAACTCAACGCGAAAATCTAAAAAAAATAAGAAATCAACTTGCAAAATCAACAGACCTTCAAAATATTATTGACGAAATGACAGGTAATATAAATCAAGCTGTTTATTTAATTAAATTAGAATAATTTTTAATAATTACTATGAATCATAAATCGTAATGACTTCTTATTTTTTATTGATGATAATGATGATAATGGTAATGAAGAATGTTTAATTAAAAAGTCAGTTAATACAGTATCGTTATATGGAAATGTATAAATTTTTTGAAATTCTAATAAATTATACATAAATATTGTTTTAAAAATGATATATGCATATGTGTTCGTTTCATCTGTATATATACCATTAGGGGATTCTTTTTGTATTGTTAATATTTGTGATGATTTATATAATGAATATTGCAGTTCTTTTAAAAATAATTTATAAAAATCTAAATTATATTCTATACTAATTTGATATAAATGCATAATAGTAGCCCAGAATTCAACAATTGCCTCGTTTGGGTCTAAACTAGGATTATTTATTTTAAAATGAGTTTTTAATCGATTTTCATTATAACTACTAAAATTCGAATGTATTTGCGTTATATGATGAATTAATTCATGCATAAGGACCTTTGGATATTCTTCAAATCTTAATATATATATTATTGGTTTATTAAGATACGTGAATGCAGAATTACAATTAATTGTTTTTAATGGTTTTCTATAATCTTCTAAATTAAAAGTTTTCTTAAATGGAGATAATAATAAATATATATTTAAATCATATGGTATAAATTGTGATATTACAAATACTCTTTTAATAACTCTTTTTATATGATTAATATCTAAATTATCTTTATATTTTCTGTAATAAATATGAACATTCATATTTTTATATGAAAAATATTCATATGAATCCAATTCATCCATATATTTATTATATTGGGTGTTATATGTGAAAAAACGATTAATATCCTTTTTAATTAAACTATTCATCTATATTATCTGGAAAAAATTGTTTTAGTTCTTTAATAATTGAAATAATATATTTGGGATCTTTTAATTTTCCTGCAATTTGTAATAATATAGATGATTTTAATTTATAATCCATCGATTTATTAATATTCGTTTCATTTATAGCTTTATCATCCCAAAAACAACCTCTAACAATAAAAACATTACTAATATTTGATTTTAATTCGTTTTTTAAATAATTATTTTTGTCATCAACAATCTCATCATTATATTTCCATATATTTTTACCCATATACTTGAATTTATTTTTAATTACTTCATAAATAACTTTAGAAACATCATAATGTGATCCATTTGAACCTATACAAATATCAATATAATCATTAATCGTATTATCCATATTTATATTTAAAAATATAAATATTTATAATTTTAAATGTATAATAATCCTTATACTGTTCTTAAAATAACAAGTTTAGCAACAGTAGACGAAATTAAAAAAGCTTATAGAAAAATTGCTTTAAAATCGCATCCAGATAAAATTAATAATATTAGTGATATTAATGAACGTAATATTAAAATTAAAGAATTTACGGATGCAACAAACGCATACAATCAATTATTAAATAATGATATGGCTGATATGAATATAAATAATTGGGAAGAAACATTCGATTATATAATGAATAGTCAAATATTTAAAGATTTCATTAATAGTTTCATAAATATTCCATCAAAAATAATAAAACACGAATTTAAATTGGATATTTCTTATAATGATTATTATAGTAAAAATAAAAAAAAGATTAGAATATTTTTAAAAGATTTAAAAGAACCTATTTTTATTGAATTAGATTGTAAAAAATATCCAAAAGCTATTATCAATTATTTGGATGATAATGATAATGAACATGAAATAATATTTTTATTAAATATCGTAAATAATAATAAAAATTATTATCATATTGTAAATATTGATGGTAGTATTGATGTGATTTATGATATGATTATTAATACTGCTGAATATTTAACAGGTAATATACGCGAACACATATTTATAAATAAAGATTTGCTTTTAATAAAAATAGAACCGTTCTCAAATAAATTTATAATAAATGGTATGGGTATAAATAATGGTAATTTTATATGTAATTTCATATATACACCCATACAAAAAGATATGTGGGATAAGTTAAATACTGATGATAAAAATATAATTATTAATTTATTTAACCGTATAAAATGAAATTGATATAAAGATTTATTATTATTATAGAAATATAAAATATGCCACAAGCCTCTAAAAAAAATACACCAGAAACAGTTAAGCCTGTTGAAACTAAACCTGAACCAGTAAAAAAGCCACGTGCTAAAGCTGTAGCTAAAGTTGCTGATGATGTTGCAGTTTCAAAGGATGAGGATGTTGCACTTGTAGTGGATGCGTCAAAGGTAGTAGCTGACGATGCTGCAGTTAATCCAGATGATAAGCCAGTAGCCGATAGTTCTATTGAGAATGTAATGCAAGTTCTAGCTGATAAGATTGGTAGTCTTACTGGTCTTATTAAGGATATTCAAAGTTCTCTAAAACCAGTTCTAAAGGAACATGACAAACTTCGAAAGATTGTCGAGCGTATCCAGAAAAAGCGTGATAATGCTCGTAAGTCTCCTTCTGGTTTTGCTAAGCCCAATAAGATCTCTGATGAACTATGTGATTTTATCGGCGTTCCCCATGGTACTGAAAAGTCACGTACTGATATTACACGATATATTAACGCTTATGTGAAGGAACATAATCTAAATAAGCCTACTAATCGTCGTATCATTCTACCTGATGAGAAGCTAAAGAAGATTCTCAAGATCAATAATGAAGAGGATGTAACATTCTTTGTTCTGCAACGTCTAATTTCTCATCATTTCCCAGCAGCTGGAACTAAAAATTCACCAGCCGCCGCAGTAGCAGCTACTTAAAAATAATTTTATTTTTTCATTTTTCTATTCGTAATAAATAGAGATTATGCCCAATTTAAAAAGAAAATTAACACAAGCTGATTGTAATTTATGGTATAAAAATAAGAATATTAATCCAATTACAAATCGTAAAATTAATACAGAATCTAATATATATAAATTATTAAAAATAAATTGTGAAAAATCATCGAATATTGTTAAAAATGTAAATGAATTTTGCGAATTTAATTATAAAGATGAAAGTGATGATAAGAAATATAGGAAATTATATGAATACGTAAAAATATTTTGTGATAAGTTTTATGCATCTTTAAGACCTCAAAAAACAATAAATACGAATTTAACAAATTATAAAATAATTATTGATTATTTAAAAAAAATTAAATTAAATAGTAATGAATGTTTAACATTATATAAAGCATCTAATAAATATTTATTATCTGATAATATTTTATTATATAAAAAGATTGGTTCAAATAGTCGTTTTGGTGTTGTCTTCAAATCTATGAATATTAATACAGAATATGAGAATATTCCTAAATTTGTTGTTAAAATACAATTCTTAACAAAAGAATATAAGACAGAATTATTATTCTTTAAATTAATTTCAGATTATGCGGTTAAATATAATATTCCAAATTTACCAGTATTATATAAATCTATTAATTGTGATAAAATAATTAGAGAACCTGCATATCCAGAACTTATTTATAAATCTAATCGAAAAATTAAAAAATATTCTATGATTTTATATGAATTAGCATCAGGTGATTTAAAATCTTATTTAACTATGGATAATATCGCAGAACAAAAATGGAAAAATATATATGAACAAATATTTATGTCTATTTTAATTTTACATAGTATGAATATTATACATAATGATACTCATTATGGAAATTTTCTATATACTAAAATAAAACCAGGTGGTTGTTTTCATTATAAAATTAATGGCGATGATTATTATATTGAAAATATTGGCTATAGATGGATTATTTGGGATTTTGGAAATGCAAGACCATTATCAAAATTAGTTAATGGATTATTTATTAATGATTATATGTTAATTAACCTTTTTATGAGAAAACGCAATCTAACTATGGAAAAATTACCCGAATTTAAAAACCATAATTTATATGGTAATAGAAGATATGCTGGATATTTAAATAAAGATGTTATTATTCCCAAAAGTATTGAGAAACTTCAAGAGAAATTATGGAAACATTTAGGAGAATTAACAAATAATTATTATATTTCTATAATTCACAATAAAAAGTTAACAGAATATAAATGGTTTAAATATCTTATTGAAAATAATATGTTATATTCTAGAGTTCCTATTGGTAGTATTATATCGTCCGTAAAAATAAATATTTCATAATTTATAAGTATATATATAAAAATATGATTTTATTTTTTTATATTATTTTCCTTAAATATGATTAACAACACAGACATCGCAGAGATGATTTATAATGATATCAATTACGTTAAAATCATCATCGACCCCATCAAATACATTAATATTGATGCCATTATTGATAAGTATGAGGAAGATGCTCCTAAAGACAGTGATGATTTGTATGATTGATTAATTTTTATATAAATACAAAATTAATTTTTTGTATTTTTAGAATTCATCCATTACTTCACCGATTCCATGTGAAGCCGTTGAAGCAACTGCACCAACACCAGAAACTGCTGCTATAGGTTTATAAATAATTGTTAATAATGTCCATATCCACATACAAACAATTATAATAACACTAATAATTATTATAATCCAACCTATAAAATTTGTATAATTATTTAATGATATATTATTCGGATTTTCTGGATTATAATAAATTTTAATTTTTTGTCCCTTACTTAATATTCCAGATTCTGTATTTACCGTATATATAGTATCTTTAACTGAAAATTCAACAACCGATACACACGATTTCGAACGAGCATTACAATTATTAACCTCTTTTACTATTCCAAATGCAATTTCAGTTTTATCACTATTCATATTTTTCACATATACGCCAATAATTATTATTATTACAAATATTATTGTTCCTATTATTGTTGACATTACAGAATATGCAATTCCTATAGTTGCAGTTGTATCATATATCGGTTGTAAATAATCCTTATTTTTATTAACATCTGTTGTATCACTAACAAACCCACCATTATTTTTACGACGTGTCATAAATCCTATAATAACTATTTAAAAATAATTATTTAATTATTATATATGTCTTCCCATAATTATATAAATGATGTATGGTCATTATATTTTCATGACCCTTATGATATGAATTGGGATGCTGGAAGTTATAAATTTATTACTACTATTAGTAGTGTCGAAGATTATGTAAATATTTTTAAAGCATTTGAGGATTTGTGGCAGAGAGGCATGTTTTTTATAATGAGAGAACATATTATGCCGCGATGGGAAGATGAAAATAATATTAATGGTGGTTGTTTATCATTTAAAGTAAATAAACCCGATTGTAGTGATAAATTATTTGAAATAACATCTATGATTTTAGGCGAAACTATGGGTACTACTGATGTTATTTCTATGAATATTAATGGATTGTCAATTAGTCCAAAGAAAAATTATCATATTATTAGAATTTGGCTCAAAAATAATGATAAAGCCAATAAAAATTTATATAATCTTCGAGTTCATCCATATTCAGTTATTATGTATAAATCACATAATGAATAAATTATATATAAATACTATATATTTATAATTATATTATGTCAGTTGATATATTTAAAGATTTTATTAATAGTAGCGATTTTAATAATGTCATATATAATGAATATGATTTTGCAGAAATCGAAAAAAATAATAATACTAGAATTATGAAACGTACCAATTATAAATTAAATAAACTTCGTAATATCGATTTTCCATTCATATTATTTAAATTAGTTGAAGATCTTATGGATAAGATTAATCTAGAATTAATAGTTAGAGAAACATATACATACAATAATCTTAATTTTTATTGTAATATTAAAAGTGAATTGGATAATTATAAATTTATTGAAGACATTTATTATAATGTTAATTTAAAATGTGATAATAATGTTCTTTCAATTGAAACATCCATAGAAAAAAAATATGATGAGAATAAATTAAATGAAATTGATAAACTTTTTTTAAATGTCTTATTGTTTTTTATTGAAAATAATTATACTTCATATGTTAAACATGAAATATTCAAAAAAAAATTAGAAAAAATTAATCTTCGCTCTTTTGTGCTAAACATAACTTAACACTACCCATAGATGCTATGCTGTATTGTAATATAATTGGATATGAATTTTTTAGATATATTTCAACTGTCGAACATAAATTCGTACATTTAGTAAAAATACTCAAATATTTTAAACTAAATATTCCCTGAATTATTTCTTGCGTATTCTCATTCGTTTTTATTTGAATGTTTTGAGTTTCAGTAGCCAAAACAGTCTCCTGACAACAAAATTCACCCTGACAACTTAATATTAATTTCCCTCCAATATTCTTAATTTCAATATATTCTGCTAAATTATGCATATCTCTTATTATTTTCTGTAGATATGCTGATGGCATAGTAATTATTGTGTTAAAATCAGCAGGTGGAATATCAACATTCACAACATCAATATCTAACATCGATAATTTATATGTTGTTTTTACATTCTTTTCATTATTTTCTATTGTTATTCCTAAAATATTTGGGTCATTTTTATGAATAAATAATGATAATATATCGCCATTTTGAATTGTTTTTATTAACATATGAAATTTTAACATATTTATTCCTACATATAATTTCTTCTGACAATAATACTTTTCAAATTTTTCAGCATGTAATTTTAAATGTATCAAAACTATATGTGTATTATCTAATGCTACTATTTTCATTCCATGTTCATCAAATTCTAAATTAACATCCATTAAAATTTCTTTCATAGCGTCAATTACCGATTTTATAGTTGATGCCTGTATGGTTTTAATTTCTAATATATAATTATTATCACTCATAATGATTACTAATTAAAATAAATTCCTTATATCTTTATTTATAAATATATATGGGTTCATCATCCATATTTGGTATTTCAATATTATTTTTATTAAATATATTATTTCCAACATTTTGTAAATAATTACTTGGTTTTATATTGCCACTTCCTAATTTTAAAGTCTCTTCCCAAAACCACATATCAGTATTACTAGAACCTCCTTTACGTTTCGCATATTGTAATTCAATTATATCATGTATTTTAGAATAATCATACATTATCGTCTATTACTATCCATCATTTTTTTCATTTCAGTATCATAAGCATCACAAGTTTCTCTTATAAACGTCCAATTAATTTTTTTTTTATCATTATTATTATCATCATTATTATTATCATTATTATCAATTTCCCATAATGCTAATAAAGTTTTGTTAAAGTCATTATTGTTTTCGTTAAATATTCTTTCAATTTCTTCGTTTGAGATATTCACAGGTGCTTGACGTAATAATTGTTCCATTATATATATTTATATTTAGATATTTTAAATTTACCATATTCTGCGGATAATTCATATGCCATTTTTTCATATGGATGTTCCTCGTTTTTAGAAATTATATCATTTATTCCTGCAGGTGTAGTTGATTTATATATATATAACATTTCTTCACCATTTTTATCACGATATATATATTCATCTAAATCTGGATTAGCTCGAATTAATGGCACACTATCTCTTCTTCTCGAAATTGTATAATTATTATCAATCAAATAATTATTTATATTTTTATTATATCTTTGATATATATGAATACTTTCATGTATTAAAATTTTAATTAATGCATCGTCATCATTATTTATCACATTTGGAGATAGAAATATGATATCAGTTCTAGTATGTGGGAAACCTTCCTCATATACATTATCTATTAATGAAAATTTCCACATATAACCATTATTAAAAAAATTCTTTGCAATTAATGAACATTTTCGCAATTTTTTCATTTGATTCTCTGTGAAATCTAAACAACCTTCTAATATCTTACTAATATATTCATTTGAATTTAATACCTTTCTTGCATATAAATCATAAGTACTTAATGATTTTATATAATCATCAGGATCGGCATATATAAATTCTTGTGTTTCTGTTTTATTTAAAAATTTTATAGTTGTATTTGTTTTATTAGTAAATGATTCATTTGAAATAAATATTACAGATATTATGCAAAATAATAGAAAAAATATTATTCCTCCAATCCATATAATTCTATTACTTTTCATTATCTAATATTTATTATATAATATTTATGAATACATAGATAAATTGATTAAATTATTATCTCTTTTTATAATTATATATTTATCAATAATTTCTCGTGTTATTATAAATGGAAATTTAATTAACTCATCATTTATTTTTATGTATCTATTCATATTTATATACGAATATATATTATTAATATTTCTTTGTAAATTTCTTACTCCATCCTCTTCAACCGTTTTATCAATTATATATTCAATTTCAGCATCCCTAATTATAATATCATCATCTTTTATATTATATGATTTGCATATCTCTTTTACTAAAAAATTTTTAGCTATTTTTAATTTGTCTTCTTTCGAATATTTATTTAATTTAACTATTATCATACGATCTCTCAATATTGGATTAATATGATCGATATTGTTAAATGTAAAAAATATTAATGATTTTGACAAATCTAGCGTTATTTCTTCCAAATACTTATCCGTGAAATTATCATTTTGAGTACTGTCTGTTATATGAATTAATGTATTTGTAATTTCATCTCCATATCTACCAGTAGAAATCTTATCTAATTCATCAAATAAAAATAATGGATTCATAACTCTCGCTTTAATTATCTCTTCCACTATCTTTCCATACGTTGAACCCTCATAAGTATATAAATGACCCTTCAAATAACTGGAATCTGATATTCCACCTAATGGAATAAATGCATATGGATATTTCAATATCTTTGCTATACAATCTTTTATTAATCTGGTTTTACCAACACCCATAGAACCTTGAATACCTATAACATAACCTTTAGCATTTGGATTTGAAATAAATTGTGCTAATATTCTTACTATGTGTTCTTTTGTTTCATCGTGTCCATATATTTTATTATCCAATTCTTGTTTAATATTTGTTAAATAATTAGAAATAACATCAATATTATTATTAACATTTATATTATGATATATACCTAATGGTATTTTTGAAATAGTATTTATGAGTTTATATAATTTATTATATTCATTCGATTCTGGCGACATTTTATTTAATTCGTTTAACTTATTTATAATAGCACGTTTATTGTCATTTGATGTATTTGATAATAATAATCTAAATCTCATAGGTGTTATATTTGTCATCAAATTATATAAATCTTTTTCAATAGCCATTAAATTTTCTTTGGTTTTAGGTAATAATGTATGGAAATATGCTATTTCCTCATTATTATAATTTGTTAATAATGAATCATATTTATTACGTCGTTTTCTCTCCATATTCATTCAATATAAAAAAATAATATTATATGCAACACCTATAATAATAAGATTTACCGCTATTTTCATTATATCTTATAATTTCAACAATTTCACCCTGTTTTAATCCCAGCCATTTCGCAATAACGTCTGTTTTTAATATTAGCGGCATCTGTAATTTACTTTTAATTAAATATTTAGTCATTATTTCAGTTGCTTCTTCTGGTTTTAATTTACGATGTGGCGGCACTAACTGATGTTTCGTAGGATTAAATAATAACTCATTAATTTGAAAGAATTGTAACATACCTTTCTTTTTCTGTAAAATCTTATCAATTAAATTTAATTGTGTAATTGTTGGCGTCGTTAATATATCATTATTAAATATTAAAATAATATTATATTTGCCATTATAAGAATTTACGAATGTATCAATATTACTTTTGCTCTTCTTTAATTGTTCTATGATATTCACACGTAAATTTTTAGTTAATGCAAATATAATTGTCGTATTATCTGTGTGAAATTCTAATATATTTACATCATTATAAAATTCTTCTCTGTCTATTTCTGCTTCATGTTCATCAAATTCGTCAATATTATCCCCTCGGTCCGTGAGCATATCTTTAATATTTTGGATAATATTATCTATTTCCATTATTTAATTATTTTGTTCTATCTGTTTATATATCATTTTTTATTTTATTGATATTTAATAATAATTAATAATGTCTGTTTATGAAATCGTAAATTTTATTAATAATACCAATAAAAATGAAATAAGTTATTCTAATTATTTTACTGGTGATATTAATGAATTTAGAAGAATTGGGCAAATGTATATTACTATTTTAAAAGATAATTTCGATAATCATTTTGATATTACTGATAATACTATAATTATTAATCATAATGATTTATGGTTTCATATATCTTTTTTATTTGAAAATTATAATATTTATTGGAATATTTCAATAACAAAAACTAAATAATTTTAACCTGTTTTAATTTTCAATCCTTTCCAACCAATACCATAAGGTCCATATGTCTTTTCAATATATGAACGAAGTTGAATGCGATCCGGGCATTTCTTACCTTTTGGAATATTCTCATTAACCCATATTCTGAAATCATTATAAATATCATTAATTCCTAATTTTTCTTTATTATCTTCACTATAACTAATCTTATCATTTAGATATTGTCCAATAATATCATTATTATCCTTATATTTCTGTGTAGCATTAATTACTTCACGCGGTTCTGTGATCTTATTAGGATTAATATTTTTATGACGATCAATTAACATAGATAAGAAGTAATCAGAATATTGTTCAAATTTTTCGGATAACTCTAAATCCATCATAAATTCATTTTTCTTCTCAGGATCTGGATTTTCACAGAAACGAGACGAAAATTCAATAACGCGTAATCTGCGCCATACACCACCATCTTGAGAAGGGATTTCCGGCAATTCATTACACGCTAAAATCATTTTAAATTGTGGCTTAAATTCATAAGGTTCCTTATATAAACTTCTTGTTAAAATTCTATCATTACCAGACAATTCTTTCATATATCCTACATTAATTTTATCATTATCATTTGGTTCTTGTAATACTGCAAACCGTCTTCCTTTTGTTCTCTCAATCTCACTTTGAGCCGAATTAGAAGCTGCGCGTTTTTGAGTTAATAATGCAATTGGTAATGTTGCATAATAATCACCTACTGATTTTTGAATTAAATCTAACAATCTACTTTTACCATTACTACCCTGACCTGTAAATATATAGAAACGTTCTTGTGCGATTGAACCATCAATAATACATGCTAAAATATCTAATACATAATTTCGTAAATTAATATTTGTAAATACTTTTTCGAAAAATTCAGTAATTTCTTTAATTTCTGGTAAATTTTTATTAAACGGATAATACATTTTATTTGTTGATAATGAAATATGATCGTCTGGCATACCATCTCGAAATATATGCATTTTCATATCATATACACCATTCTTAAATCCAATCAAATGCGAACGACAATCCAATATTTCTTCAAATTTTTCATCAATAAATAAACATTTACATTCTTTCATAATACTATCTTTATATGATGCCGTTTTTAGTTTCTGTGCTATTTTTATAGCATCACCTCCTCGTTTACTATAAATAGATTGTTGAGCCGGATCAATAGAATTATTACTGCTATTACTATTATAGAATATTGCTCTATCTAGAAATTTACGACACACTTCCTCGCTTAATGTTTTGCGTAAATTCAAACCTTCACGAGTTCTAATCCAGCAGTGCACATCTTTATCATATTTATACCAAGTTTCCTTATTTACTGCTTTATATTCTCCTTTATACATCATTTGAACAAGTTTAGCAACATCATAATGAGCACCTTCTGAACCAATCGCCATATCAATTAAAGGTAATATTGAATTGTCAATAATATCCTTATATCTGGCTTCATTATCAGTTTTAGCCCACCACCTTAATGTTCCCATTCCTAAATTGTCTTTTCGCATTCTATCCCATAAATTTTGACATTCACCCTCAACATAATTACTAGCAATCTTCGAAAAATCAATCCACTGATTTAATAATCTATAATCAATATTTCTTAAAACCCATCCTAATTGTATCCAATCATCATAACGTTCCGCTCGAGATGTTGATAAACATTCAGCTACTAATTCTCGCGCCAATATATAATCGTCCTCAGTTGCCTGATTTCTAATATTATTAAATTCTTTTTTCAATAAAATATTATTTTCTAATTTATCCTTGAATTTCTTATCAATCGCTGGTAAAATATGTCGAATATATTCTTCGATTTCACCGATATATTCAATTTTAATTTCAGTTTTCAATAAATTATTATTTCTCATCGAGAATAATTTAATATAGCCAATTTCATCACTTGCATTTGGCATATATTCATCAATAGTAATAGTATTATCCCTATAATTATAAATTTTAGATACGCGGTATGCTTCACATTCTGGCTTTTTACTACCATACATTTGCCAACAATTAGCATTAATTATTGCTTTATCTATGACATCCTCGTATTCATTACATAAAAATAAATCACTAAATACCTTTTGTGCAATATCTAATATTCTTTTTCTAATGAAATGTTGTGTATTATTATCAATTATAATATGTGGAAAAATTATATGGATACCATCCTTGATTTTATTTCTAAATTCAGTTGGATAAGGTTTTTCCATTACATATGCAACATTTTTATCTTCACTTACATCTAAATAAGTATTAATAATCTTAAAATAATTATCAATAATCCTATCAATATCTGTATCTTTATAAATACGATGTAAATTAGGAGAACCATTCTCATTCATAGGCATGGGAAACCTGAAATCTAAGTCAACTCTTAATGGACTTGGTTCTATTGGTTTTTCAGTCAAATGTAAAGAAACACCATTCGTAATAGCTACTGAATATAAATTCAAGAATTCGTCATATTCCTCATTAGATATAAATAATGATGTTTTAGGATTGCCGATACTTGTATTTGTGTATGCTTTGCCTTTTTCAGTTTTATGCTTCGAAATGAATGTTTTTAATTTTTCTTGACTTGTCATATATATTAATTATTTATTTATATTTTTAAATTATAATATTTTATCATTTTTTTATTATTACTAAATAGATTATAATGTCATATTGCAGTCCAACTGCCGATAATAAATTGTTTTGCTATTGTTTAAATTCTCTTCAAAAAATTGCGTTAGCATGGAATTTTTTAAACCCAAAAAATCAAATTAAATTTAATTTAACCGATTCATCACAAATTTTATTTGCAAAAATTGCTAAAAAAATTAATGTTGGTAATAATTATTGGGCATGGGTTGATATCATTAAATATATTAATCATAATAAAAATTATAAAATTTCACAAACTATGAAAGAAATAGAAATAAAAGAATTACGACCTGCACAACCAAAAGAATGGATTTCTAATAAAACTGAATGGCTCTCTAATTTTGATATTGAAAAAGTTTTATTACAATATGAAAATGATAAATCATTACTTTATAAATTTCATGGTGTTTTTACTATAGATTTTGGATCTAAAAATACTGAAGGTAAATGTAAATACTCTAAAGATTGTAATATTAATATGAAAAATATTATTAAATCTGGTAAAAAGTTTTTTGGATTTATTACGAATTTATGCAAGCATGATGAACCCGGAACCCACTGGACTTCCAGTTTTTTTGTATTAGATCCATCTCTTAAATCATATGGTGCTTATTATTATGATAGCGTTAAACGTCCAATTCCTAAATTATTATTGCCGGTATTTGAAGATATAAAGAAACAAATGAACATTTTATATCCAAATAAATCATTTAATATTAATGTTAGTAATGTTGCACATCAAAAAAGCAATACAGAATGTGGTGTTTTTTCAATTACATTTCAAACAAGATGGCTATTGTTATTAAAACGTAAAGGATATAATAATGTGGCTTTTAAAGATGTTATTCATTTTAAAAAGATGAATGATAATGTTATGAAAAATTTACGATTTAAATTTTTTAGACCAAATATCAATTCGTTAATACTTAAAATTAAGAATTAATATTTATACATACTTATGAATAAATTATATGAAATTTCATTAAAAATGTTGAATGATAAACATAAAATTTCGAATTATCCATACGAAAAATTTGAAACTATTTATAATAAAGTTTTTGCAGATAAAAATGAATTTAATGAAAATGATTTAAATAAACAAGTTCTGAAAAAAATTAATGAAGATTATATTAGTTCTAAACAAGAACCTGATATTAATTTAGTCGTTAAAGATTATATTTCTAAAAGAGAAAATTCTAAAATTATACCATACGCAACTGAATTGATTAATAATAAAAATACTATCAATTATATTAATGTTGATAATAATTCTACTGGTAGATCATTTATTATAAACACATTCAAAAATAATGTTAATTTTACTAAACAAATTTTAAATAAAATTTATCCATCTTATTTATGTATTCCATCATCTATTAAAAATTATACTCCTTATATAATTTTATCGATAAATGAAGATATTAATTATACATTTGTTCCAAGTAAAATATCGAACGTATGGGATATTTGGAAACCCGTTAATGATAAATATATAAATATTGAATTAAATTCTAGTAATTGGTCCATTTCATTATTTGATCATTCAAATACTCTTATAGATCTGCAATCGTTTTATATTGATATTTTAAATATAGTTGATAATAATTCTTATTATGAATTAAAATTAAATCATAATTCTTTTAATTCTAATGAAAAAATTAAAATATTTAGCAAATCAGGCTCAACATTTGATTCAATCGTCTTAAATAAAAATAATGATATTATCGTTATTCAAAAAAATAATATTAAATTAGAACAATTATTTAATGCTAAAATTTGCAGTTATAAATACCAAATTTCTATTATATTTAAAACATTTCTTAAATAATAAATATTAATATACAAATAAATACATATATAATTATTGTCAATAAATCTAACTTATATTTTAATTTTATTTTTTCAGGGTCCGATAATTCTGTTGGTGGTTTCTCGTCCCCATTTATATTTAATACTAATAAATATATCAAATATACAAATGATGCCATTAAAATGGCATGTAAATATAATTCAGTCGTATTTATATGCAAATTCATATAATTCAATAATATACGTAATTTAAATGTATCAAAATTAACTATTACTATTATTAATAAAAATATTACTAAATAAAATATAATATAATAATACAAACTATATATTATATCTGTCACTATATTATTATCAATCAAATAATAACAACTATATGATGCTCCTAATCGTATGAAATATGCTAATACTAAAAATATTAATTTGTCATTTAAATCAACTTCTAATTCATCAGCAGGATCTAAATTCTTGCTTTTAACTTTTGAATAAAATAAATTATTAGTTACTTCATGTGGTATTTCCTTATTATTATAATCTGCATCATATGAAGCGATCAATTTATCAAATATATTATAACCTTCATTATCTATAAATCCAGATGCTGCAATCTGTTTTTCACTATCCTTCTTTATTGTTCTAGATGTTTTAAGTCGTTTCATATCAGTTTTAATATTTAATAGCGAATTTGTTAATTTTTCTTTTATAAATGTTAAATTTTCTTTATTATCGACGGGTTTATTCATTTTATCAATATCATTATATCGTCGCAATTCTCCTCCTAATGTTGGAACTTTAACAGCTTGTCCTGGTTCTACTGCTGTTGGAACGTATATTTTTTGTTTATTAAAACCAACCCCTTTTTCAGCTGATGATATTAAATCTGCTACTAATTTTATTATTGCTTCTAATTTATTTTTAATAATATCTGAATATTCTTTTAGAGCTGCTAATTCATTTACTATTACAGTTTCATATAATTCTTTTGCCATTTTTATTGGATTTACAATATATTCATTTTTACTATTTACATCTTCATCTGGTGATATATATGTATTATATATTCTTTTTAATATTGGATTTAATTGCAATTCTGGATTTGTTTTAATAGTATTAAATAAATTTTCTAATTCTTTTAAATTATCATCAATATCTTTAATATTAAATAAATTCTCTTTATCTTTTGTTATTAAAAACTTCTTACTAAATTCTTCAATATCTTTTTTCTTCGATTCACATTTTGATTTTATTGAATATGCTGCTGTAGTATCTATTTTATTATCGGCTTGAATTTTTAACAATTCAACTAAGTCACTCATTTTTGTATTAAATGTATCTGAAATGTTATAATCATCTATTTTAGTAAAATCTACAATTTTATTACTTATTGTTAATTTTAAATTTTGTATTGTATTGAAATTTGTAGTTATTTCATCTAGTTTCTGAATATCTGCGGTTATTTTTAAATATAATTTATTCAAACTATTATCTATTTTTACTATAAATTCATCAGGTAATAATAAATTTAATTTTTCATTATCATATACTTGGGATAATGCGGATTTTTCTTCTGTACTATTATTACCACCCTTTATATTACTATACATCTCGTTTAATACTTTTTCACATAATAAATTTTGAACCCTTATTTCTAATTCACTATTATTAAATGCTAATAAATATGGAATAAATATATCATAAATACTGTCATATTTCTTTGATTTTTTACATAAATTATATGTATCTATTAATAATTTAAATATCAATTCTCTATTTATTTCATCTGTATTTACTGGTTTTACGAATTTATTTATATATGTTAATGATATTGATTTATCCAATATATCTTTTGTACATTCCAATAATTTTTTAATATTTATTTGTTTATTTGTCCTCATAAACATCATATAAATTAATTGATATGTTAATTTAATTAAATCTTCTTGTTTATTATTTTTTTCCAAATAAATATAACAATATATCAATTTACAATATTTATTATTTGAAATTTCATTATTATCTCTAAAAATATATGACGAATAACGCAATATATTATAAATTATATTATCGTCCGTTAATATTAATTTTTTATCATCTTTTATAGGTGTATATGATTTTAAATATTGTTTCAAATCTATTAGTGATATATCTGTTGATATTATTCTATCATTTAATGAATTTATAATATCTATAATATCAGCATTAATTGTAAATCTATAATTAGAATTTAGTTGTATTTCAGGTGTTTTATATTTATCTCGTAATATAAATAATAAACTTTTATCAGTTATTATCTTATTACATATATTTTCTTGTGTGGGTTCTGTAAGAATTACTTTATAATCTTTCTTCAAATCGCTAAAATCATATATATTAATAGTTTGTAATTTACTTATATCATGTTCGGTTTCATTTAATTTTATCGTATTTGTCAATCTATTTAATAAATTTAAATACATTAATGTTATAAATTCGTCATAACCATTTAATGTTATCAATTCATTATTTTCTTTTGAATATTTATATATGTATGATAATAAATAATTGTCATCTGTTTCATCTTTATTATCCGTTGATTCTAATAATGTATAATGTTTCAAATATTTAATTATTTTTACGATTACTTCTTTATCTGTAAATAATTTTCCCAATTTTTTATATATTTCATGATAATTTTCAATAATTGTAATTTCCTTATCATCTATTTTAATAGTAAATATAATATCATCTGCTGATTGTTCCTTTAAAAATTTATAATTTGCATAAATACTATTTATGAATACATAATATAAAATTTCATCATTCGTATAGTAATTCTTTAATATTATATCATTAGATTTTAAATATTCATATTGCGCCTTTATTATATATAAAAAATCCTTAAATATAACTTCAATATATTTAAGGATGTTGTCATTTTGATTTTCAAAAGAAACTTTGAATATTAACATGAATATATATATATTTAATTCACTATTACCAATAATCTTAAATAAATCATTAATAAAATATAAACTCTCTTCAATATTATATTTATAATAAATTTCATATATTTCCTCTATTTTTATATTAGAACCACCAACTACGTGTGGTTGGTAATCTTCCTTTACTTGTGGTAATGCTGATTCTAATAGTGTTTTTCCAATATCTAATACGTCTATTAGGTACTTTGCTATTTCTATATTTGATTCAGCATTTACTACCAATACAGCTGTTATTAGTTCATTTACTATTTCTATTAATGCATTTTTTGCATCTTGTGCATTTGTTAATACATTATCTTGTTGTATATTTCTTATAAATGTTGTTTGTATTTTTAATACATTTTGTGTTTTATATTTTTTGTCTTTTAGTATATTTATTATTACATTTATTACATTTAATAAATATATTAATAATTGTTTGCCTACATTTAAATCATATTTTTCTGCTTCACTACTTAGTTTATTTAATTTATCTGCTAGATCATTTACTTTTAGTAATACTGGTCTATATTTAATATATTCTCCTGGTTGTACATTTACGTTTGCTTGTTCAAACACGCCTAATATTCTATCTAGTGCTATTTTTGCTAGTGCTGGTGGTGGTGCTGCTCTTGCTAGTGGTGCTAGTGCTGCTGGTGGTTCTACTGCTAGTGGTGCTGGTGCTCTTGCTGGTACTCTTACTAGTCTTGCTGGTAGTGCTGCTGGTGGTTCTACTGGTGCTGCTCTTGCTACTGCTAGTGCTGCTGGTAGTGCTGCTACTGCTGCTACTGCTTCTGGTGGTAGTGCTGGTGCTAGTGGTCTCACTAGTGGTGCTGGTGCTGGTGCTCTTACTGGTGGTGCTGGTGGTGGTGCTGGTGGTGGTGGTGGTGGTGGTGCTGGTGCTCTTGCTGGTGGTAGTGCTCTTGCTGGTGGTGGTGGTGGTGGTGGTGGTGGTGGTGGTGGTGGTGGTGGTGGTGCTCTTGCTGGTTTTTGAATTAAATTATATGCTATTATTTTTATTGCATTTATTTTTTTTATCAGGTCTATTACATTTATTGATTTGTTATTAGCTATTATTTCTTCTACTATGTCATCTAGTGTCTTTATAAGCTCGATTTTTTTTTTTACTTGCTCTCTTAGACTAAAATTTATATCTGTCACTCTATCTAGTAATGATGTATAATTAATTGCTGCACTTACATATGATTTTGCATTAGTATAATCTGATTTTGATACACAATCTAATACATATATTACCATATCTATTATGGTTACCAGATCACTTAACTGGTTAATTTTAGTTAAATTCGGTATATCTGATTGCTTTACGACTTCTAATAATTCGTTTGCTATTTTTACTAATTTTAATTCTACTGGTAATTCTAGTAATGTATCTAATAATAATTTTTTTATAGAATTATATGTATATGGATATAGTTGTAATTTAAGTGAAATATTAATTATTATTTTATTATTAAATATATATAATATATAATATATATATATAAATTTTACATTATCGGTGCCAATTTTATTTTGTGCAAGTATAATTGCACTTATAGTTCTTAAAGAACTATTTGCAAGTATTTTATTATAAGATGATTTTAATTTATGTATAGTACTTAAATAATGACTAAAATCTTGATTATCTTTTAAACAATTTAAAATTTCATCTAATATAGAATCAATATTATATTCTTTTTTAAATAATAATTTAATTAAATCATCTAATTTATTTTTTATTACAGTTAAATTAGTTGTTATTTTATACTTATTAATTGTTGAATATTTAATAACATTAATTAAATATTTATCAATATTAAAAATAATATGATAAATAATTTCACTTACTTTGCCAAATAAATGAATTATTGGTTCAGTTAATTCAATATTACCGTCACCACCACGACTATATTTTTTATTTTTAATTTTTTTACCCCCTTTTTTTCTTGTAGAAGTTAGAATTGCGTCTAAATCATTTAAAGTTTTTACAATTTCTGTTTCAAGTGTATTACTATTTTTTAATAAATCATTTAATTCATAATATGCATTTTGTTTTTGAATTTCAACATTAATTTTATCTAATAGATCTTTAGAATTAACATTTGATGAATTAAGTTCAGTCAAAAATTTTTCAATTATATATATTAATTTATTATCATATGTGTCAAGTTGATTACCATCATTCTCTAAATATTTTAATAATAATGGTATTAATAATGTTATATATATACTATAATAACAAAAATCTTCATCATTTTCTATTGTTGCAATATCAGTAATAATATCATATTTCATATAATAAAGTATTAGTGCTTTATTAATTGTATCATCGATGATATCAATAGTAATAGAATCTAATTGTTTTTTTTCAGCTGAAGTTAAAAATGATGAATATTTTATTATAAATTCTTTAGACATTTTAACTAATTTATCAGTAACTTCTTTTGTAATTGGTATATTATCTGTACTAGTAATAATAGCAGTACTATCTTTATTTTTAGGCATAGTACGTAATTCTTCTAAATTTATTAGTATTAAATCGCTATATTTAGTTAAGTCACTTATATTATTTCTATTAAATGCAAGGTTTAATTTACTTAAATTATCAATTATTTGTTTAATATGTGATTCAAGAGTTATTTTACTACAATCACAGTCTGTTAATAATGATTCACTTAATATTATCTTATTGTATAAATAATTTTCTTTTTTTAATGTTTCTAATTTAGTTTTAACAAAAATATTTATTTCATTTATTAAATTTTTATTAATATTACTACTTATAAATATAGTTTGCAATAAATCATATAATTTATTTAATGGGTATTTTTCAATATCATCAAAATTTATTATATTATCATTTAAATCATGAATAATTAAATCATATATCCTGATAATATCAAAATCTTTTAATTTTTTAATAGCACCATCAATATCTATTTTTAAAACTGTAGTTGATTTTAGCACATCGGCTATATATTCATCTAAATTATTATAATTAATACGTATATTATACTTATCTTGTAAATTTTTTTTAGCGTTTTTTAATTTATCCTCAAATTTTGATATAGTTGATTTATATGATTTTTTTAAATTATTAAATTCTATTATGCGTTCATCGTTTTTTGGTAGTGAAGCTAAATTTGGTAGTGAATAATATTTATTAAGTTTATTATATATACCAATAATATCATTTTTAGTGTCTATAATAGTTTTAAACTCATTATGTATATATTCTTTTATTTGTATTGAAGTTATATATTTACTGCCTTTTGAATTATCATTTTTAGTAATTAATGAATTTATTTCAGTAATTAAATTTTCTTTGAATCTATCGAAATCATTACAGACAATAGCACATATTAAGTTTTTATCTTTAATTTCAATAATTTTATCAATAACTTGATTAAAAGTCTTATTGGTTGTTAATTTGTTTTGTTCATTTTTTGCTGTTTCTGCAAAAGATATTGAAGCTTTGTTTAAATTTGATGTAGCTACTTTATTGGCGCTAATAGCTGCAGTTTTTATTATTTCTCTTAATTCTTTATTTTTAGTAGTGTTAGCATCTATATATGCTTTTTTTTTAGCATCTTCTTCAGCTTTTTTAGCAGCTAGTTCAGCTATTTTAGCTTCTTTTTCTGTTTTTTTCTTTTCCTTTAAATTATTAACTGTAATAGTAGGATTTATTACTTTATTTTCTGATTTAATTATATAATCAATTTTATATGAAATTTCATCATTCTTTATTAATTCTGGTAAAATTACTTGATTTATATATTTCTTAAATGCTTCATCAGATACTGGCGTATCTATACTTAAAATTTCAACAATACTTTTAACACTATCTTTGACAGCATTATCATTTTTAGCTATAATATCTTTTATAATATTTATAGTTTTAATATAATTAGCAGCTATACTAGCACCACTAGCAGAACTAGAACCATCGCTATTTCCGTAAAAATATACATACAATTGCTCTAATTCTTGTTTTTCATCGTCTGTTAATTTATCTGTTCTTTGTGTATCTATTAAATATTTATATTTAATATAATTATTAATTACTGCATCGTCTCCGTATATTTCTGGATAAATAGATTGTAAATAATTAATAATATATTCGGACAAGAATAAATCCCTATCCTGATCCATTATTATTCTTCTACTTAATTTACAATAACAAAAATAAACTTTAATTAAAACTTTAATGCTACTACACTAGTTAGCATCCATACTACTAATGAAAAATTACTTATTGTCGTGTATATCTTATTTTTTCTAACATTATCAAAACTTATATTATCGGTATTGTCAGTATTTTGAATATCATCTAATGATAATATAAATGGTATCACTAATAATATTAAAATAATAACAATATGTAATATTAATCGATTCATCCCGTTGATATGAATATAAAAGTAATATAATAAATTTGGAATACTTACTAACGAAACATTCGAAAATAGTTCAACTACTGGATAATAATAAATAACATTCACAATTCCTATTAAAAACAAGAAGAATAATATATATATAATACAATAATAAATAAACGCTGTCTTAAAATTATTAATAATATTTGAATTTAAACACCAATAAATTAATGATAATGTTAATAATCTTAATACATATGTTGTTAATATAAATACACCTCTATCTGCGAAATTTATATTAATTTTTTCAGGACTTATTTGCGGTATTGATTTATATTTTTCATATACACCCTTTAAATTATTAACATTTATTTCAGCTGGTTTTGGTGGTTTTGGTGGTTCTGGTGCTGTAGTATTCTTATTTTTTATTAAATCATTTATATCATTTGCAGGTACACTAGCTATACCTGGAAATGCATCTTTTATATCATCTATAAAAGATTTCATAGGCATCAAATTTTTATTTATATATAATCCATCACCGCCTTTTTTCTTTTTACCACCAGTAATAGGCTTATTTAATGTTTCTATATATTTTATAATAGCAGCATATTTGCCATCTTTATCATCATCGTCTTTATTTAATAATACTAGTTTTAAATTTTCTATAACCTTTTTTCTGTCACTATCTGATAATAAGTGTAATGATTTTGATATTAATTTAATTTTATTTACCAAATCATCGTGATATACTTTACTTTCATGTGTTTTATATAAAAATTTATATAAATTAGCAGGATTCGATAATCCAGATAAAAATTTTACATAAAAACTATATCGTTTTGGATTAAATTTTCTAACAAATGTATCTGATAATATAAATGAACTTAAATTTATAATTGATTTTGAAGGGTCTGTTACATTTGTTAAATCTCTAAAACCAAATAATAATTCTGACATTTCTCTTATTATAATGTTTCATTATTTATATATAAAAACCATACACTTCCTATTATTATTATAAATAATATTAATCCTATTAATATATATCCATACATATGATAATATGTAAAAAATAATATTCGCATCAGTAATATAATTAATATTATTACTAATATAATTATTGATATTGTTATCGGATATATATTATAATTATTGTATGGTTTTTTTGTATCATTCAAATCTCGCAATAGATTTAAAAACGATTCATCCGTATTTTGTGCATTTTTAGTCGTATAATAACTTAATAATATATTATTTAATGGTATATAATTAGTATCGAAGTATTTGATAATATCAAACGTCTTTATATCGTTTTCATTACCAATAAAAATATAAGGAATTGTTTTATCCTCTGTGCTGCTCATTAATTATATATTAAGATTTTATAAATATCGGTTCTCCCAATATCAATAAAAATATTATCATTAGTATTATAAAATTATATGAAACATTATCAATATTTACTTGTTGTTGCGATATTTGTTTTGTAGTCAATTTATAATATTTATTATAATAATTCGAATTAATATATAATATTTCTTTAACAATATTAGAATTATCCGTATTATAGAACTTATAACCATCTAAAATACCACTCATTTCATCATTTGATGTATCTGTTGATAATCCATTTTTTAATAAAAAAATACATATATTAAAATAATATTTTATAATATTATTTAATTTATTAATAGCATCATTTAATTTAGTATCATCCGGTGATGATTTTATTGCAATAGTTAAAGCATCATTATATTTAGTTCTTGATGATGTTATATCATAATTTGAAGTAATATACTTATATAAAGCAACTTCTTTATCTAATTTAGTTTTAGCAGTAGTTATATCTTTACATAGTTTTGTTGATTTAAATATTTCACTTTTAATTACTGCAATTAAGTTCTTAAATAATTTTATGATGATTGATATAATATTTGAATTATTATTATATATAGTTATATTATCACTTTTATTATTATAATTTATTTTTGATTTTATACTATCAAACGATTTTAAATTATCTGATTTAAAATTATTAAAATTAGTAGTAATATTTATATCATTATAAATAATATAATCTAATGTATCTCTAATATCTGATTCTAAATTATCAGTATCAATTAAATATATATTATATAATAATATAATGAATGCTAAATTATCATTCTTATAATCAACAATAGTATATATATTTCCACTATCAGGAGTATAAGTACTAGCAGTATTAAAAAGATTATTATATAATGCCACACCTGTCCATAAAGTATTATATAATTTATCATCAGTTAAGTCTGCTGAATATAACATATTTTGTTGTAATGTAATATATGAAAATGCTGTTTTCAAATTATATAATTTATTATAAAATACATTTAATATAGTTGATATTATTGAACGTCCATTATAATAATAACATTTTAATGGTAATTGTTTTTGAGATGAAATTGTTTCTATGGTATCTGGTGTTCCAGCTGTTCTATAATATTTATTAGAAGAAGATAATATTAATTTATTATTATCATACATTAAATCTTTTCTTTCGTTTTGAGTTGAAACAAAATAATTAACAATAATATTAGAACCTGTTGTAGGTGTAAATTTAATTTTATATTCATTATTATTATTATCTGTTATTTTTACTGGTAATTTATAATAATTACTATTGCTACTAAATTGTGAAATATCTTTATTATCTGTTAAAGCATTTGTTAATGTACCTGTATTTACAATACCAGTTATAAATAATACGCTATATGATGTAACTTTAATATCTAATTTATTTACACTACTAGAATCATACTCAAAATCTATTATTTTTGTTAATATATAAAAACTAGAAATATTAATATTATTTAATTTATTATAAATAATATTTATAGTATCTGTTATACTTTTAATTTTATTATCATTTACAGTTTGTATTTTATTTGTTAAAACATTATTAATATCATTACTATATTTATCTGTACCATCTTTATTAAGTGTTATAAATTGTTGTAAATTATAACTTTTAATAATATTATCTATTTTATTTATATTTTTTTTTAAAATATTAGCATATATATTAGTTAATTGTGTATATGATAATATTGAATTACATAAGCTCTTTTGTAATATTAAATCATAATATATATATGAATAATAGCTTTTAAAATAATTTGTTGTATCAAATGTTCTTTTTTGATTCTCATTAAAATAAAAATTAAATGATTGTACGATAGATGGCGTATTATTTATATTGCTATAGTTGCTAATATTAGTAAATATTTTAGTATAAAAATAGTCTATAGTATTAACATATGATTCACCAACATTAACCCTGAAATAACCATCAACCTCTTTATTATTATTATCAATATCTGGATTATTTACATTATATACATTAACTATATTACTATTTATAGTTTTTAAGTTAGGGGAATTAAATTGTTTAGGATCATATGTTAATTCCGTAATCGATTCTAATATATCTGATTTAGTAGTTATACCTGATTTAATAGTAGAACTATCGGAATCGCCTGAATTTGTTAATTTTTTATAAAATTTATCACCGTCGCTACTATCAATTAATAAATTTAATTTAGTATTTGCGATTGCTATATCATTTTTATAATGTGCTAATGGTTCATAAATAATATATTTATTAATATAAGTATTATAATATAAAATTGCATTTAATAATATTATGATCGTTAAAATACATATAGTATATTTAATACATAAATTAATGATTGTTTTGTCGTCTTCTTTCAAAAATGCAGAAAATATGAATAAAGATATTAATAGTGCATAAATAATTAATATTGTTTTATTGTCTAAACCTAACAGAGTTATTATAATAGATATTATATTCGTTTCAGCTGGAAATTGTGTTAATGTATTTTTATAAATATTATATTTCTCTGTATATATTTTCATTTCATTATCATAATTTTTTAAATAATCATTATATTCTTCATATAATGTCTTCATCATATCATAATCTGGATCTTTCTCATCATTATCCTTTTTATATACAAACGTTTTTAAAACATCTTTACCCTTATATATAGGTTTTATTGGTTGTTTTGGTTTAACTGGTGCAGATTGTTTATAAATATCATAAAATAATGTAGATGATGTTGTAGTATTAAATATTTTACCAGTATATGTATTATAAATATATTTGAATATATATCCAGATGCAATAAATATTATTGTTAATAATATATATGAAATAGTTGTTATGAGTTTATTTTCATCATTAGAATTTGAATATAAAACATATGAATAATAAAATAATAAAACTATGAATAATAATATATATATTATATTAAATAATGAGGTATTTGATGATGGTGTGAAATCAACCTTAAAAACCAATTTAAATAAATAACTACTTGGAATTAATATTAATAATATCAGTAATACTATGTAATTAAACGAACAATTTGGAATAATTTCATGACAATTATCGCAAATACATCTCATAAATTGTTTTATATATGACATATGTTGATCATCTGGTGTAAAAGAACATGATTCTGGCTGTGAGTATATAAATTTATCATAAAAAAATACAGCATATCCAACACATATTATTATAGTCAATAATATTGCTATTACTATAATTAAATAATTGAAATAAGACATGTTAAAATTGTCCTTATATAAATAAAATTTATCGATATTATTATAAACATTAAATCGATTAGTTTCATATTCGATGGATTGAGTATTATTAAAATTATCAATAAAAGTTCCATAATTATATAAATAAGTATATTTATAAGTGAAATAGCCTATATTAAATAATTCATCAACTATTAGAACAATACTATAAATAAATGTTAGTATAATGCAAATCGTAGATAATGTATTAATATTTTCATTAAACTTCATTTTCTATATAATAAATATACATTATTATAATTATATTATGTCCTTATGGATAAACTTTAAAAACAATTTTATAAATATAATAAATGATATACCTGAATATAAATTAATTTTGGATAAATATTCAAAATATGATTATAATTTATTATTATATTCGTATATTGGATTTCCTATTGATTTATTTATAGATGAATTATTAAAAATTAAATTTAATAATAATAATAAAAAAGAATTAATATGGAATAAAAATATTGTTTATTATGAAAATCAGCATTTTTTTGAAATTGATTTAAATAATCCAAATATGCCAACCGATTATTCATTCTTAACTGAGATGTTATTATTTATAATTAAGAATAAACCAGTAAATCATAATAAACATCTAATTATTTTAAAAAATATCGATAAACTCGAATCATATTCATTCTGTTTTCGCATAATTCTTGAAAAATTTTATAATAATGTTTATTTCATTTGTAGTACTAATAAAATTTCTAAAATTGAAATGCCAATTAAAAGTAGATTTTATTTAATAAGATTACGACTATTTCAATTAAATGAAATCGAAAATATATTCTTAAATTATATTAAAACACCATTAGTTACTAATAATAGAAATATTATTTTTCAAATATTTTTATCACAAGTAAATATTAACGAACCATTACTAATTACTGAAAATTTCTGTAAATTTAATTATCCTCCGTTATATGACTTCTTACAATCCAAATATAATATTCATGATATTCGACAATTATCATATAAATTATCACAATTTAATTTGAGTATATGTGATATTGCTATGGATTTAATAAAAATTTATAAAAAAAAAGATAAGATTTTAGAAATTATACGTATTGCCGCTGATATTGATTATATTCTTACATTATCTAATAAAGGTCGAGAACCAATATATATAGAAAACTTTTTATGCCAAATTTTAATATAAAAAAAATGATGATAATTAATAATATAAGAAATTAATAAAATGAACTTCTGTGAAATATGCCATAATATGATTTATATTAAAACTAATGATTCTAAAAAATTAGTTTATTATTGTAAACACTGTTCATTCGAAAAAGATGAAGTTAGTACAAGTGCTATTAAAATATCTGAAACTATTTATACTGAAGATGAATTGTTATATAATCAACATGTTAATAATTATTTACGTTTTGACCCGACTTTAAGAAGAATTAAAGATGATAATATTAAATGTACTAATTGCGATATTCCAGATGAATTGAGACAAATTATTCCAATTAAATATCATCCGTCTCATATGAAATATTTCTATGTATGTGATAATTGCGGTTTTACTTGGAGAGAAAATAAAAAATGATTATTTATATAAGAAGAACTTTTATTATTTTCAATATGACATCAAATGATTTTAAACAACCATTTGACGAATGTAATAAAGTTTTTACATCTTTAAATAACAAAAATAAAATTAGTAAATTAATTATGACTAAATATGAATTTAATTTAGTTATTAGTCAGCGAACAATACAATTATCATTAGGTCATGTACCATTCGTACCAATCACCGAACCCATTAAATCTAATATGGATTTGCGACTAGTTGCATTAGAAGAACTTAAACAGGGTAAAATTCCATTCTGTATTAAACGACCTTTACCTAATGATAAATACGAATTTATTCGTGTTAGAGATTTAGATTTAAGTGCTGTAAAATATATGATTGATTTATAAATTTTTTTTATATTTAAAAATAAATAAATATTATTATTTTAAATGTTATATTCAATTATTTTAGCCTGTACTCTTGATGGTGGTATTGGTTATAATAATTATATTCCATGGAATATTAAGAATGAATTGGCGTTATTTAAACAAATAACTATTAAAGCAAGTACTGATTTTAAGTATAATGCAATTATTATGGGTAGAAAAACATGGGATTCACTCTTATATAAACCACTTAAAGGACGTATCAATATCGTAATCACAAAAGACGATAAATTTGATACAGGTGATAATGTTTATGCATTTAATAGTTTAGATAAAGCATTCGAATTTTGCGAAGTTTCCACAAAAGTTGATAAGGTTTTTGTTATTGGTGGAAAAACTATTTATGATGCATGCTTAAATAATGAAAACCATTTTAAAAATATTGAAAATGTTTATTTATCTGTTATTTATAAATATTATAATTGTAATGTTTTAATTAATTTAAAAAAAATTCTTGCAAATTTCACAACAGACATTAAAAGTATCATTTTTGATTCTCAATTTTTACATCTAAAATTGATTAAAAAATAAATTTAATATTTACCAGGTTTGGAAAAACATTCAGCAATATCATCTTGATAATATTGGTGCATATTTATACAGTTATTAATTATTTCATTCTGTGGTATTAAATAACCTTCTTTATTTTTAAAATTTATTACTGCATCTTTTAATATTTCAATAGCTTCTTTAAACATATTTTTTTTATAATATATAAGTCCTAATATATGTTGAAAATCTGGTATATCTTTACCATACGTATTATATTGTTCTAACACGTCATTCATATTTACATCATCATTATTATTTAGTTTATTTAAATAATCGATGAATTTAATAAATGATGCATTTTGTATTAGGAAATTAGCAGTATTTACACTTGTTGGAAATACTCCTAATTTTGAACCCTCAAATACTGTATTTTTATTTAAAGCATAAGCCTTAATATTACTTTTATTTTCATTTATAAATATTGATAATGTTAATTTCATATTATAACGGATTACATTCATATATTCATATAATTTATTTGCAATTTGCGGTGTTATGAAATATGAACTTTTCATTACTAATTTTTTAAAATATACCGATGATAATACTATATTTAAAGGGTTGTTTTCAGCCTCATTATTTGAAACACATGTTAATAATATATCATATTCAAATGAATCTAATTTATATATCAATTCCTTAAAATTATTCATACATTCTGGTAATAACAATACATCATCTTCTATAATATAATTATGTGTTGTATTACTTTTTCTAATTAAATCATAAGCATTCTTATGTTTATATAAATTAGACAATTGCGCTAAATTAAAGGGTCCCTGTGATTTTCTAAAATCTTCATCATCATTCTCATTAGGATTAAGATTAATAGTTTTATCATAATCTTTTAAATTCGCTTCAATTTCATTTATGCTAGGCGATGTAATTGGTATGACATTTACCATATATTTATCTTGCATTATAACTTTCATAGCAGCTATAGTAGATTCTATTGATTTTTCTCGAATCTTTAGATGGTTAGATTTTATAATATAAATATCAATATTCATAATATTTATATAAAAATAATATAGTCTTATATTTGTTTTTTTAATTGGTTGTATTTAAAGAAGTTACAGCTAACTCTAAAGCCGATAATCGCTGTGATAATTCCGGACGAGCTTCGACAGCCCCTAAGCGATTGGATACATCAGTTAAATCAACGACTGGACGAGCTTCGACAGCCCCTAAGCGATTGGATACATCAGTTAAATCAACGACTGGGCGAGCTTCTATCACCCCTAAGCGATTGGATACATCATTTAAATCAACGACTGGGCGAGCTTCTACCGCCCCTAAACGATTGGATACATCGGTTAAATCAACGACTGGGCGAGCTTCTAATGCGGCTAAACGATTATTAATATCGGTTAAATCGACAGTTGGGACGGCTATGGTATTTGTGATACCGCCATTTGCAAGCGCTGCTTCTAGTTCTTCGACACGCTTGGTTAAATGTAATACAAATCTATAAGTTTGTAGATGATCCATTATATTAATAATATATAAAAAAAAATGATACAATTAATTATAGCAAATACTTATAATGATTATTCCAATACGTTGTTTCACTTGTTCTAAAGTAATTGCCGATAAATATGATTATTATCATCAAGAAAAAAATAAATTAAAAGCTGATAAGAAAGACGACCCTAATCTTAAATATTTTAGCGATATACATACTAAAGAAATATTAGATAATATGGGACTAATTAGATATTGTTGTCGTAGAAGTGTAATGTCTGCCGTAGATTTAATGGATGTTATTTAATATTTTGTAATTATAAAATGGATAAAGATATTCTTGATATTACACAATTAAATATTGGCGATATTTATAAAAATACTATTCAAACTATTATAGATATCATAAATGAAGTCGTTATTTATTACGATATTAATGCGAATAATAAATCATCATTATATGATATATTTTTTAAAAATGATCGAATGTTTTATATTGGTGTTATTTTAGTTATATTATCTTTTGTTATATATTTTATAGACGGAGTTTCAATATAAAATGTGGTATTATAATTATTATATAGCTATTATTATTCTTGCTCTTATTTTTTTCATCGTTTCTACAAAAAATTTAAAAATACTAATTTCAATAATTATTGTTTTTATTATTGCCTATTATTATTTTAATAAAATTAATGAATTTAATAATGTTAATAAAACTAATGAAAAAAATATTATTGAATCCTTAAATAAAGATATTAAAGCCAGAGAATACGTTTTTAATGATATTTATTATCTTAAAAAATTCCCTGATAAAATTAAATATTTATATAAAGATAAGAATTTACTATCAATTATTTTAAATATACGTTTCATAAAAAAATACGATTATGAAAAATATTCTAATATTATTTATCAGATTGATAAGTTTTATAAAATTTATATGTTTATTTTAGCAGATCGATATGATATTAATATTTATTTTAATACATTTCTATTATTAAGAAATTCAATATTAAAAGAATTATATTCTATTTATATTATTTTACCTATGAAAATGAAATATTATTATGGATTTGATTCATTCAGCGAACTTAAAAAATCAATATTAGATTTTACAAATTATTCAAAAAAACTTATTACTATTATTGAACGATTTGCTAAACAAGAAAAAAATATTTATTATTTACAAGATACCAAATATAAACCATATGACGGTAATATTCATGATATTTATTAAAATGTTTCCCGTTCATATGTATTCATTTGATCTAAATCGAGTGATTTATTAAATGATAAATCGCCCATATCAGGTATTGTACGTGTTGCTACATCTACAGACGCTTGATTAGCATTACCGCCTTTTTTCATTCGTTTGTTAAAATCTTTCTTATATTTCTTAATTAATAAGAATATTAAGTTTTCTACTGTTATTTTTTTACTTTTATTTGACGATGATTTCGATTTTTTACCTCCTGTTATTGTAGCTGGTTGCATATTTACATAACCATTAAATATATCTGATATAGAATTTATTGAACTAAATAACATATATTCTAATATATGTACATTTTTTTAAAAAATTTAAATATTAAGTAAATAAAAATGAATAATATTTTAGGTATTAGGAAACTTGAATTATCGGGATTTACTACAGATACATCATTAGTTAGATTTGCCCAGCAAAATAATATTTGGACCAATTCTAATTTCTGTTTAAGTGTCGAAAATGGTTTTACAAATCTTAATGGTATTACTATAAATGGCTCTAGTTCTAATATTTTCAGTATGAATACTATCGATTGTAATATGACTTTTTCATTATACGGAACAGGTAATTATATTTTTAATAATAATAATGTTAATTTATTGAATATAACTAATAATGGTAATATTGGTATCGGGATTACTTCACCTGCTTATAAATTAGATGTTACAGGTGGAAGTATAAATGCTACAACTATTTTTAAAAATAATAGAGAATTAGATACTATTTATCTTAATATTAGTAACAACCAATGGGTGCGCAACGGAAATAATATTTATACTGATACATCTCTAAGTATTTCAAATGTCGGTATCGGTAATACCAATCCATACGGAAATTTACATATTGGTTCTCCATTTAATGTTAGTGATGGTAGTATAATTATTTCTAAAAGAGATTCAAATACTAGCAACCGTAATTTTAAAATTGGATATGATAGCAATTATAATTTTTGTTTTGGTGATTTTGGAAGTAATGATAGTAGAACATGGAATCGACAATTTTTAATTAATTCAAATGCCACATCTAATACTTTTGTTATTAATAGTAATAGTTTTGTTGGTATTGGAATAGCTAACCCTGCATTTAAATTAGATGTTAGTGGAAGTGTTAATGCAAACTCATTTATTGGTAATGGATCAAATATTACAAATATTAATTATAATAATATAACTTCAAATGCTCCTAACTTATCTAATTTAAATAACTGGGTTATTAATGGCAATACTATTTATAATACAACTCAAAATATTGCAATTGGAACTACTAACGCCGCTTCATATAATTTGAATGTTAATGGAAGTATTAATTCATCTAATTTATTTATTAACGGCATTAATACAAATAACATATATTTATCAGAAATTAACGCAAATAGTAATTACTTAAAAATATCAGATGCATCAAATTTTTATAATAGTTGGACTAAACAAATAGACGGAACTTTATTTTTAAATTATGATTTGAATGCTGTTATTATTGGTGGTAATTTAAAAAAACAAGGTATTGATGCAAAATGTTATTTATACGGTAATTTATATGCTGATAATTATATTGGTAATGGTGCAAATATTATTAATATTGATTACAATAATATTATAAACAAACCACTCGTTTATTCAATTTCTGATATAAATAATTTATTTTATACTAAAACTTATTTAAGTAATACTTATTATCAATATGTTATTACACAAGCTAGTAATAATTTTATAACATTTGCCCAATACGCAAATATTCAAAATAGTATACAAACTATTTTAACTCAAGGTATTGATCCAACTGTTTTACAAGAAGCTATATCAGATTTAGTTTCTACTTGTAATATATCTATTTCATATGATTATATTACCAGTAATCCGCTTATTTTAACAAGGTCAACAGATAGTACTCCAAATATTATTAATTATACAGGAAATTTTGTTGCTACTAATAGTTATGCTAATGCATTTTATGAAAATAATAATAATATTTCAAATATATATGTATCTTATGATAATTTTAATACAGTCGCTACATTATACGATAAGATAATTGACCGTAAAAGAGCTTTAATGACTAATTGCAATATATATCCGCCGCAAAATCAACCATTAACTAGTTATTCAAATTATATTACAACATCGCCATATGGTAATGGTTTATATATATTAAATTCAACCGCCTATAGTAATCTTTCATCTGATAAATCTATGCATAAAATTTTTATTGCAAATAAAAATTATTTATATTATTGGGATACATCAGGTGGAAATAGTTATAATAATTATAGTGGTAATATTCAAACTGGTTATACATATAGAAATACGTTTTCATCAGCTATTAGTGATAGTGGTAGAACAATTGCAAATACTATTATAAATGGTAGTACTACTACTATTTCCGGGGAATGGGTACAAATAAAATATGTTAATAGTTTTATAATTAATTCATATACTATTAAATCATATTATACTATAGATCCTACATTAAATTATAACAATATTTATAATAAATTACCTCGTGCGTTTTATTTATTAGCTACAAATACAGAATCATTAAATAATTGGGATATTATTTCTTATATATCTAATTTAAATGATACACCATCTACATCTAATCCATATTATAAAAATGAACTAGGAACAGTTAATTATACATTTAATGGTAATAATTATATTTCTAGTAATTTAACAATTACTATACAATTACCAACAGTTGTAACATCTTATAAATATTATAGATTTGTATTTACCCAGTGTATAGGTGCAACTGAAATAAGTATATCTGAAATTAATTTATATGGTGTAGAAAATAAAATAGAATGGGCTAATTCATCATCGAATATTTATTATACTAAGGGTAATGTAGGTATTAATGTTATAGATGATACTAGTATTTATTCATTAAATGTTAATGGTTCTATATATTCAAGTTCTAATATAATAATTAATTCTAATATTGGTATTGGTAATACTAATCCTAGTGCATATTTACATATTGGAGATCCAACAATTAGCGGTAGTGATGGTACAATTATTGCATCTAAAAATAATGCAAATTTTAAATTTGGCTATGATGATAATTATAATTATACATTTGGTGATTTAAATTCTGGTGTATGGAAAAAACAATTTTATATTAATTCTAATGCGTCATCCAGTTCTCTTGTAATTGATAGAAATGGTAATGTTGGTATTAATACTAATGATACTAATGGTTTTAAATTAAATGTTTTAGGTACTTCTTATTTTAGCGGAAATATGGGTATTAATACTGCCAATAGCGAAGGAAAACAATTATTTGTAAATGGAATGACTAAAATTATTGGTCAAACAGATATTCAAGGAAATTTATTTCAAACTAATGGAAATGTTGTTATTGCTGCTGATAGTGGTTATATTGGTATTGGTGGAACGTTTGATTCTTTATATAAATTAAAAATAACAGGAAATACTAATATTAGTGGTGATGTTATACAAAATTCGGGAAATACTTCATTAGGTAATGGTAGTAGTGCGTATGTTGCTATAGGTGGTAATACTGATAGTAGCTATAAATTTAAAGTTTATGGTAATACATTAATTACGGGTATTGCTAATTTTACTAATAATATTAATTTTAGTGGCGGTAATTTAATACAAACTGGAGCATCATATAATATATTATATGAAGGTAAAGTTGGCGTTGGTGCTACAAGTGGTAATACTTTAAATTCGAATTTTAATGTTTTAGGTACTTCTTATTTTAGCGGAAATATGGGTATTAATACTACCAATAGCGAAGGAAAACAATTATTTGTAAATGGAATGACTAAAATTATTGGTCAAACAGATATTCAAGGAAATGTTAGTATTGCAGGAAGTTTATCACAAACTATGACGACGTGTAATATATATATTGCAGGTAATGTAGGTATAGGTACTAATACAGGAACTTTAAATTCTAATTTAACAGTTAATGGTAATGCATCTATTACAGGTAATTTAGATGCTTTATCATTTACGGAAAATGGAACTTTGCTATCGACTAAATATCAATCAAAATTAGATTTAACAAATAATAATTATACTTATACATCAGTAACTAGAACATATCCACCAACAACTCTTTCTTCAAGTAATACGACTGTATCAGGACAATCATATGGCAATGGTGTATATATATGTTCATCGACAAATAGTATATATACTAATAATTCTTATATAATTATAAATAATACTGACTATACTAATAGTGCATTTCAGTTACTTGATTTTACTGATGGCACATATACAGGTACATCTAGTTCCACAATAGATGCGCTAGGTTGGTCAGGTGCATGGGTGCAAATTAGTATGCCTTTATCTATTGTTTTAACATCATATACATTAACACCATTTAGAGATACAGTAGGTGGAACTTTAATGTGGCAAATATTTGCACCTTATACATGGTTTATGCTTGGTAGTAATGATGGTGATAGTTGGACTAAATTAGATTCCAAGACAAGTATATTTTTTATTAATACTAATCCACAAACATTCCCTATATCAACAAATACAAACCAATATTCATATTATAGACTACATATAAGAGCTGGAAGACCTGGATTTAACAATATAGTTGTGGGTTTTTCTTCTATGATATTAACTGGTTATAATTATATTACAGCAATAAAATCGAATACTATTAATAATGGATTTGGAATAGGTGGGGCTATTCCAACTGCTCAACAAAATTTAGCGGTTAGTGGTATTTCATATTTTAGTAGTAATATTGGTATAAATAATTCAAGTCCTGCATTTGCATTAGATGTTACTAATATTACTGGATCTTCTACTAATAATGCAACAACATATAGATACTTTAATTTAGGATCTACTGCATTATTAAATAATAATTTAACTTTAACAAATATTGCCGCTAAATTTACAGGTTCTATATGGAGTACAGATACATTTGCAACATCGTCTGATTATAGAATTAAATCTAATATAATAGACGTTGATAATTATAAATCATTAGAAAAGATTTTATTAATTAAAGCTAAAACTTATAATTATAAGGATATTATTGATAAAGGTAGTAATATTAATTATGGTTTTGTTGCACAAGAAATTAAATATATTATACCAGAAGCCGTATCTTTAAATAAATCAATAATACCAAATATATATTCAATATGCAATTGTAGTAATAATACAATAACTATTTCTTCAAATATTGAATCGTTAAAATATAATGATATTATAGAAATTATTGAAATAATAAAAGAAAATGAAATTAAAAAGAGATATAATATAAAAAATATATCATTAGAAAATAATCAAATTACAATAAATGAAAATTTGGAAGGATCTAATTGTTTTGTATATGGTACTGAAGTAGATGATTTTCATATTTTAAATTATAATAATATATATACATTAAATGTATCAGCAACACAAGAATTATATAAATTAATACAAGAACAAAATATAATTATTCAAAAAATAATAAAGAGAATTGAATTATTAGAATCAAAAATATTATAAATAAAAAAATAATAATAAATTAATAGAAATGTATTATAAACTTTCGATACTAATATTGATAATATTTATATTAGTATTTTTACTAGGAATCGCCTATATTTTAACTACTAATATTAAAGGTATTGAAAAATTTGTAAATCAATCATATGATACTTCATTAGTTGTTAGATTTCCACCTGCAAATGCTGCAATAACTATATCAACAAATCCAATAAATGATAATTCAACGAATGCAGCAGATACATGTGGATTATTAATATCATCATCCGAAACTATGGTCGCTGATTCAAGTAATTTATATTATATAACATCTTCATATAAACAAATAAATTCGGTGCAAATATCAAATGTATTTAATTCATCTTCAACTACTAATATAAATTTAATAAATAATAGTAGTGCACCTGCTAGAAATTTAGCAACATCGACTGGAACATTAATAGGTCATTATATAATTTTTACTTATTTAACTCAATTAAAATTTACAAACATTTCAATAACATTTTCAAATGCTGGTACTAATTATTCAAATAAAATAAATTTATATACAGTTAATCCTACTGTAGCAAACAGTTATAATATAATTAATACAAACGAGTCTATATCTGGAAATACTGTTAGCAAAGTTATATTAGATACAATCGAACCAGTTATATTATCAAAATTAATAATATTTTTTGATAATTCATTAACCAATTTTAATATATCTAAAATTAATATTAATGGAATTCCAATTAATATAGCGAATACAGTTCAACAACCAACTGATGACAATACTGATGGTTCTACATATGATAATACTGGAGCTGCTTTACCTGGCATGGCTAATTTAACTACTACACTAGCAGATTATTCATATACAGGTACATCGCCAAATGTAATGTTTAATCAATTAGTAAGAACTAAATTACCATATGCTATGTATTTTGCTGGACATGGAACGTGTACTGCTCAAATACAAGATTTATATGATAGACCATGTAGGGCTGCTTCAGTTATTGGGACATTATCTAATTTATCTGAAACAGCTCCATTAGATGCAAATGGTAGTGTTAAATCTATAGTTGGAACAAAAACTACCCAAATATTATTTCCATATCAAAGTATTCCAAGAGAATATACTATTTGTGCAGTAACTAGATATACAAATCCTAATACAAATAGAAGAAGAATATTATCTGCAAATACATATCCAAATAATGGTCCAAATTGGTTGTTAGGACACTGGGAAAGTAGAACACAAATTGCATATAATGATGGTTGGAATTCTGTTATGGGACAGCCTAATAATAGTACTAGTTGGGTAATTTCATGTGCTACATCTGGCGCATCTGGTGCAAATTCATATTTATTTTTAAATGGTGATAAATATGTTAATAATTATAATCCAATAAAAAATTATAATGGAAATAGCACGGGAACATTAACAATAAATAGTAATCCATGGGGTGAAAATTCAGATTTTGCATTATCATATTTAATAATATGGGATACGGCATTATTATTACCAGAATTACAGAATGTATATGATGTATTAAAAAATTATATAGATACTGGTGAAGAATTAGATTATAGCGTGCCTACATTTACATTAACATCATTACAACCATTAGGATCATGTGGAAATCCTGGAAAATCAGCAAAACAAATAAAACAACAAACAGGAACAAATACAGATGGTATTTATTGGATAAGAATGTCCGATGATGTAGTTAAACCAGTTTATTGTATAATGAATGATGTATGCGATGGTGGTGGTTGGATGTTGGCTATGAAAGGTGCTAAAAATAAGCAAACTTTTATGTTTAATTCGGCTCACTGGACTAATCGTACTGTTTTAAATGAATATGATTTAACTAGAAATGATGGTACAAATAATACAGATGCTAAATATGATGTTTTTAATAAATGTGAAATAAATGATTGTTTAGCTATTTTTAATTCAGCTGATACAAATAATACCATAAATTTACCAGGTTATGGTTATAGTTGGTTTGAGCCGAATATAATTAAAACAAAACAAACATTATTAAATTATTTTTCAAAAAACAATACTTATATACAATTTTATGGAGAAGCAAATCATAAATTTTCTAATTATAATAATAGCCCTATATGTGAATCAACAAGATATTCATCAAGAGATGATTTTATAGCAAAAAATATTACAAATAAATATAAACAGGGTATTTGGTCAAATCAACGCGAATTTATGGCATATGGTCTAAATATACGCCCACGCACATCATGGGGTCATTCAGTAAGATGGGGTGGAACTTTTAATGAAAATGCTGATCGAGGGGTGCAATGGTATACGGGTGATGGAAGTAATGACGTTTCTGGTGGTATTGGTATATCATTTAATTATTCTAGTGGTGATTATATTGGATGCTGTCAAGCATCTAGAGGTCGTAATGCGTCTATGCGATTTGAATGGTATGTAAGATAAATAATTATTTAAGAAAAAAATAATATTTATTAATAATAATAATAAAAGATGTTTTCAGATATTCATAAGTTTGTAATTCTTACGTCTAAATCTAATATTGAATGTATTCAAAATTATGTTCCGTTAGTTTTCCCACCAGTAGAAGTTGTTAATTATTATAAGGATGCGCATATTTGTTTAAGTGATGTAGTTGATTTAACAGATAACTGATAATTTTATTTTTTTATTGATTATAGATAATATAATGAATACTGCATTTGATCCAATATTTATAGCATCTGTAATATTTATGCAAATTGGGGCACGACATTTGGATTTAGAATTAACAGACTTTCAAAAGAAAGTATTGAAAAATAAAGGAATACAGGCAATAATTTTATTTGGATTGATATATGTTCCTGTAAGAGATATTACAAAAACATTAATGATTTTATTGTTAATATATTTAATAATATATGTAATTTTTAACGAAAATAATAATTATAATTTATTTTCAAAAAAGTTATTATATGATGAAGGAATTATAACAAATTATAATGATATTAAACAAAAATATTATACGAATTTATCAAATTTATTAAAATAAAAAATGATTATATTTAAAATTAACTTATATAATAAATAGATATGTCGATATATAATGAATTGTCATATAATAGTCAAAAAGTCATTATTGAAGAAGTTAAAGGCATACAATTTAGCGTATTAGGACCTGATGAAATCATCAAGCGTTCTGTCGTTAAAATTACTAAAACTGATACTTATACTGGTAGTGATCCTGTCGTGGGTGGATTATTTGATCCACGTATGGGAGTATTAGAACATAATAAAATTTGCACTACATGTGAGCAAAAAAATGTATTCTGCCCTGGTCATTTCGGTCATATAGAATTAGCTAAACCAGTATTTCATGCGATGTTTTTCGACATAGTAAAAAAGATATTGAAATGTGTATGTTATAGATGTTCGCGTATGTTAATTTCGCAACATACGACTATTGAAGAATTAAAGAATGAAATGAATCGTATATTAGCAATTAAAAATAATCAAAAACGTTGGGAGGCATATTTTAAGTTATGTAATACAACTACTAAAATTAAAGTTTGCGGAGATGATAAGCATATTGGTTGTGGTTGCAAACAACCAGACAGATACAATAAAGAAGCTTCTATGAAAATAGTAGCAGAATGGAAAGATAAATCAAAGGAAACATCAGTACAACAAGAATTTACAGCGGAAGATGTTTTAAGAATTTTTAAGAGAATTACAGACGAAGAAATGGAATTGATGGGATTTAATCCAAAATGGAATAGACCAGAATGGATGATATGTACTGTTTTACCTGTACCACCTCCAGCAGTTCGTCCAAGTATTATTGAAGAAAATGGGCAACGCAGAGAAGATGATTTAACTCATAAATTAAGTGATATTATTAAAACAAATAATAATATTATTGATAAGATCAATAAGGGTGCAAGTGAAGAAACAATTAAATTAATTACTATGGTTTTACAATATCACGTATTCACATTTATTGATAATCAAATTCCAGGATTAGCACCATCGCAACAGAGAAATGGTCGCCGTCTTCGTTCTGTATGTGATAGAATGAAGAAGAAGGAAGGACGTATTCGTGGTAATTTGAATGGTAAACGTGTTGATCAATCAGCGCGTTCAGTAATTACACCAGATCCATATATTAGTATTGATGAATTGGGTGTTCCTATTCGAGTAGCATTAAATATTACATTTCAGGAGATTGTGAATGAGTATAATATTGAAGAAATGCGTAAATTAATTTTGAATGGTTCAAATAAATGGCCTGGTGCTAAATATGTTAAGAAAGCAAATGAATTGGGACCTATTAATTTAAAATATGCAGATTTAATAAAAATTGCAAATGAACTTAATTATGGCGATGTGGTTCATCGTCATTTGAGAGATGGTGATTATGTATTATTTAATCGTCAACCATCATTACATAAGATGAGTATGATGTGTCATAAAGTTATTATTATGCCATATCAGACATTTAGATTAAATGTATTGGATACACCTCCATATAATGCAGATTTTGATGGAGATGAAATGAATTTGCACTGTCCCCAAAACATTCAAACGATGAGTGAATTAAAGGATTTAGCAGCTGTTCCATATTTAATATTAGCACCCAGAGATGGTAAACCGAGTATTGAAGTAGTTCAAGATACACTAGTTGGATCATTTCGAGCTACTAAAGATTATATTACAGTTGCTGATAAACAAATGGCAAATTTACAAATGATTAATAGTTATTTCAAAGGAAAATTAGAAAAACCATCAAAAAATTTTACATATACAGGAAAAGATTTATTTTCTGAAATTATGCCACCATCATTATTTATTGAAATGACAAATAAGGCTGGTGAAAAAGTTGTTATTAATAATAGTAAATTAATTTCAGGTACATTAGATAAATCAGTATTTCACAATATTACAAATGGATTAATTCCGGTTATTTATCATGATTATGGACCAGTTGAAATTAAAAAATTCTTAGATAACACACAAAGATTAATTTGTCGTTGGTTATTAACTTCTGGCTTTAGTATTGGTATTAGTGATTTAGTAACTATTGAAAGCACAGATAAAGAATTAAATAATAAAATCAAGGAAATGAAAGCAAGTGCTTATAAGAAATTGGAAGAAATGCGAAAAGGTGATTTAGAAAATAATTCTATATTTTCGAATGAAGAATTTTTAGAAAGAGAATTGATTGGTATTCTAAATCAAACTACTAATGAAGTTGCTAAAATCAGTTTAGCTAAAATTGATGAAAAAACGAATAGAATGTTTAATATGGTGAAATCTGGTTCAAAAGGTAAAGAAACTAATATTGCACAAATCATGGCATGTGTTGGGCAACAGAATGTAGATGGAAAACGAATTGCATATGGTTTCACCGATAGAACATTACCTCATTATACTAAATATGATGATGGTCCAGAAGCTCGTGGATTCGTAGAAAATAGTTTTATTAGTGGATTATCACCACAGGAAGTATTCTTTCATGCTATGGGTGGGCGTGAGGGTTTAATTGATACGGCTGTTAAATCTGTAACAGGTGATACTGATATTATTATTATTGAAAATGGAAAAATTAAATTTGCTAAAATTGGAAGTTGGATCGATAATAAAATCGATGATGATGCGAATAAAGAATTTGTTGAATTATTTGGACCCGAAGATATGAATATGGAAATGTTAGGTATTCGCGATGATGATATTTATATTCCTTCGTGTGATAATGTTGGTAATATTATTTGGGGAAGAATTACAAATATTAGCAGACATGATCCTGGAGAAATTTTATATAATGTTAAAACAAAATCAGGTAGAAAAATTACAGTTACAAAATCAAAATCATTAATGGTATGGGATGAATTAAGCAAACAATTTGTTAAGAGAGATACACCAAATGTAAAAATTGGCGATAAATTACCTGTAACTATGAATTTACCAGAAATTAAAATAACGAATGATATTTTAAATTTAGATGATGGTTATAAAATCGGAAAAGAAATTGCAATTTATATTAATAAAATTCCAAAATATGCATTTCTAGCTACTAATGAATTTATTATTGGACTATTAAAAGGATATTATGAATATAATAGTAGATATTTAAATGATGTATTGATTACTGAAACAAAATCATTAGAATTAATGAATGAATTAGTAGTATTATTAGCAAGAATTGGAATTACAGGTATTATTGAACAAAATGATAAATATTCAATTAAATTAATTGGAAAAGAACTTCATAATTTTAATAAACTTACTGAATTATTAGAATTATCAGATGTAATTGAAAATGATAGTAATAATGAAATTAGTAATGATGTTATATTAGACGAAATTATTTCGATTGAAGAGATTCTTGAGATTGAATTTAAACATAAATATAAGAAAGTTTATGATGTTTCAGTTCCTGAAACTGGTAATTTCTCGACTGCTAACGGTATACACTGTGTTAATACTAGTGAAACAGGATATATTCAACGTCGATTAGTGAAAGCTATGGAAGATGCTAAAATTAATTATGATAATACAGTTAGAAATGCGAATGGTTCAATTATTCAATTTATATATGGAGAAGATGGTATGGATGGTTGCAAGATTGAAACGCAAATTATACCAACAATTGAATTAAAATTCATGGATATTGAGGCAAAATACAATCTAACCCCGATTGACAATCTAAAATTATATTTAACATCTGATGCATTTAAAACGATTAATGAAAATACATATACAAGATGTAAGGAACATTTTAATGATTTGATTGCTGATAAGAATTTCTTAATTACAAAAGTAAATAAGAACAGAAAAAATAGTATTGTTAATTATCCGATTCCATTTCATAGAATTATTAAAAATTGTATTAAAAGACGTGAATCAAGTGATATTAAAGCTACTTTAAGTGATTTGACACCTGATTATATATTTGACAAGATTGATGAAATGATGACTGAATTATATATCAAAGATACTGAACAAGGTATGATATATTTTCATATATTATTAAGAGTTTATTTATCACCAAAAAAATTAATTATTGAACAGCATTTTAATAAATCTATGTTTGATTGGGTAGTATCTCAGATATATGAGTATTTCAAAGAAGCAATCGCACAACCAAGTGAAATGGTTGGAATTATTGCAGCTCAAACTATTGGAGAAATGGGAACACAAATGACATTAGATTCATTCCACGTATCTGGAACAGCAGCGGCTGTGAAGGCTACTAGTGGTGTTCCTCGATTGAAAGAAATTCTTAGTGCTACCAAAAAGACTAAAACGCCAACATTAATTATATATATGAAACCAGATGTAGCATCTGTTAAAAATCCTAAAATTGCTGAAAATGGTATTGATTATATTGATGACAGAATTGAACAAACAAAGAGCGTTGCTATGAATATTAAAAACTCGATTGAAATTACAACATTATCAAATATTTTAGAGTATAGTGAGATTTATTGGGATAGTGGAAAATTAGATACAACAATTGAAGAAGATAAAGGAATATTAGATATTTATAAGAAATTTGCAGCATTAGATGATAGTATTAATAAATGTCATAGTGATTCACCATGGGTATTACGTATGAAATTTAATAAAGAAAAAATGAATGCATTCGGTCTGCGTATGATTGATATTTATACAAAATTAAATAAAGCATATAATAAATATATTGATTGTGTATATAGTGATGATAATGCCGATGAATGTATATTTAGAATTAGATTAACTGATTATGCATTAAAAGATATTGAAAATAAGGATGAAGTAGCTGCATTAAAAGCCATGGAGCATAATATCGTATATCAAGTATTATTAAAAGGAATTAAGGGAATTAACAAGGTTTCTTTAAATAAAAAGAAATATGATATTTACAATCCAACAGAAGAAACATTCGATAAAGTAGTTGAATGGGTATTAGATACTGACGGAACTAATTTAATTGAAATATTATCAAATCCTAATATTGACGCGACTCGAACTATTTCTAATGATATTCGTGAAATTTACGATGTATTGGGAGTAGAAGCAGCGAGAAATGCATTATATAATGAATTAGTTAATGTAACTGGGGAAGGTTCGATGAATTATCGCCATTTATCATTATTAATTGATACTATGACATTTAGAGGTAATTTAATGTCTATTGATCGTCATGGAATTAATAGAAATGCTAGTAGTGCATTAAGTAAATCATCATTCGAGGAGAGTGTTGATATGTTAATTAATGCTAGTATATTCTCTGAATATGATAATACAAGTGGTGTATCACCTCAAGTAATGTTGGGTAAAGTTCCAAATTGTGGTTCTGGTAATTTCGACATTATTTTAGATGAAGAACATTTAATGGAATTATTAAAAGATGTTAAACAGGTAAAAGAGAATAAATATAATTTGGATGATATTGAAGAGGATGATGATGAAGATAATGATGACTGTCTTGAAGAAAACTTAAAATTCAATATACAATTAAAAGATAAAAATGAATGTTATAAAATAAGTAATCCAGATATTAAAATTATTTAAACAAATGCCAAAAATAAGTATTTGACATTTATATCATTTTTGTTTTTGTTAGAACATTTCTAACAATACCTCCCAATCATCGGTAATAACTGACATAGTTTTACCATATGTATTTAATTCGACCAAATACTCTTTGTACGGCATTTCAACTATTGAAATTTCAATATATTCTTCATTACTAAATAATTGAAGAATATTATTCTTATTCATAGGAAAATGCTTGATCATTTTAATGATTATAAATATAAATCAAATCATTTTTTTATGATTAATAGAAAAAGATTAAACAAATTTATTTAGAGAATAATGGAATACAACAAGCTTTCATTTGTTTAACACTTTTATTTATTTTAACTAAACCTTTGGCACAGCAAATCATAGTATCTATAATTTCGCCAATAATTCTATTATCCATCATATGATTTATATTTTTAATTATTTCATCATTATTAGCTTTAATAAAAATATTATCTTTTGATGTTGATATATCATATAATATTGATATTACTAAATCTTTTTTTGTTTTACCTTCAATATCTTTAATTAATTCGATTTCTTCCATTATAAATGTTATTAATTCAATTGCAGACATCGATGATATATCGATATTTTTATTAATTATGCGCATTTCAATAATTTCTTTATTTTTATTAATAGGTCGAATATCAATTTCAGCTAATGATGTGGTCATATCTAATAATATAATTATATTTTTAAATGTTCATTAATTAAATATTTAATGGCAAGAGGAATATCATTTAATTTAATATAAATGGATGATAAATCCATATTTGAATTTTTATCAACAATTAAATTATAAATTATTTTTTTATCATCATCATATTTATATAAAATGATAACAGGTCTATTTTCATAATTATTAGGTGATTTATAAAATGTTGATGATAATAATAAATCTTCTATATCACCTCTAACAACTTGTATTTTTTTATTAGCACCGTATTTACTGCGATGAATAGTTATAATATTAATATTAAGAATTTTTGACATAGCAAGAATAAAATAATCATTCGGGAATAAATCTCCATATTTATGAATAATATTAAATATAAATTGTTTTCGTATATCATCGTCAGGTAATACTTCTTTAATATAAAACTTTTCCCAAAAAATATTAAAATTGATATAATTTTTACCAATCTCTTTATTAATATTTGCAGATATTTGAGGATCATCAAATAATTCTTTTAATAAATATTTATGCATTTCAATTTTATCTGGATTATTTAATTTTATGCTAAATATAGCTGTCATATCATTAATAGCAGTTGTTTTGAGATCATCATAAGATGTTTTAATATCTAAAATAGCTGCTAACCATAAATAAAAGTTTTTAATATAATTTATATCATAATTAGTATTTTTAATATAAATCATATTACTCCATTTAGATTTTTTATGCATAGTCCATTTACTATTTAATTGCTCTGCGGTTCCATTAAATAGTTCTGGTAATGGTAGTTCTTCTTCTTCTTTAACTTCATTATAAATATAATCTTTTGATTGATATGAAATTGTGTTAAAATTATTGGCAGGTGTTGCTTGATGATAAATTAATAGTTGCTGAGGAATGCTATTATTGAGTGCTATTTGAGAAAAGGTAAATTGTGTTTTACTTTCTTTAATTAGAGGATTAAGAAAATCATATTTATTATAAACAATAAAATCATTTAAAAATCGTTTAATATGATTTTTAGAAATAAAAGGTATTTCTTCTAATAATATTTGTATTTTGCTTTTTTCTGGTATAGTTGTCAATTTTAGTTCTTTATATAATTCTTTAATTCGATTCATTCGAGGTAAAGATAATAAAAGATTGAATTGATCATCTGGTAAATTAATAATTTTCGAATAAATCATTAATTGTAATTGGAACCATTTTTTATTAATTTTATAATTTTTAAATTGATATTTATATAAATCGTCAATAATTCTTGAATGAATTATATCATTTGTTAATGGTATTTTTTGTATAGTTAATTTATAATAAAATTCTTTTGGAGTTGTTAAAGATTTATCAAGAGTTCCAAAATCAAATCGAATATTTAATTCTTCGCATTTATTTTTAAATAATTCATAATCGCTTTTGAGGACTGATATAGGTTCATAAGCATCACCAATAATATCATCATAAAATACTATATTAGCAATACCTAAATTAATAATAATACGAGGTAAAAAACTTATACTAATTTTATCAATAATAATTAAGAAATTATCTTTAGTTAAAAAATGAGTTATTGACAAATCATTATTAATAATTATTGTATGTAATGAAAATTTTTTAGACATTTTAAGATGATCCGTATTTATCCATGTATTTAATGAATATAAATTATTATATATTGAATTATTTTCACTATAAATTTCTTTAGAAACGCTACATTCCTTAAATAGAGTTTTTAGATGTTTGTAATCATTTAAATGTATTAATTTTTGACCATCGGTGCCTTTACTTTTTAATTCTATTGGTTCATAATAATTTTTATCTCTAATAATCATTAATAATAATGGATTAAGTTCCATGGAACCAATCAAATCTTCATAACTGGTATAATAAGGGCAAATGATAGATGTCTCGGTTGGTTGTTTATCCCATATAACAATAAGAACGTTATAAATAATGCTAATTAATGAATATAAATAATATGGTGATTTAGTGATTGGATAATCATTTGAACTTAAATATAACATAAATTTTTTATAACTTTTGAATATACCTAATAATCTCGAAAGTTTATAATTATTGTCATTTGGTATTTTTGAAATTAAATTAAATTTTTTAATATGATTTTTTAAATCTTCAATAAGTTGTTTATTGTCGGTTGGAATGATTGGTAATTTATCCATAAAAGCTTTGCAAACATTCCCATTTTCTAAACTCATATAGGTGTATAGATCTAATTTTTTATTAATGTCAGAAATAAACATTTCTTTATTCTTAAAATTTAAGCCATGAGCGATTGAATGAATTATACTATCATTATGAATATTTTTAATTTTTTTTGAAGTTTTATGAGATATACCTTTTCTAACAAAACATTTATCATTTTTAGTTAGTAATTTTGAACATACTGAATATTTAACATCTGGAAAAAATAGTTCATGTAGATTTTGTGGAATTATTCCAAATCGTCCAATACGTACTGGAGATGTATTCATTAAATAATTTTCATCTTTATCGGCGATAGGTTCTTCTTCTTCTTTTAAAGGTTCATTATTATAATATTTGCATTTATTTAATTCATCATCTTTAGGTGGTTTTTTGAAACAACATGGAGCACAAATATTATTTTCATCAGGTTTAATTAATTTAACATATCTTTTTTTATTTGGGTCATTATCAAAATACATTTGCATCGGTTCTTCGTCTTCGATTGGACAAGTTGTTTTGCCATTATCAACATCTAAGGGAACTTTTGAAATTGGACACCATAAACGAGGACAAGCATATACATTTTTAATATTTTCTTTACTTCCATAAACTAAATCATTATCAAAATGATATGTACCATTTTTTTGTAAAGTTTCTTTATATTCTTTTGAAAATACGACAGGTTGATTAACAGCCTGACATTTATTTCGAGCGTAATTATTGGCGAATAAATCTTTATCAGCTTTTGTTAATAAATTTATAAAATAGCTGTGTTTTTCTTTACCGAGTGCAGCACCACCTTCACTTCTATCACTTTTAAAAGATGATTTATTACTATTACCCTCATCACTTGACGTATTATAACTCAATTTACCTAAATCATCATCGTCGTTAACAGATGAATTAGATGAAGATGATTTTTTAGGAGGTGGTGGTGGTTGTTTAGTTGGTTCTGCTTTCTTTTTTGTTATTTTTTGGGTGGACGATGAAACAATTTTAGACATCCAATAAATTAAATTATCTAATTCACTTTTATTTGGAATATTTAAAATATTTACAAAAAACCCATTCTTATATGATTCAATAATAACTAATGTATTTGTTTTATTAATGGTTTCTTGTTGTTTAAGATTATCAATTTCCATTTCATATATAAATTCTTTTTCTTGTTTTAATAAAACTTTAGCTTCGTCAACGGTCATATCATTTAATATAACTAATTGATTAATAATATCATCATCTTCTATACCTAAATATAAACAATTTTTAATATAAGCGAGAGCATCAAAACCTTTTTTATCATAATTAGATGAACGTTTATAAATTAAATTAATAGTATCTCTATTTGATTTCATAATATCAAAGATATCAACAAATTCACTAATTTTCTTTTTTAAACTCATCATAGAAACATTCTCAATTTCAATAATAAAATTAGCTTTAATGCTCAATTCATTAAAAATTATTTTTTGTTTTAAATGAAAATTTAAATATTTAGAAATTGCATCAATACTTTCATAAATTTCTTTCCAATTTATATTTTTCCTTAAATTAATATTATAACTTAATGATATATTCATATCTTGGTTAATGGTTAATTTAGCATATGTACCGCTATTAAGTATAGAATAACAATTAATACAATTAATTATAGATATTTTTTTAGTGTCAGACCAATTTAATAATTTATCTTTAGAAAGTTTATTAATTTTATGTAATTTATAAATGATTTTATAAGTATCATTAACCCACTGCACTAAATCTATAACAGGAGATGTATTTAATAAATCGAATATGTCAGCGAGTGTATATGGTTTATTTAATTTACTTTTTAATTCATATCTATGAATATTAATGGTATTATCAATTATAGGTTTAGTATCTATTTTTTCTAATTGATTTAATATTGATTCTTTTTTCTTAAGTTCGGCAAGCGATGGAAATGATTTATCAGTAAAATAATAAGGATTATTCTCTAAATCTGGAAAATCTTCTTCAAATATGATATTAATATAATTATATGGAAATAATCCAATATTATAATCATAAATAATGGGTTCTTTTAATTGTACACTATTTCTATTGGTAGATAATATAGGATTAGGAGAATAACCGTCCCATTTTATCGATTTAATTTTAAATAATACTGATTTATTTGATTTTTGCAACCAAGCATAAAATCTACCACTATTTAAAGTTTTAGCAATCTTAGCGACGGCATTTTCAACATTATCATCTTTGTATACATATACTTCATGGGTATTGAATTTATTATAATTAATCCAATTATAAACGATAATTTTTTTATATAAATTCATATCTATTTATTAATTTTAATATTTTTTTTCATATAATTTATTAGATTAAGTTAAATAATGCCTCATGATGATAATAATATTGATTATACCAAAATTAGAGATGCTATGGATGCAGCAGTAGAATTACTAAAAAAAAAGAAAGAAGAAAAGCTAGAAAAAACAGAATATGAATTAATAACCAAACGAGAAGCTGCTAAATATGATGAAGAAGTTAGACAACCATTATATAAAAAAATATTTTTTATAGGATTATTTGTAATAATTGCAATATTTATATTATTAATAATTATATATTTATTTACGCGTAGTAGCAATAAACCAGAAGTAGTAGCACCAGTAATAGTACCTAATGTAATCCCACCCCAGCAATTCCCAATACCTATTAATAATGCGAATACAAATAATACATTTACATATAGCAATTCCTCTTCGATTCCTATAACAACAATACCATCATCATTACCTCCACGAATGAATGGAGGTAGGAGAATGTATAAAAATAAATTTAATAAGTAATTTTATTAACAGATGAATATATTGGAAATAAATATTTATAAGATATATAAAATGCAATTATCATTCCTATGAAAATGAAGAATAAATATTTAATAGAATAATAACCTACAGCTAATAAGAATACAAATAGAAATAAATAATATAAATCCATATTTATATTTATATAACAATTAATTTATTATGTCCAACTCGAATATCGGTATTAATGACAATAGGAATGCCGAGTTTATGAATATTTTTACAGAATGCAACATCTTCTGAACAAATATCACGAATAATCTTTCCATCATCGGTTATAATCTCTTGAATATCGGCATTAAAATATGGATATGTCATTTTTCGTAGTACATCTCTTGTTACTGCAAAAAAACCCATTCCGGTATAATGGATTGGTAGATATTTAAGAGAAGTTTCTTCCTTCCATTTAGTAACATCTTCAGGAGTTAGAAATTGGAATGTTCCATTTTTAGCAAAATAATCAGTATCCCAATCTTTAACAATAGTATATGAAGTTAGATTACTCATACGATACATTCCACTAACAACTGGATGTTGGTTAGTTGAATCGATTAGATCAATTACTTGTTGAGGAGTAAAGATAATATCACTATCGATAGTAATCCATACATCGAATTCCATATTATCGAATGGTTTTTGATTAAAGCCTCGAAGAACATCAAGACCTAGAGTTTGCATACGTGCGAATGTTACAAATGAACTAACACCGGAGCTAACGACAATATCATATTTTTTAGATTCCCATAGGGCATTAATGGTTGCAGTCCATGATAATAGGAATTTTGAAGAAAAATTATCACCTGGAAGAGCAAATATAATTTTCTTTTTTACATCAGCTGTTTCTGCGACTGTTTTAACATCACCGCTGCTATTGTCTGTGATCTCATATGTCACATTTTCTTTTTTAGCTTCCATTCTTATTATATATAATTTTAGGATTATATCCCTTATATATTTTTAATTTAATATAATAAATGTCAATAGAAGTTAATTATTATGATATAGAATTAAATGAAACTAATAAATTTGCTCTGCAAAATGATAGAATAAAAACAAAATTAAAACCACATCAATTAACAGCCTTATATAAAGCATTAGATATGGAAATAAACGGAAGTATTCGATATAATATTTCGAGTCGAGAAAGATTCATATCTATAATGACTATGTTATACAGTAATTACACTCAATTTAATAATATTGACAATTTTATACAAATATCAACAAATGTTGGTATATTTGGGGATATTGTTGGATATGGTAAAACCTTAATTGTATTAGCATTAATAGCTACAAATGATGTAAAAAATATATATGTCAATAATATTTATACAAAAACATTTAATAATTATAAAAATTATAGTTATTTGAATATATCTTCGCAAAACAATTTAATAATACCTGAAAATATTATATTCAATACAACATTAGTTATAGTTCCCAGAGGTCCTGTTTATGTGCAGTGGGTAGAAATGATTAATAAACAGACGAATCTAAAAGTATTAGCTATTGATAATTTAAATTTTATAAAGAAGAATATACCAAAATATAATAGTAATAAACAAGATATTATTAATTTTTTTAATAGTTATGATTTAGTATTAATAAAAAATACAACATTAAGAGTTTTATTTGATTATTATTATGAAGATGGAAATTACAATTTAATAAATAGTTGGAAACGTATTATTATAGATGAAGCACACGATATTATTAATAAAATTCCTAATATTAAATATTATTATTTATGGTTAATCTCGGGAACTTATGAAGATTTATTAAAAAAGGTATATAATTCTAATAATTCTATAATATATTCGAATACTATAAAAGAATTATTGAATGACGAATTTATTAATTTAATGTTAATTAAGAATAATCCTAAATTTATTAAGAATAGTTTTTTGATACCAGAACCAATAGAAAAATATTATTTATGTAAATTATCGCAAAATATTAATATTATAAAGAATTTTATAACTGATTCTATTTTAGAAAAAATAAATGCAAATGATATTCCGGGTGCTATTAGGGAATTGGGTGGTAAAAATGAAACAGAAGATGATATAATTGAATTAGTTTCAAAAGAATTAAAACGTGATTTATTTAATAAAGAAACCGAACGAGATTATATAACTACGTTGGATATTAATAGCGAAAGTAAAGCAATACGATTGAAGAATATAAATAATGAAATTGAATTACAAAAAGAAAAAATAAATAATTTAACAGAGCGAATTAGTTATATATCATCTAAATCATGTGCCATTTGTATGGATTTAATATCAAATCCTATAATGTTAGAATGTACGCATATATTCTGTGGTAAATGTTTAATGAAATGGATAAATACTAATAAAAATTGTCCAAATTGTCGAACGAATATTACAAGTACGGATAAATTAATAGCAATTGTTGATGAAAATAATAAAAATAATGCGACTATTGAAAATGTTTTAAGTAAAGAAGAAACTTTATTACAGATTATAAATGATAAACCTAATGGAAGATTTTTAATATTTAGTAAAAATGAAAATAGTTTTGAGAAAATTAAAATAGAATTACGAAAGAATAATAATAATTATGAATTACTGAAAGGGACTACTTCGCATATGATGAATATTTTGGATAAATTCAAATCGGGAGAAATAAATATAATATTATTAAATACTCAATATGCTGGAAGTGGTATTGATATTAGTTATGCAACAGATGTTATAATATTTCATAATATGGGTATAGAAAAACAACAGGCTATTGGACGGGCACAGAGAGTAGGGCGACATAATGAATTATATATACATAATTTATGTTATGAACATGAATTTTAGATATTTATTTTTTTATATTTATAATCAATAGAATATAATGAGTTGCTGTTCTACAGATTATCCTAATCGAAAATGTCCATTAAGAATGTCAGACGGTCGCGCATTTACTAATTATGAAACTAGATGTAGTTTTAATAATTCATTAAATGCTAAATTAGCTGAAAATAATATGATTAAATCCAGTTATGAAATGCGATTATATTTACAACAAAATTATGATAAAATAGTGGAAGAGGAGCGACAAAAAGCTATTAATAATATTAGTCCGTGTGGTAATTGTTCTGAATTAATTAATCTTAAAAATAAAGAAATGGATGATAAATATGCGGTAGTGTGCGATGGTGTAAGTTGTTATAAAAGTTTAGTTAATCCAAATGGATTAGGGACATATAAATTATTTTAAATTAATATAATAGAATTATAATGAATGAAACATTTGATAGTGAATATGCGAATATAAATATTACAAACATTAATAATAAACAATTAAAAATTAATGGGTTTATAAAAAATCCCAATAATTATACTAATATGGCTGTAATTGCACCAAATCCTATGGATAAAATAACATCATATTCTGGAAAAGGATTGCCGTTTCCATGTGAAACTATAGCATTCGAAAATACGCCTAATTTCTTTATAATACCTAATACGGGTATTATAGATACCGTATTTACATATCCAAATAGTTATTATACCCCTGATGGATATACAAAGATTAAATCACCTGTCATAATTAAATTAGACTCGATAAAAATAATTATTGAATTAAAAGACAATTGTCCTTTAAAAACTTTACGCGATCGCGTAAGAGGTAATCCGAATTTCTATGGATTAAAAGAATTGATATTACCAATAGGAACCGCTGAGAATGTAATGAGAGATTATTCAACAGCTAAAGTTTTATATAATATAGCATAATTTATTTTTCTAATAGTTTTACAGCAATCTTATTTAGTTTTCGCAGTTCATGTGAGATTGAATTAAGATGTGTTGCAATATTATTACCTTCTTTATCTACGAAGAAATTCTTTAGCATTTCAAATTGGATAATTGTAGCATCAAACTCTTCATCATCGTCATCGTCGTCATCATCTTCATCAGCGTCTTCTTCATCGTCATCTTCTTCTTCATCGTCATCTTCTTCTTCCTCATCATCCTTTTCTTTAATAATGACACTTTCCTTGGTATCATCGTCGGAGCAGATACTATTAGTTTCATCAGTTTTTAGCATTTTCAATAGGATAATATTTTAATTATTAAAATAATTCTTATATAATTTTAAGGAAATGAATTTATATTTAGTCAAAATTTTTAGTTTTTTTATTGGGTTGTTTATTATGTTAGTTATATTATCATATTATAAATTAAATGAAAATTTCACAATTCCCACTAAATATTTAGAAGGTTTTCATAATAAAGAAAAAATCATTAAAGATGATAATGGTAATGGTAATGATCCAAATGAAATAGATAATTCAATATTACCGTATAAAGGGCATAAATTTATATGTATAAATACATTTGAAGATACAGATAAAATTTCACAAGCCGATGGTAGATGGTATGATATTGATTCTAGCGATACTGTTAATTTTAATTATAATAATTATTTTAATTTTAAAAAAATAATATCATTTGAAAATAGTGCAAATAAAAATGGTGCAAAAGGTGCTAATATAAATGAATTAACCGGACCAAGTTGTTATAATTTTGCTAATAATAATGAAACATATGAAGTTAAAATATTTACGATGTTTATTACCGCTAAAATAAATGGTTGTAATACTAAAAATAATATTTTATTTGAAATGACCGGTAATACGATTACTACAGATACTATAATACCTACTTATTCACCATCCATTATACATATAAATTTAATAATAACTGAAAAATTAAATTATAGTGTTCATTTAACAATTGGTAATAATATATATAAGGGATTAATCGATGATATTGATAAATCATTTATAGAAGATAATGAATATATAACTATTGGTATGTATTATACGGACGATAAGATTGGATTATTAGTAAATAAGAAAATATATGAATATACTAATATAAATAAATATAAAATCACACTAGGATCTACGCCAATAATTATTAATAAAAACGGAACAATTAATATGAATTTATATAATTTTGTATATTATAAAAGTTTATTTCCGTTTAATGAATATGATAGATTATTGGCATATAATAATTATTATATATCTGGATTGGATTATTTAAATAAACATAAGAATTGTCCTGTAGTTGATAAAAAATCAACACCTAAAATAGAAGCTTCAAAAGTTGATAAAATTATTATTTCTGAATTTAAATATGATAATATAGTGGATTATTATACACCTGATATATTAAAGCGAATATTTAATTATTAATGTTTCGTTTATTTAAGAGATATAAACATATCTATTTTTTAATAAGTAAAGTAATAAATGAATGATTATATAGATTTTCCAAATAAACAGCAATTAAATGATACTAATTTATTATTTAACAAAACGAAGATAAGCGCAGATATAGCATCTCTGTCGTCCATGTCATCGATGTCATCGTCGTCATCTAGTTCACCAAAAAAGAAGCAACAACCGCCACCACCATCATATCAGTCGAAGAAATTAGTAAATCCAAATAAAAAGATTTTATATATGGCTGAGGAAGATGACAATAAAAGTAGTAATGGCGATGATGACGACGAAGAAGAGGAAGAAGAAGAAAGCGAAGAAGAGGAAGAAGATGACGAAGAAGAAGAGGACGATGAAGAAGATGGTGATGAAGAAAAATCGAGTACAAAATTAAATCCTTATAAAAATGAATTAAATGAGAAAAAAGAAATATTATATCAATTAAATCGATTACAATTAAAGGGTTATAAAATACCAAGTAATTTAACTATGCAATCAAATATTGAAGAAATGAGACACGAGTATAATCGAATAATTAGAGATAAAGATATTGATGCAAGTGTGAGATTTCAGAGAAAGATGTTAATGGCATTTGTTACGGGCACAGAGTATTTAAATACTCGATATGACCCGTTTGCAATTAAATTAGATGGATGGTCTGAGCAAGTGCATGAAAATATAAATGATTTTGATGATATATTTGAAGAATTACACGATAAATATAAATCAAAAGGAAAATCTATGCCACCAGAATTAAGATTATTTGTTAGTTTATCTGGTAGTGCTTTTATGTTTCATTTAACTTCTAAAATGTTTAAGGAAAGTTCTATTCCAGGTGTAGAAGAGGTATTAAAAGCAAATCCGGAATTAATGAAACAGTTTCAAAATGCAGCAGCGAAACAATTTATATATAATAATATTGGTTCATCACAACCAAAAGCAGCTACACCAGCTGCTAAACCGGTCGAAAGTGGTGTAAATAGTTTATTTGGCAATTCGTCTGGATTATTTGGAATGGTAAATAATTTATTCAGCGGATTGAATAATAGTAGTCCATTTCAAGAGATGCCGACTATGAAACCTAGCAAACCTGAAAATGATATAAATAATATTATAAATAATGTTCATAATAAAATTTCAATACATCAGGATGATGATAATAGAATTGAAACATTATCTATAAGCGATGAAGAAATTACTTCAATAATAGAGGATGCAACCGATGTTAAGATTTTAAAATCATCAACGAGGGGTAAAAAAGCAAATAACAGAACTTTGAATATTTAACGAGGTATATTTTTAACTCTTCCTATTTGTTTTGTAATTTTATTAACACCTGTTTTAATATCATTAACGCTTGAGCTTAATTTTGATGGAATTTTAGAGAATGAACCTATTGGATCGCGAATTGCACCTTTAAGATCGCCAGCACCATCTTCGACTGATTTTATTAAATTAAACATTACAGATAAAACGGTAAATATTATAATTTGAAGAGCAAATATAATAAATATTAAAATCATTTCAATTACTGAACCTATCATGATTATTTCGCGACGCATATCAGTAGAACATTTGCATTTTTCATTAACTAAATAGCGAGTATATCTAAAGACTTCATATAAATAATAAATAAATACTAGAACAAATATTAGATCTATGAATTTATTGAGGGCGACAATACTGCCGCCAAAATTATCATAAATAACTTTATCGGATACTAAACCGGTGAATAATAGATATATTATGGAAAATATGGTAAATCCTTTAATAAAATTTATATTTTGGGTCATAGCACATTTACAGCCTTTATTCTCAAGACTTACGATATAACTATAAATTACAATTAATAGAATTATAGTTATTACTGAATATAATATTTTAGTTATGTATGTTATACCAAAATTCGCCATAAGTAATGTTTTATTCTAATTAACTAAAATATTATTTTTATATAATAAATAAAGTTCTTTTATTAGGTTTTACATATTTTAATTTTAGAAATTTGAATATATCTTGTTCGCTATGTATATTACTTTTAACTTTTCTATCAAACCCATGTTCGCTCAAAGAAATATTAAATGTCTGTTTAACATAATGACGCATACCGATATTAAATAATTGCGAACCTGTGAAATATAATAATGAGAAATAATATTCGTCTTTAGGTGCAATTAATATATCAATACGTCGTGCTATTTTCTCATTAGGCAATTTAACAACACCCATAAATTTATTTGAACCAAGAGCTAAAGTTTCGACAACATATCCAATAAGGGAATTGATATAAGTCTTTAAATCAAAATTGGAATTTTTCATAATAATAATATCGATATCACCCATAAGTTTTTTGCCTCTACGATAAGATCCAACGAATTCATAAGTTAAATTGGATAAACCTTTTTCTAAGATAGTCATATGTTTTTTAAATTCATATAATGGTATTTTTTTTTTAAAATCTTTATAATATTTGAATCCTATTTGCTGTTTAGCATTCAAAATGGATATATTCTTTTTTAATTGAGGCATGGTAGTTATTCCATTTTCAATAATTTTATTAATATTAGCCGGTCCAATTCCATAAATTTGTATTAATTCCTGTTTAAATTTAAATAACTTATCTTTTTTAATATTTTCATTTATATATGTTATTTTTCCAGTCTCAAATAATTCTTTAATTTTTTCAAATATACCTTTTCCAATTCCAAACTTATTAGTTTTTAATGTTTCTAAATCTTTAATATCATGTGGATATATATGTAAATTGTTAATTACGTTTTCATAAGCTTTAATTTTATATTTGTCGTTCTTGAAAACTTCATATTCTTTGATAATACTTAAATATTTAATTATTAAATTTTTATTAAATCTAACCATTTAAATATATAAGGATAAAAAAAATTAAATGTATTTTTCTGTAATATTAGAAATTTTAAATTTTGTCGATGCGTCCAAATTAGACAAATCAATATTAGTAATATAATTTATATATGTTTGTTTGGGTATATAATCAAGAATAATAGTATATTCTTCTAATAATAATTCAATAATATGTTTATAATTATTTTTAGTTTCTGCTAAATATATTTTTAAATCTTTAATAATTTCATTAATAATATTTTCAATAATACTAATTTTATTTATTTTTTTAAGAATTATACATAATGCTCGTAAAATAGATAAACAGTTTTTCTTTAATTTAATATAATTGCAATAGACATCATAAAATTCATCATCGAATATTTCATTATGTGGAATTATAATTTCTTGAGGTAACCATTCTTTATTTTCTAAATAACTTGAATAATAGTTCGTAATATGTGATTCTATATAAGCATCATTAAATAAGAATAATACTTCGATATAAATAATATTATTAGAATTTTTAATAAAATTTATGAGAACATCAAATAGCGAGTTAATAATATTATCATCAATTTGTGAAATATAATATTTAATTTTATCATATATTACTGATTTATTCACATCAGTTAATTTATTTAAATAAGAAATAAATTCTTTTTTACATTTCGAACTATCGCTAAAATCGATATTAATAATATGATGTCTGGTATTTGTTTTAATTTTATTGGATGCAATAATCTTTTTCTTTTCCCATAAACTTCTAGCATCGTAATTGGAAACAAAACAATTATAAGTATTAACTAATTCATTTGCTTTATTAACGATATTTTCAGATATTACATTCGAATTATGAGATCTGAGACAATTTAAAAAAACATTATAATTAATTTTAACGAGTCCTATTTCTTCGTTGTCAGCCATATTACAAATTTATATTAATATCTTTATATTTATTCAACATCTAATAATTCTTCATTTTTTGAATTGTCATAATTTATAATACGTTCAACTAATTGTTTTTTCGTTCCGTCAGTCGGTAATTCGCGTTCTTCGCATTTTGTTTTTAGTTTTTCAATATTTAATTTCATTAGATTCTTAGAAGTTGTATCAACGCTCGCACTTACAACCGATTCTACTTCTACTTCTTTCTTTAAATCAAATATTTCTACGGGAGGTTCAACAATTTCTACAGTAGGTTTTTTAGGAATTTCGCAAAATCCACTAATTTCATCGCATATATTAGAAGTATCGGTGAATATCTCATTCATTATATTATCGGCAACACGAATACTTTCATTTATAGAATTATTATATTGAACGGTCGATGGATTATTATATTCTATTTCCATTCTATTTAGTTTATTCGTTAATAGATAAACGGATTGTTCAAGATATAAATATTTATATGCTAAAAATAAAATAAATAATATTAAAATGAAAATGGTTATATAAAATACGATGTTGCTAAAAGAGAATAATTTAAATACGAACATTTCTTAAAGTTTGATTATATAATTTGTTTTTCATTTCAATCGCACTATTAATAATATCTTTATTGAATTTATGTTTTTCTAATAGTTCGATTGCTATTATTTGGGTTGAACCGCCTTTATTAATCTTATAATTAAAATCATATGTTTTAGAATCGGTATTATAAGTCGCATTAACGTTCAAATTAATGAATGATGATTTATATAAATCAGCTAATTCTATGAGATTATGAAAATGGGTAGTAATTATTAATGTAATTCCATTTAATTTACCTAAATATTCGGCAACCGAGAATGCAACCGCTACACCTTCTATTGGTGGTGTTGAATGCATCGGCTCATCCATTAAAAATAAACCTCTTTTATTATTTTTATGCAAATCATTTGCTACATTTATCATACTATTGCAATAGCTGGTTTCTGTTTCAAAATATGATTTATCACCAACTATATCAACTACGCGCATAAAAGTCGTAATTGCATCATATAAATAAATATTACCTTTAATAGCATTTATAATACCAAATGTTTGAGCCAGTATAACATTTGCAGTTATTGATTTAACATATGTAGTTTTGCCACCAGCATTCACACCAGTAATAATAATATTCTTTTTTAAATTAACCGGATTTGGTGTTTGTGTTGATGGTAATAATGGATTATGAATATTCCATATTTTAGTGTCGGTATTGTCAAATGTTGGAAGACACCAATATTTATTTTTCTTAAATTTAGTAATAGTATTTATAATATCAATTGTATAAATAACTTTTAGAATATTTATAATATCTTCCTTATATTGCTGATTTTTCCATAATTTATAAATGGTCGAAATATCATTATTTAAGGTTGATAAGTTATTTATGCTATTATTTAATTGTTCTTCTGTTAATTCATGGTGAAATAGGAAGAATGATTTCCAAATATTATTGGATTGTTTAATTATAGTTATTGATGTTTTAATAAAATCGACTAATCCATGAATTTTATTAAATAGTTTTTCACGTATTTTATAAATAATATAGGAAACATAAAATGATTGATAAATACTATAAATATATACTGCTACATACATAAAAACAGTAACAATTTTAATTAAATCATTTCTTATATTACCAGAAAATGTAAATAATATTTTAATAAATTGATAAATAATTTTTAGATAATCTAAAAAGGGCATTTTAACTTGTAAGTATTTATTTAAATAATAGAATGGCATATAAACAGCCGATATTGGAAATACGAGACTTGATAATGGAACAATACAAATTTTATATATATGATAAAAATCTAAAAGAATACTATAATAATTCATATTATTAATCATATATGTCGATGGAAATAATAGATTTATTGATAAATCTTCATCTATTTCTTCTTTTAGTGTCATAATCCATAATAATTCATTCTCATTATTTTTTAATGATTCTAGATGGTATGACATAACTTCAAAATTATTTTTTTGTCTCATTAATAATAATTCTTTATCGTTTATTGGTGTTTTTATTAATTTTTCAATTAATATTGAACCGCCTTTCGTTGTTGGTAATGTTTTAGCCCATTCATTTATTTTAGTATCAGTATATAAATTATCACTTACAATAATTTTATTATTGGTATCATTATTTTTAAGGATAGTTTCTAATAATAAATTAGCAGTTTTATGAGGTATTTCAAAAATAACATTCAAATTATCTAAATCCATTTTTAATAATATATTTACATAAAATAATATCATATTTAATTTCACTTATATAAATAAAAAATGAATATTAATAATCAATAATTAATTATGAATTATATAATAATGATACACGATGATAAAATTTATAAAATAGATAAAGAACCATTCGAAACAGATGAAAATACGTATATTCGCGGTTGGTTTATCATAAATAAAAAAACAGAAATAAATGATGAATTAATATCACGTTCTATTATACATTTAAACGAATACAAAAATAATATGAAATATGTTTAATATTTAGCAGTACGAGGGCGGGATTTGGACGCTGAGGCACCTAGAGAAGTTGATAATGATTTAGATTTGCGCGCAGAAGATGGTTTTTTGGATCCTAGAATATTGGACATATTGAGAGTCGGGCTTTTATCGGCAAGCATACGCGCTCCAAGTAAAGCGAGAGCAGATATGAAGGGGGTTAATTCGACGCCAGCGGGTAATGAGGCACCACCGCGAAGAGAATTAGAGGCACATGAGGTACAACCGGCTTTTTTGGTTTTAGTACGACGACCACCTGTAATATTGGGAGTAGCAGCCATAGCAGCCTGAGCTACAGCCGGATTTAGCATAAAAGGATAATTAATATCAGCGACACCGCCACGTTTTGAAGATGTTCGAGAACGTGTAGTCATATATATCTATTTAAATAATATATTTTATTTTCTAATATAGAATACTAAAAATACCGCCAAAATAGTTGTTATAAAATTTAATATAATAATTAAAATAACGAATGGAATTATATAATACAATAGATATATAAGTATAGGTTTTATAATTTCAGTCCTAATATCTTCGTTCAATACTTCATTACGTATAAAATTAATAATAAAATCGACCGGTTTATTATTTTTTTTTAGTTGCGTCATAATTATTATATTGATTAACTTAATATTATACAGAATGAAACATTCGCTAAAAAATCCGCAACAAAAAAATAAATGTCATGTATCGTATTTAAATAAGTCTCTTAAGATTGAATTAGGCGATGTAAAAGTTAAGAATATTATGGGTAATGTTATAGAATGTCATATACCTATAAAACAGAATGCAAACGCAATAGATGTGATAAATGAATTGGATAATTTATCATTAAAAACGTTACTAGAAAATCAGGAGTGGATAAATAATAATGATGTTGAAAAATTATATAATTTTTCATATACAGATGATATATCTAATTTAAATGTATTATTAAATAATAAGAGTTGTTGTTATTTTAACGATAACGAAATATCGATAGAAGAGACAATAGAAATTATACGAGATAATATCAAATTGAAGGATTATAATATAATAATGGAAATAAGTTTTTTGGGGTTATTTATATATGATTACGCAATTATTAATAAATGGTCGATAAAAACGATAAAAATAGATGATATGATGGATGATTTCGGCGATTGGAATAAAAGCGATATAGAAGATGATTGGGAATTAGAAATTAACAATTTTGAAACGATTGTTAAAAACAAAATAGAAGAATATAATAATGCGGTAAAAGAAGCAAGATTATTATTAAATGAAATTAGAAAAGAAACGAATATTAGTATTTGGGAAAAAAATATAACAAAATTGAAAAAATATATTTTAAAATTATAATTTTATCTGTATTAATATAATAGATAGGTATTTAAAATGAGTTCTAATAGTTCTTCAATTGTTATTTCTTTTTCGATCGCTATATTATTACTACTTGTATTATTAATATTAGTATCTTACAATTCTAAATGTAAGATGGATAAAATAGAAAGATTTGAAAATGATGCTCCATCATCCCAACAACTACCACCGTATTTATCTGCTCCGTTTTTAACAGGAGGACCATCTCAAAATAAACATATAGATGGTTTTATATCAGTAGCGGATATAGCAAATGCTAATGCCGATGTTTCAAAAGCCAGCGATGGTTCTATGGGATATGCGGTTCAATCCTCAGATGCTCATAATGAAAATTTTGCATCTGTTTCTACTACTTATAACCCTAATGAACTTGATAATAATACTTGTTTTTCACGTGATCGCTTAACAAGTAGTGATTTATTACCGAAAGACGGTGCTAATTCTAAATGGGCTCAAATAAATCCGGCTACTTCTGGTGATATGCGCGATCAAAACTTTTTAACTGCTGGATATCATATTGGCATAAATACTATTGGTCAATCATTACGTAATGCTAATTTACAATTACGATCTGAGCCACCCAATCCACAGGTCGCCGTAAGTCCGTGGGGTATTTCAACTATTGAACCGGATATTCGTAAAGTAGCATTCGAAATTGGGAGCGGACAATCTAATTAATCAAATACAACTAAACATTTAGTATTAATAATATCTTGTTTGGGGATTAATGAAACTTTAGTTGTTAATTTAATTTTATATGAGAATTTAGACATATTTTCATAAATTTTTTTTTGATTGTCAATAGCATAATTGATTATTTTATTATTAAAAGCCCATTTAAAGAAATTCAATTGTCCGATAGTTGTTTCGATTTCGTCATTAAAAAAAATACGTTCATGACGTCTAAATGCATCAAAATTAAATTTCTTGAATGATTTTAATTGTGCTCTATAATCTAAATAAAGAGTAATTTTCCTATATTTTTCAATATTATAATTATCAGGTAAATTATAATAAACATTATCATCTATTTCATTAATCCAATAAATAATATTATTACATTTAGCATATCGAGTTACCAACCAATCAATCATACGTAATGATAATTCGTGTTTGCCGTCAATTATTGTTTTTAAAGTTTCAATATATTTAGGATGATGATTATAAAATGTATATAAAGAAGATAATAATAAATCTTTACTACTATCAGACATTAATTAAATAACGCGATGATTTCTTATATCAATTGCCGAATGTCATCATATCAAATACTAAACCAATTATACATAATGCTATTAGAATACCTATTCGTAAATCCCACATAATAATATAATAATCGATGATTATAATTACAATAATAATCCAGTAATGCTCATATAAATCTATAATAGTTTCTGGATATGGTATAGCAGGTCTTAAACCGTATATTAAAAGATAAGCGGATAATATTCCTATAATAATATAGCGAAAAATAATATCGATCATTCTATTATAAATATCATTTTTTCTTTTCCATATTAATAATAGAAAAATGATGTATGCTACATTAGACGAAGCATTCCCAAATTATGCATCTAATCCAAAGAAAAAAAAGAAAACTGGGGAAACATTTATAAATGATTATGGGCGTGAATCTGATTGTTATTATAAAAAACAGGGAATTGATATGCCAAATTGTGCAAAAAACGGAGAACAATTCGCTAATAAAAATGAATGTTCGCCATTACAAGTACCCGAATATAAATTACCGGTTGACACAAATGCGCAAAATGCATTTAATAAAGCATTAGATGCATCATTAAACGATAGAAAAGTTGAAAATAACTATCCTGATAAATATGCTATAAAAGCTTATGAATACGATGAATATGATGCTTATTTAAATATAAATGATATTAAGACTCATAATGTTGATAAGACACCTGAATATAGAACAACGCCATTTTTGGAAGAATATTTAAAAAGTTTAAGAGATAATTTTAAAAAATCACCAGAAAATCAAACGATCAAATTAAATGATGTTGAACAATTCACCGATTATAATAGAAATTTAAAAGTTGATATTAATTTATATAATTTATTTTTATTTATATTTATAGGTATAATCGTTATATTATTATGTGATCAAATTACACAATTAGCTGTTGCCGTTGCTAATAAAAATATATAAACACGCAATAATAATTCTTTATATATATATGAAATATTTTACGCATGTAGTTTTTTCAGGTAGTGCATTAAGGTCGTTATGTTTATTGGGTATATTAAGATATTTATATTTTTATGATTTGGATAAACATATTAAGAATGCAGCAGGAACTTCGATGGGTTCTTTTTTCTGTTTAGCGTTTGCTTTAAAAATACCTATAGATGAATTGGAAGCGATGATAAAAAGATTAATAGTTAATCCAGAGGTTATAACAGTATCATCAAATAAATTATTAAATTTATTTTCAGATTTAGGATTTAATGATTCTAAATTATATTTATCAGAAATTAAAAATTATATTAAAAATAAATATTCTATGGATGATATTACATTTATAGAATTATCAAAAATTACCGGAGTGAATGTTTATGTTAGTACCACTAAAATTAATGATGGCTCTAATTTTATATTTAATGTGAATGACACCCCAGATGTTTCAGTATTAGATGCGGTGGCTGCATCTATGTGTATACCAATATTATCAAAACCTATAAATATTGATGGTTATTATTATGTGGATGGTTGCATTACTAATAATTTACCATATGAAATATTTAGTAACATAAGCCATGAAGATATATTAAATGTCGTCATATACATCAAAAACGATTATAAACTTTCTAGTATAATTGAAAAAAATAAAGAATTAGATTTTATGATTTATTATAAACAATTAATGACTATAATATATTCAAATTCATTAAATAGCTGTTATATATCAAAAATACCAAAATTTAAAAACCCATTAATAATTAATGAAAGTCCATTTAAATCATTTTATAATTTAAAAATTAATGAAAATGACATTAATTTTAATATACATGATGATGATATTGAAAATTTAATATTACAAGGTTTTAGAGATATTAATAATTATATGAAACAATATGAGGTTGAAACTTAAAAGAAAAAAATGATATATATGAATACATTTAAAATAAATATAAAATGTATTTTTATATTCAGGATAATAAAGATTGGAATAGCGACAAAAAGGTTAAATATGGTATTGCAGATGAATATAAGTCACGATTAAAAACGGACCAACATTCATATAAAAGCGAATATATTTCATTATTTGAATATAAAATAACGGATGAATATAAATTAGATTATAAAGAAATTGATAATATAATTTCAAAACAGCAAACAAGTAAAATAAAATTGTTAATGAATCATCATTATCCTAAAATTAAATTTTAATGCAAAAGAAATTTGGATTTTGGCATAGAAACATCTTCTAATTTCCACGATATATAAATCATATTATTATTTGGAGCTGGTAAATTTGATATATATAATCCGCTTTTTTTTAATGATGAAATTATATAATTCATACAAGTATCATATTTATATAATGGATATCCTATAACGATTGGAGGGATTGTATAATATAAACTTTGTCCGCCAATTTCAGCAACAGACTTTATTTTTTTATGACAAGTTTCTAATATTATTATAAATGCCTGATTTACTTTTTCATCTTTTTTTTTCTTAATTTCATATAAATCATGTAATGAAAGTTTAGAAGCCATATATAATTATAATATATTTAAGTAGAAGATTTTGGCGTAGTAAATGTTGGTAATGGATCTGTAAATTTAATTAATTCTTTATAGTCATTACGGTTTCCATTAAAAACAGCATAATTACCGGTGCTATTTTCTACTAATAGTATAGTCGGTGTGCCTCTCACTCCATATATTTTTGATTTTCGATGACCTTCTGCGTCATCAGTTATATCATATTTAACTAGAGAGAAATTATATTGATCAGGATATTTAAATATTTCACTTTCTAATGGCTTCCATGATTTATCTTCAAACTCGTCACAATAACCGCAAGAGGGCATATAATAATATTGGAGTGTATATGCTTTGCCAGAAGCAAAACCTTCAAATTGTTTATAAAAACCACTTGCAAATAATGCAGTAATTATTAAGACGATTACTAGGAATAGTATAATAAAAAAACTCGAAGCGGAAGATGAAGAGGATTTTGATTTCATTTCTATTTTATTAAAATATTTTATTTGTAAATCTTAATGATATTAATAATACAATACTTACTATTGATGATTTACGTTTTTTATTCATATACTAATTTTATTTTTAAATTGTTTATATATAAATAAATAATAAATAATAATATAATTGCAAAAATGAAAAAATCAGCATAATGCAAATATTTAATAATAATATCATTTAGATTAGTTAAATTTTTACTTTTAAGCCATATAATCGAATTTAAAACAAAGAATAAATATAATAATATACATATTAAAATAAATATATATATAAGCATTCTATTTATAAAAAATGATTAAAATATAAATAATTAAAATCATGATTGCTTATACTTTAAGATCTTTGATCATCGTCAATCAAACACCACTTATTTATACATGCGCCAATACGAAATTATCATTAGAGCATATATACCCTAAAAGTTTGATGTTTAAGAAACATTATAATGATTTGCACAATATCTTCAAAAGTGATTCGTATATTAATAACATGAGGTCAAATTATAAATATACAGGTGAATTAACACCATCATTTAATCGTTTATATGATTCTGAAAATTTCGTAAATACGAAAGATAAATTATTTATACCAGACGATAATAGCAAAGGTATTATAGCAAGAGCTATTATGTATATGAGTTTTCAATATAAATATGATTATAAAAAAGTTATTGATTATGATAATTTAGTTGGATGGTGTTTAGAATTTCCTCCAACTAAAGAAGAAATTCATCACAATAATATTATATTCCAGAAACAAAAAACGAGAAACATGTTTATTGATATGTATCACAAAAAGAAATTTAAAAATCTGTTATATCATTATTTTTCATAATTTTTTTAATATTTAATAAAAATAATATGAATATACCAGATATTTCGAATTATAAGAATATTAATGATATACCATTATTTTTATTGGGTATATTGATTATTGATATTTTTGTATTGTTTTTAGTTAGATATATTGGAGTTGGAGGAGTGTCATTAAATGAATGGTATAATAAATATGGATTATTAGCAGTTATAGCAGATGTATTTATTATTCTTATAGGTTTTATGATTGCACAATATATTTATACATATTTTATAAAACCAAAATATGGATGGAATATTGTTATATTCCTAATTTTATTAGTATTTATACAATTAATTCATGATATATTATTATATTTATTAATAATTCTACCATTTTCTAAAGGACATAATGGAATCGTTGATATGTATAAGAAATATGCGGATGAAAATAGTTATTTAATTATTATTGGAGATGCATTTTTAATGCTTGGTTCGGCATTTGTTATATTATGTCTTAAACAACTATCAAATCATGTTATAGCAGCAATTGCAGTAATAACCATTTATATTATGCCCTATATATTGACAACTCCTGCACATTATTAAAGATATATAAGGATTATTTGGAACTTTCCTTAAATATATATTTTCTAAATATATAAAAAATTGATTATTATGATGTCATAAATGTGTATATAAGAACATATCGATTTAAATGGTTTTTACGAAGCGGAGGCAAGCCGAAAGTGAAGATAAAGAAATTAGAAAAAAACAACAACAATTTTTTGACAAGGCTGCTGAAGTTGCTAAATATTCAACTATGCAACAGAAGCATGGTGCTGTAGTTATTTATAAAAATAAAGTAATTGCATGTGGATTTAATTATATGGTATCACATTTAAATGATAATAATAGTATTCATGCTGAAGTTGCTGCAATTTCACAAGTATTCAAAAATAAAAATATTCTGTCTGAATGTGATATTTACGTTGTTAGGATTGCACCTATGAGATATAATAACTGTTTGAAAATGTCAAAACCATGTGAAAAATGCACAAAGTTTATAAAAAAATATAATGTAAGATGTACTTATTATTCAACTAATTATGAATATGAATGTTTATATATTTAAATATCCAAACTCATAGAAACTTTTGGTATTACTCGTTTAATTGATTTTTTTTCTATTATTGGTCGATCATCTTTATTAAAGATTTTGGCGAGTAATTCTTCACCTGTTAAATTTGCATTACTTAAAATAATTTCTTTAATTTCTCTAATATTTACAGGTTTATGAACTTTTTTAATATTAGTTTTTAATCTCCCATTCTGCGTATTTAAATCATTATAATTATATTTAAACATAAATTCTTCAATCTTATTATTTAAAGCCTGTTGTAAAGTTTTTCTTTCTCTTATTGCAATATTTAATTTACGAATGGCATCATCATATTTAAACCAATCAACAACGAGATTTTTAAATGTGTCTAATTCATCAGGTGTAGGCTCATTAGTTGATTTAATTATATCTTCAACTAAATTATTATTCATTATATGACAAATATTAAAAAAATCTTTAAATCTATTTTGTTTTAGGTTTTTTTGCTTTTGGTTTGATTTTAGTATCTATAGTTTTTTGTAATGATCCAAAATCACGCGGTCCTTCATAATTAGTTATATGACCATTCGAATACATACGAATAGTTGGAAATGCTGAAACCTGAGCTTCTTGAGGTAATCTCTGCATTTGTTTTAATTCTATTGAAATCATAGGCATCATTTTATTATAATAATCATATAATCGGTTCCATGTTTCTCTAAATTGGATGCAGTGCCCGCATTTATCCCAGTGATATAATACGACGCCGTTATAAGGTGAATATTTCGATTTTGGAACAGACTTTTCTGGCATTATTTTTCTATAATATACGCATAAAATAAATAACTTAATATTAAATAAATATGAATAAAGAATCGTATAATATATCCTGTAAGCATATAAAATATTTAGATAATAAATACAATAATGAAAATGATTTATTATATAAACGTTATATGCTTTGCAAGGGTGATTATGATGATAATCATAGATATGATAAATATATAAATTATTTGGATAATTTGTATGTTTCTAAAAAAAGTTGTATATTCACATCAACAGAACCTGATGAATTTAAATGGGCTTCGCAATTCGTCCCAATTAATGCAAATATAGACACAGCATTTAATGAAAATACCAGAAGAAAAATAATAAAATATTAAGAATATAAATATTTTATTTCATTATTATAAGTATTTGATGGTTGTTCTAATATAACTATTGAATCAAAATTTTCAATAAATGTTTTAATTTGAGAATATGGAATTTTACCATCAAATAAACATTCATGTCTGTCTAATTTGGCACCTTTAACATTTTTACTATTATTAGCATGAATACATACAATCGAATGTTTTTCAGGTATCATAGAACTAATATCTGTTAATTCATAACCTGCGTTCCATAAATGACAAGTATCGATACATATTTTAAAATAATTTCGTTCAGTTTCTGTGAATGAATAATAGAAATTTAAGAAATCATTAAAATCTGTTAATAGTTCTGTTCCTTGACCTGCTGGATTTTCCAATAATAAATAAGTTTTAATATTTCTATTTATCATTTCATTTATAATATTCTTAATATTCATTTTCATAGCCATCAATCCATCGTTAATAGTTTGTGTTGTATATTTTCCAACATGTATTACATATCCTATAACGCCAATCGCATTTGCTGCTAATAATTCATTAATAATTAATGAATCGCTAATATCGATTGGTCGTTTGCCATTAATAAATGGATTTGCAAGATTTATAGTATATGGAGAATGAACAATAAGAACAAAATTATTAATTTTGCAATATTTTTTTATTAAATGACTCTCTTTTAAATATTTATCATAATTGGATATTTTAGAACTGCGAGGATTAGATATAAATAATTGAAGAGCATTACCTCCATTATTTTTGATATTTTCCATCGTTTTAATAATAGTTGATTCACGTGGAATATGTGCTCCAATATGCATTTACAAATATCTATTTAAATAATAATATATATATTTAAATTAAATATGAACCATCCATTAATTATTAAGGGTACGCATATAATTATTGATATTTATGAAATTAATAATTGCGAACCTTTACACCTTTAGACATTTAAAACGCCGATTATTTTACTCCTTATAATTTTTTAATTTTCGCTTTCTTGTTTTATGTTTTACATATAAAATATCTCTATTATATGCTCCTTTAAATATATTTTCATACTTTTCTTTTGGTATTGCTCTTATAACATTTGTTATATTTACTTTTAGTTTTTCGTGTGTTAATCCATCTAACTTTTGTAATCTTGACTTTAGCATACTAAAATAATTTTCAATACTATTTGTAAAATGTTGATATGGAACAGAATACAATATTTTATTATTTTTATTTACTAATTCTTTTATTTTATCGCTTCTATGACTACTCGCATTATCTAATATAATTAATTTATTCTTGTATTTACTTGTTATATGTGTTTCTAAAAACTCATATAATCTATCTGTATTTATTCCACTTTTTTCATACAAATCCCAACCTAATACTCCTTTTGTTGAAATAGCAAATATTCCTGTATATTTTTCAAACCATCTCATTAAACTTCTTGGAGAACATTTGAATATTTTACAAACTTCTTCTTGTGATTTGTCTTCTACTAAATAATATTCAACCGCACTTATTTTATAATCTTCGCTCTTATGTTTCATAATAATTCTATATATTATTTACTAAATAAAAAATAATATATATATATATATGTCAATTCATACAATTGGAGATAGTCATTCCGGTTATGGTTGGACTGGAATAATACAGCATCATTTAGGACCAGTTTTATGTTATAGTTTGGGGAAAGAAAAATTAAATAGATGCGATATTCGCAACTTTAATATTAAAGATGGTGACACTATTGTTTTTGTTTTAGGTGAAATAGATTGTAGATGTCATATCCATAAACACATAACAGAAACAACAAGATATCAAGATATTATAAACGATATTGTTGATAATTATTTTGAAGCAATTGAATTAAATGTATCCATTTCACAAATTAAACTAAAAAATGTATGTGTTTATAATGTTGTCCCACCTATTCAAAAATATAATACTTGGGAAAATCCTGAATATCCATATTTGGGAACAGATGAAGAACGAAAACAATATGCTTTATATTTTAACAAAAAATTAAAAGAAAAATGTATTGAAAAAGAATATATATTCTTTGATATTTATAATAATTATATAGATGAAAATGGATATTTAAGAAAAGATTTAAGTGATGGCGTTGTTCATATTAGTAATGGTATTTATATAAGTAATTTTATAAAAGAAAATAATTTATAAAATAATCGGCGTTTTAAATGTCTAAAGGTGTAAAATTTAATGAAACTATTTCTGCAATTCTTGATAAAATTGTGGAAAAATTTAATTTAAATGTTGTTGGAAAAGTAATACATCAGTTTGAACCATTCGGCGTTACTGGTGTATATGTATTAAGCGAATCACATTTATCTATTCATACATTCGTTGAAGAAAAAAAAGTAGCCATGGATTTATATACATGCAATTCGATTGACAATAGCAATAATATTATTAATTATATTAGAGAAATATTTAGTCCATGTATGTGTAATTATAAAATTATTGAAAGGTAATTAAATATTTGCAGATATTAAAGTCGATAATATATCTATAAGGGCATTTAAATACGATGCTTTTTTTTTGTTTTCTCAAATATGTCAATAAACATTTATGATGTATTTTATAATTAGCAGTACGTTGATTAAAATTATTTTCATATATTGTTGCAATTTCTTTATTAGATTGATTGAAATTTTCTAAACAGATCGTACAACAATTATTAATAATGGTTGGTGGTCGAGATAACGAATAAGGCATATTAGTAATTTTCCAACCATCATTAATCATTTTATAAATATCTGTGAAAATTTCATAATTACTATAAAATCCTCTAATATATTGTGTGCTTTTATTTAAAACATCTTTAACTATTTTTTTTGTTAATTTCTCATTATCTGTGAATGCATCATATGGTGTTCCTGTATTATTTGAATAATAATATGTAATTTCATCATTTTGACATGATAATAATAATCCTTGACATACATAATGATTATTTTTATATGGCGGCTCATCTTTTGAAATAGTAATTTCTAATAAGATATTAAGTTCTTGAATAATATTTGAACTATTTGAAATAAATTTATAGAAATTAATATAATCGTCATTATTAATAAATGCAATATGAATTTTATTAGATTTTATAAATCTGTCAATCGTACTATTATCAAATGAAATATTATAAAATTTATCCATAGGCAATTGTTTATCAATATATAGTTGTTTATTATGATCTGCTAATAATCGATTGCAAACATAATTATCATATATAATCCCATTATTATTCAATATTTCAATCTCTAAAGTCTCTAGAAACTCATTCAATTGTCTGTAATATAACATATATAAAGAATTTTTATAAATATATAAATGACTGTCAATTTTTTATTATCATATAACAAAAAGCACATATTGACGTAATGAGTTGAAATCTCAATAAAGATTTTTTCAAATATTCATTATCATTTTCTAATTTCTTTAATTTATATTTGATATTTTTGAAATAATGTAATTCTTCCATTTTTTTTCTAAATTTTTCAATACAATTAGTAAGATGAAATATAATATCACTTGATTCGCGATAATTCCATAAAATTTTATAAATAATATAATCTCTAATATCATCATCTGCTTCAAAATCATTTTCAATTACCATCAACCCAGATACATATATTATATCATTATAAATATCTGCATTATTAACAATAATATTATATATGTCATTATCATTTTTAGAAATGTTAATGATAAATTCGCTAATTTTTATTTTAGTTCGAAGACGTATTATATCATTATCTGTATCTTCAATAAAATCCATATATAACAAAAAAATAATTATTAGTTTTATATGAATTATTTAGAATAATAGATATATAATAATTAATAATAATGAAATTCTAATTATATTTGTATCATCTTCTAATTTTTTTATTTTATCTAATAGTAATTTTACAGCATCCTCATTCGTTTTAATAATAATATTATCTTCATTTATTTTATTAATTTTTGCTAATAATGCTTTTTCACTATCATCTACACTATTCATCATTACATTAAATGAATCAATATAATCATTATTAATATTTTTGAAATAATTTAATTCTTCAATACGTTTTTTAAATTTTATTATACAATTTACATGAAATTCGATAATATCTTCTTTTAATTTATTTAATTTTAATTCGACTGATAAATAAGTTTGAATACGATTATAACCAAGAATACAACAATTATTAGTAATATAATTAACGAATGTTGTATATTCTTCAGTTCTACTATCCAAATTAAAACAATTCAATATAAATTCATTTGGTGAAATATTATCATTTATTTTATTTATAATAAAATTGCTGATTTTTATTTTATTATTAAGTCGCATAATATCATTATCTGTATCTTCTAAATAATCCATATAATAATTTATGTAAAATTATTTTCATTTTTTATTTTTTCTTTTAATTCTATTATACGATTTTTATGAAAATTTATAAAATCATTAATATTTAAATAATCACATTCAATAGATACATCACCAACTAATTTTACATGATAGCTATTATTAATATTAGCATTTATGAAATCTTTAATAATATTTTCACTTATCTTCAAGTTTACTTTTAACCGATTAATATTCATCACTTAGCAAAAGTTATATAATAATATATCATTTTTATTATTAGTGATGAAATATATTAATGTTCCATATAAAGATAGAAAACTAGTAAAAACGCTCGGCGGTTGTTGGGATAATAAACTTAAAAAATGGTATTGCGAAGAAGATAATGAATTATGTTCATTATATGATGAATATAAGGAAATTAATATTATTGGCGAAGATAGAGAATTTGGTTCAAATAAATTATATATTGATATGATACCAAAAACCAGTTATTTTAAAAATGTTAGAATGTTATTTAGTGATAGTGATTGGAATTTAATAAGACATCATATATATGAAAGAGTTAATAATCGTTGTGAATGTTGTGGATGCAAAAGAAGTAAGTATTTAGACGCTCATGAGAGATGGGAATTCAATAACGAAACAAAAACACAGAAATTAGTGCGTATTATTGCATTATGTCGTTTATGTCATTCGGCAACCCATTATGGACATTCAAAACGAACAAAAAATATGGATAAAATACATATGCATATTAAAAAAATAAATAATTATACTGATGAAGAATTAGATAATCATATTAAAGATGCTTATAACCTATGGAAAGAACGAAATAAAGTTAAATGGAATTTAGATTTTAGCATAATTACTAATTCAGGTTTTATTATAAAATCTCTCTATAATATATAAATAATGGATGATAATAATATAACTAATAATTTATTAAATTTGAATAGTTTTATTATTAATATGTTATATAAAGATAATTTTTTTAATGAAAGCGAATATAATAAAATAACAAATATTAATAATAATTGCAAAGTTAGCGATGATGATTGTGATATTAATAAAACTATGAAAAATAGAGGTTCAGAGATATATTTATTTTTTCTTATTAGAATTTATAAAATTATGTTTATCCAATAAAGAAACAAATGAAATTAATGTTTAACGCAATTGTATCATATTATTAAATGATTTACGAAAAAACATAATCCATAAAGAACAATTACCGGTATTGCATATTACATATTTACATTTAGACATTATTAATGTTATTGCCATATATTTTATTGAATAATTATAATTTTCTTCTGGTTTTATTTTATCTACTGAAGTATTCATTTTATTTATATGTCGTATTTCATCTAAAAATATGATAGAATTATTTGGATATTTATTTACCATAAATTTTAAAAAATTAGTTTCGTCAGATTGAATTAAAAATTTTAGGTTTGGATTTTCATTATACAAATAATCTGCATATTTTAAATAATCCTCATATTTTGGTAATTTAATTTCTGATTCTTTGTCATTTCCTCTGTAAAATAATACGCACATATTTTCATAATCAATTTTATATTTATTTTCTATTAATTTACTTGTTCCTTGAACTAAATCAGATGGTGTAAAATATTTTTCTATAAATGGCAATAAAACACCCATATTCAATTCTTCATAATTTTTATATTGATATGTTTCATGATATTTAACTTCATCTGTATATTCTATTGTTATTGGTATTTTGTCATAATGAACAAAATAATCGAATGTTATATCATCATCTTCATTAGATTTATACATATTATAAAAACCTTTTGAATTGAGAATTAAAGGTAATTGTTTATATTTATTAAAGAATTCTATTAAAAAATGTAATCTAACCGAGCAGCATGAAAATAAACCTCCATCGTGTTTTATTTGCAATTCCATTTATTATAAATATAAAAAATATTTTCTTATATATTAACGTGCATTTACGCCAATATTAGTAATGAGACCGATAAATACCCAACTCATAATAAATACTACAACACTCATACCACATTCGCTATGATGTGTATTAATACAATCAGTTCTAATTTTGCAATATTCTGAATAATTTTCCAACAAATGACAATTATCATTTTTATTATTGAAACAATTAAATAATTCTTGATTGTTTGTTTTATTATATGCAACTAAATTGCATCTGTTTCTAATATTATTTTCAAGATTTCTTAAATAATTACGCGAGGCTTTATTGTTATATCGAGCATCTGTCACAATAATGAATGAAATCAAGAGAATAATTTGCTTAATCATGAGTATTTATGAAAATAATTTAATAAAATATTTATCATTTTTTTATTATTTTTTTAGAATAAAATATTTTATATTATTATGGATATTATCAAATGTTTGTATCAATATGGTTTTAGATTTATAGGATTGAAATCATTAGTAATTATATATAAGGACGATAAATTACGCTTTATATCATTATATTATGATAAAAATAATAAATATTGGAATAAATCGGCATGTATTAAATGTTGGTGCGAAGCAGATTTAAGTAATCTAATTTTTAATATTTATAAAACGGAACCATTATTAAATGATGATGAAACAATCGATGATATATTTTATGGTTATGATGACAATAGAATAGATATGTTAATTCCTAATAATAATATTGAAAGTATTGAAGATTTTGAAATAACTTCTAAAACTAAAAATGAAATGACTATAATAACTATATCTAAAAAATAAAATAAATAATATAATATATGTTATTAACGGCACGCGACGAATATATTAATTGTGATAAATTAATAAAAGAAGCAAATGTATTATATGAAATTGTAAAAAATGTTGATGGATTAAGTAATGATGATATTTATTATTTTCAAAATGCGAATAAATATATAAATACTTATAAAGAATTTAGAGAATGTTTAATTATTCAATATATTAAAGATTTAATTAAATATATTGAATAGAAAAAATATGTATCAATTTTATTGATTTATTATAAAAAATGAATTTGGTATTATTAATATAATTTACCTCTTATAGGTCAAAGAGATAATGATTTACTCTTTTGAATTGGAAATGGATGATGACACTTATATTTACGGCGGTCTGCAGTTTGAAGCAGAATACGACGAGAATAAAAAAGTGTTTCTCGAACCATACACGCGTCGCGAAATTGACATTACGATTAAGTATTATCCTTCCAAACACTTATTCGTATGTTACAACGAAAGCGATGAAATTATTCGGTTAGTATTCACGATGACTTGCTGGAGTGATGATTTCAGGGATTATACGATTCGCAACAACAGCGCGATTATGTATGATGAGGTTTATCATGGTAGGATGCGATTCAAGAATAAGGCTTGTGATGTTGATTTCAACAAGTTCATCACAGAGAACGGGCTGTAAAGAAGGTTGGAGGGATGGATATAAATGTCAAAATTTATTTTGGCATTTTCAAATAAATTTTTTTTGAATTCCATAAATACTTATATAAATTCTCATTCTCATTATTTTTTTGTAATATAACATGATTATTATATATAATTGTATTGTCTATAAATGTCATATTGGTTATATATGGATTTATTATTGATGCTAATAATCCGCCACCGGTTGGATAAGATGCTGAAATACCATAATAATTTTTATTGATATTTTCGACAATATGATTAATGGCTTTTAGAAATATAATATTATTTGGATGTGATATTATAAATCCAGTATATATTATTTTTTTATTATAATAATAATCTATTTCACTCGTAAAATAATTATTATTAATAAAATTTATTAATTTAAAATTGTTTTGTGGTTTAAAATTAGTATCTATATAAATACCACCATATTTATATAAAATACAATATATCCACAAATCTCTTTTATATTCTAAAGGTATTAATGATTTATAAGCATTATAAATAAATATTGAATAATTATTTTTTATAAAATTTTCACAATCATTCTCATTAAAACAAAAAAAACTAAATTCTGGATTTACTGATTTTAATTCATCATTAGTATTAACATATTGAAATACTATCAAAGGAATGCCAAAAAGTTTTAGCATATATAAATCTATGATATTAAATTAGAACCTGCACGCAACGAAGTTGAAAAGACCAGTCCAATTTTTGACGATGTAGAACTTCTTGTTAAATACAAGTTCGTTGTAATCGTCAAGAAGATCATAACCGATGTTGTTTCTAAATTCGCTGTAATTGTCTAAAATACTTTTCACATTCTCAGCATTAAATTTGATTTCATCGTATTGTTGCAAATTTTCTTTAGAGATAAATTTACTGTTGAATGTTTCAAATTCAACAACAATTACATTAAAAGATGCAACTGAATTAATCAAATAATAGCCAGAACCAGAATAGTACAACGAGCCTTCCATTTTGTATGATTAGTTCATTACTATTATTTATCATTTTTTTATAAATGTTGTTTTAAATTTACTCAAATCTATTTTCAACTATTATAATGAAAAGCCAAAAATAATTTTGACTTTATATCTTCGAATTCATTTAGAACTTCATATAGAAATCCTCGTCGTCTAAATCTTCCCATCGAGACGTCTCAGCTGTTAAATTAAGTTCGCGCACAGGAGGAGGAGCAGACACAACAGAAACCCATGACTTCTCGAACTTCGGCTGTTTTACAACAACTGGAGCAGGTGCAACTTCGATAATCTCTTCTTCGACCACATCATCTTCGAGGCATAAGAAGAAATTGGTTTGTTTGGGAGCGGCAACAGTCTTAGCAACTACCGGTTTGGATGGAGGACAGATCTTATTGAAGCGAAACGAGACGATGAGTTTTTCGCGATTTGCGAACGAGAGGCGATGTCTGAACCCACAATTTTCCTTTTCACACAATTGCCCGAAAGTGCAATTCTTCTTACGCGTCTCAGGATTAGGCTCATCCTTTGATTTGTTAGAAATCGCGTCATAGAAATTCTTGACAATCTTTCGATCCTTATATGAAATGTAATGATTATAAGAACATTCTGAATCAACACATACACAGTTAAAATTGCAGGTGGTGGTCATAACTTAATACTCTCGATTTAGCTATAAAAATAAATATATATATTAAAATCATTTTTTTAGAAATATTCAATTAAATATTAACAAATTTATATTTAATTTAGTACATATGGATTTGTATTTATAACGTTACTTGGTCTTCTAGTTGATAATGAAGATATGTTTGTTGTTAAATATTTTAATAACGCAGTATTTAATTCTGGTAGTTTCAATACATCATATGTTATATATGAATGTAATAATGTATATAAATCATTAATTATATTTGTGATGTTAGTAGATATTGGATATTTATTATCAACCCATCCACCAGCATTTTTATTTTTAAAAGCATTAATAACAGTTTCAAAATCATAAGTTATTCGCTCAAAGTCATTATTAAAATATCCATATTTATTATTATTAATTATATTACTATTATAGAATGGTTTTATTAATCCAAAATCCCATATTACAAACATAAATCCCAGATTTTTTAAATAATAATCAACGCCATAAATATTATAATGAATATAGCCACCTGGTTTAATTTTATGAAATAAAAAATTACCATTATGCGCATCTGCATGAAATGCATTAATAATTTTATAAAAAAACATTAAAGATATGAATATTTGTATTAATATATTTGATATATATTCATCATTATTATAATATAATTGAACAAAATTATCCAAATCACCATTCGCCAATTCATTCAATATTATATATATATTATTTATATTAACAATATTTTTTGGCATATATTTATCAATATCTGATATATGTTTTATTGATTTATTTTTTTCACTTAAATATTTACTTTGGGTATAATGTTGATCGCATTTTAATAAACCATAAGTTAATGGAAAATGTATAAAACCAGTATTTAAAGTATAATGAGTTAATTCTTCTAATATTAAATATTCGATATTATTATGATTTGATTTATCTAAAAGTTTTGTGGCAAATACGATGTTTTCAGAAAAACTGTCCGTTTCTTTTTTACGATAATAGGAATAAAATACAACTCCATAAACACTATCACTTCCAATTTGCCGAGTTAAAATAATACGATTACCTATTCTATATATTGGTCTGTCATTAATTATTTTATAAATACTTAAACAATTATTTGAATATTTCTTACTATTATTAATATAATTACTAAATATTTTATAATTTTTAATGCGATCTTGCAAAAATAATGTAGATTTATTATTTAATACAGGTGTTAAATGTTTATTTGATGATGTTTTATTTAATTCTTTTATTCTCAATTGTCGCTCAGTTTCTAATAATTTTAATTGTTGCAATAATTTATTTTCTAATGAATCTAATTCTTTTAATGCCTTATCTGGATTAGATGGCAATTTTGACGGTAATTTTTCTTTAAATCGTTCTTCACGATTTTTACACGCATCTTGAATAGCCTGTGCTTTATTTAATTTATATAATTTTTTACAATCATTAAGTTTAATATTATCACGTTTACATTTAGCTATATATTCTACATATGGATTTGGTTTTATGCATTTTTGTTTTTTTTTAGAATATTCGCAAAAAGGAGGTAATTTACATTTACTATCCGTCATTTATTCTATTATAATAATGTTTATTAATTTTTGTATATAAATAATAATTAGATGATGATTAAAAAGTATGTATTTATTATTGATTTAGATGAAACAATTATAGGCAATTGTATATATCAATCGCAATTATGGAATATCGCCCGTATGTATAATATGAATATTAACAAGGTTTTATTACCATTCTATAAAGAATATTCTAAATTGATGCGCCCATATTTTATTTATTTTATAAAAAAACTACGCGAATTGTATAAAGAAAATGTTTATTTTTATGTTTATACGGCATCTACATACGAATGGGCAAATACTGAAATAAAATTAATTGAAAAAGCAAATGATATTAAATTTAATCGTCCTATTTTTACTCGGAACGATTGCACTAAGTCGAAGAAAGTTTCATATTGGGTTAAATCTATTGATAAAATAAAATCTAAAATTAAAATTAAAAATGCCGATTATATAATTATTGATGATAGTAATGTATATAATGATAATAATAATCTACAATTGTTTTGTCGTCCATATCAATTTAAGGCATTTTGCGATATAAGGATGCATATACCATTAGATGTTATTCCAGAATCGTGTAATGGTTTGATTTGTCCATTTAAAGATGAAAATGATTATGTTAAGATGTATAAATGGTTATATAAAAAAACAAAAAAAATAGATAAGATAAACAGTAAGTTTAAGAATGATAAATTCTGGTTACATTTAGCAAATGTAATAGAAAAAAATAAAATTATCGAATATAACGAAGATATCATTAAACAACTAAATATTATATCTAATAACTTTTAGATCGTGTGCAATAATTCATATTATATATATAATATAACCAATAAAACGGACCAGTTATTATTGCTAATAATAATCCAACAGCCTTATCAGTCGGCGATCCCTGATAAAACATACATACTAAAGATGCTAAAAATGCTATTATTCCAATTATTACCCATATAAATGCAAATATCGAAAAAAACACATATACTATTCCAAGAGTAATAAAAGATGCTTTTAATGCTTTATTAGCGGCTTCAGAATCATCTACGGTAATAGTAGTTCTACCTGAATCATCGTCTCTATGACGTCTATATCCTCCATCGTCTGAATACATATTCTATATATATTAAAATATTTTTATAATTTGTTTTCATAATAATATACACACATTAAAAATGCATCACATAAATCATCTTTTTTCTTATTGCTATTTATAATAGCTAATACTTCATCATTTTTGTATATATTTGTTAATAAATGATTTGTATAAAATACTGCATCTATTTTATTTTGTTTATATTTATCATTAACTATTTTTTCACCGTATTTATCAATTATTTTTAATTTATGTTTAGGCGATACATAAATAGTATTAATATTCATTTGTTGATGTTTTGCAACTACTTTAAAATAAGTATTTATAGTAGTTTGAATACATCTCATAATGGATGTCATTTGACATTCTATTAAAATTACTAATTCCTCATCAATAATAAACAATCCACTCATTATTTCATCTAAAAATTCGATTGTATTATTAATAATATTTTGAATATCTTTATTTTTACAATTTAAATCTACTTTATCTATTTTTTTAATATTAAAATCAGTATCGATTGTTGCATAACAATATGCCATATTCTTAATGCCAATATCAAACGATAATAAATGTATCATATATTATTAATATAATGAATATCTTATTTATATTTCGTCGCGATTTGAGACTAACAGATAATACTACTTTATATGAAATTAAAAAAACTTATCCTACTGCTAAAATACTACCAATATTTATTTTTAATAAATATCAAATTAATCCCAAAATAAATAAATATTATTCTTCTAATGCTGTCCAATTTATGTTTGAAAGTTTAGAAGAATTATCATATATTAATTATTATGATACATCAAATGAAATTGAAGTAATTGAGAAACTTCATAATAAATATAAATTTAGCGTTATAGCATATAATAAAGATTATACACCATATGCAAAAAAAAGAGATATGGTAATTCAAAAATGGGCTAATATAAATAAAATTAATATTGAAAGTCATGAAGATTATACTTTACATAATATGGGTGAAATTACAAAAGATGATAAAAAACCTTATTTGAAATTTACACCATTCTATAAGAAATCTATTATTAAAAAACCACGAGCAATTGTTAATATTAATTATGATAATTTCATCAAAGATACAAATTCGCATAGTTTTAAAGAAATGGAGAAATTATATAAGCCTAAAAATAACGAATTAATATCTGTTAATGGTGGTAGAAGTAATGGATTAAGTATTTTAAAAACTTTGGCGAATGGTAAATTTGCTAAATATGATACAGAACGTGAATATCCTTATTTAGATAAAACGACTAAATTGAGTGCTTATATTAAATTTGGTTGTATTAGTATTCGCGAGGTTTATTATTCATTACCATTAACACATGGTATTATTAGAGAGTTGTTTTGGCACGATTTTTATGCAATAATTAGTTATTATTTTCCTACTGTATTTGAAAAATCGGTAAAATTTAAATGGGATAATAATCCTGATTTTTATGAAAAGTGGAAAAATGGCAGAACTGGTTTTCCTTTAGTAGATGCTGCTATGAGACAGTTGAATATATGTGGTTGGATGCATAATAGATGTAGAATGATAGTTGCATCATTTTTAGTAAAAAATTTATTAATAGATTGGAGAAAAGGCGAGGAATATTTCGCATCTAAATTAGTAGATTATGACCCATCGTCTAATAATGGCGGTTGGAGATGGTGTGCATCTATGGGTGCTGATTCACAACCTTATTTTCGCATATTTTCACCAACTGCTCAATTAAAGAAATATGATCGTGACTGTTTATATATTAAAAAATGGATTCCAGAATTACGTAATGTTCCCAATAATATTATATTAGAATGGGAAACAAAAAATAATGATAGTTATTATAAACCCATCGTTAATTTTAAATCTACTTCTGCTACCTTTATAAAACGATTTAAGGAGATTGTTGGAACTTCTTAAATGCTTTTAATATACTTGGTAGAGTTATATATTCGCATTCATTTTTAATAGCAGATGCATTTATAAATTTCAAATATACTTTATAAAGATTATAAACAAATTCTTTGATATTTGTGAAATTTTCTTCATAATGTAAATTATGTTTATTTATAATTTCTAATAATTCGTCATTAGTAGTATCTGGTGTAATATTTTTAATTGTACTATATGGTATATTTTCATATTTAATAAAATTGCCGATAATAATATCCCTGTTTTTATTATAACTTTCGGTCATTATTATTTCCTTCTTTAATGTTTCATAATTAATATACGCAATTTTATTACTTTTCAAAATTTCAATTAATTCATCTTTTGATAATTTATTCACATAATCATATTTCAATCCTTTTTTTAAACAATCAATTTTAATAGAATTAATTAATTCTTTTTTTGTATATTTAATTTCTAATGACATATAATAGTAAATATAAATATTATAATCATTTTTTATAAAAAAATGAAACATTATTATTATGATTGAATTATAATTAATCATGTCATCACACAACGAAAAGTTTTATGAAAACGATAATGGAGTTTATTTCAAATCAGGTTATTTATCACAGTGGCATATCGTTGAATTCAAAATCAATAATAAAATTTATAATTGTTGTGAGCAATTTATGATGGAACAAAAAGCATTATTATTCGGCGATTATGAGACTGCAGATCTTATTATGAAATCAGCAGAACCTAAAGAACAAAAGAAATTAGGAAGAACTGTTAAAAATTTCAACGAATCTAAATGGAATACTGTTGCCGATGGTATCGTATATAACGCAAATCTTGCTAAATTTAGTCAAAATTTGGAATTAAAAAATAAATTACTTTTAACGGGTGAGAAATTGATCGTGGAATGTTCTCCATACGATTCTATTTGGGGTAATGGACTTAATATCACAGATACATTAAATACTAATATTAATGAATGGAAAGGAACAAATCGATTAGGATTAGCTATTATGCGTGTGAGAGCTACTTTAGCTGATTGTTAATTAAACTTCTGGCGCTGTTTGATTTTTTGCTTTTTCTTCTTTCCATAGTTCAGTAGCCTTTTTCATTCGCTCAGTAGGATTACAACCATCATTCTTTAGCTCTGCCATCTTCTCTTTAATGAAGAGGTTATATGCGGATGGTGGTTTTTTCACTTTTACTTCTCCAGATGCTGTATGAGTTTTAGAATTCTTATAAGCTTCTTTGAGAAGTTTAGTTAGATCACTTACTGAATAATTAACGCTTGTATCTACTGTTGATAAGAACTTATCAATAATTTGTTTAGTAGCCATTTATTTTTATTTCTATTATATCTCCTATTGTTTATATCATTTTATCGAATATCCTATATAAAAAATAATTATTATAAATAAATAATAATGACTGAATGGAAATCATTTCAAGATTTTACACCTGTTGTTTTAACTAAAAATAAAAAGAAGGCGAATGTTGATATTAATGCTAAAACCAATATTCATATAAAAAAAGTAGATGATACTGATGAATTACCCAAAGTCCTTAAATATTCACAAGAACAAATTGATATTATTCGTAATGCTAGAACAGCTAAAGGATTAACACAACCCCAATTAAGTAAATTGATTAGTCCAACTATTAAATCGGATTTTATCACAAATATTGAAAATGGTAAAACACCATTCGATAATAGAACTTATAATACTATTCTTAGAAAGTTAAATGTCCTGGTGTAAGTGCATCTAATTGATATTTTAAATCTTTTATACTTTGTATCAATAATGCTATTATATTACCATATGCTATATTTGAACTTCCATCGATTGGAGATATTGATACTACTTCTGGCAAAACTGCCATTACTTCACTAGCTAATAATCCAGTATAACTTTTAGCATTTGGCGCCGAATTGTATTTATAAGTATATCCAGTTAAGCTATAAATTTTTGGTAAGGCATCTGTGATTGGTGTTCTATATAATATATTAGCTTCATCGGCTGCTAACGAATAAATTAAGCCATTATTATAAATATTAAAAAGATTTGAATCATAACTAATATTTATTGCATTTTTATAAATATCTGTTGATGTTATTGATGTATCTATATAATAATTTTTATTATAATCCATAGATGGGTAATTAATTCGTTTCCATATTCCAAATATATTATTTTTTGAACCAATTCTATAAATAGTATTGACATCCTTCGAAAATTCAACAGTCTTTGAGTTAAAATGAATATATGAATTTTGAGTGCATGAATTTAATGTTATAAAATTATCAGTATCTGTGAAATTATTAATTTGAAACATATTATTATTTACTGGGTTTAAATCATCCCCTCCATTAATTAATACACAACCTTTATAATTATTTCTATTATATGAACTTGCATTCAATATAATATTTTTCGTATTTAATTCAAAATTTGCAATCGATTTATTATTAAATATTGATATTATATTATCATATAATGATATTCCATCTTTATTATAAATATCACCTTGTAAATATATATTATTTGTTTCAATATTTCCTGTTGTATTCAAATTACCTTTATTATCAATATTAATTAATTTAAAATCGTTGAAATATATTTCATAATCATTCGTATAACTATAAATATTATGATAATTTCCTAAAATATTTTTTTGTTTTATTAAAGGTAATTTGGCATTATTTTTAATAAATCTTTGTATTATTGGTAAATTAGCAGGAATATTATAATAATCAGTTATATTGAATGCAAAATTTAATGAATATTTCTTTCCAAATATATAAGTTGTATATATTTTCTCATCAATCTCATTATAATTAAATTGAGTTGATGTTGACGATAATGATGATTTTAAATATGTAATATTATTATTTATATTTATTATATTTAAATTCACATTACTTGTTATAGTTGATGAAAAATTAGATGTTATAGCACTTGGAATTAAATATTCATTTCTTGATAAATGATAAGAATATGATGAAACTGTTGCTGTTATTTTATTTATAATAAATGAACTATATTTATTATAATGAATTGTATGAATTACCGGAATTGGTGGAGAACTATTTGTGTTATAATTAACTGTAATTACACCAATATCACCTGGATCAACACTTGCCTCTTGTATATTAGTCGTTAATATACAATTAGAAACATTTAGACTTACATTAGTAGTATATATACTATTTAATACAGATGGTATTATTATTGTAATATTTACACTAGCGCTACCTAATGAAACAGAGACATCCTTACTTACTTTATCATTAATTGTAAATGAAATATTAGAATCATAACGTTTAATGAATGGTAATAATTCTATTATATTATTTGAATAATTAAAAGTAGTAGTATCTGCATAATTTGCAGAAACATTAAATATTTCATTCGATATATTTGTAAAATTAATATCATTATTTATTGAATATGTTGTATTTTCAACGTCATAATCGGGTTTTGGTTCTATTAATGAATATTTTAAACCAAATACTGAATAGTTATAATTAAAATTAGCAGTCATTAAATCAAATTCTTTAATTACTTGCGTTTGTGTTGAATAATTATTTTTTAATAATAATGCTGGTAAGTTATCAAAACTATTAACTAATAAACTTGTAGTATTATTATCACTACCATCATCATTTATTAAAATACCATTTGCATGAATATTTATAATATTTTTTGAATTATATTTATATTTAAAATTATCATCGATCGTTAATGTCCAATTATTACTATTATTATGTTGTGATATATCTATTGATACTGGATTTGTAGATGGATTTGTTAATCGCAATAAGTGCGTTGATGTTGAATCATTTATATGAACAACATTATCTCTTTTTAATATTATATTTGTGGTTGGGTCATAAAAATTACCAGACCCAATATTAAATATATTGATATCATCATATGTTTTATAACAATTAAAAAAAGGCGTTGCACTATTTGTTGGTTTTATTTGAAATATACTCGATAATTTATGATTTACAGTTGGCTCATCTATAGTAGTGCGATTTCTTATTGACAATAATGATAATGATACACTTTCTATTATTGAATTTGTCTCATTATATATTGAAGCATCTATGATTTTAATGTCGATTTTAGCGTTTGCTATAATTGTCGTTAGTCCTGTTGTTGTTGAGAATGTATTTCCTCTATTTAAAAATACACATAATGACGTATTTGTATTATCATTATAAACATAGAGTGGTGAATTTATAGACATGGAATTTTGAATATTTGTATACCATGCACGATCATATCCTATAAATACTGATTTAGATGGGTATAATTTAATTAAATTACCAGTAATAATAACATCAGTATCGATTGGAGGTGATGCAATTTCTTCTAAACCATTATTTTCTTTTATAATACCATTCATAGAAAATGAAATACTTACATATTTAACTATTATTTTAGATATTTCCCAACAATCATTTAAAATATTATTTGTAGTTTCTATACAAGTATTCAAAATATCTATTATAGTTCTTGAATTACCTATATAAGCTCCAATATAATCATTAATTTTAGATGCTAAATCTTTAAAAGAATTTGCGAAATCATATGATTTATTCACACATACTATAAATTTATTTGTCAGATTTTCACTTTTTGCTAAAAATTCGCCATTATTATAATTAGTAGTTGCATATGTTTGTAATATTAAAATATCGCTTATTAGTTCATTAAATACACTCGCGGCAATTGCCGATTTTTGTTTATTTATATTATTCAATATTCTAATTTCTGTATTTATATAATCATAATTATCTAATAATGTTATTGCAATATTATTATAATTCATAAATTTTTCTTTGAATGAATTGGTATCCGTATATATTATTGAAATACCTGTAGGTATTGTTAATTTCGTATATGGCGTTAATGATACTGGTTCATCTCTATTAAATGTTATTACTGTATTGGAATTATTTGATGAAAATATATAATTATTTGATGCAGTAGTTATATAATTTTGAAATCCTAATGTTAAATTTATATAAATCTTATCCGTACTTATTGCGTTTATTCTTGCTATATTTGATGTTGTTATTGTTGATGCTAAATAACTATTCGTATTTAGAATATTATTATTATAATTTGGATAATAATCATTAATATAATATGTAATATTTGAAACATTATTATAAATTCTATCAGCATATAACATATTCGAATGTGAATATTTTAATATATTTTCATTTGTTATTGGTGTATTAATAATATCATTATTATATATATTCGATGTTGATATATATATATTTGATGATGTAATCATATTATTTGATGAAATTGCATAAATATATGGAAAATATTCATTATTAAAATTCAAAAGACTCGTATAATAATTTGATGAAATATTATTTATTTGTTGTGAAATTATAAGATTACTACCGGATGTTATTAGTATATTTTGAATGTCATTCGCTAATGGTTGTGGATATGATATATAAGATTGTATAATTGTATTATTAGTCGTAGTTGCGGATGATTGTAATATCGAAGTTTCATTAAAATTATTAACTCCAATATTTAAGTAATTAATTAAAATATTTGAAATATTTGAAATATTATTATAAATATTTGAAGTTGTATTATAAATATTACTAGCTATAATATAATTATTTGATGCATTTGTTTTAATGATATTATAATCACTAGGATATCTATTTTTGCTAATATCATTAAATAAATAATAATTAGTTGTTTGATTTGTTTTTGTAGAACCCTTATAAGTCAAAAAAAAGGGGGTAAATAATCGCGTTATATTTAAATTACTATCGTAATTTGTAATTATCCCATTATAATTATTTATATTTAAAGAAATATTTGAAGTTGTCTTATATATATTTGATGCTAAATTACTGGTATTGGTTGCATTTATTATATTGATACTTGATGATGGGTCATATGATTTATTTATATTTAAATAAACATTTGATGCTAATGAATGAATATTACTAGCGAGACTATAAGCGCCATTTGGTGTTAAAATAGTATCTATATAATAATTATTATTACCCATCGAATATATTTTATTTATTGTTGTTGTTAGTAAATTTGGAACAAATATAATATTATTACTTTTGAATTTATAATTTCCACTAATATTGATTGAACCATCAATATCTAAATCTCCATTAATTTTAACATTTCCTGTTATATTAACTATTTCATTATGATGAGAATAATCTTCGTATGAATTATATGTAGTATTATTATTAATATCTATAAAATATTTTGAAGAATTATAATAAATATTTATACAACTTTTAACAGGTTCATAATCATTTTCTATATATCCAATCTGTAATGGTCCTACAAAATTTACATCATCCGTTATATGTTTTTTATAAATATACCATTTATTCTTATTGACTATTTCAGTATTTGTTATGTCATCGCAAAATTCAATACCAGAATAATAGGAACGGTCATTTGCTCTATAAAAACTCATAACACTATTATTAATTGTATTTTGATTTAAGGACGAATTTTTTATTTGTAATGGGATTGTTATTTTATTATCAATATTAGATACACCAATACCAATATTAGCATTTGCAATCCATGCATTACTATTATTGAAATATTTGAATGTGCATAATTTATATGAATTTTCATAATAGCCGTCATATGAATTTATGCCACCAATTACATTTAATTTTTGTTTATTAGTTATTGTTGTAATCAAAGGAATATTAATATCTAATTTAGTTAAATTATTATAATTATTATAAATGATTGGTAATTCTGTATTATAAATATTTGTATTTTGTCTAATATAATAATTCGTTGATACTATATCACCATTTACATCTAATGTTTTTACGGGTTGAAGGGTATTTATACCTATTTTTGAATTTTCTAATATTGCTAAATTTGGTATTTCATTCTTAATATTCGATTTCTTTTTACCTGAATAAAAATAAATATTATTCCAGGCTGAATTGTTTTCTGTTAAAAATACAAGACTATTATCAATTTGTCCAGATATATCATTTAAATTTGTATGACCAATATAAGCTTTTGACGCAGTCACGGTAGATTTTGAACCATCATATAAAAATATTTGAAATTGTGATGTATTTGCTGATGTATGTTTATAAATATTAAAAAGGTTTGTAATATCTAATCGAGGTTCGCCTATATTTACAATACCACTAACATTCAAATTTGATGTTTGTGTAGGTGATTGAATTATTGTAGGTGGTGTTGTTAATTGCGGATTTGATTGTGATATAGCAGATAATAATGGTAAAATATTGCAACCATCTACTAATAATCCACCACTACTAGTAATATCAATAGTATTAACATTAATTACATGAGCCGTTAATACATCGTTAAATATAGCTTCAGAAGAAAAATTACACAAACGATTAAAATCACATACTACTGAACCATCATTATTAGCTTCTACTATGAAATTATCACTTATTGTTATATTTGATGTTATAATATTTGATGTAATTGTTGTATTTGTAATTTCAGCATCTCCATAAACTTTTAATTTATATTTATTAATTGGATTTCCAATATATAAATTTGATGTAAAGAAAAATTCACTTTGATTGAAATAACCTCCATTAATTTGATTTGCATTTAATGTTAAACCTGAATTTCTTAAAAATATAGTATCAATATTTACTGGTTTTTTTAAAACATAATCATATATTAATATCTTATTTGCATATAATGTTCCATTCACCAGCAATTCTGGATATTTTGTTTCAATACCAATAGTTGTTTTATTTATACCATCAAATTCATATGTTGAATATGTTATTTGTTCTGTTTGTCTGTCTAAATTAATTAATACTGACTTATTAACATCTAATACCATCGTTGGATAATTAGTAGTGTTATATGTAGGTAATTGACGACGATCATATGGAATGGTTGTTTTGTCTAAATATAAATTATCAATATCGCTTGTATCTTTACTAATATTGAAATGTATAGGCATTCCGACAGATGTTATAAAATGCATAGGAGCTTCATTCGTATTTCCTATAATACCACTACTGAATTTGGTAGTAATTAGATTTGTAACATCATTATTTTCTATCACAAATTGAATATTATTTATATTTCCATCACAGTGGCGGGATATCTTAAGAGGGTTTAAATTGTTATTGGCGTTATTGCTGTGTCCTAATACTAGATTATAATTTGTATAAATATTATTTTGTAAATAATCTCTTATTGGATAAAATAATAGATGTGATGATAATTTATTTAAAGTTTCTGCTAATGTAGATGCAGTATTTATACTATTAATCATTATATTCTCGGCGTGTATTATCCCATTACATACGATATCTCCATTAATTAATAAACTTTTATTACTTGTAGTTAATTGATTTCTGGTAGCGTTTATTCCTATGTGATTTTCGGCTACTATGAAATCATAATAATAATTTAGATTGTTAGTATCTGTAGCAGCAGATGATGGTATTTTTTCACCTACTGCTAAATAACTATTAATGAATCCATCACGTGTTAAATCTACATTTTTATAATCTACTAACCCTATACCAATCGAATCGATTTGTATTCTTGTATAATCCATTTATATTTAATTTTAATAAATATTATTTATATACAAGACTAATAAAAAAAATGATTATAATATAATTAATTATATTTATATATAATGTCTAAGAAAATGCTAGTTGCCGATATCGTTGAAATCATTAATGGTAATAATAAAATCACCAAAAAGAATTTATTAAAAAATGTTGAAAAAATTTATAATACTATTTATGATGTTAAGAAAAATCCATATAATGAATTTGTTAGAGCTCAAATGGCTAAACTAAAAGATTCTGAAATTCCAAATAAAGAAAAAATGGCTCATATTGGAAAATTATGGGCTGAAGAAAAAGCAAAATAATTTTCTTAAAGAAATGGAAAGATTATATGATCACTAACAGAAATAAAAATACCTATTATCGATTTCTTTTTTATGTCTAAATCAAATAAAAATAAATATTTATCATCTGGAAATGAATATTTTAAAAAAATAATGAAAAAATAAGTAATATATGAAAATTATATTTAAAATTATTTATTTTTTTATTTGCGTAGTTCATTATTATATTATAATTCCATTACGAATAAAAAAAAACTTTACTAGAACTTTTGAAAATAATGATTATAGCGATGGTGGTAATGGTTCTAAATCTGGTTTTTTATGAATATTATATAATTCAGTTAATTGTGTTTTTATTTGTTCTAAGCTTTCATTTATTTTTTTATGATTTTCTATCTCATTTGCATTTGCTTTATATGTATATAATAACAAATATTTAATAACATCTCGTAATGATTTATTTGTTATTGGTTTAGTTGGAGATAAATATTCTAACATATCATAATCTACTTTTGTTGGATTTGTATTTTTTACAAAATAATTATATATCTCATCATATAATAATTTATGTAATGAGTAATTAGTATCTGCTTTTGAATTGTCCAATAATGAATTAACAAAATTTTTTATATTCGAATCAGTATTCACGACTGAAACGTCTTTTATTATTGTATCTGCCATATCTAATATAAAATGAGATTATTTAATCTTTAATATCTAATACTCCATAATAAATTAATGCTTCTTTGCTCACATTATTTTCTGCATCCTTTTTAGTAAATCCTGATGCAGTTGCTATAGTATCATTCGACCTATTTTTAACACTATAACTAAATACTTTAACACTATCTTTAGTCGTTATTCCTAATTCACAGAATTTTGGCGTATCTTGTATTGAATGTTGCATATAAGATACAAGCATATCTTTATAATTTGTTTTTTGAATAATTAATTCGCTAATATCTATATAATTTTCAATAATATATATAATCCATTTTTCAGCTATATAATATCCGACCCCTGATATTGGCGTTAAATTTATTGTTTTAGGCATACTTACACGATCTGTTTGTGTTTGAAAATCGGTATATAATGCGCCAATAAATGCTTCTAATATATCCTCCATAATTTTATAATTATTTCTTCCGTTGGCTTCCTCAACTTGTTTAGAAATGATAGCAAATTTATTAAAACCTATTTCATTCGAAAGAAATCCTAACATTTTCCCATTTACTATTCGTGTTCTTATTTTAGATAAAAAGCCTTCATTTTGATCTGGAAAGCGTGAATAAAGATAATTAGCAACTACCATATTTAATATGGCATCTCCAAGAAATTCTAACCGTTCATATGACATATCTTGTAATGGAATACAATCTTTTGGACAGTTCATATTACCCGAGGTGAAATCCGCATTTTTCATAGTACAATATGATTTGTGAATAAACGCAGTTCTGTATAAATTAATATTATTATATTTAATTCCTTCTAATCCATTCATATCGAAAAACCGTCTTAAATCGCTATCTTTTAACATTTGATTTTGATTATTATATGGTAATTCGTCGGTTTGAATTACTTTAGTTTTATTGTGTATGCTTTCTATTTTCTTCATAATTCAAAAATATTATATGTATTTATTATCATTTTTTTATATGTTGGGAAATTTTTAATTTTTTCAAAAAAATGATTATATGGTTTTAAATTATAATTATGCATACTATGGCATCTTCAAAGCTCGAAATGTTGCTCATTAACGAAATTGAGAAGCGCATGAGAAAACATATGAAATCGTCTAGAATGGAATTGCTCATTCAAGCCGAAATTAAAAATCGCAAAAAAAAGCATGCAAGCGCTTTGAAGTATTTCTGCGAAAAATACAAATAAGCGAGCGGGTTGATATAAATGGCAAAATTAATTTTTTGTCATTTAAAGATTTTATTTATTATTATATATAAATGGATAAATATAAATGGTCATCATCCTTTATTTGCAACAATAAAAAACGCAAATTAAATTCTAAAAAAAATGAAGATGATGACGACGATGAGGAAACAATTCCAAATATTATTATTAACAAACAGTCTAATAATAGTATTTATAGTTGTGGTAATCATATTTATTTTAATAATGATATTGATTCAACTAGTGCATTTAATTTAAATAAAGAATTGCGTACTGTTGAATTAAAATTAAAATCATTTCAAATGGCTATGAATGTCGAACCTATGCCTATTTATTTACATCTAACAACGGATGGCGGTTCAATACATTCTGCTTTAAGTATTATTGATTGTATGAATTCCATCACATTACCTATTTATACGGTTATTGATGGTTTTGTCGCATCTGCTGGGACTTTGATTAGTGTTTGTGGTTGTAAAAGATTTATTGGTAAAAATGCTTATGTTTTATTACATGAATTAAGATCAGGTGTTTGGGGTAAAATGACATATTTAGAAGAAGAATTTAATAATTTTAAAAAAGTGCAAGAACATATTACTAATATTTATGTCGATAAAACTAATTTTTCTAAAAAGAAATTAGACAAATTACTAAAAAAAGATATTGAATGGAATGCAGAGGAAGCAATCGCTTTTGGCGTTGTAGATGAATATTATAATTAAAAAATGAATTTATTTTTTATTTATCCATTTTCATAATGGATTCTTTTTACGGTGATTGGATTAGTAGACGAAAATATTGGTTTTCTCAAAATGATGAAAATGATAAATATTTATCAGATACTTATGGTAATTTAATTAATTGCGATTTGATTGATAAACCTATATTGGCTATTTTAATTTATGACCAATTGACCAGACATTATTATAGACATGAATATAATAATCATATACTCATTTATTTTAATAGAAAAGCATTAGAAATTGTTGATAAATATAATAATCCATTATTTATTCAATATTTAAATATTGATGATTGGATGTTTTATATGTTGGTATATAGACATTCAAATATTAGAGAAAATTTATTATTTGTTATGAATGAATGTTGGAAACGTTCAGATATTCCTAAAAATTTTATTAAAGCTACTTATAATCGTGCTAATTTTACTGAAAATCTCGACTATTATAATTATCCTATTAAATTTGATAGAAGTATTTTAGATAATGATCCATTAGATAAAGAAATTCTTCAAAAACCATTATTTGATATTGGAAAATTTAATTTTAATAATGAAAAAATAATTATAATTAGTCTCTCAGGTGGCGTTGATTCAGTCGTATGTTTATATAATTTATATCATAAATATAAGAATACTAAATTAATTGCAGTTCATATTAATTATAATAATCGTAAAGAAGTAGCCGAAGAAGTAGGATTCTTACGATGTTTATGTTCTCTATTTGATATTGATTTATATGTTAGAAAAATTAGCGAAATTAATAGAAATGATTGTATGTTAAACGATTTAAGGGATGTTTATGAGAGTTATACTAAAAAAGTTAGATTTAATTCTTATAAATGTGCTGGTGGTAATAATCCAATAGTTATATTGGGTCATAATAAAGATGATTGTTTAGAAAATATTTTAACAAATATTGCATATAATAATAAATATGAAAATTTAATTGGTGTTGAATATATTTCTGTTATTGATAATATAACTTTTATAAGACCGTTAATCGATTTATATAAAAAAGATATTTATGACTTTGCAAATCGTCATAATTTACCTTATTTAAAAAATAGCACTCCTGATTGGTGTCAGCGTGGGAAAATTAGAACAGAAGTTAAACCAGTATTAGAAAAATGGGATAAAAGAATTATTGAAGGTTTATTTAATTTGAACGATATTATGAAAGATTATAATAAAACGATAAGTAATTTTAAATGTAATGATAATAACCATATTGATAATTTAAATATATCTAAATTTTATTGGAAATATGGTATATTTAATGAATATAAAATTCATATATCTAATAAATCGTTAGAATCGTTGATTGGTCGATTAGAAATATGGAAAAAAAAGTATGATAATTATGATATTAATGAAAAAGTTATTATTATTATTAGTAAAGAACTTAAATTAGAACTATTTAAAAAAAATGATAATTCATTTTCATACAATCTTATTAAACAATAATGGTTAATGAGATCGTAAATTACATTAATAATTATATTCATAATAATGAAGGTTTGAATATGATCGAAATTCCATATTTCGAAGAACCTGATTTAATAAATATTGTTTCTAATTATATCGGAAATAATATTATTGTAGATGATGTAATCATTATTGATACTTATCACATATATATCATAAATAATAAAAATATGAATGTATGGACTATATATATAGTTGATAATGAATTAATAACTCCGTCTGGACCATTATAAAAAAATGATTTTTATTTTTTAAATTAATAATTATAAATAATCATTATGGGAGGTGGTGAAAGTGTTTATGTTCAAGATCAAGAAAAATTCGTAAGAGCTAATATTGATAGATATAAGGCTGTATTACCTGATCGATTATCTAGAAATCAAATTGCTGGAAAATTGAGACAATTATATGCAAATTCAGATACTTGCAGAGATAATCACGATTCCTATATTTTAAGCCACGATTGGGTTGAAGCTAAGAAAAAAATAACTCCTATTTATGCCAATATTAGAGAACAAAGAGGCGAGAGAAGATATAGACATTAAATAAATGAATTTCTATTTTTTATTTCAACCATTCGATTAATGTCACTTATAATTTTTCCATAAGTACTACTTTTCTTATGTAAATCATAATAATATTTATTGTCTTTATTTTTTAATATTTCATATGCTTTTGTTACTTCTTGAAATATTAATTTCGCCTCTGAATTATTTGCGTGTTTATCTGGATGATATTTGACTGCTAATTTGCGATATGCTGTTTTTAATTCAGATGAAGTTGAAAATGGTGATACTCCTAATACTTGATATATTTGATTTAAAGCAGGTTTATCATAATTTGGTATAAAAGCACTAAATTTACGCACTTTTGCGGCTGGTTTAGGTTCTTTCGGGGCTTTTGGTATTCGTTCTTTTGGTACTCGTGCTTTCGGTAATTTCTCTTTTGGAGCCTTTGGAGCTTTTGGCTCTTTTGGAGCCTTTGGAGCTTTTGGCTCTTTTGGAGCCTTTGGAGCTTTTGGCTCTTTTGGAGCCTTTGGAGCTTTTGGGGCTTTCGGTTCTCCATTCATTTTTTTAGCAGTTGGACCATCTTTTTTTACACATCGACCTTTAGGGCTTAAAATTTTACCGGATGGGCATTTTTTAGGTTCTTTTGGAGCTTTCGGTTCTTTAGGTTTTGATGCTTTCTTAGCAGTAGGTTTATTTACACATTTTTCAAATGTAATAATCTTAAGTACTTTATCAGACGGGCAACTTTTCATATTCTAATATATAAATATAAAAATAAACGCACTTATAATTTTAATACATTCGTTGTTTGTAATACAAATTCTTCTTTGTATATTGGATATTGGGGTTCAATAGTAATTTCTCGTTTTATTCCCCAAAAATATAAATCTTTTGATGAACTATTATAATAACTGTCATATGATGAAAATAATTCTTTTACTTTTAATGCTTTTTTTAAATCTAATTCTGTTAAATTTTTATAATAATATTTAATTAAATTATTATCTTTTTTTTCTAAATAATCTAAACGTCCATTTGACGCACAAGTAAAACAAAATAACCCATTCGGTTTTAACATCTTATATATTTTTTTTAATGTCTCGTGATAATCGGGATCATGTTCAAAATAATTACTAGATATTATCGTATCAAATGTATTTTCATATGGCAAATCTTTGGTTTTTTCCATATAATTACCATAATAATCACAATCTTCAAACAAATAATTATTATTATTTATATTATCAGATCCTACATCTAATACTTTTTTATTTATAAAATATGTTGGTAATATTGTTTTTACGAATGATAAAAACTTCTTTGCTTCTTGATGCATTATTTAAATGAATATAAATATATTATGTTTTAAATCTTAAGTAATTACTATAATTAATATTTCTATATGTTTTAATAAATACAATATCATACTCGTTCCATATTATATTATAACAGTTATTACCAACGATATCATCCAAATATTCTTTATCAAAATTGCTAGTTTTTCTAAAATCTACATTTTTATAATATGGTATTAAACATCCAATATTCCAGTTATTTTGTAATATTAAATATGACATATGAATTTCTTTATTAAGTATTGTTAACATATAATCACTATATATGTTTGTTAAACTAAATATTTCTTTTTGAATTAAAAATTCTAAGGTTTCTTTATTCATAGAATATATAAATGATTGGACGTGTGGATTAATCTCTCTATTTGTATTAATTTTTACATACTGATTACTAATACAAGTATTAATAGAACTTCCAAATAATTTAACATCCTCATTCAAACCTTCTAAATAAATGTCAGTCCATATTTTAGTATTATATAATGGTAATATAGGACCAATTACAGATGAATTTACAAATATGAAATATTCATAGTTTTTATATAAATCATCTTTTAATATTCCTTCACTCCATCCGCCAAAATCATAACCAATATTATCACGATATAATCGTTTAACATAATTAGGACATTCATATTTTACATTTTTATTATTTGCAATCATTATAAAATCAACATTTTCATCATAATATATTGCATTTTTTATAAAATATTCAACATTAGCATTATATTCATGAAATACATATAAAACTAATAATTTTTTTGTCATTATATAATGCTTAAAAATATAATCTTTATATAATATGAAAACGCGTATTTATATTTTAGCTTATAATGATGAAACGTTTGAATATGCATCTAATTTTTATAAAGAATACGAATGGGCTAAAGTTATACGTATAACAACTTCTATTTTATTTGAAAGTATAATATTTGATGAATGGTTATTAGACAATTATGACGATTGGAAGGATTTCGATAATATTGGTTTTTTATCTTGGAAGGCTGATAAAAAAATACCTATAAATTCTGTTAATAATATTATAATGCAAATTAATAAATATGAACCTGATTATGATGTTAAACCATTATATCCATTAAAAACTAATGAAATATATTCATTCAATCTTGGTTATAAAATATTAGATATTGTATTTACTAAATTAAATTATCCTGATAAATATGTTTATGGTATTTTTAAAAAATTTTATTGTAATTATTGGATTACTAAAAGAGATACTCTTTTAGAATTTATTAAATTTTTTAAAAAATGCAAAGAAATTATTGATACTGACGAAGA
>Ga0208598_1000006_pt1 | contig 112720 bp, 123 predicted proteins | sample LakMenEpi22Jun12_FD_150726 | JGI IMG/M metagenome (GOLD analysis project Ga0208598, IMG submission 150726) | Freshwater microbial communities from Lake Mendota, WI - 22JUN2012 deep hole epilimnion (SPAdes) | ecosystem: Environmental > Aquatic > Freshwater > Lake > Epilimnion/Euphotic zone ... | reverse complement strand
CTGCATGCCTCTGTGGCGGCTATACAGAGACTATACCAGCCTTCGGTTCGGCTGCCTACGCTCCATCTCTCTAACGCTGGCCTTGAGTGGCAGGCAATGAGTTTTGGGTGGCGAAGCCAAGATCTGAAGGTGGCCTGTCCACTCGAAGGGCTTGTTCGGCAGGCATCATATGAGTTGTATCCTGTTCAGCGAGTACAGCCAAGACATAGGATGGTTCCTTAAAATCTTATTCCGGGCTGCTCGATACTCTGTCTTCTTTCGCATCAGCGCTAGACCTGCCAAGAAATACCCTAGAGGACCCGTAGTTGGAACGGTTGCCAAACTGGTAACTGCGGCTGCGAACTCTGTAGAAAAAACAACCTTGCCGGCTTCATCCTTGAGTTCATCCTTAAGCATGTCTAAATCAGACTTTATCTCCTGCTGAAATACTCTTTGAATCTCTTCAATATCAGAAGGACGGGCTGCGTTCGCAAGAAGATTTGCATGATCCTCGATTTTCCTAAGGTAACCATGGCGCAATGCTTTGTATTGCGAACCATTTGCACCGTTTTCCTTTTGCCTAATATCTAGTATTTTCGACAGGGAAACATTTTTGAAATCTAGCGTACGGAGAGAAAGTGTAACAAGACGCTCGCAGCTGTCTTCATATCTGCCTGGGACTGCTCCTGCGCGTGTAGCAAAGAACCTTTCCAAAGATGAGTATGCCGACGCTTTGTCAGTAATCAACCGCTTTTCGCTGCCTGCGCAACACTCAGCAAGAATTGACATCATCGTTAGGCCTAGCGCGCTTGTGGTAAGACCAGTTTCTGCATCCTTGATAAGCCCCTTTGCAGCTATTGCATCCCAGGTCTCTGGCAAGAATTTCTGAGGGTATATCTGAAAACGAACCTCATTCTCAATATCGTCATCATTCAAGAAAAACCACCGCGGCAAAGGATGATCAAGAAGTTCAATAATTGCTTCGTGTGCCTCCTGCTTCTCTGACTGAATAGGAACACGTGGAATAGTGTACTGGGAAGCCGCCTGCCTGATTAGCGGATCTAAATAATGCCCTGAAGCATTTTTATTAGGACTAATATATTCAATTCTATCCCAGAGCAGGAGAGCATTCTTGAGGAGATTCTCGCCAAGTGTAAATGTTGGATAAAATAGTGCGGTTAACATCTTGGGTATCAATAAGTTTGCTGGTGGGCAAGTTGACAGGATGGTAAATCGCCGAACGCTGAATGGACGGGTCCGGTATCTCATTGAGGCCGGCATGTCTGGTCGGCCTATGAAGACAGCGCTTGGCGGCAATTCAGCTTGGAAACGCAATTGGCAGAATGGGTTTCAGGTATTGGTCAAGAGTGGACTGGAATTTTATACGGACCCGGTATCAGACCACCCGCATCGTGCCTTGGTTACAGCAAGTCTGCCGGGCTGGCGACACCCATAGGGCCGCGATTGAGCACGTGCGTGTAGATCATCGTGGTCTTCAGGTCGCTGTGGCCCAGTAACTCCTGGATGGTGCGAATGTCCTGTCCCCGTTCGAGCAGATGGGTGGCAAAGGAATGGCGCAAGCTGTGGCAACTGGCCGGTTTGCTGATGCCAGCAGCCAGCACAGCTCTTCGCACCGATTTCTGGATCAAGCTCGGATCGAGGTGATGGCGCCCCTGTTCTCCCGAGGTGGGATCCTGCCAACGCCTTTGCTGTGGAAACACCCACTGCCAGCCCCACTCCACAGCGGCATTCGGGTACTTGCGAGCCAAGGCATAAGGAAGGCCCACCCGGCCCCAGCCGTCCATCAGATCCCGTTGGTGGATCTGCCGCACCTCTTCGAGATGGTTGCGTAGTTCCTTCGACAACCGTTCCGGCAGCGGAGTGCGTCTGTCCTTCCCGCCTTTGCCGTTGCGCACGGTCAGTTCATGCCGGGAAAAATCCAGGTCATGCACCCTTAGCCGCAGGGCCTCCATCAGACGCAGGCCACTGCCGTAGAGCAGCCCCGCCACCAGAGCATCGCATCCTTCAAGCCGCTGCAACACGGCCCGCACTTCCTCCGCCGTGAGCACCACCGGCAAGCGCCTGGGCTTATGGGCCCGCACCAGTCGCTCGAGGTCAAGATCCTGCTCCAGCAGCTCCCGATACAAAAACAACAGGGCTGAAAGGGCCTGGTTCTGAGTGGAGGCGCTCACACGGAGCTCCACCGCCAGATGGGTGAGAAAGGCGTTCACCTCCTCGCTGCCCATCTCCCTCGGATGGCGCAGGTGATGGAACCGCAGGAAGCGCCGCAGCCACTGCTCATAGGTGCTCACCGTGCGGCGCGCGTAATGGCGAGCCTGAAGTTCCTCCCGATAGCGCTGGATCAACCCGGGCGGGCGCGTGGGGCTCGGCATCACCAATCTCCTAATCACCAGGGAAGGATTCCCATCCCTCTCACGCCCCCCCCTCCGGCCCCACACTGACAAGGCGAGGCAACACCACCATGCGCTGGCTCAGCAACGTGCGGTTACCCCAGGGCTCCCCCTGCAGCCATCGGCGGGATCGGCGCTGGCGGGTGGCGATCGATGGGGCGGGTCGCATCGCCCATCTGGAGCCCCTCAGCATGGGCAGCGCCGCCGCTGGCGACGACTGGAGCGGCGACTGGCTCAGCCCCAGGGGGTTGGATCTGCAGATCAATGGCGGGCTGGGGCTGGCTTTCCCCGAACTCCAGGAAGCCGACCTTCCCCGGCTGGAGGAGCTGCTGGAGCTGCTCTGGCGCGATGGAGTCGAGGCCATCGCGCCCACCCTCGTCACCTGCGGGGTGACGCCCCTGCGCCAGGCGCTCAACGTGCTCGCCGAAGCCCGCGCCTGCCATCGGCCGGGCCACTGCCAGCTGCTGGGGGCCCACCTGGAGGGCCCCTTCCTGGAGCCCAGCCGCCGCGGCGCCCATCCCCAGGAGCACCTCTGCCCCCCCAGCCTGCAGGCCCTCGACGAGCGCCTCGATGGCTTCGTCTGCGGCCCTGAAGCCGATATTGCCCTTGTGACCCTGGCGCCCGAGCTGGAGGGTGCTGCACCTGTGATCGCGGAGCTGCGGGCCCAGCAGGTGGTGGTGTGCCTGGGCCACAGCGCCGCCGATGCCCCCCAGGCCGAAGCCGCCTTTGCCGCCGGGGTGTCCATGCTCACCCACACCTTCAACGCCATGGCGGGCCTGCACCACCGCTCCCCGGGCCCCGTGGCCGTGGCGGCCCTGCGGGGCGATGTGGCCCTGGGGCTGATCGCCGATGGGGTCCATGTAGACCCTGCCATGGCCCTGCTGTTGCAACGGCTCGCCCCCCAGGCCACCGTGCTGGTGAGCGATGCCCTGGCCCCCTATGGCCTGGGGGATGGGGCCCACTGCTGGGATGAGCGGCTGCTGCTGGTGGCAGACGGCAGCTGCCGGCTCGAAGACGGCACCCTGGCCGGCACCACCCTTCCCCTGCTGGAGGGGGTGATCCGCCTGGCCCGCTGGGGGGCGCCGGTGGATCAGGCCATTGCCGCCGCCACCCTCCACCCGCGGCGGGTGCTGGGCGATCGGCGCCCCCTGGAACGGCTGCTGGTGGGGCGGCCCCTCAGCGATTGCCTGCGCTGGCGGGAGCGCACGACGGGGCTGGGCTGGGAGCAGGCCGCCTGAAGGCCCCCGCTGGCGCTGCCTAGGATCCGGCCCACTCTCTGCCCTCTTTCCCCGATGCCCTCCGACCTTTCCCCGGCCGCCAACGCCAAGAGCGCCGAGAAAGAGGAGGTGCGGGCCTATTTCGAGAGCACGGGCTTTGAGCGCTGGAACCGCATCTACAGCGAGAGCGACGACGTCAACAAGGTGCAGCGCAACATCCGCCTGGGCCACCAGAAAACCGTGGATGCCGTGCTCGCCTGGCTGCAGGAACAGGGGAATCTGGCCAACCGGAGCTTTTGCGATGCGGGCTGCGGGGTGGGCAGCCTCAGCCTTCCCCTGGTGGGCCTGGGGGCCGGATCCGTGCTCGCTACAGACCTCTCGGAAGCCATGGTGAAAGAGGCCGAGCGCCGGGCCGCGGAGGAGGGCCTGGCCAGCGATCGCCTGCGCTTTGCCGTCTCCGATCTGGAAAGCCTCAGCGGTCGTTTCGACACCGTGATCTGCCTGGATGTGTTCATCCACTACCCCCAGGCCGCCGCGGAGGAGATGGTGAAGCATCTGGCGGGGCTGGCGGAGCACCACCTGATCGTGAGCTTTGCCCCCTACACCCCCCTGCTGGCGGTGCTCAAGGGCATTGGCCAGCTCTTCCCCGGCCCCAGCAAAACCACCCGGGCCTACCAGCTCAAGGAAGCGGGAATCGTGGCCGCCGCCGCCGCGGCCGGCTTCCAGCCCGTGCAGCGCAGCCTCAACCAGGCGCCCTTCTACTACTCCCGCCTGATCGCCTTCGAGCGGGCCTGATCCACCAGATCCACCAGCAGCTCAGCCAGCAGCTGGTCCGCATCCCGCACCGCCAGGATCCCCATGCCGGCCCGCAGGGTGACCAGGGGGTCGGCCTCCCCGGAACCGCCCCTCAGGCGAGGCCCCAGCAGGCGCCACACCGCCTGTTCCAGGGCCGGTTGCCCAGGCTCGTGCTGCCACACGATCACCGCTCCCCCCACGGCGGCAGCCGCCGCGGCGTTGGCGTCCTGATGGCGATCGGCCGCCTGGGGGAAGGGCACCAGGATCGTGGGCGTGCCGCTCACGGCCAGCTCGCTGAGGCTGCCGGCCCCCGCCCGGCTGATGGCCAGATCCACGTGCTGCAGGAGGCCGGGCAGCTCATCGGAGAAGGGCCGCTCCACCACCCCCTCCAGCTGGAACTGCCCGGCCTCCGGATCCTGGCTGCCGGTGAGATGCACCACCCGGCAACCCGCTTCCGCCAAGCGGGGGATCAAGGGCCGCACCATGCGGTTGAGCCGCAGGGCCCCCTGGCTGCCGCCCATCACCAGCACCAGGGGGCCGGCCCCCCTGGGCGCCCAATCAGGCAACGGGGCGGGCTCCAGGAAGGCCTTCCTCACAGGAGTCCCCGTCACCATCGGCCGACAACCGGAGAGGCGCTCGGACGCCTCCGGCAGCCCCAGGGCCACCCGGGTGCAGTGGCGCCCTAACAGGCGAGTCACCTTGCCGGGGATGGCATTGCTCTCGTGCAACACCACGGGCACCCCGCTCCAGCGGGCCGCCAGGATGGCGGGGGCGGCGATGTAGCCCCCGGTGCTGAACACCACATCCACCCCCAGCCGCCGGATGAGCTGGCGGGCCGGGAGGGTGGCCCCCACCAGCTGGGCCAGGTTGGCCAGCTTGCGCAGCCCCTTGCCCTGCAGCCCGCCAGCGCGAACGGTATGCAGGGGGTAGGAGCGGGGCACCAGGGTCTGCTCCAGCCGGTCGGGCACCCCGAGCCAGTTCACCTGCCAATCCGGGGGCAGGGCCTCCGCCACCGCCAGGGCTGGAAACAGGTGGCCACCTGTGCCGCTGGCTGCGATCAGGAGGGTTGGCATGACGGAGCTCTGCCGGGGGGCGGGGGCGGGCCTAACTTAAAAGCCAACTGTGGCCGTTCCCACCCACGGCCGCCCCACCTCCTTCAGTTCCGCCGCGATGCCCTGTCTGCGCCAACTCTCCGCCCTATGTCTCGGCGGGCTGATGCTGGTCCCCTCCCTGGGGGCGGCGCCTGCGCGGGCGGCCATTCCCACCACCAGCCAGCTGGAGGCCCTGGAAGCGGCCCTGAACAGCGGCGACGACACGGCCCTCAGCGCCCTCCTCAGCCAGGGGCCCGGCCTCAACCCCCAGGAGCTGAAACAGCGCCGGCAGCAGCTGAAGGAGCAATTTCCCGATGTGCGCTGGCAGGTGAAAACGGGTCCAGCCCTGCGCAGCGGCCAGCCCAGCGTGATGGTGAAGGTGAGTGGCACCCGGCGCCAGGGGGGCAGCACCTATCGCCTGGAGGCGGAGCAGCGCCTGTCCCTGCAAACCGATGGCCAGCGCTTCACGGGCCAAACCATCTGGAGGGAGCAGTCGGTGTTGCGGAATGGGGAGAACGCCCCGTCGGTGAGCGTGCTCATCCCGGATGCCGTGCTCACGGGCCAGCGCTACGACGTGGATGTGATCTTCGATGACCCCCTCGATGGGGCCCTGGTGGCCGGAGGCATCCGGTCCATCAGCAGCGAGCAGGTGATGGCCATGGAGAGCCCCCGCGTGGATCTGGCGGCCCTGGGGGGAGGAGGCCTCTTCAAGGTGGTGCAGGCCCCCCAGGCCCCAGGCGCCCAGACCTGGGCCGTGCTCCTGGTGCACCCCAAGGGGGTGGTGAGTGCCACCAAGCGGGTTCGGGTGGTGGCCGACCGCGGGGTGCTCGAGCCCTGAGCCATGGCCAGGCCCCATCGCATCTGGGTGGTGGATGACGATCCGGAGGTGCGGTCGTTGCTCACCACCTACCTGAAGGACCAGGGCTACGACGTGCGGACCCTTGCCGATGGCGCCCAGCTGAAGGCCCGCCTGGAGGGCCAGCTCGGGGGGGAGCGGCCCGATCTGCTGGTGCTGGATCTGATGCTGCCGGGGGACGACGGCCTCACCCTCCTGCGCCGCCTTCGGGATGGGGGGGATTCCCTGCCCGTGCTGATGCTCACGGCTCGGGCCGATGGGGTGGATCGCATCATTGGGCTGGAGCAGGGCGCCGACGACTACCTCGCCAAGCCCTTCCTCCCCCGGGAACTGACGGCCCGCATCGAGGCCATCCTGCGCCGCCGCTCCTCGGCGCCGAGTGGTTCTCCCCAGCCCGAGGGGGCCAGTCTGCGCTTCGGGGATTGCACGGTGGATCTGGCCACCCGGGAGCTGCTGCGGGAGGGGGCCGCCCTGCCGATCACCAGCGGCGAATTCGCCCTGCTCGCCACCTTCGTGCAGCATCCCCACCGTCCCCTGTCGCGGGAGCGGCTGATCGAGCTGGCCCGGGGGCCCACCAGCGAAACGGAGAGCCGCAGCATGGATGTGCAGATCTCTCGCCTGCGCAAGCTCATCGAGCCCGATCCGGCCCGCCCCCGCTACGTGCAGACCGTGTGGGGCTACGGCTATGTGTTTGTGCCCGATGGCCAGCCCCGTCAGAGCTAGGGCCGGGGGGGCGTCCCGCCTCCTGCGGCCCTTCGGCTATGGAGCCGCCGCGACCGGCTTCACCGCCCTGGCCCTGTTGCTGCTCCACCTGGTCCTGGCCCAGCGCCTGGAACGGCAGCAGCGGCGCCAGCTGGTGGGTCAGGTGAGCGCCATGGTGCTGCTCAGTGAGGTGGCCCTGGAGCGCTACAGCCCGCCCGAACTCGCGGAGGTGTTGGGTAACCCGGTGGCTCTGGGGGCTCGTCCCCCCCAGTCGGACCCCACCTCCACCCCCGCAGATGGCACCCTGCGGCGCCAGGCCGAGGCCCTGCGCACCGATCTGTGCAGCAAACTCACGGCCTGTCCGGTGGTGTGGGCCGTGGGCCAGCGCCCCCCCCAGGGGCCGGGGCGGGGGGTGTGGGTGCAGCTCAATTCCCCCCTAGAAACGGCCTGGGTGTTTGCCCCCATCCCGGCCCTGCGGGGTTGGCCCCCGGATCCCCAGTTGCTCACCCTGGCCGGCGCCCTGGGGGGGCTCACCACCCTGTTGCTCTATCTCAGCCTGGAGGTGCAGCGGCCCCTGCGCCAGCTGGATACGGCCCTGGGGGAGGTGGGTCTGGATCAACAGCCCCGGGCCCTGCCAGCGAGGGGTACCGGAGCCGTGCGCCATCTCACCGCCCACTTCAACGCCATGGTGCTGCGGCTGCAGCAGGCCAGCCAGGAGCGAGCCACCATGCTCGGCGGCATCGCCCATGATCTGCGCAGTCCGCTCACCCGCCTGCGGCTGCGGCTGGCCCATCAGGTCCCCTGGTCGGAGGAAGAGCGGCGCCGGGCGGAAGCCGACCTCACCGCCCTGGAGCGGATCACGGAGCAGTTCCTGCTCTTTGTGCGCAGCGACGCCCAGGAGCCGCCGGTGCAGGTGCCCCTGCAGGAGCTGGTGGCGGAAGCCGCCAACGCGGTGGACGCCGTGGAGCTCAACCTGGAGCCCATGGAGCGCCTGGTGCGCCCCGTCGCCCTCTCCCGGGCGGTGGCCAACCTGTTGCTCAATGCGGAGACCTACGGCGCGCCCCCCCTGAAGCTGGTGCTGCGTGCCCTGCCCCAGGAGGGTTTTGCCATTGAAGTGTGGGATCGGGGGCCAGGCCTCTCCCCAACGGATTGGGAACGGGCCAGGCAACCCTTCCAGCGCCTCGATGGAGCCAGGGGTGGGGTGGGCCATAGCGGGCTGGGGCTGGCCATCGCGGAACGGGTGGCCCGGGCCCATGGGGGGGAGCTGGGCTGCCGCCGCTCCAGCCACAGCGATGCCCCAGCCTTTGTGGTCACGCTGACGGGACGGTCCCTCCAGTCGCACCTGGTCACATCTTCCGCCGGCCGAGTCGCCTTTGAGAGATAGGGGCTCCGCAGGATGAAGGGGTCGTCGAGCTCCTGGCCATGCTGATCCCCCTTCCATCCCCCAGGTCGCTGGTCGGCCTTCCCGCCCTGGCCCTGCTCCTGGGTCTGGCCGCCCCCGCCTCCCTGGCCCAGCCCGTGGGGCCGAATCTTCAGGAGCCGCGGCTGACGCCCGCCCAGCGCCAGAAGGTGTTTCCCGAGCAGCGGCGGATGGCCCTCCAAGACCACCAGGCCCGCATGGCCATCCTTCAACGGGGGGAGCGTTGCATCGACAGGGCGGCCAATGCGGAGGTGCTGCGCACCTGCCTGCGGGAGGAGCGGGAGGCCATGCGGCAGCAGCGGCGCCAGCACATGGACAAGCTCAGGGCGCTCTATGAGCGCAATGGCTTGCCCACCCCTCCGTGGATGATGCGCAAAGGAAGCCCTCAGCGCCCAGGAGGGGATTGGGGTGGGCCCGACATCTGAAGATTGGACAGCCGTTCTTGCACCAATGGCGGAGCCGCCTCCGGCCACCGGGCCGAGAAGCGATAAAGGGCGGCCACGCTCTTGTTGTGCTTCTGCAGGGCCCGGCAGTAGGCCTCCACAGCTCCCCGGAGGTTGCCCAACACCTGCAGGAGCGTGGTGGCATCGGAGGTGCCGACCGCGAAGCCCCGGGTGGCCGCAGCGACCGACGCCCTGGCGCTCTGCACCTGGGCCAGGGACGCATCCACCACGATCTGGCTGTTGAGGTAGGCCGCATGGCTCGTCTCCACCTCCGCCGTCACCGTCAGCCGATCGAGGGCCGCCTGCTGGAGCGCCTGCTCCTGTTGGTTGCGTTGGGATCGGCCCTTGGCCGCCAGCAGGCCCCCATCGAAGAGGGTCCACGCCACGTTCACTCCCACGGTCCCTTGCGATTGCAGATCGGTGTTGTCACTGTTCCCCTCCGTCGATCCTGACCCCTCCAGGGACAGGGTGGGACGGTAGCCAGCGCGGGTCGCAAGAGCACTCCAGGACAGGGCCCGGGCGTTCGCCAGGCTCTGCTGAATCTCCTCTCGGAACTGGAGGGCCTGGGCAATGGTGTCCCGTCGGCTGAGAACCCATGGGCCACCCAACTGCAAGGGATCGCGGGGCATCACCAGATCCCCTGGGGGAAGGCTGAGGGTCCGGGCCAGGTTGGAGGCCGCTGCGATCACCTGCTCATGGGTGTCGATCCGGAGGATCAGCAGGGCCAGCGCCTGGCCGGTGAGCTGGTCCACATCAGGGGTGGACGCCCCGCGCCGTCCCTGAGCCTTAGCCAGGGTTCGCCACTCCTCCACCAAGCTGCTCAGCTTGCGGTATTCGCCCTCCAGCTCCAGCAGGGTCTGCAAATCGATGTACTGCTGCTGGATGGTGAGCACCAGCGAGCGGGCCTGCACATCAAAGAGGAAGCGATCCGCCGCCAGACTGGCGGCATTGGCCTGGGCGCGGGGGTGGCGGCTGGGATCAAAGAAGGTCCACTCCAGGGTGAGCTCGGGAGAGGAGATGGAGAGGATGTTGGCCTGTTGCTGCTGGACACCCACCAGGCCCGGATCGTTGTTCCCCGCCGTGAGACTGGGGAACCACTCCCGCCGAATGGCCACCCCATCCCAGGCCGTAGCTTCGATCAGGGCATAGGCCTTTGCCAGAGAAGGGTTCTGGGCCAAGCCCAGGGCCAGGGTCTCCTGGAGACTCACCCGCCTGGAGGTGCGTTCCAGGTGGTCGCGGTAGGTGTAAACCCGCTGTTCCAGACTTTGCAGGGTGTGAGCGGGCCCCAAGGCTCCGTGCTCCTTTCGAGGACCCGCCAGAGCATCCGCGTCCCCGATCAGGAGGGACGCCAGCAGTGAGAAGGCAAGCGTGCGTTTGCCAACTGGCTGCCGGCCGGCCCCCATCACCCCATCAGGCCTCGTCGAGGGCGGCGACGCCGGGCAGCACCTTGCCCTCGAGCAACTCCAGGCTGGCGCCCCCACCGGTGGAGATGTGGCTCATCTTGTCGGCTACACCCACCTTCTCCACGGCCGCCACGGAATCCCCGCCGCCAATGATGGTGATCGCGCCCTTGGCGCTCAGATCGGCCAGGGTGTGGGCGATGGCGTTCGTGCCAGCAGCGAATTTATCGAACTCGAACACGCCCATGGGCCCGTTCCAGATCACGGTCTGGCAATCGGCCAGGGCGTCCTGGAACACCTTCACGGAGTCGGGGCCGATGTCCAGGCCCATCCAACCGTCAGGGATGGCCTCGATCTTGGCGATCTGGCTGTTGGCATCCGGGGAGAAGTTGTCGGCCAGCACCACATCGGTGGGCAGCAGCATCTGCACCCCCTTAGCAGCGGCCTTGGCCTCCAGCTCCTTGGCCAACTCGAGCTTGTCTTCCTCCACCAGGCTCTTGCCCACCGAGAGGCCCCGGGCCTTGTAGAAGGTGAAAATCATGCCGCCGCCGATCAGGATCTTGTCGCACTTGTCGATCAGGGCCTCCAGCACGCCGATCTTGCTGCTCACCTTGGATCCGCCCACGATGGCGGCCAGGGGGCGCTTGGGGGCATCGATCGCGCCCTGTAGGTAGGCCAGTTCCTTCTCCATCAGAAGGCCTGCCACGTTGGGGCTCAGAAACTTGGTGACCCCTTCGGTGGAGGCATGGGCCCGGTGGGCCGCGCCGAAGGCATCATTCACGTACACCTCAGCCAGGGACGCCAGCTTTTCGGCAAAACCAGGCTCGTTCTTCTCTTCTTCAGCGAAGAAGCGCACGTTTTCCAGCAACACCACACCGCCCTCTCCCAGGGCACCCACCTTGGCCTCGGCATCGGAGCCGATGCAGCTCTCGGTCTTCACGACGGGCACGCCCAGAAGGTCGCTCAGGCGAGCGGCCACCTGGGTAAGGCGCATGCCCTCGTTCACCTGACCCTTGGGCCGACCGAAGTGGGCCGCCAGGATCACCTTGGCCCCGTTGTCGCGCAGGTGGGCAATCGTGGGGAGGGCGGCCCGAATGCGGGTGTCGTCCGTTATGGCGCCAGCGTCATCCAGGGGAACGTTGAAGTCCACCCGCACCAGAACGCGCTTGCCGCGGAGGTCTGCAGCGCCGAGACTGGCGAGGGAACGCTTGGCCATGGGGTCGGGTGGAGAGGGGAAGGCGGGGGGAGATTAACCCCTCGGCCCCCGTTCTTTGCAGAATCCACCCGATTTGGCTCTGCGGCGGGTGGCCGGTGGTGGCGCTAGACAGGGAAGGCGCCCTGCAGACCATGTTCGACACCGTTCTGTTCCCCATCGACAACAGCCGTCAGACGATGGAAACGGCTGCGGTAGCCATCCAACTGGCCCAGCAGCACCGCAGCCGAGTGATCTTGCTCTCGGTGGTGGAGGCGGAGGAGGGCGTCATGCACGATCCCGCCAAGGTCTCCCAGCTGCTGGAGCAGGCCAGGGCGAGCTTTGAAAAGGCAGGTCTTGCCTGTGAGGTGGTGGAGAGAGAAGGGAAGCCGGCCTTTGTGATCGGCGATGTGGCCGATGAGGTGAATGCCGACCTGATCATCATGGGCACCCGGGGCATCAGCATGGAGGAGGATCAGCACAGCACCGCGGCCCGGGTGATCCAGCTGGCCCCCTGCCCGGTGATGGTGGTGCCCTGATGCCCGCGCTGAGCGTCAACGCCCCGGCGATTCAGTGGTATCCGGGCCACATCGCTCGGGCAGAGAAGGCGCTCAAGGACGCCCTCGGCAAGGTCGATCTGGTGATTGAGGTTCGCGACGCCCGCATCCCCCTGGCCACGGGCCATCCCCGCCTGCAGCGGTGGATCAGCGGCAAGCAGCATCTGCTGGTGCTCAACCGGCGTGACATGGTCAACGCCGAAGCCCAGCAGGCCTGGGACATGCTGTTCCGGGCCCAGGGCCATGCGCCCTGGTGGTGCGATGCCAAGGTGGGCACGGGGGTCAAGCAGCTGCAACAGGCGGCCATCCGCGCCGGGGAGGACCTCAATGCCCGCCGGGCTGGCCGCGGCATGAAACCCCGTCCGGTGCGGGCGCTGATGCTGGGTTTCCCGAATGTGGGCAAGTCGGCCCTGATCAACCGACTGGTGCGCCAGAAGGTGGTGGAGAGTGCCCGCCGTGCCGGCGTCACCCGCAGTCTGCGCTGGGTGCGGCTCGGCCAGGAGCTCGATCTACTCGATGCTCCGGGGGTTCTGCCGCCCCGGTTGGACGACCAGCAAGCCGCCCTGCGGCTGGCCATCTGCGATGACATCGGCCAGGCCGCCTACGACACCGAAGCCGTGGGGCTGGCGTTCCTTCGCCTGCTGGAGGAGCTGGAACCGATCCAGGCCGCAGGGGTGGCCCCAGGGTTGCTGGAAGCAAGGTATGGAGTGGCGCCAACGCCCGGGGATGGGGAAGGGTGGCTGGCGGCGGCAGCAGCTCGCCATACAAGCGGTGATCTGCTGCGCATGGCTCAGCGCGTCCTGGATGATTTTCGCCGTTCCCAGCTGGGAGCGATCACCCTGGAGTTGCCACCCGCGCCGCTCCATTCCCTGGAAGCCACACTCTGAACCTCTCCAGCTGCAGCGTCAGCCAGCTGGGGGCTGGCAGGTCACTGTCCGGAACGAAACCACGGGTGCGGAACGCACGATCCACGCTCGCTTTGTGTTTCTTGGGGCGGGCGGCGGCGCCCTCACCCTGCTCCAGAAATCGGGAATTCCGGAGGGGGAGGGTTTTGCCGGTTTCCCGGTCAGCGGCATCTGGATGCGCTGTGAAAAGCCTGAAGTCGTGAATCGGCACAGGGCCAAGGTCTATGGCAAGGCGGCAACCGGTTCACCACCGATGTCAGTGCCCCACCTGGACACCCGCATCATCGAAGGAAAGCGCTGGCTGCTGTTTGGTCCCTATGCCGGCTTTTCCACCAAATTCCTCAAGCATGGGTCTTACTGCGATCTGCCCCGGTCTCTTCGCCTCGCCAATCTTCTGCCGATGCTGGCCGTGGCCAAGGACAACTTCCCCCTAGAGGAATACTTGCTGGGACAGGTGCTTCAGACCAATGCCCATCGGTTCAAAGCCCTGCGCGAGTACTACCCCATGGTGAACGAAGACGATTGGCAGCTTGCCGTCGCTGGCCAAAGGGTGCAGATCATCAAGAAGGAGAAGCATTATTCAGGCCAATTGGAATTCGGCACGGAGATCGTTGGCTCTGCCGATGGCTCCCTGGTGGCCCTGCTTGGCGCCTCGCCAGGAGCCTCAACGGCCACTTACATCATGGTGAAGATGATCGAGACGGCGGTAAATCACGATCTGATCGGGGATTGGAAGCCGAAAATGGCGACCATGATTCCCTCCTATGGGCACGATCTGAAGGTGGATGCCTCCCTGCTGCAACAGGTCCGGGTCCGGACGGCGGAAGTCCTGGGCCTGGAGAATGCCTGATGAGACGACCCCTCACACCCCCCCCACCGGCTGGCTGAGATAGGCCAGGGCCCCGCTGAAGCCGGCGTTGTAGTCGATGGCCACCTCATTACGGATGTAATCGCTGCGCACGTCGGCATAGGAGAAGTCGTTGGGGCGATCGGGCCCTCCCACCAGGGCGCCGTAGAGGGTGTGGGCGTTGGGCAGGCCATTGCGGAAACCCTCCCAGCCCACACCGGACGCCCCCCGGTGATGGGGCTGCTGGGGCGCGTTGGTGCCGTAGCCCACCACATAGCTTGAGCCACGGGGGTTGTCGCCCAGGATGTAGTCGATGGTGTCGGCCGCCAGCTTGGAATAGGTGCCACCAGGATCGATCAAGCTGTCGGCCACCACACCGGCCACCATGGCCGTGTTGGCGGCATAGCGGAGGGAGCCCCACTGGCTGATGTGGCGCAGGCCACCGGACGTGATCGTGACCCCATTGGTGCCCTGCACCCAGCTGTCCAGCCACCCCCGCACATCGGCCTGGATCCGGCTGTCACCCGTGTCCTGAGCGAGAAGAACCGCCGTGCCGTAAGACACGTCATCCCAGTTGAGGGTCCAGCCCTGCCCAGGCCACCGATGGATTGGCGATAGATCTGCAGGGCTTGGTTGCGATAGGCGCTGCCATCGGCACCGGCTGCCTCCCGGGCCCGGGCCAACCAGGCCGCCCCATAGCTCAGTTCGTCGTTGTAGCCACTCCAGGAGTTGTAGTAATCCCGCACGTCCCGCAGGGAATCGGAATACTTGCCCCGGTAGGTGTCGGCGAACCGATAAAGGGATTCAGCGTGGCTCAGGAGGGTGTCCGCATAGGCCACCTCACCGTTGCGGCGAAAGAGAATGGAGGCAGAAGCCAGGGCCGCCGCACTGCCCGCCGCCACGTCCGACCCTGGCTTGGTGGGGGTCACCGCCATGGCGGGACGGGAAATGGTCTGGCTCTCCGGGGCGCTCCAGAGGGCATGGTCGGCGGGCACATGGCCCACCTGGGCCACGAAGTAGCGGGTCGCCCCTGTGGCATCGGTGCCATGAGCCTTGAGGAGATAGTCGGTGCCCCATTTCACCGTGCTCAGGAGCTCATCGCGCTGGCCCGTGGCGATGTAGCCGCGCTCGAAGGCCACCCCCCCCCAGGCCAGGGTGGAGAGGGTAGTGGCCAGGGGGAGGCCAAACTTGCCGTGGTCGCCGGCATCGTGATAGCCGCCGGTGAGATCCAGGCTCAGCCCCGCCTGCAGATTGGCCGAGGTGCGATCCCCGAAATACACCCCGTCGCGCCCATCCCGCAGGCCGGAATCGCCGCGCCAAGGAATGCGGTTGCTGGCCTCATCGAGATCCCCGGAGCGCTGGGCCTCATAGAAGAGAAAGGATTGCCGCAGGGCTTCGCCATACCCCTGCTCGGACGATGGTGGGGTTGGGGTTGGAGGCGTTGGCGGTGGGGTGGGAGGCGTTGGGGAGACCGTGCCATAGAGCTGGGCCGCGGTGAGGGCCCCCTCGTTGCCGATGCTGATCCCTTGGCTGCCGCTGAAGCCCACCTTCACGGAGGCGCCGGCCTTCAGCCCGGCAGCCCAACCGGTGCCCGTCAGGGTGTAGCGGGTCAATCCCGCCCCCAGGTCCACCCGTCTCAGGGTCGCCCCCCAGGGCGCTCCGCTCACCTGATGGGGAGAGTCGAAGCTGGTGCTCCAGCTCGACAAGTCCTGGGAGCTGCTGTTGGTGATGGTCAGCTCGGCAGTAAAGCCGTTCCACCAGCGGGTACCGCCCACCACCACCTGGAGGGTGGCGGGGGCCGGCGTGGGTGTCGGCGTGGGTGGAACTTCCGGGCTCGGAACAGGGCTGGGAGCTGTGCCTGGCGCCAGCAGCAGATCGGCGGTGAGGGCCCCCTCGTTGCCGATTCCGATGCCCTGGCTGCCGTTGAAGCCCACCTTCACGGAGGCCCCAGCCGTCAGCGAGGCGCCCCAGCCGGTGCCGGTGAGGGTATAGCGGGTGAGGCCGTTCCCCAGGTCCACGCTGGTGAGCGTCACTCCCCAGGGAGTTCCGGTGATGCGATGGGGAGTGTCGAAGGTGGTGCTCCAGCTGGCCAGGTCCCGGCCGCTGGTGTTGGTGATGGTGAGCTCGGCCGTGAAGCCCTTCCACCAACGCTTGCCGCTGATCGCCACGCTGATGGGGGACGACGGGGTCTGAACCATGGGGGCTCCGGGTCTGTAGCGGAGTTCTACGAACGGGCCCCAGGCCCGGTCCATCCTTCATCTGCAGGGAACATCGGCAGGGAATGGCTGGCCCTGGCCCCTGGTGCGACCCTGGATGGATGACGATTGCCAGCTGGCAGGGATGGGCCGCGTGTGTCGCCTTGGGCTACGGGGCGGTGTGCCTGCTGGTGGGCGCCACCCAGCGCTCGTTCATCTACTTTCCCCAGCCCGCCGCTGATCCCACCCACCAACTGGTTTTGCAGGTGGCCGGCACCAAGGTTCTCGTGGCCCATCGGCCCCATCCTGGCCCCAGGGCCCTGATCTACTTCGGCGGGAATGCCGAGGATGTGTCCCTCACCCGGGCAGACCTGGCCGCCCTGCTGCCCGATACCGCCCTCTACCTGCTCCACTACCGCGGCTACGGCGGCAGCGAAGGCACCCCCAGCGAAGCCTCCATCCGCGCCGATGCCCAGGCCCTCCATGCCCTCGTGTCCCAGCGCCACAGCGCCATCTCGGTGGTGGGCCGCAGCTTGGGCACCGGGCCCGCGGTGCATCTGGCCGCCACGCAGCCCGTCCAACGGTTGGTGTTGCTGGTGCCGTTCGACAGCCTCTTGGCGGTGGCCCGCGGCGCCATGCCCTGGCTCCCGATCGACCTCCTGCTGCAGGATCGCTGGGATGCGGCAGCGGAAGCCCCCCGGGTACAAGCCCCCACCACCATCGTGGCGGCGGCCAACGACACGGTTGTGCCGCCCCGCCATGCACGCGCACTTCACCGGGCCTTTTCACCCGGCGTGGCGGAGCTGGTGGTAGTGGCTGATCTGGGGCACAACGCACCGATCCTCCCAACGGCTGCCTTCCGGCAGGCTCTCCTGCAGCGATGACGCTGGGGGGGCGCTCCCCAGCTCACTGTCGGCTGAGAATCTGGCGCAGCTCCGCCGCCCCATCGGGGATCGGCGCACCGCTCACCTCCACGGTCACCTCCTCCAAGACGCCCGTGAAGGCAAACGGTGGCACGTAGGCCGGCGTCACCGGCGATCCCGGATCGGCCCCGCACACCACGCCGCCGCCGAGTCCATAGGTGATCGGCACCGTGGCAGCAAAGTCGGCCTGGCCCACTGGGTGCCCATCCACATACAGCTGGCCCCGCCCCGGTACCCCCTTGCCCGCCTTGATGTCGGCCGGGCCCGTGGGTTCAAAGGCAAAGCGCAGACTGTGACGGCCCGCCGGCACCGGCACCACGGAGCGCACCTCCAGCAAGGCGGCCGACACCACGTTCTGCGCATAGTGCAGATGGCCGTTCTGCAGATAGAAGCTGTAGCCCCCCTCGTTGCCCCCAAAGGAGAGCAGCACCCCCTCGGCCCCCTCCGGCGGAATCTCCACCTCGGCGGTGATGCTGTGGGCCCGGTTGATCACGTTCACCGTGGCGGTGCCGGGCACCATCTGGGTGTGGGGATAGAAGGTGTAGCGCTGCCGAGGGGGTGCGGCCTCGGGGCGTTCATCCAGCAAGCGAGTGGAGCCCCGAGAGTCGATCGGCAACACGTGGTAGCGCTCCGCCTCGCCATACCAGCGCTCCACCATCTGCCGCAGGCGTTCGGGCTCCTCAGCCGCCAGATTGTGGGTTTCGGCCCAATCCTCCGCCACGAGATAGAGCTCCCAGCCCTCGCGATCGAGGCGTTGGAGTTCCTCGGCGCTGATGGGCACTCCGAAGAACCGCCCAGCTTCCTGGAACGAAGGCCCCGGCCAGGGGCACACGGCCCGCCACCCCTCGTGATAGAGCGAGCGGTGACCCATCATCTCGAAATACTGGGTGGAGCGCACCTCCGGCCCTTCGGGGTTGGCGAAGGTGGATACCAGACTCACCCCCTCCAGCGGCGTCTGGGGCACCCCCCGGAGCGCAGCCGGCGCCGCGATGCCGAGCGCCTCCAGCAAGGTGGGCACCACATCGATGGCATGGGCATACTGCCAGCGCACCTGGCCCCCATCGGGAATGCCCTGCGGCCAGTGCACGATCAGGGGATCGGCGATGCCGCCCCGGTAGGTCTCCCGTTTCCAACGGCGGAACGGGGTGTTGCCCGCAAAGGTCCAGCCCCAGGCGTAGTGGTTGAAGTGCTTGGGGCCGCCCAGCTCATCGAGCACCGCCAGCTGCTCCTCCACCGTGCTGGAGAGGTTGTTGTGCCACATGTTCACATTCACCATCCCGGTCGGTCCCCCTTCCGAACTCGCCCCGTTGTCCGACACCAGCACCACGATCGTGTTCTCGAAGGCGTCGAGGCGCCGCAGGAAGGCCAGCAGCCGGCCGATCTGATGGTCGGTGTGCTCCAGGAAGCCGGCGAACACCTCCATCATCCGGGCATAGAGCCGCCGCTCCTCCGGGCTGCATTGCGTCCAGGGTTTCACATCCGGATCATGCCGCGACAGAACGCAGTTCTTCGGGATCACCCCCAGCTCCTTCTGCCTGGCAAAGGCCCGCTCCCGATACACCTCCCACCCCTCATCAAACGCGCCCGCATAACGATCGGCCCAGTCCTTGGGCACGTGGTGGGGCGCGTGCATGGCCCCGGGGGCGAAGTAGAGAAAGAACGGCTTCTCGGGATCCACCTGGCGGGCATCGGCGATGAAACCCATCGCTCGATCCACCAGATCTTCCGTGAGGTGGTACCCCTCCTCGGGCGATTGGGGGGGCTCCACCTGGTGATTGTCGGCCACCAGCTCGGGGTAGTACTGGTGCGTGTCGCCCCCTAAAAAGCCGTAGAACCGTTCAAAGCCCCGCCCCAGGGGCCAGCGGTCGTAGGGGCCCGCCGCCGAACTTTCATGGGCGGGGGTGAGGTGCCATTTGCCCACCGCGTAGGTGTTGTAGCCCTGATCCCGCAGGATCTCGGAGAGGAAGCCGTTTTCAAAGGGGATCTGACCGTTGCTGCCGGGGAAGCCCGTCGCCCCCTCGGTGATGCAGGCCATGCCGTTGCTGTGGTGGTTGCGGCCGGTGATCAGGCAGGCCCGGGTGGGGGAGCAGAGGGCGGTGGTGTGGAAATTGGCGTAGCGGAGCCCTCCTGCGGCTAGCCCATCGATGTGGGGAGTGCGGATGGGCGAACCAAAGCACCCCAGCTGGGCAAAGCCCGTGTCATCCAGCACCACCATCACCACATTGGGAGCCCCAGCTGGGGGCCGCACAGGGCGGGGCCAGACGGGCCTGGACACGTCGCGCGTGCGACCAATCACGCCGGGAAAACCTTGGCCGCGGGGGTACTCGTCGAGGGCCATCACACCAGGGCGGGGGACGACTTCCACTGTGCCCCCCCGGAGCCTTTCAGCGGCAGTAGCCCCGACGCACTCCTTCCACAGCTGCCGCCGCCCGGCTCCTCACCCCCAGCCGGCGCAGGATGTCCTGCACATGGTCGCGGGCGGTGGTGGGGGCAATGTGGAGCTCCTCGCCAATCTCCCGATTGCTGAGGCCATGGGCCACCAGCTGCAGCACGGACACCTCCCGGGGGGTGAGCGGACTGGGGAGCTCCGCTGAAACCTCCGGGAGCTCCCGATCCAGGGCCGGATCCACGAAGGTGTGGCCCTTGAGCACCTGCTCCACCGCAAACACCAGGGCCCCGGTGCGCCCAAGGCTCTCCTCCAGCACGAGGGCATCGGCCCCGCTCTCCAGGGCGGCCTGCACCAGCACGCGATGGTTGTGGGTGAGCACCAAGAGGCAGCGGTGCTCGGGGGAGCGGGCCTTGGCGGCCCGGATCAGGTCCAGGCCCGGGCCATCGGCCAGGTGTTCGCTCACCAGCAGGTGGAAGGGGCCTGGGGCCTGCGCCAGCTGGGCCAGCCCCTCGGCCGCGGAGGTGGCAAACACCAGGGTTTTCAGGGGGGAGCCATCGCCAGTCCTGGAGCGGAAGGCCAGGCTGAGGGCCAGAAACCTGGGGTACACAGCCACCAGCACCTGCTGATCCCGCAGCAGGCAGAGCAGCAGATCCCGGCGGGCTTCCAGCACAGCGCGATCGGCAACAACGTCGAAGGCCGGATTCACAATGTTGGCTCAACAGGGGTTGGCTGAACAGGGCTGAGTTGGCGAATCAGTGCCGCAATTTTCCTGGCACCAATGAGACTGCCCTGGTAATTAAGATGATTATTGTCTCTGTAAATCATCTCCTTGCCTACCGTGGGGCCACAGACACTGCCCAAACAGTAGAGCCCACGGAGTTTGAGATAGCTAACGTTGTGAAGTTTGCTCCGCGTCAATGTTGAGCCAATGGCATCCATACCCTTTTGGTTCTCGTTCACCTGCTGCAAGGGTTGAAAACAATCAGACCTGGGCAGGGGCCTCCAGGGTCGCCGTTCACAGAAGAGGGGATCTTCCACCGCCAGCTCAGGAACGTCATCAAGGAGAATCAGAGGCACCTTCTTCGCAGCCAGTCGGGAGGCCAATTCTTTGATGGCAGCGGAAAGGTGAGGTGCTTCCTTTTTCTCATTCCAGCGCTGCGACAACACGAAAACATCACCCGGCCGCACCTCACGGTCGATGAAAGAATCAATGAATGTTTTGTAGTGCTCGCATCCCACCATCCACTGCCGGGTGAGCCGTCCAATGTCCTCAGGGAGAATGTAGCCGCAGCGCCAGCCAATAGTGGCTGATCCTAGCCCTCTCTCGGGAAGGATCTCTCTCAAGGAATCAACATAGTGTTCGGCGTGAGAATCGCCAATGAGATAAACCCTGGGCCGTGGCAGGGTGTGATTACTTTCGTCAACCGTCAAACTCTGAGTGAGTTTAATCGGGTCAACGCGGTGGTCGATGCGAGCCGTGTTGAATTTTTTAGCCCTTTCTTCCATGCTCCTGGCGAAGCCATTGGGAAATCGCCTGTCCAAAGACAAATGGCCTGCCTCGACTTTCAGGGAAAAGACGCCCAAAAATGCCAAGACGACAGCGGTGAGCCCTGTACCAAGAACCCGAATCTGCGATTGCAGCTGTTTCGAATTTCGAAATGGTTCTTCAATCCAGTGAAACGATGCCAATGCAAGGAGGAGCATCAGGATGAGCTGGGGAATGATGGTCCAAGAGCTGACACCTATCGTCCAACGACTGAGGGACAGCACGCTCCAATGCCAAAGATATAGGGAATAGGAGATGATCCCAATCTTTTGCACCCATGGGTGGATGAAGATCCTGTAAACGGCTGTGCCTGGCTTCAGGGAACCGATCAAAAGCGTGGTTAGTCCCACCACCAGAACCGTGGCCTGCTTGCCCAGTGCCAGCGGAAGGAAGAGACTGGCCACGAGCAATGGGACCAGCAGGTTGGGTGCGAGGCTGATGGGATGGAATCTCCCATCTCGATTGAGCCAGAGAAACAGGAGACAACCCGCAGACAATTCCCAGAGCCTGGCGGGCATGAGGAAATAGGCTGCTGGAAAATTACTGTCGTAGGTGAAGAGATAAAGGCAGAGGGAGAGTGCCGTCAATGCAATCAACAAGGTGATGGCATTTTGCCGTTGTCCCTTCCAGGGCTTGAGGTGGGCGGCAAGAGGGATCGCGCAAGCGACTAGCCCATAGGGGATCAGGGGAATAAGTGTTGAGATCCCGCCCGGTAGAAAGCCAAGGGAAGACCCTGTGAAGACTTTGCTGACAATGATCGTCAGTCCAACAAGGGAGAGGAAAGCCAGAAATACTTTCCACAATCTTTTGCTGGTCCGCGCTAGCTTAAGCGCATACCATAGAAAAATGGGATAAAGGAAATAGAATTGCTCCTCCACACCAAGCGACCAGGTATGGGTAAACACATTGAGTTGAGTGGAGCTGGCGAAATAGTCTGTGGCCCTATGGAAGAGATAGAGATTTGAGCCGCCGAGAAGGGCGGCCATGCCCGTATTGAGGGAATCAGCCGGCTTAGGATTAAACAGACAAATCAGCAGAGATGTGACAATGATGCACGTAATCAGGGCTGGGAATAAGCGCTTGATGCGCCGCAGATAGAAGCCTGAGAGGTGCTCAGTGAGCGAGTTGGCCTCTCGGTTTGTTATCGAACCCGTGATGACATAGCCTGAAATCACAAAGAAGATATCGACCCCCAAATAGCCTGATGGCAATAGGTTTGGGTGGATATGATTCAAGATCACGGCAATCACGGCCAGGGCACGTAAGCCGTCAATTTCGGGTCGGTATTTGAAATTCACCCTGAGCAATGAAAGTTGCCGTATTGTTAACTCCGGTGGCAACCCTGGCAAGAGTCCCCGTACCTGATGCTGGGCACGGTTCCCGGCCCCTGCCCCTCCTCGGCCCCATGGGCGCTCTGGCAGCCGGCCGCCGTCTGGGGGCCCGATGCCGTGCCGGCAAGGCCATCCTTCGCGGGTGAACTGGCAGGCTGCAGAAGCATCAGCACCGGTGGGCCAATGGAGGGATTCGGCCAGGGGGAAGGGGAGCTGATCACGCTCACCTACCCGAAGCCCCTGCCGATGCGGCTGGATCGCTGGCTGGTGGCCCAGCGGCCGGAGCAGAGCCGGGCCCGGATCCAGAAGTTCATCGATGCGGGCTGCGTGCGGGTGAACGGGGTTGCGGGCCGGGCCAAGACCCCCCTGCGCCTGGGGGACCAGGTGGAGCTCTGGATGCCCCCACCCGAACCCCTCCCCTACCTGATCCCCCAGGACATTCCCCTGGATGTGCTCTTTGAAGACGCCCACCTGATCGTGCTCAACAAGCCCGCTGGTCTCACGGTGCATCCGGCGCCAGGCAACAAGGACGGCACCCTGGTGAACGCCCTGCTACACCACTGCCCCGACCTGCCCGGCATCGGCGGGGAGCTGCGGCCCGGCATCGTGCACCGCCTCGACAAGGACACCAGCGGTTGCATCGTGGTGGCCAAGAGCCAGGAGGCCCTGGTGAAGCTGCAGGTGCAGATCCAGAAGCGCATCGCCAGCCGGGAGTATCTGGCGGTGGTGCACGGCCAGCCTGCCGCTGATGGGGGCACGATCGTGGGCGCCATCGGCCGCCACCCGGCCGACCGCAAGAAATACGCGGTGGTAAGCGATGACAGCGGCCGCCATGCCTGCACCCACTGGCAGGTGGTGGAGCGGCTGGGGGATTACGCCCTGCTGCGCTTCCAGCTCGACACAGGCCGCACCCACCAGATCCGGGTGCACGGCGCCCACATCCAGCATCCGATCGTGGGCGACCCGGTGTACTCCCGGGCCCGGCGCCTGCCTTTGGCCCTCAGCGGCCAGGCCCTCCATGCCGTGCAACTGGGCCTCAACCATCCGCTGACGGGGGAGCGGCTGCGATTCGAGGCGCCCTTGCCGGCCGAGTTTGAAAAGCTGCTCGCGGTTCTCCGGCGACGGGTGGAATGACGCACGGCCACCCATCAAACTGCAGAAGCATCCGTTCGTTGTTTCCCATGGCGGAGTCCGCTCTTCAGTCTTTCATTGCTGCCATTCGTCTGGATCCGGCTCTCCAGCAGCAGTTGTCGAGCACGGCAGCGGCCGATGCGGATGAGGTGGCCGCCATTGCCGACGCGGCAGGTTTCGCGGTGGGTCCGAATGATCTGGTGGCCCACGCCGAAGGGCTTCTCGTGGAATACGAAGACGAGGACTATTTCATGAAGCCACGCTGGTGGGAGCTGGGCTCCAACACTTGAGCAGCGCACGCCTGGAACTTGTCTGGGGCCTCTCCTTCGCCATGGGCGCCCTGGCCCAGCTGTTGGCACGGCTGAGCGGCCTGCCGGGGGTGGTGCTGCTGCTCCTGGCGGGCCTGCTTGCCGGCAAGGCCGGCCTGGGCTGGATCCAGACCGAGCGCCTGGGGGAAGGACTGGAGCCGGTGGTGGGCCTGCTGGTGAGCCTGATCCTGTTCCACGGTGGCCTGAACCTCCGGCTCGCCGGCCGGGAACTCCAGCGCTCCGTGGTGCAGCTGGTGGTGGCCCGCCTGCTGCTGGTGTTGCCCATGGGGGCCCTGTTCGCCCACTCCCTGGCCGGTCTGCCCTGGTCGCTCGCCCTGGTGTTCAGCGCCATCGTGCTGGCCACGGGCCCCACGGTGGTCACCCCCCTGGTGCGGCAGATGCGACTAGAGGCCAACAGTGCCCAGATCCTGGTGGCGGAGGGCCTGATCCTGGAGCCGCTGGCCGCCGTGCTGGCCGTGGTGCTCCTCGAACTGGCCCTGGGATCAGCCGGGGATTGGCGGGAGGCCGGTCTGCGCCTGCTCGTCCGTCTGGGAGGGGGAGTGGTGCTCGGCGGCACCATGGGGGCTCTGCTCTCAGAGCTTCTGCGCCGTCTGGGGGAAAGGGCCCATCCGGCTCTGCAACTTCAGCTCTGTGTCGGCCTCCTGTTCCTGCTGTTTGGCGGTGCCGAGACCCTGCTGCCGGAATCGGGTCTGCCCGCGGCGGTGGCCGCCGGAGTGGTGGTGGGCCTGCGGCTCGGCGCCGCCCTGGACCCCTTGGGCGCGCTGATGGAGCAGCTGGCCAGCCTCGCCATCACCGTGCTCTTTCCCCTGCTGGCCGCCGATTTGTCCCTGCAGGAGTTGAGTCCGCTGGGTATCGGGGGGGTGGCCTGTGTGCTGGCGCTGATGCTCTGGCGCGGCCCGGTGATGCAGTTGGCCGGCCTCGGTCTGCCCTCCCTGGGATGGCGTCAGCGATTGATCATCAGCTGGATCGCGCCACGGGGGATCGTCTCCGCTGCCGTGGCCAGCCTGTTTGCCCTGCGCCTCCAACAGGCCGGCATTGCCGGGGGCAGCCCCCTCAAGGGGCTGGTGTTCCTCACCATCCTTCTCACCGTGCTGGTGCAGGGCCTCACGGCTCCTGCCCTGGCGGCCCGCCTCGGGCTGGTGGTGGAGGAGCCATTGGAGGGGGAGGGCCCTTCTGATTCAGCGGTGGCCCCCCATGCGGAAGATCCCGTAGGAGCCTCCTCATAAGAGCCGCCCGGGGCTCCCCTCAGAACTTGGCCCGCACGTGCTCCGCCACCCGCAGGGCATTGGCGATCACCGTGAGACCAATCCCCACCGAGGGGCAGCTAGGCAGCACGCTGGCATCGGCGATCCAGAGGTTGTCAAGCTCGTGGCAACGGCCCTCTAGGTTCACCACCGAGCTGGCGGGGTCGGCCCCCATGCGGCAGGTTCCGCATGCCACGCCGACCGCAGAGAGGGGGGCCTCGCCGCGGGGGTGGGTGGGGGCACCCTTGGCCACCAGGGTGAGGGGATCGGCCTCCACGGCCTTGAGGATGTCGAGCCAGCGGTAGACCAGGCGGTCGTGGGCTTCCCGGTTGTTGGCGGTGTAGTTGAGCTGCAGGTGGCTGCCCCGCAGCACCACCCGGTTGTGGGGATCGGGCAGCACGCCGCTCATGGCCCACCAGGTGATGGAGCGGGAGGCCAGCTGTTCCAGGCCGAAATTGGGCATCAGCCGGGTCACCAGGGAGAGCACCGGTGGCGATTCGGCGAAGAGAGCATCCTGCAGGACACCCCCGCCGTTGTGGATCGAGCCCAGGGGGTAGCTGACGTTCTTGTCACCCCAGTAGTAGTCGGTGAGCCCGTGGCCTGGGCTGTAGCGCCCTGAATTGGGGGCGGAGGCCAGCTGCAGGATGGCCGTGAGCTGGGGTTTCATCAGGTTGCGGCCCACCTGATCAGAGCCGTTGGCCAGCCCCCGCAGGTGGTGGTCGGTGGCGGAACGCAGCAGGATCTCCGCTGTGGTGACGGCTCCGGCCGCCAGCACCACTTGATGGCTGCGGAACAGCCAGCGCTGCCCACCGATCTCCGCTTCCACCCCCCGCACCGCATGGCCGCTGGGATTCACGTGCAGCTGCACCACCCGAGCGCCTTCCCGCACGGTCACGCCACTGTTGCGTGCAGGCTCCACGCCGAACATTTCCGCATCTCCCCTGGTTGCCTTGGCGCCATCGCTCCAGCTCAGGGGGAGGTCGTATGGATGAAGCCGCTGACGTTCCAGGGCCTCTCCCAGTTCCACAAGGAACGGTTCCACCGGCCTGGGCGGGGCTGGGTAGTCGCCCTCCCGTGGTGGGGCGGTGGGATCGGCGCCCGCTACCCCATGCACGTTGTAGAGCGCTTCAGCCTTGTCGTACCAGGGGGCCAGATCGGCGTAGTTCAAGCCCCAGGCGGAGGTGGGCCCCTCCTGCAGAGTGAGGCCACTGAATTCCTTCTCCCGCATGCGCTCCAGCACACCGCCCCAGATCTTGGTGTTGCCGCCAATGGCGTGCACCGTCTGTGGGGGGAAGGGATCCCCATCCGGACCAAACCACTGCTCTGTGGCGTGGTAGCGGGTTTTACGGAAGAGATCCGTGCCGGCAACGTTCTGATCCTCCGGTGGCATCACGCCTCCCCGTTCCAGAAGCAGCACCTGATGACCAGATCGGGCAAGGCTGGCGGCCATGCTGCCGCCGGCTGCGCCGCTACCAACCAGGATGATGTCATAGTGACTGTCGTCGATAATCATGGCTCACCCCTGCCAGAGGTAGAGAAGAGCGAAGAGGATGATCCAGATCACATCCACGAAGTGCCAGAAGAGCGACACCATGGTGACGCCCGCTTCCCCGCCCTCATAGTTACCGGGCTTGAAGGACCTCCAGAGCATCAAGGCCATCAGCAAGATCCCTGTGATCACGTGCAAACCATGGAAGCCCGTGAGCAGATAGAAGATGCCGCCGAACACCCCGTCCCTCAGGGTGAAGGCTAAGCCGCGCCATTCCACCGCCTGGCCGAAAACGAAATAGGCCCCCATGGCCATCGTGAGCAGCCAAAAGGCTCGGAACCCCCAGAGGTTGCCGCGCTGCAGCTGCCGCTCGGCGAAGTAGGCCACGAAACTGCTACTCACCAGGATGATCGTGTTGATCAGGGGTGCGCGCACTTCCAGCCCCTCAACACCCGCCGGCAGCCACTGGGGTGCGGAGAGCTTGAACACGATGTAGCCCGCAAAGAACGCGAGGAAGATCACGCTCTCTGAGCAGAGAAAAATGATCATGCCCGTTAAGTTGTGGCCGCCATGGCCATGGGCATGGTCTTGACCAGTGATTTCAGTGGGAGTGGTGCTTGTCATGGTTCAAGCCTCCTTGGCGCGTTGCACGTAGCGTTCCTCGTCAGCAACAAGGGGAAGATTCAAACCGTAGCCGTAGCCCCTATTGAGCACAGTGGGCACGTCATCCTCGAAATTTTCTAAAGGTGGTGGGGAGGGCAGGAGCCACTCCAATCCGATGGCCTGCCAGGGGTTGGGATCTGCCTTGGGGCCCCGCAACCAGGAACTCACAAGATTAAGGAGAAACGGAATCATCGCCACCCCAAGGAGGAAGGCGCCCAGGCTGGCGAGCACATTGGCCAGGGCAAATTCCGGGTCGTAAGACGCCACCCGCCTTGGCATGCCCATCAGCCCAGCCCAATGCATCGGAAGAAAATTGAGGGTGCTGCCGATGAAGGTGAGCACAAAATGAACCTGGCCCAGACTCTCGTAATACATCCTCCCGGTGAATTTAGGAAACCAGTGATAGATAGCGGCAAACACCCCAAAGGTGATCGTATTGAAGATCACGTAGTGGAAATGACCTACCACGAAGTAGGTGTTGCCCACATGAATATCGATCGGCACCGTGGCCAACATCACGCCGGTGATGCCCGCAAAGATGAAATTTACAAGCCCTCCCAGACAGAACAACATCGGCGTCGTGAGGCGTAATTTTCCCCTCCAGAGCGTCGCAATCCAGGCAAACACCTTGATGCCAGTAGGCACAGCAATCAGCATTGTAGTGAACATGAACACATTTCGCATCCACTGGGGCGTGCCGCTGTAGAACATATGGTGCACCCACACGATGAGGCTCAACACAGTGATCGCGAACGAAGCGATGGCCACCAGGGGGTAACCGAAGAGGGGCTTTCGGGAGTACACCGGAAATAGCTCCGAGAAAATACCAAACACCGGTAGCACCATTACATACACAGCAGGATGGGAATAGAACCAAAAGAAGTGTTGATAGAGCATCGGATCTCCACCCCCTTCCGGTTTAAAAAAGGAGGTACCAAAGCTGAGGTCAAAGAGGAGCATGAGGGCCGCACCGGTGAGCACGGGCAGCCCCACCAGCTGGATGATCTGGGCGGCAGCGGCGGTCCAACAGAAGATCGGCATCTTGAACCAGGTCATGCCCGGGGCCCGCATCCGCACGATGGTGGTGACGAAGTTCACGGCACCCATGATCGAGGAAACCCCCGAGAGGGCCACCGCCAGGATCCAGATGAACTGGCCGTTCACGAACTGCCCGAGGGGATTTTGCGTGCTCACCGGTGGATAGGCCCACCAACCTGAAGAGGAGGGGCCACTGGGAAGAAAGAAGCTCGCCATCAGCAGCACACCAAACACCGGAAAAAGCCAGAAGGCGATGGCGTTGAGTTTCGGGAAGGCCATGTCGGGGGCGCCGATCATGGTGGGGATCAACAAGTTGTTAAAGCCGTTGAGCACGGGAAACAGGAACAGGAACAGCATCACCGTTCCATGCATGGTGAAGAGGGCGTTATAAACGCTCGGATCCACCAAATCGGAGGGGGGTGTGATCAGCTCACCCCGCATGATCATGGCCAGCAACCCTCCCACCAGTAGAAAGAAAAGGGACAGGGCGATGTATTGAATGCCGATCACCTTGGCATCGGTGTTGAAGGTGAAGAAGCGCTTCCAATTGTCGGGAGCACCGGGCACTGGGTGGGGTGCCCGGAGCACGCGGGGGTCGTAGCTGGCGGTGGAGCTCATGGGTGGTGAGTGTGAGGCGGTTTCAGGCTTCGTGGCTGCTGGCGGGATCCAGTCCCACATTCACCTCGGGGGGTGGGGCCGGAGGCACGACGGGCCAGCCCCGGTTGCCGTTGGCCAGGCGGCGCTGGTGCAGTTCAGTGGCGGCGTTCCAACTTGGGGCCAGGGGCTGGCGGGGGGCTTGTTTCAGCCAGGCAGCGAAGTCGTCGGCCGATTCCACCACCACATCCGTCTGGTTGCTGGAGAAGTAGCCGCCGCTGAACATGGAATCCCGCAGCCGGTAGCGTCCAATGCGAGTGGGGGTGAGGCGGTAGCTGATCACGCTGCCGGGGATGATGTCCTGCTTAAGGCGAAAGGCAGGGATAAAGAAACCGTGGAGCACATCGAGCGACACCAGCTCAAAGCTCACAGGTCGGTCCACGGGAAGGTGGAGTTCAGTGCTGCGCACCCCCCCGGGATAGACGAACTCCCAAGACCACTGCCTGGCGATGACCTGCACTGGCCCAAGGGTCTGCTGGGCTCCATTTGCCGTGCTAGCCACTTGGAGTGCCTGGGCATCGTCGCTCACCCGCTCCTTTCCCTCGAGGGTGGCCAGGATGGCGTTGACACCAACGGTGTGCCAGGCGATCGCCATCACGATGATGAGGGGAATCACAGTCCAGATGATCTCCAGGGTCCAGTTGCCCTCGATCGGCGCACCGTTTTCCATGTCGTACTTGGAGCCCCGGTTGAAGAGCACGGTCCAGAGGATCACCTCCACACAACCGAGGAAAAGAAACGTACCGATGGCCGTCTCCAAGGCGAAAAGGCCATCCACATGGGGTGCGGCACTCGAGGCTTGCACCGGCAGCCAGAGGGGCACCTGGGCCCGCATCCAAAGGCTGATGCCTAAGTTGACCAAGGCGGCCAGCCCAACCAACACCAAGGTGAGCACCGGGTTCGTGGCCGGCTTAGGGGATAGGGAGGTCATGGCAGGGCGTCGCGAAGGTTCTGACCGGAAGCCAGGAGCTGATCAGCGGTGATGTGCACGCCGAATTCGGCAGCCAGTTCGGCTCCCAGGGTGCCGTGGAGTCCGATCACCAGGAACATGCCCATGGCCACCAGGAGGTAGAGCCACTGCACCTGCCGCCCCATGTCCTTGCGCCACACGAAGCGCTGGTAGCCGCGCCAGATGGTCATGGCCACGATGGCGAGCAGGATCGCCACCCCCCCCACGCCGTGCCACAGCATGGTTTCCATGCTTTCCAGGCCGATGGTGCTCTTGACCCCGGCGATCGGCACAGCCAGCAGCATCTCGAAAAAACCGGCGGCCACGGTGAAGAAACTCACCACCGCGCAGGCCAGCAGGTTGTACCAGCCCACATCGTGGAAGCCCTCCCGGGTCACCGGCAAGGCCAGGAAGCGGAACACCCGCTTCTCCACGGGGTAGAGGGCACCGGCGATGTCGAAGGCGATGGCGATCACGAAAAGGCCGATCGTGAAGTGCACCAGATTCGGGTGAATCGGCAGCGCATAGGGCAGATCATTGGGCCCCAGCCTGGGGGCGAGCTGGCTGATCGGGGAATCGGCCGACACGGCCGCCTCCGCCAGTACAAACAGAGGGGCTCTCATCCCACCAGCCCCGCCCGCTGGGCTTCCACCACGGGCACCGTGTGGAGCCCATAGACCCAGATCAGCTGGTTGCCCAGGGTCACCTGCACCACCACCAGCAGGGCGAGCACTCCCCCGGCAGCGAGGAAAGGCAAGGGCAAGCTGCGGGGGTCCCGGCTGCGGAGCACGTAGCGCCAGCCGGTGAGGAGCGACAGCACCCCCGCCAGCGACCAGCCCAGGGTGCTGTGCCAATTGAGGATGGTGCGGGAGGCGCCGTAGGGCTCTGCCAGGCCGGCCTCCACCTGGCCAAAGATGATGGCCACGAAGATGGCCGCCGTGGCAAAGAGCAAATTCCAGAAACTCACCTCAAAGAGGTTGGGCTTCCGGGCCAGCACGCCAATCAAATCGAAGATGACAGCGATGATCGCCATGGCGATCACGAAATGCACCACGATGGGATGGATCGTGTCCATCCACGGCAGGTTGTGGTCGTTGAGGGGAGGGAGGAGTCCCTGCATGGCCCCGGGCACAAAGAGAATTCAGTCCGCTGATGGCGCTGTAAGGCCACCACGTTTTACTAACTTTATAAGCTGCTCACTTTATAATCTTCCCCCAGCTGGGCTGGGGAGTTGGAGGCGTGCTCATATTTCGACATACTTCCCAAGAGCGTCACGGTGGTTTGCTGACACTGAAATACAAATCAAGGCTTAACCGAATCTTAGTGAGTCGAGCGCTTAACTTACAAGAAAAATAATCGATAGCTATTCCCTTTCATCAACGGGATGCGCTTGCGCGAAATCTCCTACCGAACCTTGGCAAATCATGACCTCCGAGCGCTTTTTCCTTGAGCTCGAACCGCCCCAGGAACGAATGAAGCAATGGCCCCATGTCGTGATCGTTGGGGGGGGGTTTGCCGGCATCAAGGCCGCCCGGCGCCTGGCGGGCCAGCCGGTGCGGGTCACCCTGGTCGACAAGCGCAACTTCAACCTGTTCCAGCCGATGCTCTACCAGGTGGCGGCGGGCCTGGTGGCGGAGGCCGACATCTCGATTCCCCTGCGCCAGCTCTTTGCCAAGGACGAGAACGTGCAGGTGCTGCTCGGCGAAGTGGTGGATCTGGACCCGGCCGGCAAAACCATCCTCTTCAACGGGTCCCATCTCCGTTACGACCACCTGATCCTGGCCACGGGCTCTGGCAGCAGCTACTTCGGCCATGAAGAGTGGCGCCCCCTTGCGCCGCCGATGAAGATCCTCGAGCACGCCGAGGAAATCCGTCGCCGGGTGCTAAATGCCCTGGAGGCTGCGGAGCAGTGCCCGGATCGGGAGAGGCGCAAGGTGTTGCAATCGGCGGTGGTGGTGGGGGGAGGCCCCAGCGGCTGCGAGCTGGCGGGCTCCTTGATGGCCCTGATGAAGGACCTCACCCGAAGCCAATTCCGCCAACTCGCCCCCGAGAACTGCCGGGTGATCCTGGTGGATCCCGGGGATCGGGTGCTGCGGGCCATGCACCCCTCCCTCTCCAAAGCCACCGGCGACCATTTGCTCCACCAGGGGGTGGAGCTGCTGCTGGGCGCGCGGGTGCAAGAGATCAGCCCAGGCCGCTTGCGGGCCAACATCGCCAAACCCGCTCCAGGGCAAGCTGGCGAAGTTGTGGTGGAAGCAGGCACCATCTGCTGGACAGCCGGCGTGCGGGCCTCCCACCTGGGGAAACTGCTAGCCGAGCGCACGGGCTGTGCCGTGGATCGGGGTGGCCGGGTGATTGTGGAGCACGATTTCTCCATTCCCGACCATCCAGAGATCCGGGTGGTGGGGGATCTGTGCTCCTACTCCCCAACCACCGATGGCAAACCCCTCCCCGGCATGGCGGGCCCTGCTGTGCAGATGGGGGGATGGGTGGGGCAAGACATCCTGGCCCGCCAACGCGGCGAACAGCACAAACCTTTCCAGTGGTTCGACTTCGGCAGCATGGCTGTGGTGGGCCCCCTCTTTGCCGTCGCCGACCTGCGGGGCTTCCGGATTGGGGGCCTACCGGGATGGGTCCTCTGGGGCCTATCTCACTTGGCTTTCATGCCCGACAACGAAAATCGCCTCAGCCTGTTGGTGAAATGGCTCTGGGTGATCGCCGTGCGCGAGCGCGCCTCCCAGCTGATCACCGGCAAGCCCGATCAGCACATGGGGGTGGAGGTGGGCCTGGAGGCCATCGAATTGTCTCAGGACGCTGAACCGCAGGCCCCACCTCCGGCGGAGAGTGCCGCTGCTGAGCCGGCGAAGGCGGCCTGAGCCATAGCGTGCACGCCGTGGCGGCTGGCGCGTGGAGGCTGATGTCCCCACGGGGAGCAGGGGTAGCCCCCTGTCCTGATGATGGCCACACTTCCGGAAAGCACCCACGGGCATGGCGCGAACTCCATGGCTGGCCTACCCCCCGGGGCGGGGCCTGCGGCAACTGCTTCAGCTCGCTCTGGTGGGTGTGGCGGTGGGTGTGGCCTGTTGGCCCCTGAATCTCCTCGACCGCGGCCAGGACGCCCTGCTCCACCATCTTCCGGCCTTCGGAGCCTCCTGGGATGGGGTGGCACTGGCGCTCCTGCTGGCTCCGCTTGTGGCAATGCCGGTGCTGCTTCTGCTGCAGTCCCGGGTCTGGCCTCGGGGGACCGGCTCTGGCATTCCCCAGCTGATGGTCTGTCTGAAGGATCCGGAACAGACGGACGACCTCATGGCTCCTGCGCCCACGGTGCAACGGTTGGTCCTCTGGTCGATCGCCACCCTGGCCCTCTTCCCCCTGGGGCGGGAAGGGCCAGTGGTGCATGTGGGGGCCGCTGTGCTCGTCGCCCTGCGGCGTCGCTATCCCGGGCTGCTCAGCTGGCTTGGAGCGCCGGAACGCCTGGCGGTGGCTGGTTCCGCGGGCCTGGCCGCCGGCTTCAACACCCCCTTGATGGCGGTTCTGTTTCTGGCGGAGGAGCTGTTGGGTCGGTTCACGCCGAGCTTGATCTGGCCTGCTCTGGTGCTGTCTTCCCTGGCGGCGCTGGTGAGCAGCTGGGGGGGGCAGCCCGAGTTTGCCTTTGGCCTTCTCCGCACCAACGTGATGGAGAGCTACCAGCTGCTCTGGGCCGTGCCTTTCGGCCTTGGGGCAGGCCTCCTCGGCGCCCTGATGGTGAAGGTGATTCTTGCGGTGGGCCAGCGCTGTCTACCCCTCGCCCGCAGCCGTCCCCTACCGACGGGGCTGGCCCTCGGGTCGGCGCTCACGGTGCTGGGGATCCTGAGCGGTGGGGCGGGATACGGCGATGGGGAAGCCCTGATGACCTCCCTGGTCGGTGGAGAGCAGGGCCCCTGGTCGGCCCCGCTGGCCCTGCTGGCCCGGCTGCTGGGGCCGGGCCTGGCTCTGGGGGCCGGAGTTCCGGGGGGGCTGATCGATCCTGCCCTGGCCCTCGGGGCCGTGCTGGGCCACACCCTGGGGGAGGGGCTGGGGATCGGTTCGCTGGCCATGGCCCTGGGGATGGCCGCAGCTCTGGCGGGAGCCACCCAGCTGCCGGTGGTGAGCCTGTTGTTTTCCCTCCGTCTGATGGGCGACCAGCAATGGCTGCCGGGGGTGCTCCTGGCCGCCGTGCTTGGGGCCTCCGTGGGGAGATTGCTGATGCGCACACCGGTGTATCACGCCCTGGCGAAGCAGCTAGAAGCGGCTCAGGAAGCCTGACAGGCCTGCTTCACCGCCGAAGGAGTCGAGGCTTCCCAGGCTTCAGAGGTGCGTCCGCCGGTGAAAACGGCCCAGGATCAGGGCGATCATCACCGCCAGATAGAGCTGACCGGCCAAGGTGATCGCCAGACTGCCGGTGGAGGCCAAAACATCGCCCGGCCGGGCCAAGGCCGTGCCCGTTGCGGTGAGTGACTGGAAGGATCCCACAACCATGGACGGGAATACCCGCAGAGGATGGAGACTGGGATCGAAGCCCGGCGCCACCAAGGTGGACTCGAAGGACTGAGGTTGCCAAAGCAGAAGGGTGTGGAGCAGGAACGCCCCCAGGTAGCCGATCAGCAGATAACCGGCGGCAGCACCCATCACCACCGCCAGGGTGACGTAGGGCTCCATCATCAAGGCCTTCGTCTTGCGCAGCAGGAATGTGGCGATGAACAGGCCCCAGATCAAAAGATGCAGGATCGCCAGATGGAAGGCCAGGGAGGTGTCGGTGAGCAGGATGGCCAGCCAGGCCAGCTCGCTCAGGATCGTGGCGATGCCCAGGCCATAGAACACCCGTTTGTGGGCCACCAAAGGCGAATAGCGGGTGAGGAAGAGCATCATCACGAGCGCCACCCCAATGGCCATCAGGGGCGTGAGCCAGGGCCAGCGGCGGGCGAGGGGCTGGAGCAGAAGCACCGTGGAGATCGTCGTCAGGAGCAGGCGATAGCCCCGATGGCGTAATCGGATGCGCCGCACGTCCTCGCGGCCGAGGCGATGGCCCGGCGTGATCAGCTCCCAGGAGCTCGCGGGTGGGGGGTCTTGGGGCAAGGGACCGGCCTACTGCCATCAGGTTGATCGGCAGAGTGCCCCCGTGAAAGTGCCTTCACCACCCGACACATTCCGCCCGCCGACCGGGTGTGCAGGCGGGCACGAGGAGTGGCCAGCCTCAGCCGGCCTCCATACGCTGAGGGCACGCCCGGGTTCCCTTGGTGATGGCACTGGTCCTCATCCTTTGCGGAGGGGGATCCTCTCCCTCGACAATCTCCTGATCACCGATGCGCTGAAAGCCCTGCTTGCCTAGCCCCCCCCCCCTGCCGCCCCTCAAGCTCCGCCAGCGCTGGCAGAGCCTCGACGAACACGACCAGGTGGGTCTCTGTCTGGGAGCTGTCGTGGCGGGTTTGCTGGGCTGGGCGTTGTTCTGTCCGATCCCCACGGAGGTTCGTGGGGAAGGGGTACTGATCTATCCCGAGAACGCCGGGGTGCTTGATGCCCGCGCGGCTGGCCAGGTGCGGCGGTTGCTGGTGCGGGCAGGCGAGCCCGTGCGCCGTGGCCAGGTGCTGATGGAGATCGCCCTGCCCGTGCAGGAGAAACAGCTGATGCAGCAGAAGGGCAATCTTGCCCTTCTGGAGCGCCAGAACGCCCAGCTCGATGAGCGGGATACCCTGCGCCTGCAGGCCGAGCGGGCCACCCTGGACACGGCCCTGGCCAAGCTGGAGCAGGACAGGCGCCGCTACGAGAGCCTCCAGAGCACCTACGCCGGCAAACTGCGCAACCTGGAATGGCTCGCCAAACGGGAGGTGGTTGCTCCCCTCTCCTCGGAAGTGGTGGGTGCCGAGCAGGGTCTCACTAGCACCGGAGCCAATCTGGATCAAATCCGGATCGAAGAAAAACGGGTCTTGAGCGACTACGAAAAGGTGAAGCTCGCGGTGGAAACCGAGGCCCTTCAGCGCCGGTATCGGATTGAGGATCTGCGTCGGGAGATCCGGGTCACAGAAGCCCGGCTCGGTTTCGATGGCCGGGTGTTGGCTGAGAGGGATGGGCGCGTGCTGGATCTCCAGGTGATCGAGGGCCAGACCGTGGGGATGGGGCAGCGGCTCGGCACCATTGGCCGGGGCCAGGTGGACGATGCCTCCGCCGGGAAACTGAAGGCCGTAGCCTTCTTCTCCCCCGCCGATGCCCGTCGCCTGCCCATCGGCCTCCCCGTGGAGGTGGTGCCGCTCTGGAATCAGCGGGGTCGGTTCGGGGGCATCGAGGGAAAGGTGAAGCACGTTCTCACCCTGCCCGCCACGGAGGAGGACATTTCCACGACGATCGGCAACCCCCAGCTCGCCGCATCCCTGGTGAAGAATGGCCCGGTGATGCGCGCCGAGATCGAACTGGCGCGCGATCCAGCCAGCCGGGATGGCTACCGCTGGACCCTCTCCCGTGGCAGCGGCGTGTTCCCCGTCCGGGAGGGCCTCACGGTGAGCACCTTCGCCTACGTCGAGTGGCGCACCCCCCTCTCCTACATCGTGCCGGGGGTCCGCTCCCTCACCGGGGGTTACCGCAGCCGCTCCATTGACCGGAAGTGGGATCAACCCTCCCTGCGCCAGCCGGGATCCATGCCCTGATGCTGCTCTGATCCTTCCCCAGCCGCCATGCCTGAACCTTCCCGCCCCCCTACGCCCTCCCCAGGACTGCTCCGCCAGGAGTTCCCCTGGCTTGTGGCCGAGGCGATTCTCCTGGTGGTGCTGTTCAACGCCAACCCACCGGAGCTCTGGTTCTGGCTGGTGGTACTCCTGGTGATCCTCGGCTACAGGATCGAGCGCTGGTGGGCTTCGCGCACGCCCTAGGGCGTGCGCAGCTGCAGCTGGGGCCGCACCGGCTGTCCCGGGTCCGTCGGGGTGGTGAGCAATTCCCGCAGCAACCTGGCATAGGTGATGTTCACCGCCACGGTGGCGTTGAGCCGTTGCACCAGGCTGGCGATCAAGCGCTCCTGGGTCAGGGACACCTCCACCTCGTTGGAGAGGCCTGTTTTGTAGCGAAGGCGCACATCCCGGAAGCCTTCCAGGGAAGCCGCCACGCTCCTGCGGGAGGAGGCCAACCGGGCCAGACTGGCTTCATGGTTGAAGAAGGCAGATTCCAGCCGCAGCCGGATCGCCTCCCGTTCATTCGCATACCGTTGCGCCACCGCCGCAGCCCGATGCTCCAGGGCCCGGCCTTCGGCCCGGGTGGTGCCCGCATCGAACAGGAGCCACTGAAGGGTAAGGGCCACCGACCAGTCCGCGGCCGTGGTGTTCTGCACGGGGATCACGGTTGTACCGCAGCAGCCCCCATTGCGGAGCACCACATCGCTGGTGTTGACGTTGCTGCCGTTGGCCCCGGCCTGGGCCACCATCCCCACCCTGGGCAGCAAGGCAGCCAGGGTGGTTTGCCGTTCCTGCACGAGGGCTTCCCGGGTGGCCAGGAGCGTTTCCAGAGCGGGATTACCCCGGTAGGCCTCCATCAGGCTGGTATCCAGATCCAGGGGCCATCGCGCCAGCACCGCCACGGGATCGCTGGCCGTAGGGGTGAGGTTCGGCGGCAGATTGAGCAGCACGGCCAACTGCCGCCTGGCGATGGCCCGATCGGCCATGGCCTGGATCAGGGCTTCCTGGTTGGCCGCTTCGATCGCCTGCCGCCGCAGCACATCGAGCCTGGGCACCAGTCCAGCCTGTTTGAGGTCCAGGGCGTCCTGGAGGATCAGCAGGTCGTTGCGGACGGCGGCATCCTGAATGCGAACGGTCTGGTCGGCCTGCTGGAGCTGGAAATAGGCTTCGCTCACCTGCAGCTGGAGTTGGCGGACCTGGTTGGCGTAGACCTGCCGTTCCGTTTCCAGCTGGGCCCGCGCCCCCCGCACCCGGGGGGTGCGGGCGAAGTCGAGCAGGTCGTAGCCCAACTGGAGGCCGCCAAATCCCCCCGTGGCCGTGGTGTTGAACGACACGCTTCCACCGCTGGGCACGGCGAAGGCACCTCCAGGGGCGAAGAGGGGGCCGAAACCAAGATTTTCATTGCCCACCGGCGCATTGGAGCCGGTTCGGCTCTGGCCCGTGAAGGCCCCAGCCAGGGCCTCCAGCCGGGGCCAGTAGGCCCCCATGGCGGCCTGAAAGCGCGCCAGTGCCGCGGCCACCTCCTGCCGCTGGGCCTGAAGGCCGGGGTTGGCGGCGAAGGCGAGGGCCAGGGCCTGCTCCAGGGAGAGGGATTGCACCCCGCCCCGCCGAAGTTGCTCCTGCGTCGGCAAGCTCAGCGGTGGGGGGGGGATGGTGCGGGTCGGATCCACCGCACCTTGGGCCGGTTCATTGGCCCGCAGGAGGGTGGGGGGGAGCGGGGGCACCGGGGCCAGGAGATCGGGCAGCGTTTGCGGGTCTTCCGGGAGCAGCTTGTCGAGCAGGAGAAGTTCCCGATCCAGCTCCTGCCAGCTCTTCTCCAGCCGCCGGGTGTCGGGCCCCACCAGGGGGGAGGGTTGGGCGAAGGCGGGAAGGGGGCCGGCCAGGGGGGCCAGAGCCAGCACCAGGGTGGGCACCAGGCGGGCCAGCCCCGTCAGCGGGGAAAACCGTGGGGGGATCAAGGCAGCACCCTCCCCGGATGAGTGGCGGGCTGGCGGCTGGTTGGCTGGGTGCTGGCGGCGCCTGAGGCCAGCGATCGCCACAGGAGTTCGGTGCGGGCCATCGTCCGTTCCGCCTGTCCGCAGAGCACCAGCCGGGATGCATGGCGCCGAAGGCGGGGCAGGTCATCCTCCGAAAAGCTGTTATCCGTAAGGAGCGGTTGGAGCTGCCGCCAGCTGTCCGGAGCGGCCCAGGCGGGTTGGGGCGGGGGACCGAGGGGATCAGAACCGGCCTGGGCGATTAGGGGAGACCACTGGCGCAGCCGATCGGCCACAGCCCGCAGGAGATCGGCCTCCCCCTGCTGGAGCGCCACCAGGTTTCCCGTGGCGCCGGGCGCGGGGGCATGGCGCAGCAGACCGTCCACCACCATGACCAATGCCGAGCAGGCCTCCTGGAAGGTGAGCATCAGGCGGATCTGGGGGTGATGACGGCCCGAATCACCCAGCTCACTCTGAACAGCCTTCCAGCCCCCGCGCAACCCGCCCAGCTGTTGGCGGAGGGCCTGCACGGGGGAGGAGCCATCGTCGCCCCCATCGCCAACGTTGGGCTGGTCCAGCTGGTCGGCCACCTGGTCGAGGCTTTTGGCGATGGCGTCCAGCATGGCCCCCAGACTGCGCCAGGCCTGGGGCAGGGCCCGGGCGGGCCAAAGAAGCCGCATGCTCAGCACACCCACCAGAATTCCGGCCACGGTCCAGAACAACCGCAGGGGCACCCAGCTGGCGAGCTGTTGGTCGTGGACCAGCCAGCCCATCACCACGATGAAGCCCCCCACCTTGTAGCCCACCTCCAGGCCGAGCAGGCCCCCGAGCAGACGCAAGGTGCCCAGGGTGAGGGCGATGGCAAGGGGGAAGGAGATCGTGCCAAGCCCTTTCATCCCCAAGATGAGCAAGGCCATGCCGAGCAGCGAGCCGAGGATCCGTTGCTGCCCCAGCACCATCGATCCCCCCAGGGTGCCGGAGCAGACGGCCAGCACGGCCAGGGGCATGTAGATGCCGAAGGGCAGGGGGGAGAGGGTGGCGAAGCCATTCGCCAGACCTGCGGTCAAGGCCAACCGGAGATCGCTCCGGATTAACGGCATGGGGCCAGCAGGCGGAGGGTGTTCAGGGACGCCGCGAGCGGGCGTTGCTCTTCCGCGAAGGCCAGCAGCATGAGGAGAGGGAGCTGTCTGTGCAGGGCCAGGGCCTGCCAGCGAGAGGCCCCGGGGTCAGGGTCCTCGGCCGGGGTGCCAACGAGGAGGGCGTGCACCTCGGCGATGGCGGATTCGAGGGCATCCGGGGTGGAGGGGTCTGTGGGACCGCTCTGGGGCTCGAGCCCCGGCAGATTCAGCAACATATTTTCCCAGGACCACCAGTGGTGCTGGACCCGGTCCCAGAGCCGCAGCCGCTGTCTCCAGCGCTGCTGTTTCAGCCGCTGGGCATGGGGCCCCCGCAGTTCCCGGGCCACGAGCTGTTCCATGGATTGGAGCGTGGCGGCCATCGGCTCACTGGGGAGGGGGTCAGGCCGTCCCCCGAGGCCCTGGAGCCACTGGCGATGGGCCTGGCTCTGGGCCTGCAGGGTGGCGCGCAACCCGGCCTCCAGGCGCAGAAGTTCCCGGGTGCCGTTGCGGGGCCAGAGCACCAGGCCCACGCCGATGGCGATGGCGCAACCCAGGGCCGTGTCGAGGCTGCGTTGAAACACGTAGTCCCAGTTGAGTTCCTCGTGCTTAGGGATCATGAGGAACATCAGGCTCACCAGGGCCGCCGTGCTGAGGGAGCTCTGCAGCCCCAGCACCCGCAGCACCGGCACCATCAGCAGCAACGACACCAGGACACCAATCCATCCCCCCAGGATGCTGTGCACCAGAAAGGTGATCAACCCACCCAGGATCGTGCCGATGATGCGGGTGAAGGCGGTCTTCAGCGACTGGTCCGTGTTGTCGTCCACGACGACGATGACAGCCGTCAGCGGATACCAGACATAGGCGATTGCATTGAAGCGGATGGCAATCGCAGCCGTCAGGAACGTGGCAATGGCCAGCCGCAGGGATTGACGCAAGAGGTCGGAGGTCATCGCGGCGGGCGTTGGCCCTAGCTGGTGGGCGTGTGGGCTTGATTTACTGGGTTCTGGAGGTTTTGACCAGTGGGATCGGCCCAGAGCCGGGCGCGCTGGTGGATCAACAGCACCGAGACCATGGCCAGCCCCCCCCCCAGCCACTGCTGGAGCCGGAGCTGCTCAGACAGGAAGAGCACCCCGCAGAACACGGCGAACACCGGCGTGAGGAAGGTGAGGGCCGTGAAGCCGGTGAGGTCTCCCTGGCTGGCGAAGTGGAAGAAGAGCCCGTAGGCCAGGGCACTGCCCAGCAGGGAGGCGTAGGCCATCAGGCCCCAGTCCAGCGCGGTCCAGTGGGGGAGAAGGGGATGGCTGCCCTGGAGGCCCGTGAGCAGGCTGGCCAAAAGGAGGGGCACCCCCCCGATCAGCATGTGCCAGCCGGTGACAGCCACCGGATCGCTCTGGCGGGTGGCGTAGCGGCAGAGCAGGGTGCCCACGGCCATGGCGGCCGCTGCAGCAAGCATCCAGGCCTCCCCCCGGGTGAGGGGAGCGGCGCCCAGGGTGGCGGGCCCCTGCAGCATCCAATGGCGCAGCCAGCCGCCCGGCAGGCCCAGCAGCAGGATGCCCGCCAGGCCCAGCATCAGGCCCACCCAGCCCACCGGGTTGATGGCTTCGCCAAACAGGGCCCGGGCCAGCAGGGCCACGAAGAGGGGCTGGCAATCGATCAGCACCGAGCCCAGGCCGGCGCCGGTTTCGCTGAGGCCATGGGCCAGGAACCCTTGAAACAGGCTGGCGTCGATCAGGGCGAAGAGCAGCACCCAGGGGCGATCGGCCGGGGCCACGGCCAGCGGGCGTTTCAGGAGGGCGGCCGCCCCCAGCACCACCAGGCCAGCCGGCAGGAGCCTCAGGCTAGCCAGGAGGAAAGGATCGCAGCCCGCCAGCAGGGGCTTCATGGCCGCCATGGAGGTGCCCCACAGCGCAAAGGGGGCCATCATCAGAAGCCAGCGAAGCCATGAGGGCAGGGGCATGGAAGGATCCTGCCGTGGAGGGGTGGGGACTCTTTTTAGGATCCTCGCTGTTGCCGATCGTGAAGATGCCCTGGCCCTGGCGCCGCAAAACCCGTCGAACCTTGGCGCGCATTGCCATTGAGGGGCCCATCGGGGCCGGCACCCGAACCCGGGTGCTGAAGGCCATCCGCCAGGTGGAGGAGCGGGAGTGCCCAGCCCTGCTGCTGCGGATCGACACCCCGGGGGGCACGGTGGGCGACAGTCAGGAGATTCTCGAGGCTTTGCTCCGCCTGCGGAAGAAGGGCTGCCGGGTGGTGGCCAGTTTCGGCAACATCTCCGCCTCGGGGGGGGTGTATGTGGCGATGGGCGCGGAGCGGATCGTCTCCAACCCCGGCACCATCACGGGCTCCATCGGGGTGATCCTGCGGGGGAACGACCTATCGCGCCTGCTGGATCGGCTGGGGGTGCGCTTTGAAACCGTGAAGAGCGGGCTCTACAAGGACATCCTCTCGCCGGATCGGGCCCTGAGCAGCGAGGAAAGGCAGCTGCTGCAGGAGCTGATTGATTCCAGCTATGGCCAGTTTGTGGCGGCCGTGGCCCAGGGGAGGGGGATGGAGGAAGCCAGGGTGCGCACCTTTGCCGATGGCCGGGTGTTTTCCGGGGCGCAGGCCAAGGATCTGGGGCTGGTGGATGCCCTGGGGGATGAGGAAGCGGCTCGGGAGATGGCCGTTGAGCTGGCCGGTTTGCCCCTGAAAACCAAGCCCGTCACCTTCGGCAAACCTCCCCAGCGCTTTGCCGGTGTGTTGCCCGGGCGATCCATGCTGAGCAGGATGGGGCAACTGATCACCATGGAGGTGGGCTGGAGTGGCCAACCGCTCTGGCTCTATCGCCCCTGATTCACACCCGATGACCATGGCCTCCCCTGTCCTCGAGTTGTGCGCCCTGCGCGGGGCCACCACGGCGAGCGCCAACACCTGCCAGGCCATTGACCAGGCGGTGAGCGAGCTGATCGATGCCCTGGTGGAGGGGAACAACCTGGAGGGGGCCCGGTTGCTCTCGGTGACCTTTTCCGTGACGGCTGATCTGGATGCCTGCTTCCCCGCCGCCGTGGCCCGCCGGCGGGAGGGGTGGGGCAACGTGGCCCTGCTGGATTGTCAGCAGATGGCGGTGCAGGGGGATCTGCCCCGCTGCATTCGGCTGCTGGCCCACGCTTGGCTGGAAACGGGCCGCAGCGTGGTGCACCCCTATCTGCGAGAGGCCTCCCGGCTGCGGCCTGATCGGGCCAGCAGCGTCCCAGCCAGCTCCCCCTCCGACCACTGAACCCCAGTGGCGATGGGCGGCCTCCCGAGAATTTGGGGATTCTCGGGCGCTCGCCCCTCCTCCCACACATCCCCTTGACCTCTCTTCTCGCGTTGCTGGGCCGCACCACCGCCGTTGCCGGTTTGGGAGCAGGCCTGGCCCTGGCCCCCCTGCTCACCGCCTCCCTCGTGGCGCCCCCCTCGAGCCAGGCCCAGGGCACCCCAGGGCTGATGGAATTCCGCTGGGACAACAGCAAGGATTACCGCAAGCTGTATTACTTCCAGTCCGACACCCAGCGCCTCAAACTGTCCGACTACTACCTGATTCTCAAGCCCAAGGATCGCAAGACGGCCATCCTCAAGCTCACGGTGTCGATGCCGAAAACCTTCGATAGCAAGATTGATCCCAAACGGGTGAAGCTCTGCAAGATGAGTGAGGGCGGGATGTTGAAGCGCACCCGCTGCGAGAAGCAGATTCCGGCCACGGTGGAGGTGAATGCCAAGGCGGGCACCCTGGAGATCTTCCCCGACACCCCCATCTCCGATAAGAGCACCGTGGGGGTGTACATGCGGATCTACAACCCTTTCAACATCGGCATGTATCAGTTCAACGCCCTGGCCCAGGCCCCCGGTGATATTCCGGTGTCCAGCTACCTGGGCAGCTGGTTGATCCAGATCGACGGCACCAATTGAAGGGTGGCTGGTAGGGTGGGTGGCTGAGAAAAACGTGACATGACCAAGCGCACACTGGAGGGCACCAGCCGGAAACGGAAACGGGTATCGGGTTTCCGGGTTCGGATGCGCACCCACACCGGCCGCCGAGTGATCCGGGCCCGCCGCCGCCGCGGCCGGGCCCGCCTGGCGGTTTAAGTCCAGGCTTGGTCGGTGTCTTTGCCCCAGCAGCATCGCCTCCGGGGCCTGAAGGTTTTTGATCGGATCTATCGCCAGGGGCACCGCTTCCACGGTCGTTGGCTCACCCTGCGGGTGATGGCGGCCGATCCATCCCTACTCCCGCCCCGGGATCGGCCCCACCCCCCCAGTACCTGGCGCTGCGCTGTCGTGGTGAGCGCCAAGGTGAGCAAGCGGGCCGTGCGTCGCAACAGGCTGCGACGCCTGGTGCACGCCGCCCTGATGGCCCACCCACCCCACCCCGAGGGTCCGTGCTGGCTGGTGTTCAGCCTGAAGCCCGGCAGCGTGGACGCAGAAGAGCCCCTCCTGCTGGGAGAATGTTTGTTGTTGTTGCAAAAGGCAGGGTTGCGCGATGAGCACCCAGACCCCCCCGGTGCCGGCGGGAGCCAGCATTAAGGAAGACGTCTACTATGAAGGGGGGCCCGCCCGCGGCGACCTCATTCTCAATCTGCTGTTCGGCCTCACCCTGATTGGTCTGCCCTTTGCGGTGGCGGCCCTGGTGCGGGCCATCTGGTTGCGCTTCCGGATCACCAGCCGCCGCATCGAGGTGAACGGGGGCTGGATGGGGCGCGATCGCACCCAGGTGGTGTACAGCCAGATCCGGGAGGTGCGCTCCGCCCCGCGGGGTCTGGGCGCCTGGGGCGACATGGTGCTGGTGCTGGAGGATGGCTCCAAACTGGAAATGCGCTCCGTGCCGAAGTTCCGGGAGGTGGAGGCCTACATCGAAGAACGGCGCAAGGCCTCACCCAAGGCCAGCAAAGCGGTGAAGGTGTCCACCGGCTTCGTCAACCCGGAGGCCACGGCCTCCTGAAAGCCGGTTCTCCGTCTTTCCCCCCTGCGCTCCTGGTGGCCTCCATCAGGCACACTGACCCACGGATCCTTGCTCTAGGCCCCATCTGTGATCGGCTACATCTCCGACAACCTGCTGCTGCCCATCCTGGATTTTTTCTATGGATTGGTACCCAGCTATGGCCTGGCGATCATTGCCCTCACGGTGGTGATCCGTCTGGCCCTGTTCCCCCTGAGTGCCGGATCCATCCGCAGTGCCCGGCGCATGCGGATCGCCCAGCCCGTGATGCAGCAGCGGCAGGCGGAAATCAAGACCAAGCATGCGAACAACCCCCAGAAGCAGCAGGAGGAGCTGGGCAAGCTGATGCAGGAGTTCGGCAGTCCCCTGGCGGGCTGTCTGCCCCTGGTGGTGCAGATGCCGATCCTGTTTGCCCTGTTTGCCACCCTGCGGGGTTCACCCTTTGCGGATGTGCCCTACACCTTCAACGTGAAGGTGCTGCCCCAGGAGCAGATTGCGGCGGTGGAGGCCAAGCCCTTCAACACGCCCAGCCACTCGATCTTCGTCACGGCCACCAAGCACGTGCCCGTGATCGGCACCCTGGAGAAGGGCACCAAGCTCGGCGTGGGCGACAGTGAAACGGTGACGCTTCATGGCAAGGACGGAGCGAGCTTCGATTCCGTGCTCAGCAGCGTGGAGAACGGCGACAGCTACAGGCCCACCTGGAGCGTCACCAAGGGTGAGGGTGTGGTCACGGTGGATCAGAACGGAACCATCAAGGCGGTTAGCCCCGGTGATGCGGTGGTGGAGGGCAAGATTCCCGGGCTGGCGGCCCGCAGCGGCTTCCTGTTCATCAAGGCCCTGGGCCAAGTGGGCTTCGTGACCGACGGCGCCATCAACTGGGACATCGCGATTCTGGTGGCGGCCTTCGGCGCCACCCTGTTCATCAGCCAGATCCTCTCCGGCATGGGGATGCCCGCCAATCCCCAGCAGGCCACGGCCAACAAGATCACGCCGGTGATGATCACCGCCATGTTTCTGTTCTTCCCCCTGCCAGCGGGGGTGCTGCTCTACATGGTGGTGGCCAATATCTTCCAGGGGCTGCAGACCTTTATTTTGAGCCGGGAAGCCCTCCCGGAGAACCTGCAGCAGATTCTGGAGAAGCAGATGGCCTCCCAGCCGGTGACCGTGGGCGCCTCGGGCGACCGGCTGCCCTTTGAGCCCAACTCGAAAAAGTGAGCCCCCTGCTCCGCCCGGTGCCCCTCGCGGAGCTCCGCACTCTGCCGGAGGGCAAGGTGTGGGAAGTGGATCAACCCATCGCCGGGCTCGAGAGCCTCACCCCTGTGCGGGGGCAGGTGGAGGCGGTGCATCACGGCACGGCCCTGGAGGTGAGCGGGGAAGCCGAAACGATCATCACCCTCTGCTGTGCCCGCTGCCTGCAGCACTACAACCAGGGGCTGCGGGCCGAGGTGCGGGAACTGATCGACTTCCGCGGCGGGCCCCACTCTCCTGACAACGACCCGATGGCCCCCCTGGGGGACGACCTGGATGATCGGCTGGATCCTGCGGGCAGCTTTGATCCGGAGCGCTGGCTGTTTGAGCAACTGAACCTGCAGCTCCCCCTGGTGAACCGCTGCGGGAAGGAGTGTCCGGGGCCCACGAGCTGGGGCAGTGGCCCCCCCGCGGCGGTGGATCCCCGTTGGGAGGCCCTCAAGGCTTTCAGCCATCCCCCCGCCTGAACGAGCGCCATGACGCCTCCTGCGCTGGTAGAGCAGTTGGATCTGTTGATCCGCTCCCGCACCCCCATTCTTTGGATCCGCACCCTGGAGGAAGACCGGGTGGAGGCCCTGCTGAAGCAGGTGGCCCAGCAGCTGGGGGGACGCACGCTGTGGAGCTGGGATTTCGTGAGCGGGCTGCAGGGGGCAGCGGGCCGGGAGGGGGAGGCGGCCCGCAATCCCATGGGGGCCCTGGAGGTGATGGCTGCCGTGCCCACAGACCAGGGCGCCATGCTGCTGCTCAAGGATTTTCACCGCTTCACGGAGGATGCGGGCATCTGCCGCCGGCTGCGCAACCTGGCCAGCCGCCTGCGGCAGGGGCCCCACACGCTGGTGATCACGGCTCCCCGCTGGGAGCTGCCCGGTGAGCTGCAGGACAGCATCACCACCCTGGAGCTGCCTCTGCCCGATGCTCCGGCCATTGAGCGCCTGCTGGCCACCATCGCCCAGGCCAGTGGCCATCCCCTGCCGCCGGAGCTCCTGGATGAGCTCACGGCCGCCTGCCATGGGCTGAGCGAGCAGCGGGTGCGCCAGCTGGCGGCCCGGGCCCTGGCCCGGCGGGGGCAGCTGGGGGAGGAAGACCTGGCGGAGGTGCTGGAGGAAAAGCGGCTGGCGATTGCCCGCAGCGAACTGCTGGAGTATTGCCCCACCGAAGCCACCCCGGCCGACATCGGCGGCCTGGAGGCCCTTAAGCACTGGCTGGAGCAACGGCACCGGGCCTTCAGCGAGGAGGCCCGCCGCTTCGGGCTGCCCTTGCCGCGGGGGGTGCTGCTGCTGGGCCCCCAGGGCACGGGCAAATCGCTCACGGCCCGGGCCATTGCCCACAGCTGGTCGATGCCCCTGTTGCGGCTGGATGTGGGGCGGCTGTTTGCCGGGCTGGTGGGGGCCAGCGAGGCCCGCACCCGGGAGATGATCCAGTGGGTGGAGGCCCTGGCGCCCTGCGTGCTCTGGATCGATGAGATCGACAAGGGCTTTGCTTTTGGGGTGGGGGATGGCCGCAGCGATGGAGGCACGAGCCAGCGGGTGCTGGCGAGCCTGCTCACCTGGATGGCGGAAAAAACGAGCCCAGTGTTTGTGGTGGCGACCGCCAACGCGGTGGAGCGGCTGCCGGCGGAGTTGCTGCGCAAGGGTCGGTTCGATGAAATTTTTCTGCTGGAGCTGCCCGATGCCCAGGAACGGCGGGCGATCCTCGATCTGCAGCTGCGCCGCCGCCGCCCCCAGCACAGCCTGCCCCTGGAGGTGCTGGTGGATCGCACGGCGGGCTTCTCCGGCGCCGAGCTGGAGCAAACCGTGATTGAGGCCATGCACCTCGCCTTCGGAGACAACCGCGACCTGCAGGAGCCGGATCTGATCGCGGCAGCCAGCCAGGTGGTGCCCCTCTCCCGCACGGCGCGGGAGCAACTGGAAGCCCTGCGCCAGTGGGCGAGCAGCGGCCGGGCCCGCCCGGCGTCAGACCCGAGGGTGAGCGGGTAAGCAGATCCGCTGCATGTAACGGTTGTGTGAAGAACTTCCTCGGTGGGTAACAACCTGGAGCGCAGACCTGGATGCAACGAAAAACCTCTATAGCGTCTGCGAAGTCTCCTGGAACAGCCCATGCTCCCCGGCCCCGGTTCCCGTTTTCCCGGTCCCCGCTCCCAGGGTGAGCTCGTGTCCCAACTGGCAGTGGCAAGCCTTGGCGCTGGCGTGATCACCAGCCTGGCCGTGGCCCAGGGCCAGAACCCCCTCACCGCCTTGAGCATCACCCTCTTCTCCGCTATCGCCGCCGTGGCCGCCGGCCAGGTGCTGTAGGGGCACCGCGAGACCAATCCGGATCTATTGAGCTTCCCCGGATGATTCAGGGAACCTCGATCAAAACCTCTTCCATGGCTGAGGGAGTAGCACTGCTGCAGCAGGTGGATCCGGAGCATGGTCGCCAGCGGGCAGGGACGCCCATGTGCTGGTTCCCAATGGCCACGCCGACAAGCTGATGATCCTCGATGCGTGGTGATCTGCAACTGCAGCGCTCGTGCTTTGTGACCCCTACAGAGGGCCGCCACCCGCTGGGCGAGGGGGATTGAGGCTGTGGGGCTGAAGCCGCTGGCCATGCTTCTAGTACTCAGCCCTCCTTCCCTCTGGCTACATAACGTGTTCGTGGGTGGCTGCGGGCCTGGTCGTCCTTCATGGCTGAACCGATCCAGCTGGGGGCTGGTGGCAGTGGCCCGCGCTGGGAGGTCCTTGACGACCTGGTGAAGAGCTTTGCCGCCGTGGTGGATGATCCCGATCGGGCGCTTGCGGTGCCCCTGCGCCGATGACCATGGCTGGCGAGCAGCTGTGGGTGATCGCCTACGACAGCCCGAGCAGCCCAATCAGCTGCGCCAGGGGCTGATGGGCATCGCCACGGGGGAAGACAGTGTGCGTCTCTGGGTGGTGCCACACAGGGCCCCTGCGGCCGAGCAGCTGGGGAAACCGGTGGAAACTCAAGTCTGGGAAGACAAGGTGATCTGAGCAGGGCCAGGGCTGGGGGGGCTGCGCGGATCGCCTTGGAGCCCACCACACAGGCCAGTGCAGGCCTCTGCGCTGTTCCGCCCTTCGCGCACCCCCCGGCCGATCGCCCAGAACCCCAGTGTTTGCGTTGATCGGCGCGCGAGCCTGCAGCGCAACGGATCTCAGCGTTTTCCACAGGCTTGACGCCACGCTCAGCAGCAGCCAAGGTAGGGGGGTGCGCAAACGGTCTTCGGATTGGCTGCGCCGCAGGCTCTTTCGGAGGCCGCCGTCACCACTCGCTGGTGACACCTATTGATTGGAAACCTGCATTGACTGATCAACTGAATGCCAAGCACCCTCACGAACAGGCTCGCCACACCGATGGCCCCCAGAACGGTGAGCAGGATCGCCAGGCCTCTGCCGCAACCCAGGCGTACCAATCTTCGTACGGGTAAGTCCAGCAGTACGGCCAGCATTGCGGCTGCAATGAACAGGGTGAGCACCGCCCGGAAGTAATCGATAACCTTCACCACACCCCAGCCGCTGGCAAGCAGCAACAGGAAGCGCAGCAGAGCCGAGTGGCTCAGTCGCTGCCAGGCAGGTCCGTTGGAGTCGTTCATAGAAGTTGACGGTGAGCGGCGCTGGTGGCAGCCATGATTCGGAACAGAGTCGGCGAATCACAAGATTGGTTGAGCCGGGGCTACAGCGGCCCATCATCTACGCATTGAAAAAAAGCATCAGGCCATTGAACCCAAAGCTTCAGCCACGCCTGGCTGCATGGTGGGTTTCCGAATGGATTGCCAGAACGGCAACTCTCTCTCGGTGGCCGGATGAACACGTCCAGCACCTCGACCCTTGCCAGTACTGGTGCACGCTTGGGAGCGAGGTCATGGGGATGCATCCGCGCCGAACCACGGTGCTGGCCGAGGGGGATCGAGGGCTGACTGTGGAGGAGTGGCCGCAAGGTCTGCAGGACCTGCCACTGGTTCCGCCGTCACGCCGGGGTGAACGGCACCCCCGTGCTCACCTGTCAGCTGGCTGGCGCAGAGCCTGACAACCGTGCCCGAGGTGGACGCGTGACACCCCGCGGTGATCGCCACGCGCACGGTGGGTCCGTTGTCCACAAAGGCCTCGACAAACATTACTGCGTCTGCAGAAACAGGCGCATCAAGATCGCTGAGATAACTGAGAGAATCACCGATGCGGTTTGTCCCTGCGAGCCTTGCCATAAAAGAAGCCTCAGGGTCGCGGAGCCTTATGGGTAAGAAAATTCCGCCACGAGCAAGAGAAAAGGACGCGTAAGTGAAAAAGGGAACAGCCATTACCCAAGAGTGTCGATGGTCTTGGCTGCAACCAGCAGCCCAAGAGCATCAACGCCGCATCGGAGCAGCTCACCCAAGACAATCAGGCTCTCCAAGCTACGCTGGGCATCCGGCTCCTCACAGGTATTCTCGCGCATGCCGACGAGGAGCAGCCAGCTCATTTCGGCGTCCTCCAACCAGGTTCCGGGTTAGGCTGTTTATCGACAAGCTATTTCAAAGTTTTATACTTGTCTCATTATGACAAATCTACCTCCTGGGCTCCAGCAAACTAACCCGTCTCTCCAAGCAGATACGAGCTTCCCAGCTTTGCCAGCTACGTCCTCCCGGGTAGCACGGATGATTGCCAACGCCATGCAGATGGGATTTTGTGACGCCTATGTCAATGGACTTGAAGTTCCCGATCAACTATTGCGAATGCTATTTGACGCATCTGTGCGACTGGCTTATGACAACTATCAATCTCTGCTTGTACCCTATGACTGGTTGCTGAAGGAAAGTGATCGTCTTGCGGAAGACTCGGAGGAGCTGATGCAGGTTCAGTACAACCTGCCCGAAGCACTTTTCGTTGCCATGCTGGAAGAAAGTGAGATTCTCTACCCAAAATATACGATGGCTCTTTGGGACAAAGGAGCCCAAAACCTAAAGCAAGCCCAAACAGATATGCTGGATGACATAATCGCCAAGGCAGGGATTCAAGATGGGGACGAGATCTTGGACTTGGGATGTGGCTGGGGTTCTGCGGCTAACTACATTCTTGCCAAACTTCCTAACACCAAAGTAACGAGCCTGAATCTAAGCCATGGGCAGTGTGAGTATATTCGCAGAAAGAAGAAAGAGGCAAGCAGTCACCTAAACACTCCAGGATTCTCGCTTTACGAGCAAGATTTTAATGAGGCCGCCTTCGATCATCAATTTGATAAGATTATTGCAATCGGCCTGTTTGAGCACGTAGGCAACCTAACCCATTCATTTAAGTTACTGGCAAGCCATTTAAAGGAGAATGGAAAGGTTTTCATCCACATCATTACAACTACGTTACCCTTCAGCATGACTGATCGATTTATCAATACTTATATCTTTCCAAGGGCCAGGATCTGGTCTGTCAACGCCATTCCAAAGTGCAACACAGACCTAAAGACAGTAGATCGCTGGTTTGTCAATGGACTGAACTATTCGAAGACGCTGCAGGCCTGGCTTGCTAACTTTGACGCAAATCAAGCTGATTTAAAGAATCTTGATTATGGCATGAATTACGAGAAGTTCCGTAGATTATGGAGACTCTACTTGCAGTTATGCATTTCATACTTTGAGGCATCTGATGGAAAGTTTCTTTGTAACGGTCAATTTTTATTGGAGCATGCCTGAACGCCGAACCGATGAAAATGGTGCGCCGGCGGGGCTGGGCGCCGGAGGGGGCTTGAGCACGGGTGCCAGCAACAGGCCGCCGCTGTCGCTGAGCGAGGCCTGAATCACTGACGGCCGCCAGGTGCTGCACTTCCGGCCCAACCGCTGGGACTGGTTGAGCCAGCGACTCGAGATCACGAGCGGTGAGCTGCTGCCGGATCAACCGGTGCCTCTGCTCCAGGGGGTCACCACTCGTTGGTGACACCTATTGATTGGAAACTCGGACAATGGCTTGGAGAGCCTGGCCCTGCCGGGGAGTGGCGTCACCACTCGTTGGTGACACCTATTGATTGGAAACTGCAATACGAGGAAAATGTTGGAATTTCGTCAGGGCTATCCCGTCACCACTCGTTGGTGACACCTATTGATTGGAAACTCTCGTAGGGATTGCGCCAGATATTGGCTGCTAGATCGGGGTCACCACTCGTTGGTGACACCTATTGATTGGAAACAGAAAGGCTGTCCGGCTCGTATTAGCCACTTTGAGTTGTCGAAGGTCACCACTCGTTGGTGACACCTATTGATTGGAAACCCCTCGGGCAATCGATTAACACATTGGTGTCAAGCACGAAAGGTCACCACTCGTTGGTGACACCTATTGATTGGAAACTTTGGTTTTTACAACCCAATTCCAGTGCCTGCTCTCCTCGAGGTCACCACTCGTTGGTGACACCTATTGATTGGAAACTGTGTCTGAGGCTGAGGAAAGAACACGGGCTAAGCGCTGTCACCACTCGTTGGTGACATCTAAAAAATTTCTAATCGTCCTCAACCTCTTCGCGGTCTTCATAGGCGATGACGCCTAACTCGTGGAATCAAGCAGCACGTTCCTCGGCCCGCCACCGAAGCCCTCGATCACCAGGAGACCGCCCGGCTTTGAGCGAGTCCAGTAGGGGGGGTCCCTTGCCTGTATTACGAGGGTCATACTGAGTGCTGACGGAGCTGGGAACGCCTAGGCCCCGCCCGGCGCTCTGGCTGGAGGTGGGCCATTCATTGTTAATGCGCATTGCAATGGCTGTGTCTCACTTCTGCTTTCCATCGCGTTCAGGGCAGGGCCTCTGCCCAGCGGGTAATGCGTCTCAGGCCGGCCACCTGATCGAAGTGGGCATCCAGCACGGCTCCATGCTCCACACAGCTGGCTGCGATCCACAGGTCGTTGGTGGGAATCGGCCGACCTTGTCGCCGCAGGGCGGCGTAGATCAGGGCGTAGGCATCGGCTGTCGCTATGCCTAGCTCCTTGATGGCCACGCGTCTGCAATTCAGGAACAGATGCAACTCCTCACGGTTCTGCGCCTCCCGGCCCCCGAAGGCAAAGCCACTCAGAAGCTCCGCCAGCACCACGGTGCTCACCAGCAGCTGCTCCGCACGAAGTACAACCTCTATGCAATCCGGATCGCCACGCTTGAAGCCGGCATAGGTGTTGGTGTCGAGCGCGATCGGGCGCAACGCTCAGCTCCACCTGCTCCAACGGTGCGATGGCCGCCGCAAAGGCGTCCGCTTCCTCCTGACTCCAGGTGCCGGCCAGACGCAGCAGGGGATCCTCACCCGCCTCCGAGGAAACAGCCTCTGCGGCACCCAGGCGCTGTAACACCAGGCGATTCACGCTGATGCCCTGCCGGCGGGCTTCCCGCTTGAGGCTCGCCAACTGCGCCTCGCTCAGGCCACGCACGCCGAGGGCCGCCATGGTTGCCTGCACTTTTTGCCATCATGCTAGCTGATGGTGCCAGCTTTGGGCGAGGGGAACATCGCATAACCGATGATGGCGGGTTTGAGCAGTTGTTTAAAGGGTGCGCGGTTGTCTCAGGGGATCAGAACGCGGCAAGGCCTGGTCGTGCCGGAGGAGCGCAATGCGCTGATCCACCCCGGCCACCCCGCCTGCTCCAGCCTGGTGTGATGACCATGGACATGACCATGATTAGCCTACAGGTAGAATCGAGCCCGATTGCTGCACTGCCATGGCCCACACCATCAGTGCCTCCCAGTTCAAGGCGCGCTGCCTGGGCCTGATGGATCAGGTGGCGGCGACGGGTGAGGTGCTCGTGATCACAAAGAACGGCCAGCCGGTGGCCGAGCTCCACCCCTGTGTTCCCGCTCGGCGCCCCAGCCCCTTCGGGCTTCATCCCGGCGTGGAGATCCATGGCGATGTGTTGGCCCCGATCGACACGCCTTGGTCGGCGCTGGAGTGATCCTTCTCGACACCCACGTGCTGCTCTGGCTGGATCGCCAGGATCCAGCCCTGGGGCCCACCACCCGAGAGCTGATCCAAACCGAATGGGAACGCGGATCGGTGTCGGTGTGCGCGATTTCGTTCTGGGAAGCGGCCATGCTGGCGGCCCGAGGGAGGGTCGACCTGTGGCAATCCCCCGAGAGCTGGAGGCTGGATTGGCTGGGGGCGGGCTTGGAGGAGATCGCCCTGGATAGCGCAACCGCCATGGCGGCCGCTGCCCTGGTGGAGTTCCATCCCGACCCGGCGGATCGCTTCATCGTGGCCACCGCCCTGGCGCAAGGCGCCACCCTGGTGACGGCGGATCAAGCGATCCTGAGCTGGCCGGGGCCGTTGCAACGCCACTCGGCGGCCGGATGACACACAGGCAAGGCGCGACCCATCACGGCCCCATCCTTCGATCCGACCGATAGGGCACCCGCCCCGCCGGCACGGGTCTTGGGCACCCAGTTGGACCTGAGGTGCAAAAGGAAGGGATCTCGGGGCCTCGAACGCCCAGGCTGGTTTCTGAGCACGCTTCAAGTCACCTGGAGCCGCACCGGCCGGGATGGGCCCAGGGTGAAGCCGCGCCGGCGGGGGGGCAGGGGGCGGTTCGAAGCGGGGGTGAGGCGGAGGCTGAAGCCCTGCAGCAGAGTGGCCAGGATCAATTTCATCTCATAAACGGCCAGGGCGGCACCCAGGCAGCGGCGGGCGCCCCCCCCGAAGGGCAGGAATTCCCCGGGGCCGTAGCTGCGCTCCAGGAAGCGCTGGGGATCGAAGCGCAGGGGATCGGGGTAGAGCTCAGACCGCTCATGCACCGCCTGGATGCAGCCGATCAGCACGTCGCCGGGCTCGAAGGCGCGACCGGCCAGCTCCAGCGGTTCCTCCACCAGCCGGGGAAACATCAGCATCGCCACCGGATGGATGCGCAGCACTTCGTTCACCACGGCGCCCAGGTAGGGCAGCCGGTTGATCATCTCCGGATCGCCGGGCTCGGGGCAGGCGGCCAGCTCGGCCAGCAGGCGCCCGCGCACCTCCGGCTGGCGATGAATCCAGTGCAGGGCCCAGGTGAGGGCGGTGGCGGTGGTTTCGTGGCCCGCCATCAGCAAGGTGAGCAGCTCATCGTGCAGCTCGGCGTCGCTGAGGCCCTGGCCCTGCTCATCGCGGCAGGCCAGCAGCAGGCTGAGCACATCCACCCGCTCCTGGCCGGCGCCGCTGGCCAGGGCCTGGCGTCGTTCGCCGATCTCCTGGAGCAGCAGGCTCTGGCTCTCGCCCTCCAGCCGCCGCAGGCGCCCACCCGGACTCCAGGGGCCGGCATCGCGGCGCAGCAGGGGCACGAACAGCAGCAAAGACCCCAGCCGGCCGGCCCGCAGCTCCAGGCTGCGGTGCAGTAGGGATTCCAGCCGCCGATAGCGCTCCCCCTCATGCAGCCCGAACACAGCCGAGAGAATCACGCGCATGGTGATGCGCTGCATCCGCTGACGCGCGTCGAACACCTGGCCTGGCTGGAGATCGGCAAGCACCTCCCGGCTGAGCCCCTGGATCAGCTGGCCGTAGGCCTTCAGCCGTTCCCCATGAAACGGAGGGGTGAGTAGGCGGCGGCGAGCCCGATGGGGGGCGGGCTCCAGCATCAGGATCGAGCGCTCGCCCACCACCTGGGCCAGCAGGCTGTTGAGATGGCCGGGGGCGCTGAGGGCCAGGCTGCCATCGCGGATCATCAGCTCCTGCAGCACGGCCGGATCGTTGATGAGCACCTGCCGGGGCGGCAGGGTGGGGCTCATGTGAACGCGCACCACGCCGTTATGTGCAGCGAAGCAGCGGCGGTGGTAGCCGATCGGATCAACGATGGCCTGCAGCACCTGGCGGCGCGGGCTAACCGCCAGGTGGGGAAGAGCGGCGGGCATCCGACCGAAGCTGGGATAGGGGCAGCTTAGGCAGGGGGAGCCTGGCGATCATGGGCAGGCTTTCTGAAACGCACCATGTCGCAGTCCATTCGCTACCCAGGTCGCGGCTGTCTGCTTCCGATCGCCTTTATGGCGCGCGAGCCGATCCCGCTGCGCTGGGGCGTTTCGTCGCGCGGCACCAGGTCGTCCGATGTGTATTCGCTCAGCGGCGCTTGTGGCTACGGGCCTGGTCGGCCTTCATGAGCGAGCCGCTTCAACTAGGCCACGCTGGCAGCGGCCCGCGCTGGGAGGGGCTCGATCAGCTGGTGAAAAGCTTTGCGGCGGTGGTGGATGACCCGGATCGGGATCTGCAGGTACCCCTGCGCCGATGACGGCTGAGCAGCTGTGGGTGATCGCCTACGACACCCCGAGCGCCAAGCGGCGCCGCAAGCTGGCCAAACTCCTGGAGGGCTACGGAGAGCGGCTGCAGTGGAGCGTCTTTGAGTGCCGCCTGCAGCCCCATCAGCTGCGGCGGCTGCGCGAAGGACTGAATCGTATCGCCACGGGGGAAGACGGTGTGCGCCTCTGGGTGGTGCCCCAAAGAGCCCCGGCGGCCGAGCAGCTGGGGAAGCCAGTGGAAACCACGGTCTGGGAAGACAAGGTGATCTGAGCAGGGCTAGGGCTGGGAGGGGGGTGCGGATCCCCAGGGTGACCACCTCACTCGCCACCACTGGTGCCTGGCCCTTTTCCCCTTCCGCGCACCCCCCGGCCGATCGCCCAAACCCCAGTGTTTGCGTTGATCGGCGCGCAAGACTGCAGCGCAAGGGATCTCAGCGTTTTCCACAGGTTTGACGCCGCGCTCAGCCCTGGCCAGGCTAGGGGTGCGCAAACGGTCTTCGGATCGCTTGCGACGCAGGCCCTCTCGGGGGCCGCCGTCACCACTCGTTGGTGACACCTATTGATTGGAAACGCTGTTGCAGTTGGATATTTACTGGCGTAAAGAGCAGTCACCACTCGTTGGTGACACCTATTGATTGGAAACTCAGTCGGCTCGCAGGTCATGAATATGCCTTGCTTGATGTCACCACTCGTTGGTGACACCTATTGATTGGAAACCGCGTTTGTCTCCAAAAGGCGAGAAGCCTGCGAAAGGCAGTGTCACCACTCGTTGCTGACACCTGTTGATTGGAAACCATACGGGCTCCAGCTGGGGTACCGGAAATCGGGATGTCACCACTCCCTGGTGACACCTATTGATTGGATATCTTCCATTTAGATGACGATCGCAATCGCAATCCACCAGTTACTCTCGTTGGTGCCATCTTTGGCGCCCTTGATAAAATAGATGATCACCAGCTGTTGATGATCTCACTTCATTCGATATTGCCTGAACGGATTTCATTCCCTTCCGGCTTTTTCTGTCTCCATCCGCCTTGCGAAGCGCAGACCCTCAAGCCTCCAGCCGTCTGAATGGCTGGTCCCAGCACGGACCAAGGGATCAGGACGGCCAGAGCCAGCGGCACTCGTTCAACAAGGCGCCGGCCATGGCCGAATCACCGGCCATTAGGTCCTCGTGCTCCTGGGGAGTGAGCACCAGCGCATCGCAGCTGAGAGGCAGGTCTGCCAGGGGCCAGGTCAGAAGCCGCTGGTGCTGAGGGCCTGCGGCCTGGCGGTCGATCAGCAGCAGATCAAGATCGCTTCCCACACCTGCATCCCCGCGGCCGTAGCTGCCGAACACACCCACCCGCACAAGTCCGGGGTGATCCGCGGCCACAGCCGCCGCCCAAGCCGCCACCTGGGCCAGGATCAGCTCCGGCTCAGGCCAGCGCAGCAGCGATTGCGTCAACGATCGAACGGGCATGGCGCAGGGCGTCGTCGCTCTGGAGCCGGCCGAAATGATCGCTCGGGGCTCCATCGGGAAGACTATCCGGAGAACGGGTGGGGATGTAGAGGGCATCCAGGATCCGCAGTCGATCCTCCAGATCCCTCACCGTCTCCGCCAGGGCCGCGCCGATCGGTGGTGGCAGATCCCGGAAGGAACGCCCCAGTCCATGGCCCCACACCTGTTGGCCATGCCGCAGATGCAGCGCCTTGAGGGCCTTCTCCACGCCCTGATGACAGGCGAAGCAGGCCCATTCGTGATGGCCAGCAGCCGCACTCACCACCGCCAGCTCCAGGTCGGCCTGGGCCTGATGAAGCCAGTCGGCGGAACGGTTCATGACGGTATGTTCGCACCCGGGAGATGCAGATCACCTCTACCGCCAAGAGCGCAAAGGCCGGCTCCTTGATGGCACGCGCCGTACCCCACACCAATGGCCGCGCACCCCCCTGCCGATCGCCCAGATCCCCAGTGTTGGCGTCGATCGGCGCGCGAGCCTGCAGCGCAACGGATCTCAGCGTTTTCCACAGGCTTGACGCCACGCTCAGCAGCAGCCAGGGTTAGGGGTGCGCAAGCGGTCCTTGGATCGCCTGCCGCGCAGGCCCTCTCGGGGGCCGCCGTCACCACTCGTTGGTGACACCTATTGATTGGAAACTTGAGGCCGCCCGCCAGCAATTGCCTTCCCTGGCACGCGAACGGGGAGTATCGATGGCCCAGCTGGAAGGGCTGGTCAGACAAAATCAGGAAGACCTCAGATCACTACGTTCTATCCAACCAGTGGTCAATGTGCTGGACTTCAATTTGGCTCTTGATATACTCGACGCCGCATTAAAGAAGAGCAGGAAGTCATGACCAGCTTCAGCCAGCGTCGAGGGCGCCATAAAATATTCATCGGAATGGCTCCAGGCGTCGGCAAAACCTACCGCATGCTTCTTGAAGGCAAGTATGCGCTTCGCGAAGGTACTGATGTGATGGTAGGACTGCTGGTAACCCATGGGCGTGTCGAAACGATCGCTGCATCAGAAGGTCTTGAACTGATTCCTCGAAAATGCTTGCGGTACCAGGATGTTGATCTCGACGAAATGGACGTTGAGGCGATCGCGACACGGCGTCCTCAGCTGGTGCTAATCGACGAGCTGGCCCACACCAATGTTCCCGGCAGCGCAAGGGAGAAGCGCTGGGAAGACGTGGAATTCCTTCTACTTTCAGGAATGGATGTCTACTCAACTCTCAACATCCAGCATATCGAAAGCCTCAACGACGTGGTTACAGAGCTGACCGGGGTGGTCGTGCGCGAAAGAGTTCCAAATCACGTACTGGCTACTGCCGACGAGGTTGTGCTTGTTGACGTAACGCCGGAAACCCTGCAAGAGCGGCTCAAGGATGGGAAAGTGTATGCGCCAGAGAAGGTGGCGCAAGCACTCACGAATTTTTTTAAACGAAAACATTTAGTCGCACTTAGAGAAATTGCACTGCGACAAGTTGCCGATCGAGTAAACGATGAAGCAGCCATCAAACCTGTCAGAGAAAGGATGATGGTGTGCCTGAAAGTGGTTCCAAATATTCACAGGAAGCGCCTGCTGCGGCGTGCTTCTCGCCTAGCCCTGGCCATGGATGCTCAACTGACGGTCCTGACCGTGCATGATCCCTACAAAGTTCTCGGCCGGGAAGAGACATTAATCATGGAAGAATGCCAGCAAATGTGCCTGGATGTTGGAGGAAACTATCTAGAGGAGGAAAGTTCAGATCCCCTGGAGACGATCGCCCGGATCGCACGCGAGGAGAAGATCACCCAAATCGTGCTCAACCAAAGCAAGCCCTCGCGCAGGCAAGCGCTGTTCGGCCATTCCATTCACGAGCAACTGCGGCGCAAACTTCAAGAGGAAGAGATCGACTTCTACCTGATTGCCGAAGAAACCCCACACAAAACCCAAGAAATAGATTGAGCCGAACTGGCGGCTAACGAATCGCCTCAGGGCGCACCGCTGCAGCCAAGAGAGTACGCAAGGCGGTGGACCTATCAACAAGGAACAAGCGTCGTTGTTCCTGTGAAGCCACCGGTTCTGGTCGATCACCATGTACAAACTGCCGGAGCGCCTGCTGGTGGAGAACCCGATCCAGCGCTACTCGATCGGCGATCGCACCCAAGGCCTCAAGCGGGGCGCCGACGGCTCCCTGGAGATCTACCTCCAGCACGACAACCCAGGCCCCGCCAAGGCCTCCAACTGGCTCCCGGCCCCGGCCGGACCTTTCTTCTTCGTGGGCCGTCTCTATGGGCCAGGCCCGTCGGCCCTCTCAGAGCAATAGCAGCTACCGGCCCTGCAGGAACGTCCCTAGGGCAGCTTGATCCGCCACCACCTCCAGCCGGGGGTGGTGCTGCAGCCAGCTGGCGGGTATCTCAGGGCAGGGGGGCTCCTGCAAAGCCCATTTCAAGATGGCGGCCTTACTGGTGCCGGTGACCACCAGCAGAATCCTCTCTGCAGCCAGGATCTCCGCCAATCCAAGCGTGATCGCCTGGGCCGGCACCGCCTCGGGATCGCCGCCAAAGGCGCCAGCGTTCTGGTTCCGGGTGGCGGCGCTGAGGGTCAGGCAGCGGCACGGGGCCTCAGCGCTGCAGGGGGGCTCGTTGAAGCCCACATAGCCGTTTAAGCCCAGGCCGAGCAGCTGCAGCCCCACGCCACCGGCAGCCACAAGCGCGGCCCCATAGCGCCGGGCTTCAGCCTGGGGATCGGCCGCCAGGCCATCGGGCAGCAGCACCTGCTCAGGCCGCAATCCCAGGGGGCCCTGCAGCTGGCCGGCCATGAAAGCCTTGAAGGAGTGCGGATCGTGGGGCCCCAGGCCCACATATTCATCGAGATTGAAGCTCAGCCAGTCGGCACGAATCTGCCGCTGCTGCTGGGTGCCAAGCCGGCCCAACTGCTGCCGCATCGCCGCGTAAACCGGCACCATGGTGCGCCCGGTGGCCAGGCCCAGGGGCCGCTGGGGCTGGGCCTGGCGGGCCTGCAGCAACCGCTCGGCCGCAGCTGCCGCCACGGCCTGGGCGTCCGCCAATGCAAGCAATTCCACGCTCAGGGGCTGGCGTAGGGGCGCAGCTCCGTGCCGCGGTAGTAATGGCGCAGGATTTGGTCATAGCTCTCGCCCCGTTGGGCCAGGCCCAGGGCACCCCACTGGCTCATGCCCACCCCGTGGCCGTAGCCCCGGCCAACCGCCAGCAGCGATAGAAGCGGCAGTTGCACCTGGGGCTGGGAACCCCCAACTTGGTACTTCTCGGGCAGCAAGGGTAGGGGGGGCAAGGCGGCCAGCTCTGAGGCGACCAGCTCAAAGCGCACCATGGTGGTCACCACTCGTTGGTGACACCTATTGATTGGAAACCCATTCGTGACAATGCCCGCGACAAGCAGCGCGCGAATGCCCGCCTGCGCAAGGCCCATTCCAAGCGCGAATTCCAGAAAGCGTCATAGCCGATTTTCTCGACCATCAGATCTGATGGCGCCAATTCATCTACCAAAGCCTGGCCCCAGGATGCCGGCGCGAAATCTCCCTTGCGCAGGAAGGGGCGCATTTGTTTCAGGTGCTCCGCGATAAAGGGCTCTCCGCCCTTGCCCGGCACCAGGGTGAAATGGGTGGAGGCGATTCAGCCGCCCTTTGCGCGCTTGGCTTGACACAGCGGAGCCAGCCGCGCGGGCAGCGCCGCAATGCTGGCATCGGTTTGCCCGCCGCGCGCATAAGCCCCCTTGGGGTGGATGAAGTCATTCTGCAAATCACAAAGCAGCAAAGTAGTTTCGGTAATTGGAATGGCGCCGGCCATGGTCACGCCCTTTCGATAATCAGATTGCCAAAGCGATCCACCCGCGCCACCAGGGCAGGGTCAACCACCACGGTTGCGTCAGGTTGCTCCAATATGGCAGGGCCAGGGATCTCGGCACCGACCGGCAATTCAAGCCGCGCATAAATGCGTGCTTCATGCCAGGCGCCGTCGAACCAGACCTGCCGTGCGCCACGCGCTGCTTTTTCCAGGCTTGCGTCAGGCCCCGGTGCAAGCGCTGCCAGATCAAAAGCCGGGCGCCGACCAATCGCGGCGCTGCGCAGAGAGACGATCCGTACCGGAAGCCCAGGCAGCAAGCGGCTGAAGGCGCGTTGATAGGCGGCTTCAAAGGCTTCGCGCACAATATCCCGCGTTACGCCGGTGCTATTGCCTGCAACCGTCACGGGCAAAGGCACGGCCACGGTATGCGTCTGCCCCGCGTAATGCATATCCAGCGTGAAGAGTGTTTCAATCGCCTCCACTGGCAGGCCGGCATCACGCACCACAGCGACCGCGGCACTTGCTTCGCGGACAAGATGCGCATCAAGCGCCGTGGCATCCAGCGTATCCAGATCAAGGTTCAGCGTGCGCACCTGATCATGCCGCACATCGGCAATGATGCAGCCAAGCGCGGAGGTAACACCCGGAAAGCGCGGCACCAGCGCGGCCTTGAGACCAACCTCGGTCAGCAAGGCACCGACATGCAAAGCGCCACCGCCACCGAAGGGCACCGCCACGAAACGCGCGGGATCAAGCCCGCGTTCGATGGAAACAAGCCTGATGGCGCCGGCCAATTTCGCATTCGCGACACGCAGAATAGCCTCAGCCGCCGCCATACCATCAAGGCCAAGCGCTGCGCCGACATGCTGTTCGATTGCGGCCTTCGCCGCCGCCACATCAAGGCTTGCCAGCGCGCCGCCAATGGGCCGCGCGGCGTTGATGCGGCCCAGCACCAGATTGGCATCCGTCAGCGTGGGCCGATCATTACCTTGCCCGTAGCAAACCGGGCCCGGCAGGCTGCCCGCGCTTTCTGGCCCCACTTGCAGCAAGGCGCCACGATCCACTGCGGCGATGGAGCCACCGCCCGCGCCAATCGTGGTGATCTCAATCATTGGGGAGCGGATGACCAGGCCGAAATCAATCGTCGCCTGCGCAGCCAATGCCATCTGCCCATCAGCGATCAAAGACACATCGAAGGAAGTGCCGCCCAAATCGCAGGTGATCACATGGCTGAAGCCTGCGGCCTTGGCGATGGCGCCCGCGGCAATCACCCCCGCCGCCGGACCAGACAACGCGGTGCGTGCGGGAAAGCGCCGCGCCGTTGCGGTGGACATGATGCCGCCATTGGATTGCACAATATGGAAGCGTCCACCAAACCCTTCCTGTGCAAGAGCGCCTTGCAGCTTGCCGAGATAGCCCGCGACAAGCGGCTGCAAATAGGCATTCAGCGCGGTTGTGGACGCGCGTTCAAATTCTCGGATTTCCGGCAGGATTTCAGAGGAAACCGAAACATGCGGATTGGGCCAGATGCGCCGCACAGCCTCTGCCGCTCGCTGCTCATTGGCGGGATTGGCATAAGCATTGATGAAGATAATGGCGCAGGCTTCAGCACCTGCGGCCAGCAATTGGCGCGCGGCTGCTTCCACCGCGGCGATATCCACTGGCGTGTGGATGCTGCCATCAGCCAGGCAACGTTCCGGCACTTCCGGGCGCAAATCCCGGTCAGCTATTGGTTGGAAATCGCCCCATAGGCCCCAGGTGTGGCGACGATCTCGGCGGCGCATTTCCAGCACATCGCGAAAGCCGGCAGTGGTGATCACACCAAGCTTCGCACCCTTCCTTTCCAGCAGCGCATTAGTGCCAACCGTGGTGCCATGCACCACGGCCGCCATGCCACCAGCACCGCCAAGCGCGCGTAAGCCCGCGAGAAAGCCGGATGCCTCATCGCCGCGTTGGCTTGGCACTTTCGCGGTCTGAATGCGGCCCGTTGAGGGGTCGAACAGAAACAAATCGGTGAAGGTACCGCCAACGTCAACGCCGACAATCGCGCCGCTCATTGGCCACGCCCTGCAGAATCACGCGCGGCGGCTTCCGCGCTGACATAGCCAAGGCGGATATCGCGCGCGATGGCGTGTTGCGAGCGCGCGGCGGGATCACCCCAGCCGCCGCCGCCCGGCGTTTCAAGCCGCACGCGTTCACCCTGGCCGATAGAAACGCCAACAATCTTGCTGGCCATAGGCGGGTTCTCGCCCGCGCTGCCCCAGGTGAAGCGATTAAGCGCGCCGTCAGCACCGCCCGCCACACCAAACGGCGCGAAGCGCCCGCGCTCACCCAGCAAGGCTATTTCAGTGCGGCCCGGGGCAAGCGCTTCAATCTCATACACCGCGCCAACACCGCCGCGATGTTCGCCCGCACCACCACTATCGGGGCGAAGCGCCCATTGCGTGAACATGACCGGATAGGTGGCCTCCAGAATTTCAACCGGCGGAATCGTCGCGGTTGAGATCGGGTTATTCGCGTGATGCAAGCCATCGGTTGCAGGGTTGCCGCCAAGCCCGCCACCGAAGAAGGAGAACATGACCCAGCGCGTGCCGTTATCGCGCTGACCCGATAGCGCCAGCGCATTGATGGTGCCAAAAGGCGCGGCAGTCGCGGTGGCGGGGCGCGCCTGGCCGAGCGCGCCGAAAATCACGCCAATCAGGCGCAGAATAGTTTCTGTATAGCCCGCGACCGGGCGCGGCGCTTCCGCACCCAGCAAGGTGGTGGGCGGCGCGATGACTTCCACCGGGCGCAACACACCCGCATTCGCCGGCACATCAGGGAAGGCGTGTTTCAGCGCGACATAACAGGCCGCCACGGTCGTTGCGATGGAGATATTGAGTGGGCCCGCACAGGGCGGCGAGGATCGTGACATATCCAAGGTCAGCCGATCTCCCGCGATGGTCAGATCAAGCGCAATGCGCAACGCCTCATCCTTGACGCCATCATTATCCAGGAAATCATCGAAGCTGTAGCGACCATCGGGCAGGGCCACGATTTCCGCGCGCATTAGCGCCTCTGCCCGGTCAGCCAATTGCCCGAAGGCCGCAGCAATGCGCGCATTGCCATAATCATCCAGCAATTGAACCAGGCGTTTTTCACCAAGATCGAGCGCATTCAATTGCCCGTTCAGATCGCCCCAATTAGATTGCGGCACGCGTGAATTGGCGGCCAAGATATCCAGAATATCCTGCTGCATTTGCCCGGCGCGGATCAATTTTACTGGTGGGAAACGTACACCTTCCTGATGGCTGTCTGTCGCGCGCGGATTGTAATTGCCGGGCACATTGCCGCCGATATCCAGCCAATGGCCAACACTCGCCACCCAGCAGAAAAGCTTGCCCGCACGGAAAACTGGCCGCACCAGGCGGAAATCATTTAAGTGCGTGCCGCCATCATAGGGGTCATTGAACAGGAAGGTATCGCCTTCCTGCAACCCACCTTCCGCAGCCACCTTGCGAATAACAGACCGCACGGCGAAGGACATGGCGCCGACAAAAATCGGCAGACCCTTTGTACCCTGCACCAAAGTATCTCCGGTAATCGCATCATAAACGCCATGACAGGCATCGCGCGCTTCGGCGATGATGGGGTTGAAGGCGCTGCGATAAAGCGTTGCATCCATCTCATCGGCAATTTGTTCAAGCCGGCCCTTCAGTACTGCCAAGGTCACGGCATCAAGACGCGCGGGGGATGCTTCGTTCATCTCACAATCCAAGATAGCTGCGGCGCAATTCCGGATCGGCCGCGATATCGCGCGCCGCGCCGCTCAGCGTAACCACACCATTTTCCAGTACATGCGCCTGATCCGCCACTTCCAGGCTTTGCGCGACATTCTGTTCCACCAGCATGATGGTCAGGCCATCGGCATGCAGGCGCCGGATCAGCGTGAACATTTCCTCGACCAGTAAGGGCGAAAGGCCGAGCGATGGTTCATCCAGAAACTGCTGCAGCGTCTGGGTGATGGGCTTGCTCAGAGATGGAGGTTATCAGAGTGAACGTGGATCTGATCTGCGGCCTGCGACACGGTCGTGATGACGAGCATTGGCTCGCATGCACCCCAGGCCCCATCTCAATAGTGATATCCCCCCAGCAGAAACTCCACTCGCTCTGCCCTCACGAGATACACACAGCCATCGGCACCTTTGAAGATGGGGTGTTCCGCCCCTGCGCTACCAGTGCCCCTTGAGCGAGCAGCCCCAGTTGCAGGAGGGTGTGAGCTTCTGCTTTGAGACGGTCTATTCGCACCCTTCCAAGATCGACTTCATCGCTCAGGCAAAAGCTCTCGGCTATCAGATCATCATGGTGTGGATTCATCTGGAGTCCCCGGCGCTCAACCAGGCGCGCATCGCCAGCCGTGTCCGCGAGGGCGGTCACGACGTTCCTGCCGGAAGGTGAGATCCCCCATTCCCCGTCTGCTCCATCAAGTGCGGGCCTCCATCCCGCTCGTCCATGTCCAGCGGATCTATGACAACTCCTCCGCCCAGGATCCTTTCCGGCCGGTGCTCACGCTCAGCGCCGGATCCTTGCGTCTGCATCAGGAGCAGCTTCCCCACTGGGCAGCGGCATGCCTCGCCGACACACCGACCCCATGATGACCGCGCCCTTCAAGCCAGGACTATGTGGCAGCGTCAAGCTGCGCCATCGGGCCTCAGCGTTCCTGGTTTTTTCTTGATCAGTTCGCCGAACTCAATCCAGCCAGATGCGCTGTCAAAAACCTCGCCACCGCCAGCTCCTCGCCCTGTTCCGGGAAGACCTGCTATCGGCCCACACCATCTCGCGCATGCGGGCGACGCGTGGCCGCTGGCTGAAAGCCACGGCAGCATGCCCCGCTCAATCGGGATAGCATGGAAGCTCAGATGAGCGGTTCCTTGGCCGTTGCCCTTGCCACGCCCTCAGCGGATGCAGCGGCTGGGCTAGCCCAGGCTTCCCTCCCCGCACCACTCGCCTGGTACGAGGCCCCTCTGGAGGAGCGCATGGCGCTGGTGCGCCGTGGGGTGCCGGCCCACTGGCTGCGCACGCTGGCCGCCGCCATGGACCTGAGCCGCAGCACCCTCTGCGAGCTGCTCGGCCTGAAGCTCTCCACGATCAACCGCAAGCTCCAGCAGAACCTGCTGCTCAGCCCCGATGACTCGGAACGGCTGATGGCTCTGCAGCGCCTGATTGGCCAGGCGGAAGCTGTGGTGCGCGACTGCGGCGACTCAGAGGGCTTTGAGGCCAGCTCCTGGCTGGCCGGCTGGTTGCTGCAACCCCAGGCAGCCCTCGGCGGTGCACGAGCCGCCAACTATCTCGACACGGCCGATGGTCGCGAGCAGCTCAGCCGTTTGATCGGTGCCCAGGCCTCCGGCTCCTATCAGTGAGCGAGCTCCGCCGGATCTGGCGGATTGCCACCAGGGGCCCCAGCTGGGCGGCCGATGATCTCAGTGGCAGCGGTTCCGCCCGATCCGCCGGGCGCTGGAATTCCCCCGGGGTGCCAGTGGTGTACGCCTCCACCACCATCGCCCTGGCCTGCCTGGAAACGGTGGTGCACGTGGCCGGTCTGCCCGTGCGCCGCTGGCTGGTGGCCATTGACGTTCCGGAGGTGCATTGGCAAGAGCGCACGGACCTGGCCCCTGAAGACCTGCCCGGCTGGGACGCCAAACCGGCAGGTGCGGCATCCAGCGGTTGGGGAGATCGCTGGCTGGCCTCCCACTCCACGCTTCTCGCGACCGTGCCCTCGGTGATCGTGCCAGAGGAGCGCAATGTGCTGATCCACCCCGGCCACCCCGACCGCTCCAGCCTGGTGGCGCACGTCGTACGCCCATGGAGCTACGACAATCGGCCAGGATTCGAGAGTGGCGCCTACGGGTGAACCAGGACGGCTGCCATCAGCGGCACCTGCCCTATTTCCCCGTTCGCGCACCCCCCTGCCGAACGCCCAGAACCCCAGTGCTCTCAGCGTTTTCCACAAGCTTGACGGCCCGCTTGGCCGTTACCAGGGTAGGGGCGTGCGCAAAAGCGCCCTCGCTTTTTGGCATCGACCACATCGCCCTCGAGGTGCACGATGGCGATACGGGCACCGAGAAGAATGGTGATGCCGTCGTGCGCAGCCTCCAGCAGCACGGCGTGCCCTTTCTGGCAGAGGTGGTGGGTGAATGCAGCGACCAGCCCAACCTCAAGCAGATCTTCTCCAAGAGCTCACCCCACTCGCTGCTGATCACCGAATACGTGCAGCGCTGCAAGGGCTACGAAGGCTTCTTCACCCGCGACAACGTGGCCGCCCTCACCGAGGCGGCCGGCCAGGCCGAGCGCTTCGCCCACGGGCACGTGTTTGATTGAACGCCTGTGCCTAGGTTGGCCCATGGTTCAGGCCCGGAGTACCCCCTTGAGCAACGCCGCCTCCACTGCCCTGAGGAGCCTTTGCCCGGCCCTGGCCAACAAGACCTACTTCAACTACGGCGGCCAGGGGCCCCTGCCCACCCCGTCGCTGGAGGCGATCGTGGCCAGCTGGCAGCGGATTCAGGAGTTGGGGCCGTTCACCACGGCGATGTGGCCCGTGGTGGAGCACGACACCAACCGCCTGCGCCAGCACCTCGCCCAGTGGTGTGGCGCCCCGCCCCATCGGATCGCCCTGACGGAGAACGTCACCATGGGCTGCGTGCTGCCCCTCTGGGGTCTGCCCTGGCAAGCCGGCGACCAGCTGCTTCTCAGCGATGGGGAACACGACGGGGTGATGGCCGCCTGCCAGGAGCTAGCCCGCCGCTTTGCGCTCGAGATTCAGATCCTGCCGGTGCAGCAACTGCGCAGCGACCAGGCCAGCACAGACGCCACCCTGCTGGCGGGTCTGGAGCAGGCCCTCACCCCCCGCACCCGCCTGGTGGTGCTCTCCCACCTGATCTGGACCACGGGCCAACGGATGCCCATCGCCGGCGTGGCGGAGCGGCTCGGAGCCCATCCCAACCAGCCCTGGCTTCTGGTGGATGGGGCCCAGAGCTTTGGCAGCCTGCCCCTCGCCCCCGATGCGGCCGCCGCCGACATCTATGCCTTCACCGGCCACAAGTGGGCCTGCGGCCCCGAGGGCCTGGGGGGGGTGCTGCTCTCGGAACGGCTCCTGGCCGAAAGCAGACCCACCCTGATCGGCTGGCGCACCCTGAAATCGGAAGAGGCCCCCGGGGAAGGGTTTCACCGGGATGGCCGCCGCTTCGAGGTGGCCACCTCCTGTACCCCCCTGCTCCGGGGGTTGCACACCTCCATGGACCTGCTTGATGGGGTGGGCTCCGCCGAGGAACGGCTCGCCCTTGTGCGCCACCACTCCGAAACCCTCTGGCTGGGGCTGCAGGGAGTGCCGGGCTGCCGCCCCCTCCTGCTGGCCCCGCCGCCAGCTGGCCTGGTGAGCTTCCAGCTGCACCGAGGCGATGGCACCTTGCTCGAGTCCGATTCGGTGGTGGGCGCTCTGGGGGATCAGGGGATCTGGCTGCGCAGTCTGCGGGATCCCGTCTGCGTGCGGGCTTGCACCCACGTCACCACCACCTCAGAAGATCTGGAGCGCCTGCTGGAGGCGGTGCACCAGATCGCCCGCCAGCACGGCTGCTAGCCGACCGCAAACATGACCGACGCAACAGTTTCCGCAGAACGGGTGTCGACCGGACGGTTGCATGAAAAAAGTTGCATGAAAAAAGGGGGCCCATTGGGCCCCCAGACATCCGGGCTTGGATCCGAAGCGAACGGATCCGTCGCCTTGGATCAATAGTCCGCTTCCGTGCTCAGGAAGGCGCTGTGCACCCAGCCAGCCAGGAGGGCGCCAACGATCGGCGCCAACCAGAACAGCCAGAGCTGCCCCATCGCTTCGCCACCCACCCAGGCAGCCACACCTGTGGAGCGGGCGGGGTTCACGGAGGTGTTGGTGACGGGGATGCTGATCAGGTGGATCAGGGTGAGGGCCAGACCGATGGGCACACCAGCGAAGCCGGTGGGAGCGAGGCGATCGGTAGCCCCGAGGATCACGAGAAGGAAGAAGAAGGTGAGGATCACTTCGATCACCAGGGCAGCCCAGAAGCCATAGCCACCGGGGGAATGGGCACCCCACCCATTGGTGGCAAGGGGGTTGCTGCCGGCGAGGCTGAGCCCACCTTCACGACCACCGGCCACCATCCAGATCACACCGCCAGCGATGATCGCGCCGAGCACCTGGGCAACCACGTAGGGGAACACCTGGGAGCCACGGAACTTGCCACCGGCCCAAAGACCAAAGGTGACAGCCGGGTTGATGTGGCAACCGGAGATATGACCGATGGTGTACACCATCGTGAGGAGGGTGAGGCCGAAGGCCAGGGACACACCCAGGAAGCCAAGTCCGAGGGGATTGGCTGCAGCGTCGTTGTAGGGGAAGGCCGCGGCAAGGACGGCTGAGCCGCAACCACCGAGCACCAGCCAGAAGGTGCCAAACAACTCAGCCAGAAACTTTTTGGAAAGTGGAACAGCGAGAGCCATTCAGAAGAAAATGATTGGGGAGACGCTCAGATCATGACGTGAGCTGGTGCATTGACAAGAGAATGTGACAAATGGATGACATTTCCATGGCAGAAGTTTCCGTAGATCTTGTCTGCCCAGGGGAAATATGATGACTTTCTTCGCGGAAAAGCGAGATCCAACCGAGAGTTGTGGGACTGAATTTCATCCTTCAAAAGCTTAAGAATATCTTAATACTTATTCTTTCTTCTTCTCGGTTGTTGCCCTAGACCGAGCCCCACTCAGCTGCGTGTGAGGGGTATGGGTGCTTCCTGAACGCTGCGTAGTGCAAGAAAGTTGAAGTGTGACCTGTTTCTCAGCGCTGTGATGTTGCCAATTTGTGAGTTTTGTATAGGGTGATGCTGTGGAGCTGCGGCGCGGAGAGATCTGCTGGTGCTGCTCAACATCTGCTCAAAATTCAACTCCTTCCCGTTTCCTTAGTCGTCTAGAGGCATGATTGCTACCCCATCCCGAGTCTTTCCAAGGCTGCTGATTGCCTCAGCCGCCTCTGTGGGCCTGTTTGCCGCCGGCAGCAACGCCCTTGCAGCCAGCACCGCTGAGCTGATCAAAACCGCTGAAGGGGCCTGTCTCGAGGCCGCCACAGCCCAGGGCTGGCGCGCCGACCTGGCCAAGGTGATCTCCAGCAAGGCCCTGAGCGCGGACAAAGTTGAAGTGGTTTTTGACCTGTCCAAAGATGGAGTCAACACCGCCCGCCTCACCTGCCCCTACACCGTGGGTCAGGGTGTAGGCGGATCCTTCGTCCCCAATACCGACGCCCCTGCGGAGACGGCAGCCGCTCCTGTGGAGACCGCCCAAGTTGCCGACCCTGGCACCCCCGTGGATCAGGGCAAGGCCTGGTGGCTGCTGCTGCCCCTGGCCCTTGGCCTTGGCTCCTGGCTCTGGCTCCGCGGCCGCGATGAGCCAAAAGCTGTTCACTCCGGCGTCTACTCGAACACCAGCACCACCACTGGTGCACGCACCTACTACGCCGCAGAAGCCGCCGCTCGCGACGGCCTGCTCGAAGTGCGTGAGCACGCCGACCTGGGCTCCCGGGTGCTGCGCCAGATCCGCAACGGCGACACCTTCCAACTCACCGGCATCCGTCGCCGCGACTCCTCCAACGTGGAGTGGCTGGAAGTCAACAACGGTGGCTGGGTGCGCGATGCAGAAGTGCGCTACGACCGCAACGTGGTTCGTTTCACCTGATCCTTCGATCTCAAGTCTGGCACTCACACAGCGCCAGGCCTTCAGCAACCCGGGTCCAGCACTTGCTGGGCCCGGCTTTTTTTGTTCAGCCGCAGCGCAAGCGAAGGGCTTTTTCCGCTTCCTCGCGATCATCAAAGTGAATCTTGGTGGTGCCCAGGATCTGGTAGTCCTCGTGTCCCTTCCCGGCGATCAACACCAGATCATCCACTTCAGCTCCAGCGATGGCGCTGGCAATGGCCTGGGCCCGATCTGCTTCCACCACCACGCTGGTGTCGGAGGGAATCCCAGCCATCACATCGTCCAGGATGCGATGGGGATCCTCCGTGCGCGGGTTGTCGGAGGTCACCACCACCGAATCCGCGAGCCGGGCTGCAATGCCCCCCATCTGGGGCCGTTTGGTGCGATCCCGGTCGCCCCCGCAGCCAAACACACAGATCAGGCGCCCCGTGGTGAAAGGCCGGCAGGCGGCCAGCGCATTTTCCAGACCATCGGGGGTGTGGGCATAGTCCACCAGCACCGCAGGGTGACGGGCTCCGCCGGGGGCAGGGACCCGTTCCATCCGCCCCGGCACCCCCCGAAAGGTGGGGATGGCCTCCAGCAGGCGCGCCAGGGGGAATCCCTGCAGCTGCAGAACCCCCACGGCCTGGAGCAGGTTCATCAAATTGAACCGTCCCACCAAAGGGGAACGGAAGGCTCCATGGCCCTCCGGCGTCTGCAACACCCCGCAGACCCCATCGGCGGCCATCTGCAAATCCTGGATACCCAGTTCCCTATCGTCCCGGGCCAGGGAGCTGCGCCAGCAGGGCCAGCCCTCGGCCCGCAGGCGCTCCGCCAGCCGGGCACCCCAGGGATCATCCACATTCACCACGGCTCCTCCCTGAAGCAGAGGAGAGGAGAACAGCAGGGATTTGGCCTCGAAATAGGCCTCCATGGAGGGGTGATAGTCGAGATGGTCCTGCGTCAGATTGGTGAAAACAGCCCCGGAAAACCGACAGCCCGCCACCCGGTGTTGATCCAGGGCGTGGGAACTCACCTCCATGGCGGCGAGCAGGGTGCCGCTCTCCGCGGCCAGGGCCAGCTGGCCCTGCAGCAGATCCGCGAAGGCCGTGGTGTGCTGGGCCGTCACGCTGTGCCCGGGCCACCGGTTCACCAGGGTGCCGAAGATGGCGGCGGGGTGCCCTGTCTGGGCAGCGAGGTGCTCGATCAGGTGGGTGGTGGTGGTCTTGCCGTTGGTGCCCGTCACCCCGATCAGCCGGAGGCGCTGACTGGGGTGATTCCAGTAGGCCGCCGCCAGCTCTCCCACCCACTCGGCCACCGGATCCGGCACCACCACCACCGGATCCTGGGGGCCTGGGGGGTCGCCCTGGGCAGCGGCCTGGCTGATCACGGCCGCAGCGGCCCCATCCGCCAGCACCTGGCGCCAGAACTGGCCCCCGTCCACCGTGGTGCCGGGAAGGCCCAGAAAAAGCGTGCCAGAACTGATTCGCCTGGAATCGCAACTGATGCTGGTGAGCTCGGCATTCCCCAGGGTGGGGGGAATGGGTAGGCCCACCTGGCCAAGCAGGGAATGGAGCAGTTGCGTCATGGGCGAGGTCGGCGGAGCGGCCGATCGATCTCAAGCGCGCCCACCATGGCATGGGTGTTTGCGAACCTCCACGGCCAGGGTGAAAGCACCGGAGGTGGCTTGCACCGCCTAGCCAGCGTGGCGCTGCAACCAGGCTTGCAGCCCCTCCCCCCGGAGCCTGGGGGGCACCGGGGGGAGGGGCCTGAACTGTGGATCCTGCCCGCCCTGGCCACCAAAGCTGGCCTTGGCCAGCACCGGAACGGAGAGGCCATAGCGCGCCTGCAGGGCCGGATCCCCATCCACATCCACCACCTGCAGATGGTCCGTAGGAAGGAGCTCCCGCAGGCGCTCCTCCAGCCCCTCGCACAGACAGCAGCCCAGGCGGCTGTAGAGAATGAAAAGGTCCATCAATCGGGCACGGGATCGCATCCGCAGGGGGTGAAGGGATGGCAGCGGCTCAGGCGCCGCACACTCAGCCAGCCCCCCCGCCAGGGTCCATGGCGCTGTAGGGCCTCCGCGGCGTAGGCGCTGCAGCTCGGGAGGAACCGACAGCGGGGCCCGAGCAGGGGGGAAATCCACTGCTGATAGAACCGAATCAAGACCAGCAGGGCTGAAGTGAGTCGACCCTCTAGAATGGATAGTTGGCGCTGCATGGGGGTTTGGCCGGTCAACCTTTCTGGAGGTTGTTCCAGCTTGCCTGCCCGGTGCCTCCCACGGCGCGATCTTCGGGTTTCCGAGGATTGCACCGCGGTCCCTGTTCCTTTGCCAATCCTTTTCCATGTCCCGTTACCGCGGCCCTCGTCTGAGGATCACGCGGCGCTTGGGAGACCTTCCCGGTCTCACCCGTAAGTCCGCCAAGCGGTCTTATCCCCCCGGTCAGCACGGCCAAGCCCGTCGCAAGCGCTCCGAATACGCGATCCGTCTCGAAGAAAAGCAAAAGCTTCGTTTCAACTACGGCATTTCCGAACGTCAGCTTGTTCGCTACGTGAAGAAAGCCCGTGCTCAGGAGGGTTCCACCGGAACCAACCTCCTCAAGCTTCTCGAAAATCGGCTCGACAACGTTTGTTTTCGCCTGGGCTTTGGCCCCACTGTCCCCGGTGCGCGGCAATTGGTGAACCATGGCCATGTCACGGTGAATGGCCGGGTGGTGGACATCGCCAGCTACCAGTGCAGGGCCGGCGATGTGGTGAGCATCCGGGAGCGGAAGGCCAGCAAGACGCTGGCGGAGGGCAATCTGGCCTTTCCTGGCCTGGCCAACATCCCGCCCCATCTGGAATTCGACAAGGCCAAGCTCACTTGCAAGGTGAGTGGCTCGATCGAACGGGAATGGGTGGCCCTAGAGATCAATGAACTCCTGGTGGTGGAATTTTACAGCCGCAAGGTGTAAGCCCACCCCCCAACTGCCCGGGAAAGCCTCTGCCATTAGCAGGGGCTTTTTGGCCCTTTGCATGACATTGCAAAAGCCGTTACCTTTAAAACAACCAGCTAAAGCTCCTCCGTTGCTGGCATTCCACACCTGGCCTGCGAGCCCCCAAATCGATGCCCCGCTTCCCTCTTCCCCAGCTGAAAGCCGCTCCGCTCTTCCTGGCGGCAGGCCTCGCGCTCCTGTTGGCCAGCCCTCCTCCGCCGACTCAAGCTCTCACCGTCACCATGCTTGAGGTTGGCAATGACGTGGTGATGAGCGGCAGTGGCTCACTCAATTTATTGGCGTTGAATGGCCCCATCGAGGATTTAAGCCCCGATCCATTTGTGTATCCCTCGGCCAGTTCTTTCCTCCTCGGATCTCTTTCCGGGATTGACGTTTATTTCGGGGATATCACCTTTCCCGCTGAATTCGGCCCAGGCTCTGGTGTGATCGGCGATGGCAGCGGTGAACCGTTTGGTCCTGTTCAGTTTGTGTTTGGCTTCGGCCAGGAAATCTGGGTGCCCGGCGGTTACCTGTCGGGAGCTCCCCTCAATGCCTCAGCCATTTTCGAAGGAGAAACCCTGGCATCCCTGGGCATCATCCCCGGGACTTACACCTGGACATGGGGGTCGGGTGCCGACGCCGATGAACTGACCCTCTTTGTGGATACGCCGATTCCTCCCGTGCCCGGTCCCCTGCCCCTGCTGGGAGCAGGCGCGGCCCTGGGCTGGAGTCGCCGTCTCCGCAAGCGGTGCCTGCAGGCCCGCCGCTGAAGAAAGGGGGGTTACCCCCCGATCAGAACCTCGAGGGCGGCGCTGACATCCGCTTGACGCATCAGCGCCTCCCCAACCAACACCGCATCGGCTCCAGCGCTCTGAACCCGGTCTAGATCGTGCCGGTTGAACAGACCCGATTCACTCACCAACAGGGTTTTGCGGGCAGTGATCTGTTCCCCATACACGGCAGTGAGCCGTTCAGTGGTCGCAAGATCCGTATGAAACGTGCTCAGATCCCGGTTGTTGATGCCGATCATGGGCACGCCCTCCAGGCGCAACACCCGCTCCATCTCCTGGGCGTCGTGGACCTCCACCAGGGCAGCCAGGCCGAGGCTCCGCGCCACCTTGAGCAGATAGCCCAGATCCGCATCGTCGAGGATGGCCGCAATCAGAAGTGCGGCGTCGGCTCCTGCGGCCCGAGCCTGATAAAGCTGGTAAGGAGACAGGATGAATTCCTTGCAGAGCAAAGGAAGATCCACCGCCTCCCGCACGGCCACTAGCACCTCAAAGCCCCCTTGAAAAAAGGTTTTGTCCGTCAGCACGGACAGGCAGCTGGCGCCCCCTGCGGCATATCCGCGGGCAATGGCCACGGGATCAAAATCCTCCCGGATCACCCCCTTGCTGGGGCTGGCTTTTTTCACCTCGGCAATCACCGCTGGCTTGCGGCAGGAAGCCCTCAGGGCGGCCACGAAGTCCCGGGGTGGGGGAAGCTCCGCCACCTGCCGCTTCAGCTGATCCAGGCTCACCCTCTCCCGGGACGCGGCAATCTCCCGATCCTTTTCCCAGACAATCTTTTCAAGAATGTGGCGAGGCTCCTCCTCCGGATGGCGGATGCCGTATTCCAGATGGGCCACCTTCACCGAAGGGTTGGGAGGCCGGCGACGGATCTCCATCTCAGATCCCCCCAGCCGGGGCCAGTGCCATGGCCGCTTGCTTGTAGGCCACTTCCACCACCTCGCTGAGGGTGGGGTGGGTGTGCACCTCCGTGGCCAGTTGGCGCACGCTCTGGCGGCGCGCCACCGCATTGGCGATTTCCTGAATCAAATCGGCGGCGTGCAACCCGTAGATATGGGCGCCCAGCACCTCGCCACTGGCTTTGTTGTAAAGCAGCTTGAGCAGTCCATCGCTTTCCAGCTCGGCCAGGGCTTTGGAATTGGCCTTGAAATAGCTGCGCACGCTGCCGAGTTCAAACCCCTCCTTGGCGGCGAGATCCTTCGCTTCCGCTTCGCTCAGGCCCACCGAGCTGATCTCCGGATGGGTGAAGGTGGCAGCGGGGATGGAGCGGTAATCAATCTCGCGGGGGTGGCCCAGGATGTTGTCGATGGCCACCGCTCCCTGGGCGGCGGCCGTGTGGGCAAGCATCATCTTCCCGGTCACATCCCCCACGGCCCAGAGATGGGGCACTGGCGGAGCGTTCTCCCCATGGCTGGCCCGCACCTGCATGGTTCCAGCCACCGCGATGAACCCCCGTTGGGTCTCGACGCCCATTGAGGCGAGATTCAGGTCCTGGCTGACGGGGACCCGACCCGTGGCGACCAGCACCGCATCCACTTCCAGGGTTTCCACCGGTTCACGGGTGGCCATGTCCACCAATTCAATCTTCACCGGACAGCCCGGGGTGATGGTTTTGGCGAGCACGCCGGAGCGGGCATCGATCTCACGCCCATCGATCAACTGACGGGCTGCCAGCTTGGCGATGTCGGGATCAAAGGTGGGCATGACCCGATCGAGGGCCTCGATCATCGTCACTTCGCAGCCGAGCGCCGTATAGACATCTGCAAATTCCAGGCCGATGTAGCCGCTGCCGATGATCGTGATCCAGCGGGGCAGCCACTCGAGATTGATGGCCTCATCACTGGTGAACACCGTGCGTCCATCGGTGGTGATGCCAGGGGGCACGAAGGGATCGGAACCGGTGGCGATGATCACCTCCCGAGCCCGCCACACCCGCTCCACCCCACTGGCTTCCCGCACCGCCACCCGCTGGGGGCCCTCCAGCCGGCCCTTGCCCCGCAGAATCGTGACCCCCGCGCGCTCCAAGGTCTTGGTGAGATTCGCCCGGATCGTCTCCACCAGCTGGCGAGCATGGTCGGCGATCTTCTGCCGTTCGAAGCGAACGGGTGCGGCGTGAATGCCAAAAGCCTTGAGATGGTCCGCATCAGCAAGCTCCCGCACCCGACCGCTGGCGGCCAGGAGAGCCTTTGAGGGCACGCAGCCGCGGTTCACGCAGGTGCCGCCCATGTCGCGGCACTCCACGATGGCCACCTTCAGACCATGGTCTGCACCATGTTTGGCCGCATCGAAGCCGCCATAGCCCGCACCGATCACGATCACGTCGAAATCAAAGGTGTCGCTGGAGGCCGGGGAAGAAGAATCGCTCACCGGGATCGGGGGTTCGCTGATGGGGGCATTCTCACTCTCTCAGGGGCCTGGGGTCTGTGCAGAGGCCCCAGCGCCCAGCTGTTGGCGACGACGCTCGAGCAGCAGGGGGCCCGCGGCGACCGCCACATTGAGCGACTCCACCCCGCTGCTGAGGGGAATAGTGAGCAGGGCGTCGGCTTCCGCCAGCAGCTCCCGGCCCAGGCCCGCCCCCTCATTGCCCAGCATCAGCAGAATCGGCCCCTGCCAATCCTGGCTCCAATAGGGGGCTCCCCCCTCCACCACCGTGCCCAACAGACGGGTGCCGGCCGCTTTGGCCTGCCGGAGCAGGCCTGGCAGCCCCCCGCTGCTGAACCGTCCGATGGGTAGGGCCAGGCTGGCGCCGCTCGAGGCCCGGAGCACTTTCGGTTGCCAGGGGTCTGCCCCTTCCCCCAACCACACCTGATCCACCCCGGCCGCCAGGGCCGTGCGCAGCAGGGTGCCCAGGTTGCCCGGGTCTTGCACGTTGTCCAGCAGCAGGCCGAAACCGGGGGGTGATGGGGGCAGGAGCTGGCCCGGCAGGGCCCAGGGAATGGTGCCCACCACCCCATCGGGATGGCGTGTGGTGGCGGCGGCCTCGATCACCTCAGCGGAGGCCTCCCGGCACAGGGTGGCGGGGGGGAGGGCCGACAACATCTCGGTGTGTCTGGCCATCCAGGGGGCCGTGGCGAGCAGGAGATCGGGGGGGTGCCCCAGCCTGAGGGCTTCCCGAAGGAGGTGGGTCCCCTCCAGCAACAAACGCTGCTGTTCCTGCCGGCCCGCAGGGTGATGCAACTCCCGCAGCCCTTTCACGAGCGGATTGCGACGGCTGCTGATCGGCTCGAAACCCACGCAGGACTCAGAAGTGGTCGTGACGGCGCACGTTCATCTTGTCTTCGAAGCGGAGTTCCTTCTCCTGCAGATGGATACCGCGCACAGCAGCAATCTGACCGTGGATGCCTTCCGCTGCCAAATTTTGAACCAATTGCTTCATCACCTCCTCTTCGACCTTGGCCTCATCAAACCCCGCAGGGGTGAGGCTTTCAATGAACTTGCCAGCCTTTTTGGCAACAATTTCAGAGGAGTTGTTAATGGAAAGTAAAATCATGATGGGGTTATGCGGATGGGGAGACTTGAACTCCCACGACATTGCTGCCACTAGTACCTGAAACTAGCGCGTCTACCAATTCCGCCACATCCGCGGGCGTTTAGGCCAGATCAATCTTAAACCATCACCTCCCCGGCTCACCAGGCCCATCCAAGCCCCTCAACCCAGGCGAGCAGGGCGAGACAGTTCATCCGGCGGCCCCTAGACGAAGCAAGGAAACATTGTCAAGATTCACCTGCGAATTGACGTTGTAGGCCCCCTGCCCATGGTTCTTTCCGTTGCGCCCTCTAATCCCACGCTCACGCAGCCGAAGTTGGAGGTCGTTGGTGGAACCAAGTTGGAAGGGGAAATTCGGGTGAGCGGCGCTAAGAACTCGGCCCTTGTACTGATGGCCGCCTGCCTGTTAACCAGTGATTCGTTAAAGCTTCGCAATGTCCCCCGGCTCACGGACATCGCCTCCATGGGGGAGATCTTGGCTGCCCTTGGCGTGCGGGTCACCCGTTCCGGTGAAGCCATTGAACTCACGGCGGACCACATCACCCGTGCCGCCCCTCCCTATGAGCTGGTGAACAGCCTGCGGGCAAGCTTCTTCTGTATCGGTCCCCTCCTGGCTCGCTTGGGCACCGCCCAGGTTCCCCTCCCCGGAGGATGCCAGATCGGCACCCGGCCCGTGGTGGAGCATGTGAAGGGTCTCAAAGCCCTCGGGGCCCACGTCACCATCGAGCACGGCGTGGTCACCGCTGTCGTTCCCGGACCCACCAGCCGCTTGAAGGGCGGACACATCCATCTGGATTGCCCGAGCGTGGGAGCCACGGAAACCCTGATGATGGCCGCCACCCTCGCCGATGGCGAAACGGTGATCGAAAACGCCGCCCAGGAGCCCGAAGTGGTGGATCTGGCCCGTCTGCTCCAGGCCATGGGCGCCCGGATCACGGGGGAAGGCACCCCCACCATCACCATCGATGGGGTTCGCTCCCTCCACGGCACCGATTACGAAGTGATCCCCGATCGCATTGAGGCCGGCACCTTCCTCCTGGCCGGAGCCATCACCCGCTCCTCCCTGCTCGTCACCCCCGTGATTTCCGAGCACCTGGGAGCCGTGCTCACCAAGCTTGAGGAATGTGGCTGCACCCTCCAGCAGGAGGGCAGGGGTGTGCGCATCACGGCCCACGACATTCAGGCTCTGGATCTGCGCACCCAGCCCTTCCCCGGGTTCCCCACCGATCTCCAGGCTCCCTTCATGAGCCTCCTCGCCACGGCGCAAGGTACCAGCCTGATCGTGGAAAACATCTTTGAAAACCGTATGCAGCACGTGGCCGAATTGCAGCGGATGGGAGCGTCGATTCGTCTGCAGGGCAACACCGCCTGTGTGGAGGGCGTCCCTCAGTTGAGTGGTGCTCCCGTACAGGGCACCGACCTGCGGGCCTCCGCTGCCATGGTGTTGGCCGGTCTGGCGGCTCACGGCACCACCACCGTGAGGGGTTTGGAGTATCTCGATCGCGGCTACGACCAGCTGGAGCAAAAGCTCAAAGCCGTTGGGGCCTCCATTCAGCGCCTCTCCGACGAAGGCTGATCGTGCCCGTCCCCATCGCCCTTTAGATTCGTTTGACGGGAGCGTGCCGGAATTGGTAGACGGACTCGACTCAAAATCGAGCGCCTTCGGGCATGTGGGTTCGAGTCCCACCGCTCCCATCCCAGTCACCGCGGCCCCCTCCGCGGTGATCGATACCTACGCCCGCTATCCCCTGTCCCTGGTGCGGGGAAAGGGAGTATGGGTGTGGGATGAGGAGGGTCGTCGCTACCTCGATGCTGTGGCGGGCATCGCCGTGTGCACCCTCGGCCACAGCAACCCCGCCCTGCGCAGGGCCCTTTGCCGGCAGTTGGGCACCCTGCAGCATGTGTCCAATCTCTATCGGATTCCTGAGCAGGAGGCCCTCGCCCAGGCCCTGGTGCAACGCAGTTGTGCCGATCGGGTGTTTTTCTGCAATTCCGGCGCCGAGGCCAATGAGGCGGCCATCAAGCTTGCCCGCAAGCATGGCCGCCAGGAACGGGGCATCGAGCGGCCCCTGATCCTCACGGCAGAAGCCAGCTTCCATGGCCGCACCCTGGCTGCCGTCACCGCCACGGGACAACCCCGCTATCACCAGGGCTTCCAGCCCATGGTGGAAGGCTTTCGCTATTTCCCCTACAACGACATCGGCGCCTTCGAATCCCTCCTCGCCTCCTGCGAAGCGGACGGGCCGGCCGTCGCCGCTGTGCTCATCGAGCCCCTTCAGGGGGAGGGGGGGGTGAATCCCGGGGATCCAGCCTTCTTCCGGCGCCTGCGCCAGCTCTGTGATGAGCGCCGGATCCTCCTGATCTTTGACGAGGTGCAGATCGGCGTGGGCCGCAGCGGCCGCTGGTGGGGTTATGAAAACCTCGGGGTAGAACCCGATGCCTTCACCCTGGCGAAGGGTCTGGGGGGGGGCATGCCCATCGGGGCCCTGGCTGTGAAGGCCAGCTGCGACCATTTCCGCCCCGGCGACCATGCGAGCACCTTTGGCGGCAACCCTCTGGCCTGCCGGGCGGGTTTGACCGTGCTCCAGGAAATCGAGCGCCGCAAGCTCCTCGCCCACGTGCAGACCGTGGGGCTCCAGCTTCGGGAGGGCCTTGAGGATCTGGTGCAGCGCTATCCCCAGCAACTGGCGGGGGTGCGGGGCTGGGGCCTGCTGCTGGGTCTGGTGCTCCAGCCGGACGGCCCCGCCGCGCCGGATCTGGTGAAGGCCGCCATGGCCGAAAGGCTCCTGCTGGTGCCCGCGGGCGTATCGGTGGTGCGCTTCGTTCCTCCCCTGGTGATCAAACCCCGCCATGGGCGGCAAGTGGTGAAACGGTTGGAGCAGGCCCTGCAGCGCCTGCGTTGATGCGCCTGCCGGAGCCCGTCGATCTCGACCCCATCCTGGCCGCCTGCGCGGGCCGGGGCATTGATCTGGGACTGGATCGGCTCCAGGCCGCCCTAGCCGCCGGGGGCCATCCCGAACGCCGTTTTCCCGCCGTGCAGGTAGCCGGCACCAACGGCAAGGGATCCATTGCCACCTTTCTGCACGCCATCCTCGAGGCCGCGGGGCTACGCACGGGGATTTACCGATCCCCCCATCTGCAGAGCTGGTGCGAACGGATACAACTGGGCCAACAATGGGTGGACGGGAAGACCCTGCAGGACGATCTGCGGCGCTGGCTTCCCTTGGCCACCCAACACTCCCTCACGGTCTTTGAGCTGTTCACGGCCGCGGCCATGGATCGCTTCGCCAGGACAGAACTGGATCTGGTGGTGCTGGAGGTGGGGCTGGGGGGCCGACTCGATGCCACCACAGCCCATCCCGACCGGCGGGTGGTGGGGTTCGGCCCCATCGGCCTCGACCATCAGGACTTTCTGGGATCCACCCTGGCCGAGATCGCGGCAGAGAAGGCCGGGGTGCTGACCGCGTCCCAGGTGGCCATCAGTGGTCCTCAGGCGCCTGCGGTGGCGGAGGTGCTGGAACGGCAGGCCGAGCGGTGCGGCTGTGTGCTGCGCTGGGCAAGCCCCCTGCCCAGCGAGGCGGAAGGGGGCTTGCCCCTGGGATTGGCAGGCACCTTTCAGCGCAGCAACGGGGCCGTGGCCGTGGCCATGGCCGAAAGCCTCATCGCCCAAGGGTGGCCGATCTCCGAGCAGGCCATCGCCTTGGGACTCCAGCAAGCACGCTGGCCCGGACGGTTGGAGCTCCGCCGCTGGCAGGGGAGGGAGGTGCTGCTGGATGGGGCCCACAACCCACCTGGCGCCGAAGCCCTGCGGCGGGAGCTGGATCGGCTGGACCAGCGCGATCAGCTGAAGGGCCTCCCCCCAGCGGGCCCCGGGAGCGGCGGCCGCCGCTGGCTCCTGGCCATACAGCGCACCAAGGACGCTCCAGCCCTGCTCGATGCCCTCCTGGGCCCCGAGGATCGGGCCGCCATCGTGGCGCTGGCCGATCTGCCCTGTTGGAGCGTGGACGCCCTGCTGGCGGCCCGCCCTGAGCTGGCCGGGCGCCTGCAGGCGGTGGCCCATCCCCAGGAGGGTCTGCGCTGGCTGAGCCCCCCAGGCCCCCTCCCCGTGGTGGCCGGATCCCTCCACCTGCTGGGGGACATCTGGCCCCTGCTCGATCCTCCCGACCCTGGGTCCCAAAGTTAAGACCGCGGAGCCAGGGTCTGGGCTGGCGGGATCAAGTTACGGGAAGGATTTATCCGCCCAGGCTGACGCCTCCCCAACCCGTTACCATCCTGTTGATGTAGGGCATTTCTCCCCCCATGTCGGTCTCACTGACTCCAGACGAACGCAACAAACTCATTGGTGGCCCCCTGGCCGCCGCCATGGCCGTGATGGCTGTGGACATGGGAATCTTTTCCAGTGCCCAGGAGGCTCTCGCCCTCGGCAAGGAACTTTCCGCCGCCGCGACCCGCTACGCCTCCAATCCCCTGATTGCAAGCCTCTTCGACCCCGAAGCGCTCAAGCAGGGCATCAATCCCGAGAAGCCAAACATCACTCCAGAGGATGTGAAGGATGGCAAGGTGCTTGACCGGGCCCTGGAGCAGGTGGATCAGGCCATGAGCCTGGTGCGCACCAAGTGCGATGCCCCCACCGCCCAGCAATATGCCCAGCTCATCGTGGATGGCTGTGTGGCCGTGGCCGAGGCCGCCGGAAACGGCCTTTTCGGCGCCGGTGAAAAAGTCACCGCAGAGGAGAAGGCAGCGTTGGATCGGATCCGCCAGCATCTGGGGGTCACCGCCTGAAGGCTGAGCACATGCCCTGGGTCCCCGTCTCCTTGTCCACTCCCGACAGGCCCAGGGCAGGCCTCCCCAAGCGCCTGATCCAGCTGCTGGTTGGCAGCTGGATGGCGATTCTCCTGCTGGTGCCCCTGCCGGCGATGGCCAGCTACGCCGAGAGGATCGACTACACCCTCACCAATCAGTCCGGCAAGGATTTCCATGGCCAGGACCTCAGCGAGTCGTCCTTCGCCGGAGCCGTGGGACGGCAGGCCAATTTCGATGGAACCGACCTCCATGGCGCGATCTTCACCCAGGGCGCCTTTGCAGGGGCCAGCTTTCGGGGGGCCAACCTCACAAATGTGCTGATGGATCGGGTGGATTTCGCCGGGGCTGATTTCACTGGTGCCCTCCTGCAGGGAGTGATCGCTTCGGGCAGCAGCTTTGCCGGCGCCAATGTGACCGATGCGGATTTCAGTGAGGCCATCCTCGATCGGGCCGACCAGGTGTCCCTGTGCCGCAAGGCCAGTGGCCAGAATCCGTTGACGGGGGTGGAGACCCGCCTGAGCCTGGGTTGCTGAAGCCCCCCAGGCAGATCTGGGCCTAGATCTGCTCCCACCAGCCCCGCAACTTCCCTGGGTTGAGCAGGCCCTGGGGATCCAGCCTGCGTTTGCAGCCCACCTGCTCGGAGTCGACCACCCCCAATCCCCCATCCTCCACGGTGAGCACGTGGGGATCGAAGATCCAGGCGCCCTCCTCCCGGCACTGGGCCATCAGCCTCTGGAGGGCCTCAACGCCCTGGTCGCGAAGCACGGGTAGACCAGCCAGCCGGCAGGCGCCCATCTGGCGCACGGCCTCCAGATGCCAGTGCAAGTTTTCGCCCCAAGTGGCATTGAGGGCCTCGAGAAAGGGGCCCTCCGGTTGGGGAAGCACCATCTGCAGATAGGTCCAATCGGGATGCTTCGCCCGCCAGTGGAGCGTGGTGTGGTTCCAGGTGAGTTCCCGCAGAGGCAGCCCCCGACTGGTGGCCTCCGGCTCCTGCCACACCACCCTCCCTCCTCGCGCGGCCAACCAGGCGGAGGCCATAGCCACGGCGTCCGGAGCCAGCAGCACCAGCAAGCGGCTCTCGCCGGCCTCGGGCCTGGGGCAGCCCTGGGGCCAGGGCACGGCGGCTGCCAGCTCCCCATCCAACAGGCAGAGTTCCTGCAGGAGCAGGGCCGTGCCCGGAAGCTCCTGGGCGGCCGCCAGAGCCTGGCGGCCCTCGGCAAACCCCACCACCATCTGCCACCAACCCACCGCTTCGGTGGTGGCCAGCCGCAGGGCCGTGAGAATCCCATTGGTGCCATAGGCATGGTTGAGGGGCTCGCAGGCCTGGCCCTCCAGCCGCAGCAACCGGGGCTCGGGCTCCACCGTCACCACCTCCAGCCCGAGGAGGTGGCCCGGATCCCTTAGGAACCCCCAGCGCAGGGAACCGATCCCCCCCGATCCGCCGGCGATGAATCCCCCCAGGGTGGCGCTCCGATAGGTGCTGGGGGCCAGGCGAATGGCCCGACCGTGGGGCAAGAGCTGACGATCCAGCTCCGCCAGCAGGCACCCAGCCTCCGCTTCCACCACCCCGGTGTCGGCCTCCACGGCCCGCACCTGGTGCAGCCCCGTCATCTCCAACACCACCCCCCCTGCCAGGGGCACGCACTGCCCATAGTTGCCCGTCCCCGCTCCCCGCACGGTGAGGGGCACCCCATGGCGGGCACAGGCCCCGGCCACGGCCATCACCTCTTCCACACTGGTGGGGCAGGCCACCACCTGCCCCTTGAAGCCCGCCAGCAGCTGGCGCAGCACCGGGGAATAGGTATGGAAATCGCCGGACAATTTCTCCAGCTCAGCCGGCCCGTCCAGCAGGGCCAGGGCAGGAACGCTCCGCTGGAGCTCCCCCACCAGGGCCCCGATCTGGGACGCCGAGGGCACGGGCGGCAGGGGCGGCAGGCTGAGGGAAGGCATCCGTGTCGGACAGAGGGGAGGCTCTCAGTTTCCCTGGGGGATGGCCCCTTGGGCTGCGAAAGGTCCCAGCAGCCGGGAAGGGGTATCCGCCTGAGGCGGCTCCAGCCAGACGCCCTGTCTCAACACCCGCCGCTGGGGGGTGCGGGCCAATAGGTCGGTCCAGGAGGAGGCGGCGAGCACCACCAGATCCGCAGGCCCACCGATCCGCAGAACGCCGTCCCAGGGCAGGGCCAGGAGCTGGGCCGGAACGGTGGTGAACGGCGCCAGCCCCGCCCGTTCCCAGGGCAGGAGGTGGGTGGCCACCGTGCCTAGGCGGATCAGCTCGATCGGATCGAAATCCCCGCCTGGATACCAGGGATCCTGCACGTTGTCTCCGCCGATCGCCACGATGACACCGGCCTGCTGGAGCTGGCGGATGGGGGCTTTCGGGCGACGGGCGGGGGTGCGCTCCGGATCACGGTTCAGCAACCACAGATTGGTGGTGGGGAGAGCCACCACACCCACCCGCGCCTCGGCCATCCGATCGGCCAGCTGGCGGAGGGTGCGATCCTCCATCAACCCCATGCTGCTGGCATGGCTCGCCACCAGGGGCACACCGCAGCGCTGCTCCTTCAACACATCCCGCAGCAGGTTCAGTCCCCGGGGTGGGGGTTGGTCGCTTTCATCGATGTGCAGATCGATGGCGCAGCCTTCCCGCTCCGCCAGGGCCAACAGGGCCAGCAGGGCTTCCCGCTCCAGGCCCGTCTGGCTGAAGGGGGGGCCGAGCACACCCCCCAGGAGGCCTCCCTGGGCACCAACCCGGCGGGCCAGCTGATCTCCCTCTCGGCCCAGCCAGAGCTCGATCGGCCCCAGGGCCACCAGTTGCAGGTCCACCCGTCCGGCCCAGCGCTGGCGGGCCTGGCCCAGCACGTCCCAGCAGAGGTCGGCCCAGGGGCCAAAACTGTCGATGTGACTGCGGATGGCCCGAAGGCCATAGCGCCAGGCCTGCTCCAGGGCCCGCTCCACCCTGGCAGCCACCTGCTCGGGGGTGCGCTGGTGGGCTTCCAGGGTGTTGATGCGGAGGGCCTCCTCGATGGAGCCGGCTCGGTTGGCGTGGGTCGGCGCGGAAAACGCCTTGTCGAGATGGGCGTGGGCTTCCACCAGGGGGGTGAGGGCCAGGGGCAGGCCATGACTGGGTTCTGGCCCCCCATAGGGATCCAAGCGAGTGAGTTGGCCGTCCTGGTGGCTGAGGCAAACCCGCACCAACCCATCGGGATCGGCCTGCGGCAGGGGGAGGGTGGGATCGATCAGGCTGCGCGGGATGGCCAGGGGGGGGAGGTGGTTCAACGGCCTTCCCTGGAGTCCCTCGGCTCATGGGCCTGCAGCAGGAGGAATTGCCCGGCCCCCGCCAGGGTGGTGGCCTCGTAGCGGGGAAGGCGCAGGTTGGGCACCTGGCGCAGCCCAGGGAGCAGGGCCGGCAGATCCAATTCCGTGCGGTACACGCTGAAGAGCCCCAAGTTGCTGCGCCGGGTGTTGGCCTGCACCAGCTTGCCGAGGATGGGTTTCTGGGAGCGCACCAGCTGGGGGCAGTGGCGGATGAGCAGCCCTCCCAACATCCCGCTCAGGCCATCGTTCTGGCAGAGCTCCTTGGTGAGAAGGCTGGTGAGCTGGTTGCCTCCGAAGTCGGCGAAGGCCGCCGGTCCGGGATTGGTGCTCACCAGACCTGAAGTCAGACCAGCGCCCAGCAAAGCCAGTGGCAGACATCGGGAGACCGGTTTCACCGGTGTGAGCTCCAAAGCGACTTCACGTTGGCAGAGATTTCCCGGCACTGCGCCCCCTTGGTGGTCTGGGCATCAAGTGGTAAGTTCGTCTCACCACGGCGGGCGTCGCCAAGTGGTTAAGGCAGCGGCTTGTGGCGCCGCTATTCGGGGGTTCGAGTCCCCTCGCTCGCCCTTCTCTGATCCAGTCCCTCGCAGGGCAGGTTGGCAGGAGTGTCTCGGCCCTGGCGCCGAGGCATTCCCGCGGCCGTGGCCCCTTTTTTGCCAGCCAGCTCAACCGCTGGGGTGCGCCAGGAGTAGAGCTTCCAGCAGCCCCTCGCCCCCGTGCCGAACGGGGTCGGCACAGGGCAAGCCCGTCAGGGCGCCAACGGCCTCCACCGCCCCCTCCACCTCCTCCTCCGGCAGGTGGGCCGTGTTGAGGGCGATGGCCCCCACCTTGGGGCCATCCTTGGTGCGGTCGGGGCGGGCGAGGGCGGCCAGACCCTCCACGACGGCAATCAACTCCGGGAGGGGCGGAAGGGGCACGTGGGGAGCGTTGCGCACGGTGGCCTGGCCGGCCCGGTGCACCAGCAGCAGATGGGTGGGTTGGCTGCCCCGGAGCAGAGGGAGGGTGGCGGTGGAGCCTGGATGGCAGAGGGAGCCCTGCCCCTCCACGAGCAGGAGAGTTTGGGGGCCTGCCCCAGCCGCAGCCTGGACCACGGCTTGCTCCACCGCCCCGGCCGCGTAGTCGACCCGCACCGCATCGAGGGCCACGCCCCCCCCACTGATCAGAATCCCCGCCTGACCCGTGCCCACGAAACGGGCGTCCAGGCCCCGCCTGCCAGCGGCGGCTTGAAGCTCCAGGCAGGCGCTCATCTTGCCCACCGACATGTCCGTGCCCACGGCCAGCAGGCGCCAGCAGGGCAGCTGGGCCGCCTGGGCGGAGGCCACGGCCAGGCGGGCCGGCTCCTGCCGCAGATCCCAGATCCAGGCGCCGGGCTTCACCCGGGCTGCCAGCTCACCGTCCTCGCCCAACCTGGTGTGCAACCCACTGGCAACCGACAGGCCGGCCTCCAGGGCCACCAGCAGATCGGCGCGCATTTCTGGGGGGAGAAGGCCTCCGGCGGGGGCCAGCCCCACCACGGCCACGGCGTCCTCCGGGGCAGGCAGCAGGGGCAAGGCCTCCTGGAGGCTGGCCACCACGGGCACATCCCGGGCAATCCCCGTGAGGGCCTGGAGATTGGCGCCCCCGTAGGCCGGGTCGACCACCGCCAGGATCGGGCCCTTGCGGTACCGGAGCATGGCCAGGCCGGTCTTGCCGCTCAGATTGTCGAGGCCGTGGTGTTGCAGCAACACCACAGGGGCATCAGCACGGAGCATGGGATGGCGCCACAAGCCCATCCTGCCGCAACACCACCCCCAGGCCCGGCCCCGGGCCCGGCAGCACCCGATCGGCCTCCAGCCGGGGGCCACTGAAGGGATCATCGAGAAGGTTGAGATGGCTGTCGAGGTCGGGCCAGCGCACCAGCGGCAGCAGCTGGGCCGCAGCCCCATTGAGCAGGCGGCTGTCGGAGTAGCAGCCCACCATCACCTCCAGCTCCAGGCTTCGGGCCACCTGGGCCATCAGCAGGGCTTCGGAGAGGCCCCCACTCTTGAGCAACTTGATGTTCACCCCATCCACGTAGGGGGCCAGGCGCACCACGTCCGCCAGGTTCCAGCAACTCTCATCGGCCACCAGGGGGATGGGGCAATCCAGCTCGAGGGCGGCAAAGGCGGCTGCGTCGTCCTCCGGGTCGAGGAGGGGGGGCAGGGGTTGCTCCACCAGCACCACCTGAGCCTCCGCCAGCCAGCCCACCATCTGGCGGGCCTGGTCCAGGGTCCAGCCGCCGTTGGCATCCACTTGCAGCTCAGCGGCCACCCCCGTGGCCTGCTGATGGGCCTCCAGGGCCGTGTTCACCGCCTGCACCAGGGCGCGATCGTGCTCCAACCCCTCCGGGCTGCCCAGCTTGAGCTTCACCCGGCTGGCCGGCAGGGCCTGGCACCAGCGCTGCAGGCGCTCCACCACGGCCGGCACCGCTCCCAGCCCCAGGGTGACGCTGGTGGGCGTGGCGACGGCAGGATCCAATCCCCACAGGCCCCCCACCCCGGTGCCGAGCCGTTGGCCCCACCAATCCAGGAGGGCCAGATCCACCGCGCAACGGGCCGGGGGCGAGAGGGGGGCCAACAGGGGCTCCAGGGCCTGGCGGGGCTGGGGATCCCGCCCCTCCAGCTCTGGCATCAGGGCTTCCAGTTCGGCGGCGATCGCCTCGGTGTCGTAGCGGCGGTGCCCCGTGTCGAAGCCACCGGCTTCCCCCATCCCGGTGAGGCCGTCGTGGTGGATCGTGAAGAGCACATGCTCCACCGCCGCCGTGGTGCCCCGGCTGATGGTGAGCGGCACGGCTTTGGTGAGGGCAAAGCGTTGGAGGCGGCAGCGCATGGGCGGGCCATCCCAGCGGGAGGTGAACCTCCACGCTGACATCTGACGGGACGAGGATGGCCACCTCCTGCCCTTGGGACCGATGGCCCCTGCATCCACGCACTCCTCCGTGATTCAGGAGGCGATCGCAACCCTGTTTCACGAGCTGCAGGACTGTCGGGAAGGGGAGGTGGCGACCTATATCCCGGAGCTGGCCAAGGCGAATCCGAACGACTTCGGCATCGTGTTGACCACCGTGGATGGCCGCATCTATGCCATGGGCGACGCGGACACACCGTTCACGATTCAATCCATCTCCAAGCCCTTCATGTATGGCCTGGCCCTCGAGACGGTGTCCCAGAAGGTGATGCACACCAAGGTGGGGGTGGAGCCCTCGGGCGACGCGTTTAACGCCATCAGCCTGGATCCCCAGTCGGGCATCCCCCGAAATCCCATGATCAACGCTGGGGCCATCGCCACCACGGCCCAGGTGTGGCATCACGACCCCCAGGGCGCGGAAGAGCGCACTCTGGCCTTCTTCTCCGCCCTGGCCGGCCGGCCCCTGACGGTGGATGGAGCGGTGTATCGCTCCGAACGGGACACGGGCCATCGCAACCGGGCCATCAGCCACCTCCTGCGCAATGCCTCAGTGATCGAGCACCCCCCCGAGGAGGGACTGGACCTGTATTTCCGGCAGTGCGCGATCGCGGTGACCTGCCGGGATCTGGCCGTCATGGCGGCCACCCTGGCCTGCCAGGGACGCCATCCCCTCACCGGGGCCCAACCCCTGAAACCCAGCACCACCACAAGCCTCCTGGCGGTGATGGGCAGCTGCGGCATGTACGACTTCGCCGGTCAGTGGCTCTACGACGTGGGCCTGCCGGCCAAGAGTGGCGTGGCCGGGGGCGTGCTGGCGGTGGTGCCCGGCCGCCTGGGCCTGGCGGTCTACTCGCCGCGGCTGGATGCGCTCGGCAACAGCGTGCGGGGGATTGAAGTCTGTCGCCGGCTCTCCAAACGGTTTGAACTGCACCTGTTCAACCGCAGCCCCCTCCACCAATCCCCCGTGCGCAACTGCTATCGGGGCACGGAGAGGCGGTCGCGCTGCTGGCGCGGCGAAGCGGAAGCCCGTCGGCTGGACCCCCTGCGGTCTCGCCTCGCGATCCTGCATGCCCAGGGCGTCCTCGATTTCGCGGCCATGGAGGTGGTGCTCTCCACCATGGAAGCGTCCACGGCCGACACCAGCGTGTGGGTGTTGGATCTGGGCCAGGTGAACGAGCTGCTCCCCGCGGCCGCAGGAGTGCTGGCTCGTGAAGTGGAATGCCTGGCCGCGGCCGATGTGAGCCTGCTGCTGTGCCGCGCCGCCCATCTGGGGCTGCCGGGTCTGCCGTTGGGACAGGGAGAAACGTTTGAAAGCCTTGATCTGGCCCTGGAGGCGGCGGAAAATCGCCTGCTGGCCGCGCGCGGCGAGGGGGAGAGCAGCCCGGGGTCCGCCACCGCCTCCGAGCCCTTCGATCCCCGGGCCCTGTTCCCCTGGATGGCGCCAGAACCGCGGGAGGCACTGATGGCCCTGCTAGTGCTCAGGCCCTACGAGGCTGGTCAACGGGTGATCGGCGGGGGTGAGGGGGGGGAGTGCCTCTTCATCGCGGCCGCTGGCCGCTTCTCGGTGTCCTTCCCCAGCCGCCATCAGGGCTCCTTGGCCAGGATGGCCACCTTCACCGCAGGCATGGTGTTCGGGGATGCGGCCTTCCTCTCCCAGACCCCACGCCAGGCGAATGTGGTGGCGGAAATGGATGGAGCCTGCTGGTGCCTGGATCGGGCGGATCTGGATCGGTTGGAGCACACCAACCCCGCTGCGGCTCTGGGATTGCTGCGCATGATGGCGATGGATCTCGGCGCGAAACTCACCCTCTGTGCCCAACAGCTCACCCTGGTGGAGCACCTTTGAAGGCCGTGGTCTCTGCCATGGGGGAAACTGGAGTCCATGACGGCCACCCTTCCCCATCCCCCTGCCGCCGGGCCTGGCCTTGGGCAGGGCAGCTATTGGATCACCACCTTTGGCTGCCAGATGAACAAGGCCGATTCCGAGCGCATGGCCGGCATCCTTGAAGCCATGGGCTACCGGGAGGCCCCGGCGGAACTGGAGGCGGATCTGGTGCTCTACAACACCTGCACGATCCGCGACAACGCCGAACAGAAGGTGTACAGCTATTTGGGCCGCCAGGCCCAGCGCAAGCGCACCCATCCCCATCTCACCCTGGTGGTGGCGGGCTGCGTCGCCCAACAGGAGGGGGAGGCCCTGCTGCGGCGGGTGCCCGAGCTGGATCTGGTGATGGGCCCCCAGCACGCCAACCGTCTGGAGGTGTTGCTCACCCAGGTGCAGCAGGGGCAGCAGGTGGTAGCCACCGATGAGAACCACATCCTCGAAGACATCACCACCGCCCGGCGCGACAGCACGATCTGTGGCTGGGTGAATGTGATCTATGGCTGCAACGAGCGCTGCACCTATTGCGTGGTGCCCTCGGTGCGGGGCAAGGAGCAATCCCGCCTGCCGGAGGCGATCCGGCTGGAGATGGAGGGGCTGGCCGCCCGGGGATTCAAGGAGATCACCCTGCTGGGCCAGAACATCGATGCCTATGGCCGGGATCTGCCTGGCATCACCCCCGAAGGCCGCCGCCAGCACACCCTCACCGATCTGCTGGAGCAGGTGCACGATGTGGAAGGGATTGAGCGGCTTCGCTTCGCCACCAGCCATCCCCGCTATTTCACCGAGCGCCTGATCGACGCCTGCGCCGCCTTGCCCAAGGTGTGCGAGCACTTCCACATCCCCTTTCAGAGCGGGGATGACGCCGTGCTCAAGGCGATGGCCCGGGGCTACACCGTGGATCGCTATCGCCGGATCATCGAACGCATCCGCTCCCGCATGCCCGATGCGGCCATCAGCGCCGATGTGATCGTGGCCTTTCCCGGAGAAACCGACGCCCAGTTTCGCCGCACCTTGGATCTGGTGGAGGAGATCAGCTTCGACCAGGTGAACACGGCGGCCTATTCCCCCCGCCCCAACACCCCCGCCGCCGACTGGCCCGACCAGCTACCGGAAGCGGTGAAGGTGGAGCGGCTACGGGAGCTCAATGCCCTGGTGGAGCGCAAGGCCAAGGAGCGCAGCGCCCGCTACGGCGGGCGGATCGAGGAGATCCTGGTGGAGGGCACCAATCCGAAGGATCCCAGCCAGGTGATGGGGCGCACCCGCACCAACCGGCTCACCTTCTTCCCCGCCAGCGATAGCCAAGGCGGCAGCCACCGCCCTGGTGATCTGGTGCAGGTGCGTATCGATACGGTGCGGGCCTTTTCCCTCGGGGGTGAACTCGCAACCACCCAGGCCAACTAAAGTTTTTCCAGTTACTTTTCTCTTTATGCCAGCGCTGCTCCATCCCCACCAGGAGCTTCTGGTAATGCCGGACGATGGAGCCCAGGCCGTGGTGGCCCTGATCGACCAGGCCCGCACCCAGCTGCTGCTCAAGCAATTCAAGCTGCAGTCGGAGGTGGTGATGGAGGCCCTGCGGCGGGCCCAGGAGCGGGGGGTGGAGGTGAGGGTGATGCTCAACCCCCACACCTCAGGCGGGGATCGTTGGAACGATGAACCTTTCGCCCGTCTGCAGAGCTGGGGCATCAGCACGGCCTGGACAAGTGAGGCCTTCCCCGTTACCCATGAAAAATCCATGCTGGTGGATCAGGAAGCCGCCCTGATCTCCACCTTCAATCTCGCGGATAAATATTTCACCGAAACCCGCGATTACGGCGTTCTCAGCCGTAACCCGGCCGTGGTGGCCCAGGTGGCGGCTGGCTTCGAGGCGGATTGGCAACGCACGTTCTTTGTCCCCGAACTCCACGTGGGGCTGGTGTGGAGCAGTGCCCACAGCCGGGGCCAGATGGCTCGCCTGATCGACGCAGCCCAGAGCACCCTCTGGATTCAGCATCCCAAATTTGTGGATGCGGTGATCCTCGAGCGTATTGTCTCGGCCCGGGAACGGGGGGTGAAGGTGCGGGTGCTCTGCGGCGGGAAGCACGGCATCAGGGACTGGGACATCTACGACACCTTCGCCTCCCTGCGGGTGATGCAACGGTTCGGGGTGAAGGTGCGGCGCCAGAAACACCTCAAGTTGCACGCCAAGCTGATCCTCATCGATGGGATCTATGCCCAGACCGGCTCCATGAACATCGATCGCAGCGCCTTTGATCTGCGCCGCGAGCTGGGCATCGAGAGCGATGCCCCCGAAGTGGTGGAGCGGTTGAAGGCCACCTTCGAAGCGGATTGGAAGGCGTCTGCCAAATATGCCGCCCCCGATCCCCTCGATCCCTCCCTCCACGAGGAGGGCGAGCTGCCGCCGGATCCCCACTTCGTGCATGACTGAGCCCCTCGCCCCAGCTCCCACCCGGCGCGAATTGTTCACCGGCCTGTTGCAGGTGGCTCTCTCCTCCTTTGGCGGGGGCCTCTCGGTGTGGAGTCAGCGGATCATCGTGGAGCAGCGCCGCTGGATGAGCAACGATGCCTTCCTCACCGGCCTCACCGTGGCCCGCCTTCTCCCTGGCCCCAATCAGATCAATCTGGCGGTGTATGTGGGCGCCACCTTCGGGGGTCTACGGGGCGCCCTCACCGCCCTGGCAGGCATGCTCCTGGTGCCCTTCAGCCTGTTGATGGGGATCGGGCTGATCTATTTTCAGCTGCATGGCTTGCCCCTGGTGGATCGGGTGCTGGCCGGCATGGTGGCGGTGGCCGCTGGGCTGGCGCTCTCGATGGGGTTCAAGATCCTGCCCACCTACCGGGCCGACCCGGTTGCCCTGGCTCTGGCCGCGGCCGTCTTCGTGGCCATGGAGGTGTTCCACGTGCGGCTGGTGCCCATGCTCCTGGTGGTGTCTCCCCTTGCCATGGCCTGGTATTGGCCCCGAAAAGGCGAGGAGATTCAGCCGTGATGGCCCCCTGGGGGTGGGCCCTGCTCACCGCTGCCTCCACGGCCGCCGGTTCATGCGAGCCGACCCGGCTCACGGATCTGGGCCAAATGCTGAAGGTGATGGGCACCTTCCTTGGGCTGTCCCTCTTCTCCATCGGCGGGGGCAACACCCTGCTCACCGAATATCACCACCTGAGTGTGGAGCAGTTCTGCTGGCTCACCACCGCCCAGTTCAACGACCTCTACGCCCTGGCGGAGGCGGCCCCGGGTCCAAGTTCCATGCTGGTGGGCCTTCTGGGGATGGGGGCGGCCTGGCGGGAGGGCCCCCTCTGGGCCGTGCTCACGGGCGTGGCAGCCGAGGTGGCCATCCTCCTGCCCTCCACCCTGCTGGTGGTGGTGGTGTGCCTGGCCTGGAGCCGCTTCCGCCATTCCCCCTGGCGGGTGGCCTTTGAGCGCGCCATGGGGCCCATCACCCTGGGGGTGCTGTTTGCCGTGGGCGTGAAGATCCTCCGCCTCTCCGACACCAATCCCACCGGCATCGTGGTGTCCCTGCTGGTCTGCGTCCTGGTGCTCACCACCCGCCTCTCTCCCCTCTGGATGATGGCCGTGGCAGGACTTCTGGGCGGCGTTGGACTCATCCACCGTTGATGCCACCCTTGGTGCCCCTTCTCGGCACTGATACCGTTTGGCGTCTGCCATTCGCCCGACCCCATGTCCGATGCGCCCCCTCCCTCCCGAGTCGGCCTGGTGTTTGGAGGGGCCTCAGGGGAACACGATGTGTCCATCCGCTCGGCGACCACGGTGCTCGGCGGCCTGCGCAGCGGCGCCAATGGAGAGCGCTATGACGTGAGCTGCTTCTACATCGATCGGTCCGGCCGCTGGTGGCCCCAGGCCGTGGCGGAGGCCGTGCTGGCCCACGGCAGTCCACCACCTGAGGACCAGGGGCTTCGCCCGGGCTTCCAGGGATTCCCTGAGGGGGCCCTGGAGGTAGACGTGTGGTTCCCGGTGCTGCATGGCCCCAACGGCGAGGATGGCACCATCCAGGGGTTATTCACCCTGATGCAGGTCCCCTTCGTGGGGTCGGGGGTGCTGGGTTCGGCCATGGGGATGGACAAACAGGCCATGAAGGCCGCCTTTGCGGCCGCTGGCCTCCCCCAGGTGCCCTACCTCTGCCTGTCGCGCGGCGATCTGCAGCCCCCCGCCGGCAGCGAGCTCCCCATCCCCCTTCTGGAGCGCATCGAAGCCACCCTGGGCTACCCCTGCTTCGTCAAGCCGGCCAATCTGGGCTCTTCCGTGGGGATCAGCAAGGCCACCGACCGCTCCTCCCTCTGGGAAGGACTCCAAAGCGCCGCCGCCCTGGATCCCCGGCTGGTGGTGGAGAAGGGTGTGGTGGCCCGGGAGCTGGAATGCGCCGTCCTGGGCCCCCCCGATGGGCTGGAGGCCTCCGTGCTGGGGGAGATCCGCTTCGATGCGGATTGGTACGACTACGAGGCCAAATACAGCGAGGGTCGCAGCCACACCCTGATTCCTGCTCCCGTGGCGGCAGAGGTGCAGGAGAGAGCCCGCGCCATGGCCGTGGCGGCCTGTCAGGCGGTGGGGGCCTCAGGCCTCTCGCGGGTGGATTTTTTCTACAGCGAATCCGAGAATGCCCTCTGGCTCAACGAAATCAATACCCTGCCCGGTTTCACCAGCCAGAGCATGTATCCCATGCTCTGGGCCGCCAGCGGCCGACCCCTGACCGACCTTCTTCACCGTTTGCTGCAAGACGCGAGAGAATCCGCGAAGTTACCGCCGATCAGCCGATAACCCCATGGGTCAAGGACTCCTCTGGTTACCCCTGTTGCTGGTATTCGTGCTGCTCACGGGCCTGGGTTGGCTTGAGCGCAGACGGCAACGGCTTTTTCGCGACTGGGCCGCCGGGGCCGAGCTGGCCAAGCTGGATGCTGCCGGTGCGGCCCGGCTCTTGAACGGCGTTCTGAGCTGGGCCACCTTTGAGGCCGGCGCCTTCCGTGAGCTGGATTCTTTTGAGATCAAACAGCTGGAACTCACCGAGCTGATGTCCCTCCGTTCCGGCGAAGCTCCCCTGACCGACGAGAGCCAGGGGGCCTGCAGGCTGCGCTTGGTGGGCGGTGGCCAACAAAAGGATCTGCCCTTCAGCGAAGCCGAGCGCGCCCGACGCTGGATGGATGAACTGATGGCCCGCTCCCGTTGTGAGCTGTGAAGCGACGTTCTTCCCCTTCGGCGAGGCCCACGCTCCCTGGGGTAGAGCGGCGTCGTGAGTTGCGCCGGCAGAGGCAGAGGGAGAGGCTGCGGGATGGTTGGCGGGTGCTGGTGTATGCAGCCCTGACAACGGGCCTGGGATTTGTCCTGCTGCGCGAGGGGTGGACCCTCCAGGGCCCCAACCAGGTGGAAGTGAGTGGCAGCCGCTTGGTGAGCCGGGAGCAGGTGATTGAAGCCGCGAAAATGAAATTTCCCCAGCCCCTGCTCACCCTCCAGCCCCGTCTGCTGAGAAACAACCTGGCCGATACCCTCCCCGTGGAGCAGGTGCGGGTGACCCGCCTGATGCTGCCCCCCCGGCTGCGGGTGGAGCTGGTGGATCGGGAGGCGATCGCCCGGGCCCAACGCCGCACGCCGAAGGGGCTTGAGACCGGCTTTGTGGATCGCACCGGACGGTGGATCCATGCTGATCCCCGCACCCGCATGCGGCTGGGGGGGGAGGCCTCCATTCGGGTGGTGGGCTGGAATGAACGCCACCTCCCCGTGCTGGCCAAGGTGCTCGAAGCCCGGGAGCAGATCGGTCCTGGGTTGAAGGAAATCCGGTTCGAACCGGATGGATCTCTGTGGATCACCACCCGCGACCTGGGCCCCCTACGCCTGGGACCCGCGGATTCCAAGCTTGGGCGGCGCCTGCAGGTGTTGATTCACCTCAACCGCACCCTGCCGGGCCGTCTGGCCGGAAAGCGGCCAACGAGCATTGATCTCACCGACCCGGAACAGCCGGAACTTAACCTTCCATCACCGACCGCGACCACTGCCCCAGACCCCTCCAACCGTCGTCCAAACCTTCCAGCACCGACCCGCAGACCCTACCCCTAGCGTTCTGCCAGCCAATCCACACAAGGAATTGCCTCTTAACCCGTTTCAGGAGAAGGTACTGGCCCCGTAACAGACGGGAAACCTCCTCTAAAGACATAATGCAACCACCCAGCAATGGTGCCACTCCTTCAGGGGTTTCTGCTCCCTCGTCGCCGCCAGCGATGATGGACTCCTCAAGTGGTTCCTTGCTTCGCGAGCTCCGTCCACCGTCACCGCATTCGCCCTTCCAGATGAGCCAGAGCACTCCCTCCGCTAACGGGATTATTCCAAGCCAAACAGCGCGCATCGAGGTGATCGGCGTCGGGGGTGGAGGCAGCAACGCGGTGAACCGGATGATCGCGGCGGAGATGCAGGGCATCGGGTTCTGGGTGCTGAACACGGATGCCCAGGCCTTGCTTCAATCGGCAGCGCCCCAACGGATCCAGCTCGGCCAGGCCCTCACCAGTGGCCTGGGAGCGGGAGGAAACCCCCTGATCGGCCAGAAAGCGGCGGAGGAATCCCGCGCCGAACTCCAACGGTCGGTGGAAGGTGCCGACATGGTGTTCATCGCTGCGGGCATGGGTGGCGGCACCGGCACCGGCGCGGCACCGATCCTGGCGGAAGTGGCCAAGGATTGCGGCGCCCTCACCGTGGGCATCGTGACCAAACCCTTTGGATTCGAGGGCCGGAAGCGCCAGCGTCAGGCGGAGCAGGGAATCGCCCAGCTCGCGGAGCACGTGGATACTTTGATTGTCATTCCCAACGATCGGCTGCGGGATGCCATCGCCGGAGCTCCGCTGCAGGAAGCCTTCCGAGCCGCGGACGATGTGCTCCGCATGGCGGTGAAGGGGATCACGGACATCATCACCCGGGCTGGCCTGGTGAATGTGGACTTCGCGGATGTGCGTTCGGTCATGGCGGATGCGGGCACGGCCCTGCTGGGCATCGGCGTTGGTTCGGGCCGCTCCCGCGCCAGCGAAGCGGCCCAGGCCGCCATGAGCAGCCCCCTGCTCGAGTCGGCCCGAATCGACGGCGCCAAGGGCTGCATCATCAACATCTCCGGTGGCAGGGACATGACCCTGGAAGACATGACCACCGCCTCAGAAGTGATCTACGACGTGGTGGATCCGGATGCCAACATCATTGTGGGAGCCGTGGTGGATGAGCAGCTGGAAGGCGAAATCCACGTGACCGTTATTGCCACCGGCTTTGAAAGCGGTGGCGCCTACCGTCCGGAGCGGGTGGCCTCGGCCTTCTCCTCTTCTCTCGACGACGAGAGCACTCCTGAGCGGGGAGCCAAGATCCCTCCATTCCTCGTGAACAGGCAGGGTCGCTTGGACGGAGAAGGGTGAGCCGGAGATAAGGGGTGACCCGGAGACCACGCCTGCCAAGAGCATCCCGTATGGCTGCTACCTTCCGGTCCTGACCAGGTTTGGGCGTCTCGGCCGCGTGGATCCGGGCCTTGTCTATCTTAACCCGTGCCCCCATAGGCTTGGGATTCTCTTTCCCCATCCCCTTGCCCCAACGGCCCGGCGATCTTCTCCTCCGTAAACAGGCGGGTTTGCCCATCACCATCCTCACGGCCTGGGACTCCCTCTCAGCGGCCATCGTGAGCGAAGCGGGGGCGGATGCCGTGCTGGTGGGCGATTCTCTCGCCATGACGGCCCTGGGCCATCCCACCACTCTGCCGGTCACCCTGGAGGAGATGCTCCATCACTGCCGGGCGGTGGGCCGGGGCCTGCACCGTGTGGGAGGGGTAGCCCCCCTGCTGATCTGTGATCTGCCCTTCCTCAGCTATCAATGCGGCCTGGATGACGCCGTGGCTGCGGCGGGACGGGTGTTGAAGGAAAGCCCTGCGGCCGCCGTGAAGATGGAAGGAGCGGAGCCGGAAACCCTGGCGGCCGCGGATCGGATGGTGCGGATGGGGATTCCGGTGATGGGCCATCTGGGCCTCACGCCCCAATCGGTCCACCGCCTGGGTCTGCGGCGGCAGGCCACCGATCCCCTCTCCCAGGAGCGTTTGCAGCAGCAGGCCCTGGCCCTGGAAGCCCGGGGGTGTTTCGCCCTGGTGGTGGAACACATCCCGGACGGCCTGGCCACGGAACTCTGCGGGCGGCTCACCATTCCCGTGATCGGCATCGGAGCCGGCGCCCAGTGTGATGGACAGGTGCGGGTGACCGCCGATCTGCTGGGCTTCACGGATCGGCAACCGCCATTTTCTCCCCCCCTGCTGGATGGTCGGGGGGTGGCGGTGGAGGCGCTGCGTGGATGGATCCGTCAGCAGGGCACCCCTGCCCGGCCGGTTGCCCCATCCACCACGCCAGAAAGTCCCGCAACACCGAGTTGCTGACGGCCAGGCCCTCAGGATCGGAGAGCCGCCAGCGCGACCCTTCGATGCGGAGCCGGCCGCTCTCCAGCCAGGGAGTCAGGTGGGCCTGGAGACCGCTCAGGGCTGGAGCCCCCAAGCCCTCGTCCGCCAGCAGCTCCACCATGTTGACCCCCTCCCGCCGCCGCAACCCCACGATCACCCGTTCGTCGAAGGGGAAGGGGGTGGAGGGCTCACTGGCGAAGGGGATCCGTTCCTCCAGCCACTGCCCATAGCCATCCCGGGTGCGGGGCTTGGCCACCCGCCGGCCGAAGGGGGCCTCCGTCGCCCCCATGCCGAAGCCCCACCAGCGGGCCCCACTCCAATAGATTCGGTTGTGACGGCTCGTGTGGCCCGGCAACGCGTAGTTGGAAATCTCGTAGCGGCCATATCCAGAACGGCATAAACGGTCGGCTGTGAGCTCCATCAATTCGGCGGCCAGGTCGTCCTCCGGCAGGTCAAGCTGCCCCTGCTCCAGCCGTCTGGCGAAGACGGTTCCTGGTTCGATGCTCAGGTCGTAGATGGACAGGTGTGGGGGGGCCAGAGCAAGGGCCTGGTCGAGTTGGTGCCGCCAGTGGGCGATGACCTCCGGGGGGGAGTGCACGTCCGGGCCGCCTGCCAGGGAGGGCAGGCCTTGAATCAGATCCAGGCTCCAGCTGTGCAGGAGCCCCTGCTGGCGGGCCTGGTGCAGCCAGGCCGCAGCCTGCACCAGGTGAGCCCGGCGATGGTGACGCCCCAATCCCTGCAGCACGGCATCATCAAAGCTTTGCCCCCCAAGGCTCACCCGGTTGATGCCCGCGGCCAGCACCGCCTGCAAACGGGCCTCGTCAAAGGTGGCCGGATCCATCTCCAAGGTGATCTCCGCTCCCGGGGCGAGGCCGTAGCGGTGCTGCAGGGCCTCGAGGAGCCCCGCCACCTGGGGGGGCGTGAGCAGGGAGGGTGTGCCGCCCCCGAAATACACCGTCGACAGGGGCGGTCCATCGGCACTGGTGGCGATCTCACGGCAGAGCGTCTCCAGATAGCTGGCAATGGCTGGATTGCGGCTGCCATCGGCCCGATCGCCCAGGGGAACGACGGGAAAATCGCAATAGAAACAGCGCCGCAAACAGAAGGGGATGTGCAAATAGGCGGCCCGTGGTGGGGGAAGCGTCACGAGCGGTTACCCCTTCCTGGCAAATCGACGAAGATCAGGCATGCTTCGGTGCTGATGCAATGGGCGGCCGCGCACAGTCGCCATGGTGAACGTCCTCATCCTGCTGTTGTTTCTCATCTCCGGAGCCGCCACCGGTTGGCTCGGCGTGGATCTGCTGCCGGAGCGCCTGCTCATGCAGGTCTCCAATATGGAGGGTTTGCGCGCGGTGCTGGGGGGATTCGGCGCCTTATTCGGCCTGCTGGCGGGATTTTTCTTCCAACAGCTCCGGCGGCGCCTGATGCAGCAGGTGCGCAGCATGCCCACGGATCTGCTCGTCAGCCGGGCGGTGGGCCTGATCCTGGGCCTGCTGGTGGCCAACCTGCTTCTGGCCCCGATCCTGCTGCTGCCCCTTCCCTGGGAAGTGGTTCTGGTGAAGCCCCTGGCGGCCGTGCTCAGCAATGTGTTCTTCGGGGTGCTCGGGTACAACCTCGCCGAAGTTCACGGGCGCACGCTCCTGCGCCTGTTCAACCCCACCAGCACCGAAGCCCTGCTGGTGGCCGAGGGGGTGCTCCAGCCCGCCTCGGCGAAGATCCTGGACACCAGCGTGATCATTGACGGGCGCATCGAGGGACTCCTGGCCTCCGGGCTGCTGGAGGGGCAGGTGATCGTGGCCCAGGCCGTCATCGATGAACTGCAAGCCCTGGCCGATTCGAGCAATGCGGAGAAGCGGGGCAAGGGCAGGCGGGGCTTGAAGTTGCTCGGGAGTTTGCGCGACACCTATGGCCGGCGGTTGGTGATCAACAGCACCCGCTACGAGGGCAGGGGGGCGGATGACAAGTTGCTGAAACTCACCGCCGATACTGGCGGCACCCTGCTCACGGCAGATTTCAACCTGGCCCAGGTGGCGGCGCTCCAAGAGCAACGGGTGGTGAATCTCAGCGAACTGGTGATTGCCCTGAGGCCCGAGGTGCAGCCGGGCGACTCCCTCCAGTTGAAGATCGTGCGGGAGGGCAAGGAAGCCGATCAAGGGGTGGGCTACCTGGAAGACGGAACCATGGTGGTGGTGGAGGAGGCGCGCAAGCGCATCGGCGAGCGCCTGCTCGTCACCGTGACCGGTGCGCTGCAGACCCCCACGGGCCGCATGGTGTTTGCCCGTCAGGAGAAGGGCCGGAATGCAGCCGAGGGGGTGGGGGTGAAGGGAGGCGGAAAACCCGTCGCCTCCGCTGAGCAACCCCCAGCGAGCCCCGGCTAGGGTGCTGTGGTGCTGTGAGTGATTCGCGGATGTCGGTATCAGCCCCTTACTACGGTGATTCCGCAGTGATGCGCACGCCCCCACCCGATCTGCCGTCCCTGCTGCTGAAGGAACGCATCGTTTACCTGGGGTTGCCCCTGTTCTCCTCCGATGACGCGAAACGTCAGATGGGGATCGACGTCACAGAGCTGATCGTTGCCCAGTTGCTGTATCTCGAATTCGACAATCCCGATAAACCAATTTATTTCTATATCAATTCCACTGGCACCAGCTGGTATTCCGGCGATGCCATCGGCTTTGAAACGGAGGCCTTCGCCATTTGCGACACCCTCCGCTACGTGAAGCCCCCGGTGCACACCATCTGCATCGGCCAGGCCATGGGCACAGCGGCCATGATCCTCAGCGCCGGCGCCAAGGGCCAGCGGGCCGCCCTCCCCCACGCCTCCATCGTGCTCCATCAGCCCCGTTCCGGAGCACGGGGCCAGGCCAGTGATCTGCAGATCCGAGCCAAGGAGGTGCTCCATAACAAACACACCATGCTGGAAATCCTGGCGCAGAACACGGGCAAGGCCGTGGAGCAGCTGGCGAAGGATTCCGATCGCATGACTTACCTCACGGCCGATCAGGCCATGGAGTACGGCCTGATTGATCGGGTGCTCAGCAGTCGCAAGCAGCTGCCCGTCCCCGAAGCCGTCGTGGCCGCCGGCATCGGTTAGGTCGACCCAGACGCCCCTCTTTCCCACCCCTCTTCCTGAAACCCATGCCCATCGGCACCCCGAGCGTTCCCTACCGTCTCCCCGGCAGCCAATACGAACGCTGGGTCGATATCTACACCAGGCTTGGCGTAGAGCGCATTCTCTTTCTCGGGCAGGAAGTGAGCGACGCCGTGGCCAACAGCCTGGTGGCCCAGATGCTCTATCTGGATTCAGACGACAATTCCAAGCCGATTTATCTCTATATCAACTCTCCCGGCGGCTCCGTCACGGCCGGCCTGGCGATCTACGACACGATGCAATATGTGAAATCGGATGTGGTCACCATCTGCGTGGGTCTGGCTGCCAGCATGGGGGCCTTCTTGCTTGCGGCCGGCACCAAAGGCAAGCGGCTGGCCCTGCCCCACAGCCGCATCATGATCCACCAGCCCCTGGGGGGCACCAGCCAGCGCCAGGCCAGCGACATTGAGATTGAAGCCAGGGAAATCCTGCGCATCAAAGACATGCTCAACCAATCCATGGCCGACATGACTGGCCAGCCCCTGGAGAAGATCAACAAGGACACCGACCGCGACTACTTCCTCAGCGCCGCCGAGGCCGTGCAGTATGGCCTGATTGATCGGGTGGTCGCCCACCCCAGCGAGGCCTGAGCCCTTCACTCCAGCCGCCCCACCTTCCCTCTCCCATGACCCAGTCGCTCCAAGAAGCCGCGGATGCGTTCTATGCGGCAGGCAACCAGCTGCTGGCTGGAGATCCTGAAGCCTTTGCAGCCATCTGGTCTGATTCCGATGACATCAGCCATCTTGGCCCCACAGGGGCGATCTGCGTGGGGCGCAAGGCGGTGATGGAGGAGTTTGCCAAGGAATCCACCATGGGTTTCAGGGGCACTCTGGTGGCGGATGAACGCCGCTTTATGGAAACCTCTGATGTGGGCTATCTGGTGTGTGTGGAGCGCACCAGCGGGATGACCCAGGCGGGTGAGCAGATCCGCAGCGATATCCGCTCCACCACGGTGTTTCGAAAGGAAGAGGGGCACTGGCGCGCGGTGCATCACCACACCGATCGCTTCTAGGGTCGAGAGCTGGAGGAAGGCTCCTCAGCCCTTGCCGGTGAAGGCCAGGAGCCGGCCAGCCACGTGGGGATCAACGGGCAGGCCGGCCGGATCCAGCAGCCCCAGCTGGGCCAACAGACCCGCCTGGTCCCAGTAGATGTGCTCGTAGGACACCCTCCCGTCTCGTACGCCCACGATCACCACCAGGGCCATCTCGACTCGCCGGTCCGTGGGGGGCACCCCGGGCAACAGGTGGCTGATCGTCTCGGTGTGGGTGAAGCGGATCACCAGTTCATCCACCAGCCGCTCCTCATTCTCTGTGCGGGAGATGGTGATGAACTCCACATCCGGCGGGAAGAACTGGCCGATCAACTTGGTGGCATAGAACTCCCTTACTCCCTCCATTCCCATGCCTCCCGTCCCGGAGCCCAGGTTGAGTAGGTGGGGGTTCTCCACCATGGTGGCCAGGGTGCCGTCCAGGTCGGCATGTAACTCACACTGCATGTGGGCTTGAAAAAGGGCAGCCGGACCGGTCATGGCGCTGGGCAAAAGCTCGCCCCGACCGTAGCCATGGCGAGTCAGCCGGGGAGAGCGGCGGCGCTTTCGTAAAGTTGTTCCTTGCCCAGCCTGCACAGACGCCCTGATGGCCCAGCTCTACTACGACACCGACGCCGATCTCAGCCTGCTGAACGGCAAGACGGTGGCCATCATCGGCTATGGCTCCCAGGGCCATGCCCATGCCCTCAACCTCAAGGACAGCGGCATCAACGTGGTGGTTGGCCTCTATGAAGGCAGCCGCTCCGCCGAGAAGGCCCGCGCCGATGGGCTGGAGGTGCTGAGTGTGGCGCAGGCTGCGGCCAAGGCCGATTGGATCATGATCCTCCTGCCCGATGAGGTGCAGAAGACGGTGTATGCGGAGGAGATTGCCCCCCACCTCACGGCAGGCAAGGTGCTCAGCTTTGCCCACGGCTTCAACATCCGCTTCGGCCTGATCCAGCCCCCTGCGGACGTGGATGTGGTGATGATTGCTCCCAAGGGGCCGGGCCACACCGTGCGCTGGGAGTATCAGAACGGCATGGGCGTGCCCGCCCTGTTCGCCGTGCATCAAGACGCCAGCGGCAACGCCCGCGCCCTGGCCATGGCCTATGCCAAGGCCATCGGTGGCACCAGGGCCGGCATCCTGGAAACCAACTTCAAGGAAGAGGCCGAAACCGATCTCTTCGGCGAGCAGGCCGTGCTCTGCGGTGGCCTCAGTGAGCTGGTGAAGGCAGGCTTCGAAACCCTGGTGGAGGCCGGCTACCAGCCGGAACTGGCCTATTTCGAATGCCTCCATGAAGTGAAGCTCATCGTGGATCTGATGGTGCGTGGCGGTCTCACGGCCATGCGAGATTCCATCTCCAACACGGCGGAATATGGCGATTACGTCAGTGGGCCCCGGTTGATCACGGCGGAGACGAAGGCGGAAATGAAGCGCATCCTCAGCGACATCCAGGATGGAACCTTTGCCCGGAACTTCGTTGCCGAGTGCGAGGCGGGCAAACCGGAGATGACCCGCATCCGGGAGCGGGACAGCCACCATCCCATCGAGGAAGTGGGCAAGGGCCTGCGCTCCATGTTCAGCTGGCTCAAAGCCAGCTGATCGGGCCGGGGGCGGGGACGGCTGAGCGTGGTCCATCCCGCCCTGTTGGTTGTTCTGGCCTGTCTGCTGGATCGTCTGGTGGGCGACCCGCGCCGTTGCTTGCACCCGGTGCAAGTCATGGGCTGGGCCATTCAGCGCCTGCGCACCCTCAGTGAGGCCTGGGCGGGCGACACCCCCTGGAAGCTGAGGCTGGCGGGGGTGGGGATCACCCTGCTGGTGGTGGCGGGGTCGGGGTTCACGGGCTGGCTTCTCGAGCAGGTGGCCCGGGAACAGCCCCTGCTGGGCACCCCCTTGGTGATGGTGGCCCTGGCCAGTGCTCTGGCGGGACGCAGCCTGGAGCAGGCCGTGCAGAACGTGCTCTCGGCCCTGCCGGATCTGGTTGAGGCCCGCTCCCGCCTGGGGTGGATTGTGGGGCGGGAGGTGCGAGATCTGCCAGAAGGGGAGATCTTGCGGGCTGCGGCGGAAACCACGGCTGAAAATGCCGTGGATGGGCTGTTTGCCCCCCTGTTCTGGATGCTGGTGGGGGCAGCCCTTGTAGCCCACTGGCCCTGGGCCCCCGGCCCCCTCACCCTGGCCTGGATCTTCAAGGCCAGCAGCACCCTTGATTCCATGATCGGCTATCGGCATGGCCGGTTGCGCTGGCTCGGCACGGCCGGGGCAAGGCTGGATGATGCCCTCACCTGGCTCCCCGCCCGCCTGGTGGCCCTCACCCTTCCGATGCTCAGCCACACCCCCCACCGCTGGATTGGGCAGTTTCAGGTGGCGTTGCGGGAAGGGGCAGCCGATCCATCCCCCAACGCGGGCGTGTCCCAGGCGGCCTATGCCAACGCCGTGGGGGTGCAGCTGGGAGGGAGGAATCGTTATCCCGATGGCTGGCGCGAAAAACCCATGCTGGGTGTGGGGTTCCAGGCTCCGGATCAGGCCGCAGTGGAGAGGATGCTGGCTCTCAGCCTGGGGCTGGAAGGAACTTGGGTGTTGATTGCCTTCGGGCTAGCTGCGCTTTAGTAAGCGCCGCGATCGCGGGGGTTGAGCACCACCATGATCGTTTTCAGCACGATCCGAAAATCCATGGCGAAGTTGCGGGAGCGGGAATAGCGGAGGTCCAGGCGCACCCGCTGGCGATAGGTGAGGTTGTTGCGACCAGACACCTGCCAGAGGCCAGTCATCCCCGGACGGACGGCCAACACTTCGTTCATGTGGTGGCCATAGCGGGGAAGTTCGGCCCGCACGATGGGGCGGGGGCCAACAACGCTCATTTCACCCATCAGCACGTTCAGGAACTGGGGCAGCTCATCCAGGCTGGAACGGCGAAGGAATGTACCGATCTTGGTGATGCGGGGATCGTTCTTAAGCTTGTGATCCTTAGCGAATTCTTCCTTGAGTTCTGGTGAGGACGAGAGCAGGGAGTGGAGGATTTTGTCTGAATCCTTCCGCATGGTGCGGAACTTCACGCAACCGAAGGTTTTGTAGTCCCGTCCAATGCGCGGTTGCACGTAAAACATCGGACCCCGGGAGGACGCCTTGACCAGAAGGGCAAGGGCGATGAAAACAGGAGCTCCCAAGGTGAGCACCGAGAGAGAAAAAACAATGTCGCCGGTGCGCTTGACGAATCTGGATCGCTTCGACTGAAGATCAATCAGCTCTGCGGGAGCCAGCAGGCCCGAACGCAAAGCAATGACGTTTCCAGGCTGAACTGGCGATGCAGATCCTGCACTCAGCACCATATTTCACCGGGATTAACACAACCGAAAGTAACGGAATTAGTCCAGGAGATCCCACGCCAAGAGGCCACTCATGCCAGAGGCACAGGCATGGGCAGGGGGACTCGATGGTGGTTCTGTCGCCGTTGATGCGCTTCCCAGAGCCGCTGCAGCTGATCCGTCATGCGCCCATGGAAACGGTCTGGGGAAAAGGTTTCCGCCCAGCGGCGTTGCCCTTCCGCTGGCAGTTGGCGCCAGAGCTCCTGGGTATGAAACCGCTCCAGGGCAGCCGCCAGGCACTCCACGCTCTGTTCGCCCACCCAGAGGCCGGTGGGGTGGGGGCTCTGGTGGTCGAGGGGGCGCACGCTGTCGCAGAACCCCCCGGCTCCGTAAGCAATCACGGGAGCCCCGGCCGCCATGGCTTCCACCGGGGCGATCCCGAAATCCTCCAGCCCCACGTTCACGTAGGCCCGGCACCGTTCCAGCCAATCCGTGGCCTCGCTGTTCAAGCAGCGCCCCAGGAAGCGCACGGTGGGCCCCGCCATGGCCTCCAGCCGTTTCCGCTCCGGTCCATCGCCGATCACCACCAGGGGCAACCGGGTGCGGTTGCAGGCCTGCACCACCAGATCCACCCGTTTGTTGGGCACCAGGCGGCAGAGGCTGAGATAGAAGTCATCCCGTGGACGGTTCCACTGGAACCGATCCACCTCCACCGGTGGATGCACCACCGTGGCCCGCCGCCCCCAATAGCGGCGGATGCGGCTGGCCGTGAAGCGGGAATTGGCGATGAAGGCCGTGGGCCGCTGGGCGCTGAGCACATCCCACTGCCGGAGTTGGTGCAGCTGGAGCCGCACCAGGGGGCCCAGGGGCCCCCGCGCCAGCTGGGAGCTGGCCAGGTAAGGGTGCATCTGGTCCCAGGCGTAGCGCACGGGGGTGTGCACGTAGCTCACATGGAGCTGATCCGGGCTGGTGAGCACTCCTTTGGCCACCAGATGGCTGCTGCTCACCACCAGGGGATAGGCCCCCAGATCCAGTTGCTCGATGGCCAGGGGCAGAAGGGGCAGGTATTGCTGCACATGGCTCACCCCCCAGGGAAGGTGCTGGATGAAGGAGGTGTGCACCTGGCGCCCCGCCAACCAGCTCTCGGGCCGCTGGCTTTCCCCATCCACCAGGGCGAAGAGGTCTGGCCGCGTTTCCCCGCGGCTAAGGAGCCCATCCAGTTCCCGGGCCACCAGCTCCGATCCCCCCACGGACCGCGGAGTGAACCATTCATGCACCAGAGCAATGGCTGGGCTTGTCACGAAAACTCTCAGGCGATTGCCCTTCAGGGGGGAGATGCCGAAGCTAGGCGAGTTGCTCTTGGAGACAAGTCGGCCGATGGCGATCCGCGAGCTGTTGGAAGATGCCCTCAAGGAGCCCAACATCGGCGTCACCCCGTGTTTTCGCTGGCATGCCACCCCCGTGGGAATTGCGGCGCTGTGGTCCGAGGGCCAGCCCCCCCCTTCCCCGCCGTTTGATGTGGCCCTCAAGGAGGGCCTGCAGGTGGGCCTGGATCTGAGCCGGGAGGAGCGGGAGTTTCACCAGGTGAAATCCGGGCTTGTGCTCCTGTTCCACTCCTGAAGCTCCCACCGCCCCCCCTGCGATCCCTAGGGTGCCGGGCCATGGAAGCTGTCCACGTCGTTCTGTTCAAGCGGGATCTGCGGGTGCACGACCATCGCCCCCTGCGGGAGGCGGCCCGCTGCGGATCCGTGCTGCCCCTCTACGTGGTGGAGCCGGAGCTGTGGGCCCAGAGCGATGCCTCGGCGCGCCAGTGGGCCTTCTGTGCCGAAGGCCTCGCCGAGCTCCAGGGCGATCTGGCCAGGCTGGGGGCGCCCCTGGTGCTGCGGGTGGGGGGGGTGATCGGTGTGCTGGCCGACCTGCAAACCCAGGTTTCAATTGAGGCCCTCTGGAGCCATGAGGAAACGGGCAACGGCTGGACCTATGGCCGTGACCGGGCCCTGGCCCGCTGGTGTCGCACCCAGGGGATTCCCTGGCACCAGTTCCCGCAGAACGGGGTGGTGCGGGCTTTAGGGAGCCGGGATGGCTGGGCGCGGCGCTGGGAGGAGCGCATGGGGCAACGCCCCCTGGATCCTCCCGCCACCCTGGAGGGGGGGCGGGAGCTGGACCTGCCTCCCCTACCCGACGGGGGCCTGCCCACGGCGGAGGCGTTGGCCCTGCCGCCCGATCCCTGCCCGGGCCGCCAGCCAGGAGGCCGCCAGGCGGGCCTGGCGTTACTGGAGAGCTTTCTGGCGGAGCGGGGTCAGGGGTATATGAAGGGCTTGTCGAGCCCGATCACGGCGGGGGTGAGTTGCTCCCGGCTCTCCCCCCATCTGGCCTTCGGCACCCTGTCGATGCGGGAGATCGTGCATGCCAGCCGCCGCCGGCGGGGGCCCAGGGCCTTCGAGGAACGGCTCCACTGGCATTGCCATTTCATGCAGAAGCTCGAGAGCGAACCCGAGCTAGAAGTCCGAGAGGCCCATCCCGCCTTTGCCGGTCTGCGCACCACCGATCCAGAGCGCCTGGCCGCCTGGAGCGAGGGCCGCACGGGCCTGCCTTTTGTGGATGCCTGCCAGCGGGCCCTGAACGCCGAGGGCTGGATCAACTTCCGCATGCGCGCCCTGTTGATGGCCGTGGCCAGTTATCACCTCTGGATTCACTGGCGCGATAGCGGCCTGGTGCTCGCCCGCCTCTTCGTGGACTACGAGCCGGGGATCCACTGGATGCAGTGCCAGATGCAGGCCGGCACCACGGGCATCAACACCGTGCGCCTCTACAACCCGGTGAAACAGGGGCTGGATCACGACCCCACCGGCACCTACGTGCGCCGCTGGGTGCCGGAGCTGGCGGGGGTGCCCCTGGCCCACCTGCACACCCCCTGGACCATGGCGGCCGCCGAGCAGGAGGCCGCCGGGTGCGTGCTCGGTGTGCACTATCCCGCCCCGATCGTGGATCACCAGCAGGCGGCCCGTGAAGCCCGGGATCGGGTGTGGGCGGTGCGGCGGGGTGCAGGCTTCCGAGAGCGGGCCGACGCCATACAGGAGCGCCATGGGTCGCGCCGCTCTGGGCTGGCCACCCCCCGGGCGGGGGTGAGCCGGCGCCGACGGCAGGAGGCCAGCCCGGGCCAGCTCACCCTTTTCTAAGGCCCATAGAGTTGGTTCGCTGCTCTCCGCTGGTCCCCTCCGATGCGAACGATTGCCCTGGCCAACGGCGATGCCATGCCGGCTCTGGGCCTGGGCACCTGGCGGGCGGAGCCAAGCGCCGTGGCCACGGCCGTGCGCCAGGCCCTGGAGCTGGGCTATCGCCACATCGATGCGGCCGCGATCTATGGCAATGAGGCGGAGATCGGCGCGGCCCTGGAGCAGGCCTTCGCCGATGGGGTGGTGCGTCGGGAGGATCTCTGGATCACCTCCAAGCTCTGGTGCGACTGCCACGCTCCAGAGGATGTGCGCCCCGCTCTGGAACGCACCCTGGCGGATCTGAGGCTCACCCATCTGGATCTCTATCTGATGCATTGGCCGGTGGTGTTGCGCGCCGGGGTGCAGTTTCCAGAGAAGGGAGAAGACCTTGTGGCCCTTGAGGAGCTGCCCCTGGCCCCCACCTGGGCGGCCATGGAGGATCTGCAGAGCGCCGGCCGCTGCCGCCACATCGGGGTGTCGAATTTCAGTCAGGCCAAGCTCCAGGGCCTGCTTGATGGGGCCCGGCTGGCACCAGCGATGAACCAGGTGGAGCGCCATCCCTATCTGCAGCAGCCCCACCTGTTGGCCTACTGCCGGAATCAGGGCATCGCCCTTACGGCCTACTCCCCCCTTGGCGCCGGCAGGACCGACAAACCATCCCCCGTGCTGGCCGATCCCCTGATCGCCTCCCTGGCGGCCGAGCGGGGGGCCACCCCCGCCCAGGTGCTCCTGGCCTGGGGCCTGGCCTGCGGCACGGTGGTGATCCCCAAGGCGTTGGGGCGCGAGCACCTCGCCGCCAATCTGGCCGCCCAGGATCTGGAGCTGGATGCTGAGGCCATGGCCCAACTGGCGACCCTGGATCGAGGAGAGCGGTTTGTGGACGGCAGCTTCTGGTTCATGCCCGGCAGCCCCTACACCGAAGCGAACCTCTGGGATGGCCCTCCCACCTAAACCATGATCAGGCCGAACCTCTGCCAGGTCCAGGGGGCTGCACAATGGCTCCTTATCTGTGCGTTCCCCATCCGTGCTGGAGATCAGCCCTCACCAGGTCGAGGTCACCGAAACCCTGCTCCAGGTGGGGTGCTTCCTGGTGATCTTCGTGGCGGCCCGCACCCTCTCGGAACTCACCGTTCGGCTCCAGCTCCCCGCGATTCTCGGCGAACTCGTGGCAGGCGTGCTGGTGGGCGCCTCAGGGCTCCATCTGATCGTGCCGCCGGATGTGCAGGCCCAGCTCAGCGATGGGGCGGCGGGCCTGGTGGGATCGCTGGCGGGGATAGGCCCGGAGGCCGTGCGGGAGGTCTACCGGGACACATTCCCCAATTTGGAGGCGATTTCTGAGATCGGGCTCTTTGCCCTGCTGTTCCTGACGGGCTTGGAAAGCGAGTTGGATGAGCTGGTGGCCGTGGGCGGGCAGGCCACCACCGTGGCCATCACCGGGGTCGTGCTGCCCTTCGCTCTCGGCACCGCAGGGCTCTACTACCTGTTCCATGTGCCCCTGATTCCTGCCGTGTTCGCCGGGGCGGCCATGACCGCCACCTCCATCGGCATCACGGCGAGCGTGTTTGGAGAGCTGGGCTGGTTCAAGCGGCGCGAGGGTCAGATCGTGATCGGGGCCGCGGTGCTGGACGACATCCTGGGCATCGTGATCCTGGCGGTGGTGGTGGCCATCGTGGGCGGCGGCGCCTTCAGCCTGGCCCCCATCGTGAAGCTGTGCCTGGTGGCGATCGCCTTTGTGGCGGTGTCCTTGGTGCTCAGCCGCACCGCGGCCCCCCTGTTCGACTGGGTCGTGGATCATCTGCGGGCCCCGGGCGACGTGGCCGTCGCCAGCTTCCTGGTGCTCACCCTGTGCTGCTTCGTGGCCCAGGCGATTGGCCTGGAGGCGGCCTTGGGGGCCTTCGCCGCGGGGCTCATCCTCAGCGCGTCCAAGCACAGCGAAGACATCGACCGGGCGGTCAAACCCCTGGTGTCCCTGTTTGCCACGGTGTTTTTCGTGCTCATCGGCACGGGCATGGACCTATCTGTGCTCAACCCCTTCAATCCCGCCAACCGGGAGGGCCTCATTGTGGCGGCTTTCCTGCTCACCGTGGCGATCGCCGGCAAGATGGCCGCAGGCTGGAGCTACTTCAGCAAGGAGCCCACCAGCCGCTTGGTGGTGGGGCTGGGGATGATGCCCCGCGGTGAGGTGGGGTTGATCTTTCTGGGGCTGGGCAGCCAGGCGGGCATCCTCACGCCGGCACTCAAGGCGGCCATTCTGCTGATGGTGATCGGCACCACCTTCCTGGCTCCTGTGCTGTTGCGGCTGGTGATCGGCAACCAGATCACGGCTGCGGTGACCCCGGAGGCCGGCTGATTCCAAAGGGCTTCAGAACCCCCACAGCCGCCACCGGCTTCGGCCGTGGCTGCCATCGCACAGGGGGTAGCGGCGGGAGCGGCCGCAACGGCAAAGAAGCACGGTGGAGGGCTCCTCCAGAGTGAGCTCGTAGGCAATCCGGCCCGTGCCCAGGTGGGCCCCATCGCAGAACCAGCCGTGGCGGGAGCGCCCACAGCTGCAGAGATGGTGCACCCCGGCGGGCAGATCGAG
>Ga0208598_1000005_pt1 | contig 113386 bp, 114 predicted proteins | sample LakMenEpi22Jun12_FD_150726 | JGI IMG/M metagenome (GOLD analysis project Ga0208598, IMG submission 150726) | Freshwater microbial communities from Lake Mendota, WI - 22JUN2012 deep hole epilimnion (SPAdes) | ecosystem: Environmental > Aquatic > Freshwater > Lake > Epilimnion/Euphotic zone ... | reverse complement strand
GACGCCGCCACTCCAGAGCCAGCGTTCGCAACAGCTGGTTCTGGGCAGCCTTGGCACCTCGATAAGCATACCAACCCCCGAGGCGGTTATCCGCGATGCTTCCCACCCGGGCGGAAAGACTGGCGAAATGACTGGGAGACTGCCTGGGAAGGGCCGCTTCCAGAGCTTGTGCCAGCAGGAGAGGACCCCAGGCGTTCACGGCAAAACTCTTCTGGAGGGCGAGCGGATCCACCTGGCTGAGACGTTTTTCTGGCTGCAGGTCAGCGCCGTGCAACAGACCCGCAGCACAAATGACCAAGCGCAGGGGGGACAGCTGCTCCCTGGCGACCTGGCCCAAACGCTCCAGGCTGGCCGGATCCGCAAGATCCACCTCCAGGTCTCCCTCGCGTCGTCCGGCAGACCACAGGCGCAGGGAGGGTGCCTGCTCGGGCAGGGCCGCCAGGAGCGCCTTTCCAATCCCTCCCATGCCCACCACCAGGGCATGACCCTCCCAGGTCTGCCAGGGACGGGGGGCGTCGTCACTGGCTGGCACAGGCGGTGCGGTGGCTTGTCGCATGATGGCAGGAGATCGAGAGGAGCAGGTCATCCTGCGCATCACCCTGCTGGGACTAGGCGCTTGGGGGAGCACCTTGGCGGATCTCTGGCGTGCCCAGGGGCACGAACTCATCACCTGGACCAGACGAACCGGGGAGAGCCCGCAACACAGCCTTTCCGGAACAGAATTGGTGGTGTCGGCGGTGGCCATGGCAGGTGTGCCCGCACTGGCCACCCAACTGGCCCCGAGCTGGCCCGAGGGGGTGCCCCTGCTCAGCTGCAGCAAAGGCATTGATCCGGCCCAACTCTGCAGCGCCAGCCAGCTCTGGGAGCGCCAGTTGCCAGGCGCTGCCATGGCCGCCCTCAGTGGGCCAAATCTGGCTACGGAACTGGCCAGAGGCCTGCCCGCCGCCAGTGTGATTGCCTCCACTGACCGGACCCTGGCCCTGCGCCTGCAGGCGGAATTGCGGACCCCCCACCTCAGGCTCTACACCAATCAGGATCCCTTGGGGACCGAAGTGGCAGGGGCGCTGAAAAATGTGATGGCCATTGCGGCAGGCATCAGTGATGGGCTGGGCCTGGGCTCCAATGCCAAGGCCTCCCTGCTCACCAGGGGTTTAGCCGAAACCGGCCTGGTGCTGAAAGCCCTCGGAGGGCAACCGAGCACCCTCTACGGACTGGCCGGTCTGGGCGATCTGTTGGCGACAGCCAACAGCCCCCTCAGCCGCAACTATCGCTTTGGGCTCCTCCTCGCTGGGGGGGCTTCCGAGGAGGGGGCGCGGGATCAGATTGGGGCCACCGTGGAAGGACCTGCTACCGCCCGGGCGGCCCTGAAACTTGCCGATCGGGAGGGCTGGACCCTGCCCATCTGTCGTCAGGTGGTGCAGCTCCTTGAGGGTCGCCTCACCGCCCCGGCAGCCGTGCAGGCCCTAATGGACAGGGAACCTCGCCAGGAGGAGCTCCAGTGGTGAGGGGTTGCCGTGCAGCCCTGGTGGAGGCCTTCAGCGAACACCCCCTTGGGGGGAATGGAGCGGCCGTGGTGCTCCTCGAGAAAGCCGTTCCAGCCCCATGGATGCAAGAAGTTGCGCGGAGCCTGCAGCAATCGGAAACCGCCTTTCTGCTTCCCCTGCAAGGGGGTGCATGGGGACTGCGCTGGTTCACCCCATCCCAGGAGGTGAAGCTCTGCGGTCATGCCACCCTGGCGGCTGCCCTGGCCCTGGGTGCCTGGGGAGTGTTGCCTCCAGGGGGGGCGGCCACCTTTTTCACCCGAAGTGGAACGTTGCAGGTGAGCCTTGTGACCTCCCCAGCGGCGTCTAAGGGGGCTCGTTCCCCCCTTGCATGGATCGAGCTGCCACGCCTCCCCCTGGCGCCCCAGCAGGCCCCTCAGGATCTGATCACCTTGCTAGTCGAAAAGCTGCACCATGACCCGTTGAGGTTCTGGCACTCCCCCCTGGGGTATCAGGTGGCTCTGCTCCATTCCTCAGCCCCCCTCCCCCAGCTGGAAGGGTTGAAGGCAGAGCTGGGCGGAGCAGCCAGGCAGGGGCTTGTGTTGATGCAGGCCCTGGTGCCAGGCGGGAATCCGCTGGCGAGGGTGGCGGGACAGCAGGCGGATTACCAGTTGCGGTTCTTTGCTCCGGGGCTGGGGATTGACGAGGATCCCGTCACGGGATCGGCCCATGCCCTCGTTGCTCCCTATTGGATGGGGGAACTCCAAAGGCCACGGGTGGTGGGCTGGCAATGTTCCGACCGTCCGGGGGGGATGGTGTGCGAAGCCGGTTCTTCAGGCATGATCCGCCTGACTGGTGCAGGGCATCTCTTGTGGGAAGGCACATTGTGGGCCGAGCCAGGGCATTCCTCAGACCCCTCTCAGGCCTTGGACGATTGGGAACGGGTCTGCGTTCCTTAGGGACCCAGGCCCTCCAGCATCCTTTTTTGCTGACGGCTCCGCTGGCCGCCTCAGCCATCAGCATGGGTTTTGCGTCTCAGGGCTTATTGCGGCCTTCTGCCGTGTCCCAGCAGGGTGACGTGCTGGATGCACTGATGGCCCCAGCACCTGAGAGAAAGCCCCCCGCAGACACACCCCTGCCCTCCGGGAAGAGTTCCCCCCTGGGAGCGGCAGCGGACCCTGGCACCCTGCAGGCCAGACGGATTGGAAGCGTTGGCAGCGATGCCCCCGTCCCCGAGACCGACCCCGGCAATGGGGTCAATCTGGAGATCCGGGTGGCCCTGCTGAAGGTGTCGAGCCAACCCAGCGTGGGCGGTGAGAGGGGGTGGCGGGTTCTAAGCCGTGACGGCCAAGTGATCCGTCAGGGCGAGCCCGGGGAGGTTTTTGCGGGTGATCTTCTGGGGTCCTTGGTCGAGGTGTGGATCGAACCCGGTCCAACCGGGGGGCTGCGGGTGGATGGACGCCCCTATGCCGGTCGCCTCAGGGTGTTGCGAGCCGGCAATGGGGTTCAGGTGGTGAACCACCTGAACCTCGAGAGCTATGTGAGTTCGGTTGTGGGCGGGGAAATGCCGACCTCATGGAGACTGGAAGCCCTTCGTGCCCAGGCGGTGGCGGCCCGGTCCTATGCCATGGCCCACATGGCTCGTCCCGCCCATGACCATTGGCACCTGGGAGACACCACCCGTTGGCAGAACTATGAAGGCCTCAAGACGGTGTCCGACCCGACCTTGCAGGCCACCAACTCCACGGCAGGGGTGATACTCAGCTACCAGGGCGGCATCGTGGAAAGCCTCTATGCGGCCACCCAGCAGATCGTGGATGAAGCCCATAGCCATTTGGGGGCGAGCATGAGTCAAACGGGAGCCCAGGAACTGGCCCAGCAGGGGCTCCGGTTCAATGAAATCCTCGCCCACTACTACCAGGGGGCTTCCCTGGCCCGCCTGCAAGTCGGTGCGAGCTAAGGGCTACTGGCAAGCAGCCAAGGCCGTCTCCCTGGCGGCCCTGGAGCAAAAGGCCCTGGTGCCGCTCCGGACCACCGAGCTCCAGATCGAGGGGGTCCCCCCGTTTCTGTTGCGGCGGTTAGAAGGATCGCCCCCCCGCCATCTCACGGACCAGGGTCCTAAGCCCAACCCCTTTCTTCCCTGGGACCGGCCCCTGGAGGTGATGCGGCTTGGCCATAGCCATGTGCTGATTCTTAACAAGTACCCGGTTCAGCCTGCCCATTTGTTGCTGATCACCCAGCAATGGCAGCCCCAGGCCGGATGGCTCACGCAGGCCGACTGGCAAGCCGTGGCCCATGTGGCCGCTGACACGGGCGGGCTGTGGTTTTTCAACAGCAGCCCGACGGCGGGAGCCAGCCAACCCCACCGTCACCTCCAGCTTCTGCCCCGAGAGGAGGGGGAAGCCAGTTGCCCTCTGGCTGCCCTGCTCGAGAGCCAGCTCCAGGATCTGCACCAGCCATGGCCTTGGCGCTATGCCCTGAGTGCCCGATGGGATGCCAGGGAGGGGAAGGATCTGCTTGCCCTCTATCGCAAACACGCTCTTCTTCTGGATCTGGGTGATCCTGATGGGCCTGAAGATCCCCAGCACGCCTACAACCTTCTCTTCGATGACAGCTGGTTCCTGACCGTTCGGCGGGTGAAGGAGCATTGCGCTGGGTTCAGCATCAATGGCCTTGGCTTTGCAGGATTTCTCCTTTGCACCGCCCAGTCCGATCTCGACTGGCTGAGAGCCCATGGCCCTTGGGCCCTACTGAAGGATGTGGCAGCTCCGTCAGGCTGACAAGCAACGAAATCAGGTGTTTCTTCGCTGGTCAGGGCCGTCAAAACAGGCTGATCTAGAGGGGAGCCATGGACTCTCCCTTCACGGACGGGAGTCCTGGTCTCGGGTGCCTACAAACCTCTGAACACGCTGTCCCATGAACACCTGCACCGTTCGCCAACCACGCCCCCTGCCCCGTCCCGGCAACCCGTCTGCAACCGCGATCAAAGCGCTCCAGCGCCGCAATGCCCTTGTGGAGGCCCATCGACACCTGGTGCCGCCTGTGGCCCATCACTACTGGCGTCGCTGCCCAGAACCCCAGGACGATTTGATCCAGGTGGGATTGATGGGCCTGATCAGGGCCGCGGAATTGTTCCGCCCGGAGACCGAAACCCCCTTTTCGGCTTTTGCAAGACCCCACATCCGCGGGGCCATCCTCCACTATCTCCGGGATGTGGCCGCCCCAGTGCGCCTGCCCCGTCGTCAAGCTGAGTTGCAGATCCGCCTCCAGCGCCTGGAGGAAAACAGCGCGGGGATGTCCAAGGGCGAGCCCATGTCTGAGCGGGAGCTGGGGCGTCGTCTGGGGATGACGGAGGAGCAATGGCAGCTCCTCCAACGGCATCGACAGCTATGCCGGCCAGCCCCTCTCGATGCTGCCCTGCTCGAACAGATCTCCTCTCCCGCCATGGAGCCCCAAGAGGATGACCAAGCAAGCCAGAGGGGTGTCGACGAGCTACTGAAGGGGCTGGATCCCCGCACCCAGCAGGTGCTCCGCGGAGTGGTTCTGAAGGGTTGGAGCTATCGACGCACCGCAGCCGCCCTGAATGTGAGCACAATGACGGTGCAACGTTGCCTGCACCGCGGTCTGGCGAACCTGCGCATCCAGCTCTGCCCTCCTCCCCAGGCGCCATGCACTAGTTCTGTGCGGATCCACGGTCTCGCTCCATCTGTTGCTCGAGTGTGGCCATCGCGGCAGTCACCGCTGCCAGCTGGCGCTCCAACCCATCGCGCCAGAAGGTGAGCATCCGCAACTTGCTCTCCTGGTAACGGAGATGACGCACCCCTGGATCCTCTGCCAGGGGTGCGCAAAAGCCAAATGGTGAAAACATGGGGGCAGGTCCGAACTTGGATGGTTCTAGCGGGCCTAAACGTTCCAATGAGACGGAGTGGGTGAATTTTTGGTCAGATGGGCCGCGAGTCGCCATGATGGGCAGCTTCCTAGAGACAGTTCCCGGCGCGACGTGCTTGCGGTGTTCCGTCCCATCCCCGCCCGCTTGCTCCTGAGCCTGGCCTGTGGATCCGTCCTCGTCCTGGCTCCCAGGGCCTGGGCTCAGTCCTATGTCTCCCTAATGGAAGGCCAACGCGCCGTGCCCCTGAAGGGCCAATTCAATGGGGTGCCCGTCTTGCACTCCAATCAGCCCGAAGAGGTGGAGGGGCCTGGTTTACTGATCAGCACGGTTCCTGGCACGGCTTTTGCAGCAGAAAATGGCAGGCCAGTAGAGATGCCTGCCTATACCTTTAATGGAGAGTTTGGACTGCATTTACACCACAAATACTTTCCAACGTACAGGGGTTCCATCTCGGCATCGCAACGACGTAGTGAACTCACCCTTGCGGCCATTCTTGTCAATCCCAAGACGGAACCGGTCAGGATTCAATTTTCTGCAGGAGCGGTTCGCAATAGTTTTGAAGCACCCTATCTTGCCCAACATCTCCTGGGGGTACGACCCCTTGGACCCCGTCCCTGGAACACAGGTCCCGGGGATGCCACAGCGGTGCAGCTGCTCAGGGGACGGCTTGACCCCCAATTAACAGAAACGGTGATCGTGCCTCCAAGAGGGCGTGTGGTGCTTTTTCGTACGCCGCTCCCAGCACTTGGCATCGCCAATGCGCTACTGAAAGGGCGCAGCGATGGTCCGTTTCAGATCGCAGTGGTGGCTGCCAAGAAGCCTCAGAGCGATGAGGATTTCTTTGCCGTCATGGATCAAGGCCGGTTGGCTCCGGGACGGGTGTATTTGCAGCGCATTCCTGAGATCCACGCTGGGACGATCTTCTCCCGGGTGGGGGGAGTAGCCATCGGAGATCATTACCGGGCGTCACTCAACCACGATCTCAATCAACAGGGCCCTCTCCATGTACCCCTAACCAGCACAAGGCGAACCCACTTCGGCACAGGTGAAGTGCAGGTCAATCCGCTCGCCACCCGCGTGGTGGATTCCGCTCTGGATAACGTCGGCACCTATGGCGTGCGCTTTGATGTCGACCTCAATCTGGTCGGGCAAGGCGCCTACGACATTGTCCTGAGCCACCCTTCACCCATTGCGGGGCGGGCTCCTTTCACAGCCTTTCGTGGCTCCATCGAAATCCGCAGACCGGAGGGTCTTCAGGCGGTGCATGTTGGACTGCGGTCGGGGCAGAGCCTGTCCTTGGCCCCCCTCCAACTGGAAGCCGGCCGCAGTACACCTGTTCGCATTTCCCTGGTCTATCCGGCAGACTCCACTCCTGGTCACCTTCTCAGCATCGTGCCAACCAGCCAGCTCACGGAGGTGCAGCGGAGGGAGCGGAGGAAGCCACTGGCCATCGTGAATCCAGGAGCGCCGCTGCCACGGCCGCCTGCTCCATCTCCCCGGAAATCCGCTCCCCAAAGGGTGGGGCCGATCATCCCCCCCGCGGAGATCCTTCGCTACCCCACAACTCCCAATTGGATTCAACCCCCACCCTCCCGACCATCACCCCAACGCCAGCGCAGCTCCGGAGGGGGGTTGACTGATCGCTACAGGGACGCACTGGATGTCCAGCGGCGTCTGCTTGAGCAGTGGCAACAATCGCCCTAGGCAGCGCCCATGGATCAACCACCAACCCATACTCCCCCTCCATCACGTCGGCGCCTCACCCTGGAGCTGTCGCGGGAAAGGATCGACCATATCGATGCGTTGAAAAAGGAATGGGGTCTACGGAATCGGGGGGATGTGCTGGAGCGTCTTCTCGAGGAACTTTTCTCGCCAAGCCCTTCCGCGACCATCCCTGAGGCATCGACCCCAGCGGCCCCAACCCAGGAGGATGACCTCCTGGATGACTGTGCCGCTCTTGTTCTTGTGGGTTTAGGACAAGGGGCGATGGAGGGATGGCGCTTGGAGGCAGAGAGGGAGGAATCCCCCGGTCCGCCTCTGAAAAAGGGCAAACCTGCAAGCAAGGGGATCGACCTCCCTGGTTTTGTTCGCAAGCGGTCCCAAAATCTCAAACGGAGTTTGGCTGCTGGTGGCGAATCCGATCCCTCACCTGACGGCGTGACCACCTGGCCCCAGCTCTCGGAAGGTCTGCTGCAGCAAAGTCTGGAGAGAGCACAGACCCACTGGCTCAATCTCTTTGCCCAACCCCCCAATGACGCCGTCGTGGAGGCCGCCATGGGCTGGCTGGCCCATGACATCTGGCCCCATGCAGACCTTTGCGAGGGCAAGATGTTCACGTGGTCGGCCGCGGGACGGCTGATGAGGGATCTCGGTCCCAGCTGGAGCGAGAACACCCCGAGTCTGGAAGGGGTCATGGTGATCGCTGGTGTCCTGGAAGATCCCTTTAGTACGGAAACCCTCCCGCTCAGGATTCCCACCCTGATGCACCGTTTTGTCCACCGATTCCGACGGCGACAACGGGGCACCTCCTTCCAGACGCTGGAATCCACCATGACCCTTCAAGGGGCCCTGCGCCAACTCCAGTTGCCCACGGACCCTGGCCAAAGGGTCACATTGACCCAAATCCGGGATGCCTATCGAGAGATGGCCCTCAAACATCATCCTGATTCCGGTGGCTCCTTGGATGCCATGCGTCGCCTCAACGAGGCTTACCAGCTCCTGAAGGAGTTGTATCGACCAAAACCACAGGAAGACTGAGTGGTCGCTAGCACCTCAGAATAGACGCAATACGAGACTCAGGCCTGTTCTTAACTGTGACGGATGAGATCGGCTTGATGGCTGGTGCGGCAAGGCCCTGCCAGCCGCTCTGCTGTCACAACCATCTCATTCAAGACCTGGCACAAGACGTCTATCTGGTCTCGCCTGAGATGGCTGAGATTCTCGTGTCAACGGTCTAATTACTCTTGGATGAGACGTATCTATGGTCTTAATCCTGGCCTGGCATGGGACCAATGATTCTTGAATAACGCGTGATTCTGGGTGAGCCAGACCTGGGGAGATGGGTCAGATGATCCGCTCCCATCAAACGGCATTGTGGTGAAGAAAAGTCGTGGCCAGTCCGGTTTGGCCAATAAGAAAAGCAAGTCATACCAACTGATTGCATACCTTGCTGATCTGTCTTTAACACAGATCAGCAAGGTGAAGAGCGAACCCCACCTGTTTCCAAAGACAAAAAAAGCACAGAAGCGAACATATCGCCGGGTCCCACTCGTATCAATTCAGACTGAACGCTGGTCCACTGACTAGACCAAGTCGGAATGCTTGCGAGCGACTAAATGGGCGCTCTCGCCACGCTCAAGAGCGAAGCCTGGTCGAGGACTCTCACGGCAATCAGGCGTGAATCCACGTGGGACTCATGGCAAGTCCCGCCTGAGCTGAAGGGGAAAGCCTTTGGGCTCCGCCTTTTTGATGCACTTCCCGCATCACTCCAGAGCGCAGTGCCATCGAGATTTCAGCAGGAGCCCAGCACCACATTAAAAGCTACTGCATCCCATTTGTGACACATGCTGGGTCCCAGAAGGAGACTCCGTCTAGACGAGAGAACGGGTGTTGCGCTCCCGGTGCACGGCTTGAGCAACCTGCCAACGGATAGCTGGTGAGGAAGATGCTGTTGGTGACTCTCCTTCCGTATCAGCACTCAGGTGCTGGTCTGCATGCCCTGAATCAGAAAGTCGAAATAGGGTCCAGCCAATGCGGCGTCATCTTTGCTGAGGAGCGAGATGGAGGCCTCCTTCATGGTGCGCATGGCTTCCACCATGCCTGGCATGGGCACTCCCAAGCTGTTGTACATCTCGCGGGCACCAACGAGGCCGATGGCCTGGATCTGCTCCGTGCTGCCCGCCAGCAGCCCATAGGTGACCAGACGGAGATACCAGCTGTAATCCCTCAGGCACTGGGCCCGTTGTTTCTGGCCGAAGGCATTCCCCCCGGGAGCCACATATTCAGGCTTGCGGGTGAACAATTGCTTGGCTGCCTCATCAATGATCTTTTTCTCATTGCCCGTCAGGACCTTAACCACCTCAAGCCGCCGGCTTCCGCCGCTGAGGAATTCCACCATGGTGCGAAGCTCGCCACCAGTGGGATAGCGGAGCTGATCATCAGCCTGGAGGATCAGATCGCGAACGACACTCATGGCAGCGACCACAGACCGAGTGATCTTATCCAGCCCGGCCGCAGCATCCAAGGGGCAATTGCGGAAGGTGTAACGCCCCTTTGCAGTTCAGCCGATAGGGTCGAGGGAGACAGCTGGACCGATGCAACAGGCACAGGGGCTGGACGGGGGTCTGCAGATCCTTACCGTGAACGACCTCACCCGTGAGGGGATCGGGGTGGGGCGCATCAACGGCCAGGTGATTCTTGTGGATGGGGCCCTCCCCGGGGATCGGGTGGAGGTGCGCCTGGTGCATCAGGCCAAACGCCATGCGGTGGGCAAGCTCGTGCGCCTGATCCAAGCCTCCCCTGATCGCAGAAAACCCCCTTGCATCCTGGCGGACCACTGCGGTGGCTGCACCCTCCAGGGCTTGGAAGCCCGGGCCCAGCAGCACTGGAAACAGCAACTGGTGGTGGAAACCCTTCAGCGGATCGGCCAGTTGCCTCCCGTTGTGCGCCCACTCCTCGCGGCTCCAGAGGAACTGGCCTATCGCAACCGGGCCGTGATTCCCCTGGAGCGCGACCCGAGGGGCACACTCCGCGCTGGCTACTACCGCCGTGGCAGCCACCAAATCGTGAACATGAATCGATGCCCCATCCTCGATCCGCGTCTCGACGCCATGGTGGCGCCCCTCAAGGCCGACCTGGACGGCAGCGGCTGGCCGGTGGATCGACATGGCGCGGCGGACACCCCCGGCTTAGGGCTGCGCCACCTGGGCCTCCGCATCGGAAGGCGCAGTGGAGAGCGACTCATCACCTTGATCGCCAGCCATGGGGATCTGCCCGGACTGGCCTCCACCGCTGAGCGCTGGATGGCGCGATGGCCCGAGCTGGTGGGCGTATCCCTCAATCTCCAGCCACAACAAGGCAACCGGCTCTTTGGCCCCGAAACGATCTCCATTGTTGGTCGGGGGTGGATTCTGGAGCCTTTTTGCGGCGTGGAGCTCCAGATCGGCGCGGAGACGTTCTTTCAGGTGTACAGCGAACAGGCCGAGCGGGTGACGGCCCTCCTCATGGACAGCCTTGGTCATCCAAGCGGGATCCTTCTGGAGGGCTATTGCGGCATCGGAACCTTTTCCCTTCCCCTGGCCAAGGCGGGGTGGCAAGTCCATGGCATCGAGCAGCACCCCAGCACCGTGGCCCTGGCCCGGGCCAATGCCCAACGCAATGGCCTGGAACAACGCTGCATCTTCCATGAAGGAGATGTGGGCCTCCACCTGGAGGAGGCCCTCTCCCAAAACCGTCCAGGAGCGGTCCTGCTGGACCCCCCCCGCAAGGGCTTGCAGGAAGCTGTTCTGGCCTCCCTTCTTGCTCATCGTCCCCCCCTGATCCTCTATCTCAGCTGTGATCCAGCCACGCTGGCCAGGGATCTCAGAGCCCTTTGCAGCGATGGGAGCTACCGGTTGGAGAGTGTCCAACCCCTCGATTTTTTCCCGAACACCAGCCATGTGGAATGTCTGGCCGTTGTTCGCCTCCGAGCGATGGAGAGGCCCTGAAACGGCTAGCTGCGCAGTTGGGCCGCGAATTGACGCTGCAGGGCTTCACGCACCTTTTGATGGGCGGCTTCCACCTCGCTATCCGTGAGGGTGCGCTGGGCATCCCGATAACGAAGCCGGAACGCCTGGCTGCAATGCCCTTCCGTGATCGGCTGGCCCTCATAGCGGTCCACCAGCTCAACCTGCTCCAGCAGGGGCCGACCAGCCTTGCGAATCGCTGTCATCAGGGCTGAGGCAGACGTCTCTTTAGGCACCACCAGCGCCAGGTCCCGCTCTGCGGCGGGAACCGTGGGGAAGGGCTGAAATTGGGGTGTCCACCGGCCGGGCCGGGTGGCCGCCTGCCGAAGGGAAGCCATGGTCAGCTGGAAGAGGTGGGTGTTGTCCGGCAGATCAAGGGCGGCTGCTCGGGCAGGGTGCAGCTGACCAAACCAGCCGCAGAGTTTGCCCTCGAGCACCAGATCCGCCCTTCTGCCGGGATGGAGTAGGTCAGCCTCGCTGTTGCTGTCTTTCTGTGGGGCCTGATGGTGTGGGGGCCGATCCTCCAGAGGGAGGGCAAACCCACTCAGGGCCACCTGCAGCACACCGCGCGCTTCCCAATAGGTGAGGGGTCTGGGTTTCCCACTGCTGCTCCAACGCTCACTGCGCCGCTGCCCGCACAGCACCCCCACTAACAATTCCACCTCTTCACTGGATCTTTCATCGCCTGCAGCCCCCTGGAACACCCGGCCGATTTCAAACGCCCAGAAGCCTTCCTGGGAAGCCTGCAGATTGCGACGGGCCGCCTGCAGCAGCTCCTCATGGAGGTTGTCCCGAAGATGGCCAAAATCGCTGAGCAGGGGATTGGCCAGGGGGATGCGACCTGGCGCCATCCCCACCAGGGAGGGGGCACAGGTTTCCTGCAGCCCGGCGGCGCAGAGGGCCCTGCGCAGTCGGCGCTCCACCTGCTGGGCCGGTTCCAGCCCACCGGGAAGGAGGGGATCGGGCAGGTGCGACGCAAACCGGTCATAGCCCACAAGACGGGCAACCTCCTCAATGAGGTCCACCTCCCTGGTCAGATCGAGGGCCCGGGAAGGAGGGACCTCCACCAGCCAACCCTCGTCCTGCCGATGTAAGCGACAGCCCAGGGCCTCCAGGGTGCGTTCCACCGTGACATCGTCCAGGTCGACGGGTTCGTCGTCTTCGATCACCGGTCCCAGCAGGTTGTGGAGGTGGTCACGGTCCAACGCCACGGGGGCTCTGGGAGGGACCTCGCGCTGCAGCACCCAGCGCCCAACGGCTTTGGCCCCTGCCAGGTCCTGGAACAGGGCCACCGCCCGATCCGAGGCATGGAGAGTGCTTTCCATGGGGAGGCCTTTCTCAAACCGGGCGCTGGACTCCGTGCGGAGGCCCACGCTGCGGGACGAGCGGCGCACCCGCTGGGAGGGAAAAACGGCAGCTTCCAGCCAGATGGCCTTGGTGTGAGTCTTCACCGCCGTTTCCGCCCCGCCCATCACCCCTGCCAAGGCGATGGGTTGATTGCCATAGGTCACCACCAGAGCTTCCTCGCTGAGGGAGCGCTCCTCTCCATCCAGAGAAAAGAAGGGTTCTGCTGGGTAGGCCTGGCGAAGCCCAAGAGACCCAGGAGAGGCGTTTCCCCCACTGCCTTCGGCAAGGGCCTGGCGATCAAAGGCGTGGAGTGGCTGGCCGGTTTCGAGCATCACAAGATTGGTGATGTCGACCACGTTGTTGATGGGACGGACACCCGCCCGTTCCAGCCGGCGCTGGAGCCACAGCGGGGAGGGCTCCACCCGCACCTCCTCCAAGGCCGTCATGGTGAAGATCCCCCCCTCTTCCATCAATGCTTGATCGGTGGGAGCCACCGTCAGAGGTTGGGCAGGGGGTGACGCTGGCACCGGCGGGAAGGACGCAGAGCCACCGCAGAGGGCGGCCACCTCCCTGGCCATCCCTTCCATGGACAGCCCATCGGGCCGGTTGGCCGTGATCGCCAACTCAAGTACCTGGTCGTCGAGGCCCAGGAGGGGGCCCACGGGGGTTCCCACCAGCGGGAGAACCTCGAGCAGATCCTCCAGGATCACAATGCCCTCAGACGTCTCTGCCAGACCGAGCTCCTGCAGGGAACAGATCATCCCACTGCTCTCCACCCCTCGGATCTGGGCCGGCTTGATCGAAAGGTTGACCGCAGGAAGGTGGCTGCCAACCAAGGCCACGGGGACATGGATCCCGGCACGCACGTTGGGGGCACCACACACGATCTGCAAGGGAGGCCCTGCGGGATCTGTGCGCACCTGGCAAACGCTCAAGCGATCGGAACCGGGGTGGACCTCACGGACCTCCACATGGCCCACGACCACTCCTCCAGCCTGGGCGGCCAGATCCTCGATGGCCTCCACCTCAAACCCGGCCAGCGACAGCCTCTCCGCCAGAGGTTGGGCCTCCAAGGCCTCGGGGTTGCAGATCAGGAGCTCCTTCAACCACTGGAGCGAGACCCGCATCGTTGTGCTGAGCGACAGCTACCTATCCTAAGAACCGAAGCCGGGCCCCGTCCAAGGAGTAAGGTTGTTAGTTGTCACTTGCTCGCTCAGCGGCGCACGTCCTTTCCATGGCAAAAAACAAGGGCGTCCGGATCGTGATCACTCTCGAGTGCACCGAATGCCGGTCCAACCCCGCCAAGCGGTCTCCTGGTGTGTCCCGTTACACCACCCAGAAGAACCGCCGCAACACCAGCGAACGGCTGGAACTGAAGAAATTCTGCTCCCACTGCAACAGCTCCACCGTGCACAAGGAAATCAAGTGATCTCCCACGGTCGAGCCTGTCCAGGACGTCCAGACTTTTTTCTTTCCTCCTTGCCTTTCCCCACCGTTCGACCATGAGCAGCTCCTTTTTCAAAAAGCGCTTATCACCGATCAAACCCGGTGATCCGATTGATTACAAAGACATCGACTTGCTCAAGAAATTCATCACGGAGCGGGGCAAGATCCTCCCCCGTCGCTTGACAGGGTTGACAGCCCAGCAACAGCGTGACCTGACGAACGCCGTGAAGCGGGCCCGGATTGTTGCTCTGCTGCCGTTCGTGAATCCAGAAGGCTGAGGGCTTGTCAGGGCCTGGTGCGAGCCCCTCTGCTGGCCCCATCGGGGTGGGTGATCTCGTGGGCATCCCGGGCCGATCTGCTGAGGCCAGTCCCCAGATCGCCCTGGTGAAGGGGATTCAGGGTGGAAAGGCGGAGCTGAGCCTGCTGCCTCAGGGGAAATCCACCACCCTTCCCCTGCGCCTACTCGACCTTGTGGCTCCCGGTCCAGAGCCCGGATGGGGCTTCACCTCCGAGGGGAGTCCTGACTCCTGCTTGATCACCACGGAGGGCCTGTTAGCGGCTACGCCAAGACGCCGAGATTTCGGAGCAGCCTGGCAGGTACTGGTTGGGGATGCCTCCACCGATGCCGATCCCCAACCGTTGACCTTGCTGGCCTTCACCGAGCTGGTGAGTGGCCATACCGATCCGCTCCCATGCTGCGCGTGCTGGCTCTGGCTGCACGGTTCCCAGCTGCTGTTTCGTTGCAAACAGGGTTGGATCCAACCCCGGAAGGCTGCAGAGATCAAACGGCTTGCCCAGGACCGCTACCGCCGGCAGCTTGCAGAACGCCAACAAGCGCTCTGGGTCAACGCCCTCAAACAACGCCAACCGATCGTGGCAGAGCTTCTGGAAGCCAGGCAGGGCGAAGAACTGGCGGCCTTGCGGGAGTTAGCCGAAGGGCAAGGGGAATTGCCTCTCCCGGAGGAGATCCAGCACCTTCTCCAGCAGGTGCGCTGCTCCCGTGAGGCGGCCGACGTGCGCCATCTCCTGGCCGATGTGGGCCTATGGCCTCGGCACCAGTTGCCCTCCCTGCAGGGAACCAGCTGGCAGCAGGGATTTTCCGAAACGTTGCAACGGGATGCGGAGGAGCTGTTGGGCCTGGCGGAGGGCCCGTGCAGCGGGGACGCCGAACGACGGGATCTCACGGGCCTGCACACGGTCACAATCGATGACGACGACACCGCCGACATTGATGACGGGCTCTCCCTGGAATGGATGGAGGACGGGAGCCCACGGATCTGGATCCATGTGGCTGATCCGGGCCGTTTGATTGCCCCGGGCAGCCCCCTGGATCTTGAGGCCCGCCGCCGGGGCACCAGTCTGTATCTGGCCCAGGGAACCTTGCCCATGTTCCCCCAGGTGCTGGCGACGGGTCCCTTCAGCCTGCGGGCTGGCCAACGCAGTGCCGCCTGGAGCCTGGGTGTCCGACTGGATACCGATGGGGCGATCACCGATCTGGCTCTCCACCGCAGCTGGGTGCGCCCGGCCTACCGGCTCTCCTATGCCGATGCTGATGAGCTTTTGGAGCTCGCACCTCCCCAGGAGCGGGACCTGTTGATGCTGCAGGAATGGATGCACCGTCGCCGGTCCTGGCGTGCCAAGCGGGGTGCCTTGTTTCTCGACCAACCAGAGGGACGGATTCGTGCCGCAGAGACCAGAGGCGATGGCGAAGGGGCCCTGCTGGACATCATTGAACCGACGCCCTCCAGGCAGATAGTGGCCGAGGCCATGATCCTCGCTGGAGCCGCGATCGCCGACTACGGACACCGACATCAGCTGGTCTTGCCCTATCGAAGTCAGCCTGTTGCGCCCGTGCCCACCCCCCAGGAGCTGGAGGCCTATCCGGCGGGGCCGGTGCGGCTGGCGGCCATCAAGAAGTGCCTCACCCGCGGTGTTGTCGGCACCCGGGCCCTTCCCCACTTCAGCCTGGGATTGGAGGCCTACGTGCAAGCCACATCACCCATCCGCCGCTATGGCGATCTGCTGGTTCAACGGCAGCTGCAGGCCCACCTGGAGGGGAAGCTACCGATGGACGCCTCCACCCTCACCGATGTGCTCACGGCCATGGAAGGGGGCGTGCGGGAGGGAATCACCATTTCCCGAGAAGACCAACGGCACTGGCAACAGGTCTGGTTTTCCCAACATCGCGGCGAGCAATGGCGCGGGCCGTTTCTCCGTTGGTTGCGGGAGGACCATCACCTGGCCCTGGTCCACATAGACAGCCTGGCGATGGATCTTCCGGCCGAGTGCCAGGGGTCCCCCCAGCCCGGCGACTCCGTGCTGGTGCGGGTCAGGGAGGTAGACCCTCTGAGGGATCTGCTGCGGCTGGATGCCCGCAGCCTCTGAGGCTCTTCAGGCCAACCGGGAAACCCTCAGCCATGGGCCCCAGGGATTGGCGCAACCAATCAGGGCCACAGGGCTAGGGGTGCGCTGCGCATGAAGCCAGGCATTCAGGGCGGGCTCCAGGGTGATGAGAGACCAGGGCTCCCCCCCCGGGCCCTTGGGACCATGGAGGGAAAACCCGCCACTGCCATCCGCTACAAGCTCGCCCTGCCACAGCTGCTCACCCGGCTCCCCGGGGGCTTGATGGGGATCCCCTGGCTGCGGACCCCAAAGCCCTGAAGGGCTTAGGCGCTCCCGATTGTCCAGCAGGGTGCGTTGGCGAAGGGCCCAATCAGGGTGGTGCCAAGGCGTGTCCCAGAGGGGCAATGGCCCCGCGGGCGCTAGTGGGTCATCCAAAAGGGCGGCCTGCAGATCGCGCACAGGCAGATCCGCGGGCAGCAGACCGCGACGTACGCAGAGGGCTGCCGCGAGCCCAGCAGCCTGGCCGAGATTGAGGACGAGGGGTTGCAGCCGGGTGGCGCCATTGGCCATGTGGCTCACCCCAATGGCCTTATCTGCCGCCAGAAGATTCATCACGCCTCGGCTCACCAGGGCGCCGTAGGGGATGGTGAAGGGGGTCCCGGTCCACCGTCCCCCCCAGCGGCAGCTTTTGGGAGCCAGCGGCCAGTCTGCACCTGGATAATGATGGTCGTTGGCGTAGTTCCCCACGGCGATGGCCGTCGTCTGGCCAGAACCGCCCTGAGGCACGGGCGCGATGGAGGCCCCTGGCCCCTGGGGAAGGAGGTGCTGCTCGATCACGGTCTCCATCGCCCGCAAGCGCCTGCCCTCCCGCCAGTAAGGCATCAGGGCAAGGTCATGGGGGCCATACAGGGCCCCAGCGGCAGCCTCCGCCCGTCCTGGAAACACGGACGCAGGGGCCAGGCGTCCCTGGCTGATGGTCATCAGGGCATCGGCGAAGGCCCGGCTGTGGCCCTGCATGTCCGCGGCGAGGTCCGCTCGCACCTCACCGGCCGGAGTGGCGGGATCGAAAGCCCGTTCCAGACCCCCATGCCAGTCGTTGCCTGAGAGGGGCCAGTTGAGCATCACGACACCCCCAGGCAGGCGGCCGTAGGTGAGGGTCCGCTGCAGGCCAAAACGACGGGTGACCTCCGTGAAGGGCGGGAGTGGTTCGAGACCAGACGTGAAGGTCTCTGAGGCCTGGAGCGGGCTGTCCTCCTCCCTGAGCTGGGCCATCACCACCCAGGTGGGCGACTGCACCGGCTGATTCTGAAAGAACGCCTGGCTTTCCAGATCGCTCTGGAGGGGGGCACTGGGTTCCCCCCAGGTTTCCCTGGCTTCCCAACCCAGGCAATAGGGCACATCCCCCAGGGGATAAAGATCGCCCCGATCACTGCCATCCACCACGATGGTGGGCTGGATGCTCCATGGCCTTCCTTGCCACTGCACCTCAAGTCCTGTGATGCGATCGCCCCGCCGCTCGACGGCCTCCAATCGGGCCAGGGGCCACCACTCCAGGTGCGGTGCCTCCTGACACCAATGGCGCAGGATGCCTTCAGCTGTGGACGGGAGATAACCGAAACAACTCACCCAGTTGTGATCAAGTCCCCCGGGTGTCTTGGAGGCAAGGGCCCGCAAGAGTGCCCCCCACAGACCGGTCTGCCAGGGGGAAAGTTCATTGCCGTCAGGACAACAGACCCCCGCGGCGCTCACCATTCCTCCAAGCCAGGGGCCAGGAGTGAGAAGCAGGGTCTGGGCACCGCTGCGGGCCGCCTGCAAGGCGGCGGCCACGCCACCGGTGCCTCCACCCCACACCACCACCTCGACGGTTCTGTGCTTCACGGCGTCCAACGCGCAGGGCACGGCCCAGGGCCGCTTCGCCCACAGCATCGCCGATGGGGGAGAGGTTCTGGGGCCATGGGTAAGATCCAGTCTAAGGCAGGGCCGAAATGGCGAGCCGATCTGGCGACACCAGCCGCGCCAACGAAGCCAGCCCGCCCGTGATGTCCTTCACCCTCACCACTCCGCTCTACTACGTCAACGACAAGCCCCATCTCGGGAGTACTTACACCACCCTGGCTTGCGATGCCATCGCTCGTTATCAGAGGCTCCAGGGCAAGGTGGTCACCTTCGTGACGGGCACCGATGAGCATGGCTTGAAGATTCAGCGCACGGCGGCGGCGGCGGGCCTGGCTCCCCAGGCCTTCTGCGATCGCAATAGCGCCAGTTTCAGCGATCTCTGGCAGGCCTGGGGCATCAGTCAGGATCGCTTCATACGCACCACCGCCGCGCCCCATCGTCAACTGGTAGAGCAGTTCTTTGCCCGCGTGGAAGCCAAGGGCGACGTGCTGGCGGGACGTCAGCAGGGTTGGTACTGCGTGGCCTGTGAGGAATTCAAGGATGAGGCCCCCGGGGCAGTGGAGCCGGCATGCCCCATCCACCAACGCCCACTGGAGTGGCGGGATGAGCCCAATCTGTTCTTCCGTCTCTCCCGCTATCAAGACCGGATTGAGGAGTTGGTCCGGCGGGAAGGGTTCATCGCCCCGGCCACACGCCGGCGGGAAGTGGAAAATTTCGTCGCGCGGGGGTTGCGGGATTTCTCCATTTCCCGGATCGACCTCCCTTGGGGGATTCCCGTGCCAGGCCACCCTGGACACACGTTTTACGTCTGGTTTGACGCCCTGCTGGGCTATCTGTCCGCCCTCCAGGATCCCACGGCTCCGGTAAGCCTGGAACAATTGGACGCCAGGGGCTGGCCGGCCCAGCTGCATGTCATCGGTAAGGACATCTTGCGCTTCCACGCCGTCTTCTGGCCCGCGATGTTGATGTCCGCAGATCTGCCTCTGCCGGAGAGGGTGTTTGGCCATGGTTTTCTCACCCGGGAGGGTCAGAAAATGGGCAAGTCCCTCGGGAATGTGCTGGATCCAGAAGCGCTGCTCGAGCAATGCGGCAGGGATGCAGTCCGCTGGTACCTCCTGAGAGATATCCCCTTTGGCGACGACGGTGACTTTCAGCAGAAACGTTTCAGCGACCTGGTGAACAATGATCTGGCCAACACCATCGGCAATCTGCTTAATCGCAGCGTGTCCATGTCGCGCAAATGGTTCGCAGGGGCCGTGCCCCCCTCCGGCAAGGGGTCATCGGAGGACCACCTCCTGGCCGTGGCCAGCGGCCAGGCAGCCCGCCGCTTCGATACCGCCATGGAGCAACTGGATTTCCGCTCCGCCGCAGAGGCGGTGCTCGGATTGGCCGAAACGGCCAATGGCTATCTCAATGATCAGGCTCCCTGGCAGCGCATGAAACAGCCCCACCAGGAAGAGGCGGTTGGAGCCGACCTTTACGCCGTTCTGGAGAGCTGCCGCTTGATCGCTGTGCTTCTCACCCCACTCCTTCCCGACCTCTCCTCCCGGATGTTGCAGCAACTGGCCTGCCCCACGATCCCGTGCGATGCGTTCTGGCCCGCCAACACCCATCGAGAGACCGCGGTGGCCTCTGCCACGGTGGCCACGGCAGCCTGGCACTTGGCTCGCCACTGGGGAGGGTTGCCTCCCTTGAGCCTGCTCCCGGAGGCTTCCCCTGTGATGCAACGGCTGGAGTTGCCAGATCCCCTTTGAAGCCGCCATCGCACCAGTTCCGGCAGCGCCTGTCGCGGCGGGAAACCCGGTGGGTTCCCCTGCTGCTGGCCAGCCTCAGTGCTGGTGCCATTCTTCAAAGTTGCGGCCGGCAGACCAGCATTCAGCCCGAGGAGAGTGCACCCCCCTTCAGCTTCCGAGCCCTGGATCTCCAGCAGCGCACCCGTCAAGGCCTACCGGCCTGGTCGTTGAAGAGTCCGGAAGCGCGCTACGACCTGCGCAGCAGCGTGGCCCGCGCCTTGCGCCCAGAAGGCGTGATCTTTGAGAAGGGGAAGCCGCTCTACAAGCTGTCGGCCACCACGGGCACCGTGATCAATGACGGAGCGGTGATGCTGCTGGAGGGAGAGATCCGGTTGCAGCGCCTGGGGAAGGATCCCCTCCTGCTGAGCGCCGATCGGGTTCTCTGGATTCCACAAGAATCCAGGATGCGCTTTGAACTTGGACCCAAGGTGCGCAACCTTCAGACCCAACTCTCCGCCCAGACGGCCACCCTGCTTCTGGAAAAAGACCTGCTCGAGCTCCGTGGGGAGCCCACCTTCCAGCGATGGAGCCAACCCGTGGCCATGAACGCCAAGACCTCCGACCTCGCGCCTGAACTCCAGGGAACATTCAAGGAGGTGGATTGGCGCCCTGGGCAAGGGGATCTGAAGGCCCGCGGCCCCGTGAGCATGACCCGTCGTCCACCCCGACGTGCGGGCCACCTCCCCCCCCAGGTCTTGAAGGGCTCCCGCCTGGAGGGAAACACCGTTCAGCAGGCCTACACCCTTTTTGGTCCGGTGGAGTTTGTGGATGCCGGCGAGCAGAGTTGGTTTCGGGGCGCAGATCTCGCTTTCAACACCAAGGAGTCCCAACTGAAGAACAGCGCTGCCTTTCAAGGGCAGAAAGGGAATCTGCAGGTTCAGGGGGAGGAGTTGTTGCTGGATGGCAAGTCATCCACAGCCAGCATCAGCAGAAACTGCCAGCTACAACAGGACGGCGACGAGTTGACGGCCCAAAGGTGCTACTGGAACTGGAAAACCCAGGGAATCAGTGCCCAGGGCCAGGTGCTCTACCGACGCCCCAATGATCAACTCACCCGCGCTGAGCGCATGGATGGCCAGCTGGGCCCCGGTGGAGGGGTAACCGCCACCACTCCCAATGGCAAGGTATTTAGCCAATGGCGGGTTCCCCGTCAGGCAGCTGCTCCGAAGCCGGAGCGGCCTCGGCCCAAAGCCCAGCCCATTGTGTTTTGAGCTTTCCGGCCCAGCCTTCGATCCAACGCAGATCGGCCTGGCTGAAGCAACGGGCCGTCCAGCCCCCGACCAGCAACAGCCCCCTTTCACCGATGGGCTGCACCACCACCGCCGGCAAGCCCTGAAGCAACGCGTCAAATTCAGCCCGACCTGGGTAGTGCTTCAAATCCACAAGGGAGATCGAACGCTGACGCGTCAAGGCCTGTCTGCAGATCAGGCCCGGGGCAAAGGTTTCAGGTCCAAGCAATCCCCGGCGCAGAAGGATACGTTCCCCGTCGTGCACGAGAAGAACGGCCGCAGGGGTCGCCGTGAGCACCATGGAACTGCCCCAGCCCAGTTCGGCAACCAACTCCTCAGGGAGTTCCTCAGCCAAGTCCCAGCCCTGTTCGCCCTCGAGGGCTGCGCGGTCGGCCGCCGGAGGCTCCACCCGCTGCCAGAGAGCTGCCACCACCATCAGCACCACCGCGAGCAAACTGGCCAGCACAGAAGCTCGCTCCAAGGAGGGATCCAGTTGGGGAGAGCTGAGCTGGTTGGCCACGGCAAGCACCAGGCCCCCGAGGCCGATCGCCAGAACAACACGAGCTGGTAGGGGAAGGGACATGGTGGTTGGAGGCTCGTTGAGAAATCCAGCTGGACTTCAAGGGAGCATGATCGCCGCTTGCGCGGCAGACTGGATGATGACGCCTTCCCTTGGAGCTTGCCGTGACTCCTCCATCCAGCAGCGGTGCCCCTCAACGGCACGAAGGACTTCTTCGATGGGCTCCATCGATGCTGGCCTTCGCCAGTGTTTCTCTGGTGATGCTGTTTGCGGTGGTTGCTCCTGTCCTGGCCATCGGGCCTGCGGATTTCCCCCAAAAGCCCCCCTCCGCCCATGTGCTGGATGAGGCCCATGTGTTCTCGCGGGCCAGCGCCCAGGAGATCGAGAGGGTGCTTGAGACCTTTGACGATGAGCGGGTCGACGCCAGGGTGGTCACCGTTTCCAAACTCGACTACGACGTCAGCATTGAGAAGCTCGGCGAAGATCTTCTGGCTCGATGGGATACAGCCCCGTCCGATCCTGAGGCCGCTGGTCCATCCCGATTGCTCCTTCTGATCGACGCCCAAACCCGTTCCACCGCTGTGGTGGCCTCCAAAGGCCTGAAGGGGCGCCTTCCGGCTGAATTGCTGGCCAGCACGGCAGACACCACCATGGCCACCCCCCTTCGCTCCGCCGATCGCTACCGCCAGGCCACCCTGGATGCCCTCAGCCGACTCAGCACGGTGCTTCAAGGAGGTGAAGACCCGGGAGAACCCCTGATCGAGGAGGTACAGGTCTTACCCAGCAACATTCCTAGCAAGGAGGAAACGGAAAGCAGCCACGCCTTCACCTGGGTGGTCGTCTTGCTTGTCATCGGCACCGTGGTGCCGATGGCGACCTGGTGGGTGTTTTCTCGCTGAACAACCGATGGGATTCCGCGACTGGATGGGCCGACTTGGCAATGCCCAAGCCCTAGACCTCAGCAGTGATCTGGAGAGGGGCTACGAAGCAGCCCTGCTCATCCAAAGCATCGAACTGGAGTATTACCAGGATCGCCCTGTCAGGCCCGAGCTGGAGCTGCGCATCCCCAAAGCCATGCAGGCCCAGGTGTTGCGCCGTTTTCGGGCGGCATTGCAGGTCTGCCAGCAATGCGTGGAGAAGATCAAGCCCTATCGGCAGGAACTCAGCGGTCAGGAATTGCGCCAATTGCAATTGCTCGAATCGGTAACTGCCCGTTATGCAGGAACCCGGGAACAGCTGCCCAGCTTGAGTCGGAGCCCCGAAATTCTGCCGCGCAGCCTCCTAGGAGTGGTTGATCAGGTGCGGCAGCGGCTCGATCCCGAAGCAGAAGCGAGTGTGGTTGCCGGATTTCGCAGACGGCGGGATTCCACTCTGGTGGCCTTGCGCATTTTGTTGCTGATGATTCTGGTGCCCATCCTGGTGCAACAGATCAGCCGCACCTATATCGTCTCGCCTCTGGTGGATCGCTTCTCACCAGACACCGCCTTTCTCAGTTACCCGAAACCCAAACTCGAGGAGCAGGCCGTTGAAAAGCTGCGCGTGTTTCAGGCGGAGATTGAGTTTGATCATCTCCTTCACAACGAACCACTGCCCAGCAGAGAAGAACTACAGAAACAACTGCAAACGCGTGCTCAAGAGTTGAAGGAAGAGGCGGACAAGGAGAGCACTGAAGCCGTCAAGAATGTCTTTGCTGATTTGTTTGGTCTCCTTGGCTTCGTTGCCGTATGTCTTTTTGGGCAAAGGGATATTCAAGTGCTGAGAGGGTTCATTGATGAGTTGGTTTATGGCTTGAGCGACAGTGCGAAAGCTTTTGCGATTATCCTCTTTACAGATATTTTTGTTGGCTTCCACAGCCCGGAAGGATGGACCGTGCTTCTAGATGGAGTTGCCCATCATTTCGGTTTACCAGCTCGTGAAAACTTCATCCTTCTCTTCATCGCCACCTTCCCTGTGGTTCTCGCAACTATCTTCAAATACTGGATCTTCCGCTACCTGAATCGGGTCTCCCCCTCTTCGGTGGCTACCCTTCGCAACATGCAAGGAGGTGGCTAAGGCGTGGTTGCAACCCTGCCTCCCATCACCATGGTGAGTGGGCCTGCGGCCAGCGGCAAGAGCCGTTGGGCCGAACACCTAGCCCACAGCAGCGGCCACCCGGTGGTGGTGTTGGCCACCGGTCCCGATTTGCCAGACGACATCTCCTGGCAACAGCGCCTAGAACGCCATCGGCAAAGACGGCCGTCCTCCTGGCGCACCCTAGAAGTGGGGGGAGCACTTAGCCCTGGTCTGATTAGCCTGAGCCCGAATGAGCTGGGATTGGTGGATTCCCTGGGCACCTGGGTCGCAGCTCATCTGGAGCTGGAGGGTGTGGCTTGGCTGGAGGAGGTGGACACCCTTCTGAACACAATCCAGCGCGTTCCCTCCCCTCTGGTGCTGGTGAGTGAGGAAACAGGCTGGGGAGTGGTGCCCATGACCGTGGCTGGAGGCCGATTCCGTGACCGCCTGGGGGCTCTCCAGCAGCGGCTTTCACCCTATTGCGATGGGGCCTGGTTGGTGTTGCAGGGAAGGGCCATCAATCTGGCCCATCTGGGTCTGTCCGTTCCCCCCATCGAGGAGTGATGCCGCGCGTTGTCTTGTTCGAACCCCTGATCCCTCCCAACACGGGAAATGTGGCAAGGACATGCGCAGCCACGGGGTTAGAACTCCATTTGATCGAGCCCCTCGGCTTTTCGCTCAGTGATCGCCACCTGAAGCGCGCCGGGTTGGATTACTGGCCCTTGGTGACGCTGGTCCGACATCCGGATGCGCCCACCTTTCTGGATGAACGGCGCCAGCGGGGGGGTCGCTTGCTGGCCTTCAGCAGCCACGCCACCTTGTCCTACAGCGAAGTGGTCTACCAAGAGGAGGATTGGCTGCTGTTCGGCAAGGAGACCGATGGATTGAGCTCAGCCCTTCTGGAGGCCGCCGATCTGAGGCTCACGATTCCCATGCCGCGATCAGGCCAGAAGATCCCCGGTGGAGTCAGGAGCCTCAATCTCTCCGTCGCTGTGGGAGTGGTGGTTTTTGAAGCCCTCAGACAATGCACCCCGGGTCGCCCCAGCGTGGTCAGTACCAGCAGGGGCCCTGCAACACTTGCGCCATCGGGAGACTGACGCTAAGGTCCGCGGGAATTTGTTTGAAAGACAAAGGTTTTCATCGCCTTTGTTCTCGATGGATGAAACAAGAACGATGTTCCGTTCATTTTCATTCTTTTTGCTATCAACATCTCTTCTCTTTACCTGCATGTTGTTTAATCGCCGTATTTTCACAGCCTTGCTCAGTACCTCGGTGGTCCTCCCGCTCTCCGCAGCGCTGGCCACCGATCTTCAGTTCACCTCCCCTTCCGACGACCTCTTAGCAGCCCTGAGAGATCTCGAACATGGTTCAAGTCGTCCCATGGGCGATCGTCTTCCTCCATCCCCGCCTCCCCTCTTGCCCGCAGAGGACGCTTCTCATAGCACCCCGAAGGGACTTGTCCGGTTTGGAGACACTCTTGACTCCATCGCGCATCGCTACCGGCTGTCTATCGATCAGTTGGTTCAATTGAATCCCGACCTTCGGTCATCACCCTTGATTGTGGGACGGCAACTCAAGGTCTCCTCAGCGTCTGAGTTGCGCATCCACCAACTGATCAGCCTTAAGCCCACCACGAGCGGAGGGGTCAGTTGGCCTGACACCCCTGAATACAGGCCTTCCCAAGTTCAGCCTCCCGGAAACCAACGCTGGCTTATGCCGGCAAGAGGTCTGTTGACCTCGGGGTATGGCTGGCGATGGGGTCGCATGCACAAAGGCATCGACATCGCTAACAGCATTGGCACGGCCATCGTGGCTGCCCAGCACGGACGGGTTACCTTTTCTGGTTGGAGTGATGGGGGCTACGGCTACCTCGTTGAAATCACTCATGGAGACGGCTCCCGCAGCTTGTATGCCCACCAGAGTCGGATTCTTGTCCGGGAGGGCGAAGAGGTTCTTCAGGGCCAACAGATCGGGGAGATGGGGAGCACAGGCAGGAGTACGGGCCCCCACTTGCACTTTGAGATTCATTCCCCGGGCTATGGAGCCATCAACCCAATGGATGTGCTTCAGCCGGCTGCCTGAAGCCCAATCGGGGACGATGGCTTAAAGTTCTAAGGATCAGGCTCGGTAGCTCAGCTGGTTAGAGCGTGGGATTCATAACCCCAAGGTCGGGAGTTCAAGTCTCCCCCGAGCCATCATGTATTCCCCTTAGCGCATATCCACGGCTCTTAAACGATCGCGGAAACTCGTGGAATCTCCATTCATGCCGTCTTGGCTTGGGAGAGTCATGGGGAGGGATGGGTCACTCAGCCCCCCCCGTTGGGCTCTGCCTGAGCCCCCTGAACTGCCGCCATGGCGGACCTCAACGGGGACCCGATAGGTCGGCCCTCGCCGGCCCATACTCACGTTGAGTTCCCCATCCTGATTCCGGGACAAGGGACTGCTCTTCAATTCACTTCGGACCTGATTCAGCAGCCGAAAGTGGCTGGTGGTGCTGTATTTCCGCAGCACAGTGGGATCCCAAGACATGTCTGAACGACTTCTTCGACCTTTCCAGCCTAGGTCTCAAGGTCCATGGCTTTACAGCCTATCCCTTATGGACACAAGAACCTGCAAAGATCTGTGATAAGTTAGTGTTGGTCAAGTGCAAGTCGGTCCGACTTCGCCTTAGCTTCGTCGAAGCAAGAGCGATTTCTGACCAGCTTTCGGATTGCGGAGGCCGTTGCCCCACCAACGACAGCCCATTCCCTTGAATCAGCCCTTTCTCACTGCCATTCCCATGTCCAGGCTTGTTGGTCTGCCTGCCCCAGACTTCACCGCCACCGCCGTGGTGGATCAGGAATTCAAGGAGGTCACCTTGTCGCACTACCGCGGCAAGTACGTCGTGCTCTTCTTCTATCCCCTCGATTTCACCTTCGTCTGTCCCACGGAAATCACCGCCTTCAGCGACCGCTACGGCGATTTCTCCAGTCGCAAAACGGAAGTTCTCGGGGTCTCCGTGGACAGCCAGTTCAGTCATCTGGCCTGGGTTCAAACAGATCGAAAGGCTGGTGGTCTCGGAGACATCGCCTATCCCCTCGTTGCCGACCTTAAAAAGGAGATCGCCAGGGCCTACGGAGTTCTGGACGAAGACGCGGGCATCGCCCTCAGAGGCTTGTTCATCATTGACCCGGATGGGGTGATCATGCACAGCACGATCAATAACCTCCCAGTGGGGCGCAGTGTGGACGAAACCCTTCGTGTGCTGCAAGCCTTCCAGTACGTGCAGTCCCACCCCGATGAGGTTTGTCCTGCCAACTGGACCCCTGGCGACAAGACCATGAATCCAGATCCTGTGAAAAGCAAGGACTTCTTCGCCGCCATCGGCTGAGCCGAAGGGTTTATCCACAAAAGCATGGGGCCTGCGGGCCCCATTTTTTTTGCCACTAAGCAGCTCTAACGGCCCAGGCCTGTACCCAGCTTAAATTCAGCCTTGTTGGCCGATCGAGGCCAACAAGATTCGACCATCCAAACCTCCCAGGGCAGGGTCACAAGCCCGCTCAGGGTGGGGCATCAGGCCAAGCACGTTTCCCCGTTCGTTGGTCAGGCCCGCCACATCCCCCATCGAACCGTTTGGATTGTCCCGGTAGCGCAACACGACTTGTCCACGTTCCTCCAGACCTTTCAAGGTGGTCGCATCCGCCTGATAGCGACCCTCCCCATGGGCAATAGGGAGCTCAATGGAGTCCCCAGAGCCGTAGCCCTGTAGCCAGCTGCAGATTCCCGGACTCACCTCCAGCACCGTGAGTTCACAGCGGAAATGCAGCGCTCGGTTGCGCGTCAGGGCCCCGGGGAGGAGTCCCATCTCCGTAAGCACCTGGAAACCATTGCAGATTCCCAGGACAGGCCCCCCTCTTTGGGCAAACCCATACACCTCCTCCAGGATGGGAGCAAAGCGGGCCAGTGCTCCACAGCGGAGATAATCGCCGTAGCTGAATCCACCGGGGAGAATCACAGCATCCAGACCGCTCAGATCCCGCTCCTCATGCCAGAGCAAGCGGGTGGGTCGTCCCAGACAACCCTCCAGCGCCCAGCTCACATCCCGGTCGCAATTGGAGCCAGGAAACACCACGATGCCAATGGTCATGGCTGCTCAGAGGGCCTCCACCCCATCAAGGGTCCAATCTTCAATCACGGGATTGGCCAGCAGTCGATCGCTCAGGAGCTCCAATTGCTCTATCGCGGTTGTCCGATCTGGTGCCTCCAGCTCCACCTCGATGGCCTTGCCGATGCGGAGACGCTGGATGCCGGTCACCCCCAATCGGGAGGCCGCAGCTCGAGTGGCCTCCCCGGCGGGGTCGAGCACAGAAGGCCGCAGGGACACCTGGACGCGGGCACGAAAAAGGGGCACCAGCTGGAAGGCAACGAACCAATCCTGGCAGCCTATGGGACGCGCTCCCAGGATTGGGATCTGGCTCCTGGCCTTGGGATCACTGTTCCTTCCCCTGAGCTCTCATCCATCCGGCTGGGCTCAGAGTCTGCAGCCCATTCCCCTGGAGTGCAGGATCGCCGGAGGGCCCTGGCAAAGCTGCCGGATGGAGGTGATTCACCTGGGGCGGCACTGGTTTCTGCAGATTGGACCGGAAAGGTTTGAATTCACCCACGACGGCACGGGGCAGGTGAGACTGGGGAAAAACGGCGTCTGGACGGAGGTCACGCCCCGGTGGGCAGAGGATCAGAGCCTGTGCTGGGGCCAAGTGTGTGCCAGAGGCGAGATCCCCCTGGATTAGCGGAGCGGTCCCAGGGCAGGCCAGAGCTTCTCCGCTGCGGCCACCACCTGGGCACGTTGCGCCGCAGGCACCAGGGCCACGAGCTCCAGGGTCGGGGTTTGGGGATCCGAGCTCGCAACGCCCTCATACCAACACTCCAGGCGCGGGCCCACCGCCTGAATCTGGAGAGTAAGGCGCTTGCCGGATTCCTGAACCCGACCCTTCAGACGAAGAATCGGCTGTTGCCCAAGCATTTCCAGAAGAGTCTGCTCCACCTGGGTTCTCCCGATCGAACCCCACCGTCGAATCACGATGGAATCCATGGCCACGTGAGCATGGTCATGGTCTTCGGTTTCACCCTCCTCCGCAGTACCCAACCCTTGCTGCCCAGGGTCTCCCAGAGCCCTTCCCAGGAGCAGATCTGCCGGCAAGCCACCCCTAACCATGGGAAGCACGGGGATACCAGGACGCACCTTGGCCCGCACCGCCTGGATCACCGCCTCCAGGGCATCTGCGGGAACGATATCGGCCCGGCTCACGGCCACCAGATCGGCCACCTCCAACTGCTCATCGAACAACTCCTCCAACGCGGAAAGATGCTCCAGACTTGGATCGGCCTGCCGTTGGGATTCCACGGCAGCCGCATCTCCCACCATATGTCCCGCGGAAAGGGCCTCCCCATCCACCACGGTGACCACGGCATGGACACGGGTGCGGGTGCGCACCTGGGGCCACTGGAACGCAGCTACAAGGGGCTCAGGAAGGGCCAAGCCGCTGGTCTCCACCACAAGTCCATCCAACTGATCAGCCCGTTCCAACAGGCGCTCCATCGTGGGCAGAAACTCGTCCTGAACCGTGCAGCAGAGACAACCATTGGTGAGCTCCACCAGGCGTCCCGCCAGCTCATCCTCGGGGCAGAACCCACAGTGGGCGAGGAGCTCCCCATCAATGCCCACATCGCCAAATTCATTGACGATGACCGCCAGACGCTGGCCACTGTTCAAAAGGAGATGACGCAGGAGGCTTGTTTTTCCGGCCCCGAGAAAACCAGTCACCACAGTGACCGGGAGGCGGGATGGCATGGGGAGCGTCATCTCAAGCCACAAGGGCTGAGAGGGTCCAGGCGCTGCCGCAACCGATCAGCATCCCTGAGATCAGAGCCCGTTGCTGGGTGGAGAGCCCATCAACCAGAGATCTCAACAAGGTGAGGGCCAGCAGGAGGAGGACACCCTGGCTCAGGAGCAGTCCCAATCCGTAGAAGGCCAATGGTGCCTGACTCCATCCCAGAACAGTGTTGCTCAGCACGTAGCCATGGAGGGCAATGGCAGGCAGAAGAAGGGCCTTGGGCCACTGCCGCAGCCAAACCAACGCCACCACCACCAGACTGAAAGCCACCGCTGCTTCCGCAAAGGGCAGTCCTGGAAGCAGCAAGCCCAGTCCACTGCCCAACAGTCCGGTGACCAGCAGCGCGAGCATCCACCGGGCCCGGTGGCGCAAGCCCACCAGGGAGAGCGAGCAGAGAAACAGCAGATGGTCCGGTCCCAGAATCGGATGGGCCAAGCCAGTGAGCAACCCCGTGGCTGGGGAGGGGGGCAAATGGGTGAGGTCCATCAGATGGTGGGCCTCCGCCGGCTGGCCAGCGACCCCAAGGATGGTGAGCCCAAGGCCCATGGCGGATGGAAGGAGCCAGGGCCGGAGGCGATCAGCCATTGGGCGATCTGCCTTGGGCAGGGGGAAGGAATTCATCAGGAAAACGCCGGTCCTCGCCGGGCTTGAGGGGGGTGGACTTCGGCGGGCGTTCTGGCTTGGATCGCTGAGGCGACCTTCACAGCTGCGGGACAGCGCCGGACTCCAGGGACTCTGTGCACCGGACTTTCCCCCTTTCCTCCGTGGACTGATCCTCCACGGAACCGATGAAACCCAATCTTACTGATGCGTGTTGAGCTGAAAAGCCTCAGTCGCATTCCAGGCTGTCCTTTGTTGACACACCGGTCTGAGGATGGGCCCCCTCCGCCCTGGCACACAGGGATCGACGCTGGGCCCGATCCAGAACAGCACCGCTGAAATCCGCATTCGCAATGACGGCATCGGTAAAGCGGCTCTGCATCAACATGGCGTTGCGCAGCAGGGCCCCCCGCAGATCGGCCTTGTCCAGACGTGTGGCAAAAACAACTGCATCCTGCAGATCCACATCCCGCAAATCGGCCCCTTGAAGATTGCTGCCGTTAAAGACAGCACCTCTCAGATCCGCGCCATGAAAATCAACCCCCTCCAGATCGGATTTGAGGAATTCCTGCTGCTGGAGGTTGCGACCATGCATGTCCGGCTCAATTTGTTGAAGAGCCCGCTGCCCCCTCAACTCTGGGGCCGTGATGGCCAGGGCTGAGGGGGGAAACAGCAGGGCAAAACCCAGCAGGAGAAGCACAGCCCCTCTCCAGATCCAGGCAGGGATGGGGGATTCCATGGGCATGGCCGTTCGAGGCATGGCTGCAGCTCTACGCTTCAGGCTCAAGTTATGGCAGCCATGGCCCTCTCGTTGCGGGTGGTGGTCCCCCCCCATCCCCTGATCGCCCACTGGCTCACCCTCTTGCGGGATCGCTCCACCCCCTCCCCCCTCTTCGCCACGGCCATGGGAGAACTGGGACGCTGGCTCACCTATGAAGCCCTCAGAGACTGGCTTCCCCATTGCTCCGTCCAGGTGGAGACCCCCCTGGGTACGACGGAAGGAACGGTGATCGATCCCGCTATCCCTCTGCTGGCCGTTCCCGTGCTTCGTGGGGGTCTGGGCCTCTGGCAAGGGGCCCAGGGGGTGGTGCCCACCGCGAGGGTGTGCCATGTGGGCATTGATGCCCCTCCCGGTCAACCTTCCCACTGGTATCTCGATGACCTGCCTGCCGCAATTGACCAACGGGCGGGAATCCTGGTTTGGCTTCCCCAGCTGGCGTCCGGGCGAACCCTGCTGGCCCTCCTGGAAAGGCTGCGGAGATCGGGAGTCGAGGGGGCGCGGCTGAGGGTGATCACCTCTCTGGCCTCCTCCCCTGGTCTGAAGGCTGTCGGAGAGGCCACAGATTCGCTGACCATTTATTGCGCTTGCATCGATCCCGAGCTCAACAATCAAGGGCAGATCCTTCCAGGATTTGGCGATCCTGCCCAAAGGTTGTACGGATCGGCCGCCATAGGGGCAGAGAACGGAGAATGGCACCTAGGCTGAACCAACTCCATGCCTACGGTCGATTCCATGCCACAGATCCAGCGCCCCTCCGCTGCTTCGGATGGCGCCCCGATCCTTACCAGCACCATTCTCGGTGCCCTGGCAGGGGCCGGTGGCCTGGCCTGGTGGCTGTGGCGCAAGAGCCAGCGCAGACAACTGGCCGAGCGGGAACGTCGGTTGCTTCGTCTTTCGCGCTTCCAGGGTGGGGTCGTCGCTGAGGAGCCAATCCTCTCGGAAGACTCCGGCAAAGCGGACGCGTTGCCCGAGCGGGTTCAACAACTCAACCATGCGATTGAAGAGGTGAGACGACAGCTGGAAGCCCTGGAAGCCCAGTCCTGATGCTGATTTACAATGAACAGGAACGGTGAAGGACCGTCAACCCATCGGGAACGAACGCAGTAGGGTCAAAAGGATTGGTTGAGCCAACATGTTGCGATCCGACGCCATCACTAAGGGGATTCAACGCTCTCCTAACAGGGCCATGCTTCGAGCCGTGGGGTTTGGGGACGGGGATTTTGGTAAACCGATCATTGGAATAGCCAATGGATACAGCACGATTACTCCATGCAACATCGGACTCAATGGCCTAGCGCAGCGGGCAGAAGAGGCCGCCCATCGCTCCGGGGCCATGCCCCAGATGTTTGGCACGATCACGGTCAGTGATGGGATCTCCATGGGCACCGAGGGGATGCGCTATTCCTTGGTGTCTCGAGAGGTCATTGCAGACTCGATCGAAACCGCTTGCAACGCCCAGAGCATGGACGGTCTGCTGGCCATCGGTGGGTGCGACAAAAACATGCCTGGCGCCATGTTGGCCATGGCTCGTATGAACATCCCCGCGGTGTTCATCTACGGAGGCACCATCAAGCCAGGAAAGCTAGGCGCCTGTGATCTCACCGTGGTGAGCGCCTTCGAGGCCGTGGGCCAATACAGCGGTGGACGGATCGATGAGGACCAACTCACCGCCATCGAGAAAAATGCCTGTCCAGGGGCTGGCAGCTGCGGCGGGATGTTCACAGCCAACACCATGAGTGCGGCCTTCGAGGCCATGGGTCTCAGCCTTCCCTACAGCTCCACCATGGCGGCGGAGGATCAGGAGAAGGCGGATAGCGCGGCCCGCAGCGCCGAGGTTCTGGTGGAGGCCATCGCGAAGGACATCCGCCCTCGCGATCTCCTCACTCGTGAAGCCTTTGAGAACGCCATCAGTGTGATCATGGCTGTGGGTGGCTCCACCAATTCCGTGCTCCATCTTCTGGCTGTAGCCCGAACTGCTGGGGTGCCCTTGACGATTGAAGACTTTGAGACCATCCGGCAGCGGGTGCCGGTGATCTGCGATCTCAAACCCAGTGGCCGCTACGTCACCGTCGAGCTTCACAGAGCTGGGGGCATCCCCCAAGTGATGAAGCTTCTGCTGAACGCTGGCTTGCTCCACGGGGACTGTCGCACGGTGGAGGGACGCACCTTGAAGGACGTGCTTGCCGAAGTTCCGGATGCGCCTCCCGAGGGCCAGGACGTGATCCTTCCCCTCAGCGCTCCCCTTTATCCAAAGGGCCATCTGGCGATCCTGAAAGGCAATCTGGCAACGGAGGGCAGTGTCGCCAAGATCAGTGGGGTCAAGACCCCGATCCTTACGGGTCCGGCCCGGGTGTTTGAGAGTGAGGAAAGCTGTCTGGAGGCGATCCTGGCCGGCCGAATTTTGGCTGGAGACGTGGTCGTGATCCGCTACGAGGGACCGGTGGGGGGGCCAGGCATGCGTGAAATGCTTGCCCCAACTGCGGCCATTGTGGGGCAGGGGCTCGGCGATAAGGTAGCTCTCATCACGGATGGCCGCTTTTCCGGTGGCACCTATGGACTCGTGGTGGGCCATGTGGCGCCGGAGGCTGCTGCTGGCGGCACCATCAGCCTTGTTCAGGAGGGTGACAGCATCACGGTGGATGCGGAGCGTCTGTTGATTGAGCTCAACGTGAACGACGCCGAATTGGCCAGACGTCGCGCCACCTGGACACCGCTGCCGGCGCGCTATAAGACAGGTGTGCTGGGCAAATATGCCCGCCAGGTGAGCTCCAGCAGCCTGGGTGCGGTGACCGACCAACCCCCTGCGTAACTCAGGGGTCTGCCGGGCACTGGATTAGCCCGCGGCCAGGAGGGCCCGCAAGCGGCGGGCCAGGGCCTCCAACGGGAGTCCATCCAGGGGTCTTTCGCATCGTTCCCCCTGGGGTCCCATCCAGACCGGATGGTTGCCATGCCAGAGGATGGGCCGATTCTCATCCTCCCGCCAGGAGAGTGTGAGGTTCAACTCTCCGCCGCTGAGATAAAGCTCCAGCTCCAGATCCTCCTCAACGAGGCGTTCACCCTCCGGAGAGCGGGCCTCCAGTCGCAGGCTGCAATCCTCGTCGTCCGGTGCGGAGGTCAAGACGACTCCATGGCGGAGAGGTTTGCGGCAGAGATCAGCGGCAGCAGCCACCAACCGGCTCAGGTCTGCATTAGCAGCATCAACCCAAGGCATCGACGGCCAGGAGCTCAAGGTGAATCGGACCAGGCCGGAAACCCGGATTAGGGCCGCCATCATCCCCAAAGCGGGAATGGAGCAGCTGAAGCCGGGTGATGCGGGAGGGGTCAAAGCGAAGGGGTAACCCCAGGGGCAATCCCTCCACAGGCCGTGCCCGCACAGAAGGGGTCAGATCGGCAAACCGGATCGCTACCCGGGTGGCCCCCTCTGCGTTTGTCCCAAACTCATGGACCCATCGGAGCCCTCCAGGAATCAGCTCGGTCAGACCTGCCACGCCATCAGCACAGGCCACGGCCAGCTTGAAGCGGCGCCCCTCCCCAAGGATCAACAGCTCCAACCCCTTGGCGGCAGAAAGATCCAGGGGGGGAGAAAACAAAGGAGAGCGCACGGAGATGAAGCCACCTCCCTCTTCCACGACCTCCCCATCGAAGCGCAAACCCGCGGCGTGGGCCGTGCAGTCGCCACGGCTTCGTCCCCCCATCACCGTGTCATTCAGGGCATGCCATCCAAAGAAGGTTCCCCCGGGGAGAACGTTTCTCGGCTGGGGGGTGGAAGACGGGGGAGAGAACGGGCTGGCTGGATCCATGGGAACAGGAGGGTGAGGACCACTCTGGCAAAGCCGGAGGGACCCTCTCTGGATCGCCCCTCAGGTGCGGGGGTGTTCGGGCAGTCCGGAGGCCGCAGCGGCATCCGCCAGGATCAGGACCTCGCCCAAAGGGGAGACCAGGCGGGCAGGGGTTCGTTCCGGCGACTCTTGGGGATCCAGGAGCCTTTCCAAGGCTTGCCTTTTTCCTGCGCCGCTCACAAGGAAAATCACCGTTCGGGCCGCTGAGAGGGCCGGGGCTGTGAGCGTGATGCGAGGGAGCCCCTTCCCTTCTCCAGTGGTCACCCATCGGTCCCGCACAAGGGGTGCAGCGGTGCCTGGGAACAGAGAAGCGGTATGGCCGTCCTCCCCGAGGCCGAGCAGCACCACATCCAACTTGGGAGGTTCAGCGCCACAGAGCTGGATCAGCAAGTCGGCGTAGGCCTCTGCACAGGCTTCTGGGGTCGGTAGGTGGGTCGGAACGGGATGGAAACTGGCCTGACAGCCAGGACCATCGGCAAGAAGGGACTCCTGGAGGAGCCTGGCATTGCTGGCGGGATCGTCCGGGCTCACCCAGCGCTCATCGCCAAGGAGTACATCCACCCGATCCCAGGGCAAATGTTCCGCCCCGAGGCGCAGATAGGCCGCCCTGGGGGTAGAGCCCCCTGCCAGGGCGATGTGGGCCCGGTCGCGTTCGGCCAGGGCCAGGTCAATCGTGGAGGCCAGATGTTCCGCTGTTTGGCGGGCCAGCTCATCAGCATTGGCGGCGATATGAAGGTGATAGGTGGTCATGACAACCATTCCGTATGGAAGGAACCTGGACGGTCCGTTCGTTCATAGGTGTGGGAGCCAAAGCAATCCCGCATGGCCTGCACAAGGTTCTGGGGCAGCCGTCCCGTGCGATAGCTGTCGATGTAATCCAGGGTGCTGCTCAGGCAGGGCAGGGGAATGCCCGCCAACGCAGCACCGGAAACCACGGAGCGCAAGCCAGGTAGACGGCGATTGACCTGCTCCGCAAACCAGGGATCCACCAGCAGATTAGGCAGATTGGGATTAGCCGCATAGGCATTCTGAATGCGCTGCAGCAAACGGGCCCTGATGATGCATCCCCCTTTCCAGATCTGCGCAATGGCACTGAGATCCAGGTGGTAATCATGAAGGTTGGAAGCCTCCTGGAGCAGGGCCATGCCCTGGGCATAGCTGGCCATGGAAGCGAGGATGCAGGCATCTCTCAGAGCGGGCATGCCATCCGCCGGATCCCCCAGGGCAAAAGGAGCGGGAGCCGGGGCATGGAGCACGGCTTCGGCTGACATCCTCTCGCTGCGCAAGGAGCTGAGCACGCGAGCATTCAGCGCGGCATAGATGGTCGGCACCGAAACCCCCATCTCCAGGGCACTGACCACGGTCCAAAGTCCTGTCCCTTTCTGACCGGCCGCATCCACAATCTTTTCGACGAGATCATCTCCAGTTAATGGATCTTTGGTGCGCAGGCACACCTCCGTGATCTCCACAAGAAAGGAAGCGAGTTCTTCTGTTTGGTTCCAGCCGGCCAAAACAGCCGCCATGGCATCCCCATCCATTCCGGCGACACGCTTCATCAGGTCGTACGCCTCGGCCAGCACCTGTTCGATGCCGTATTCGATGCCGTTGTGCACGGTCTTGACAAAGTGACCGGCCCCGCCTGGACCGATGTATGTGACACAAGGTCCATCCTCCACCTGGGCTGCCATTTTCCGAACCAGGCTTTCAATTGCCTGATACGCACTCAGGGTGCCCCCCGGCATCATGCTGGGGCCTTCAAGCGCACCCTTCGCCCCTCCGGAGACCCCCATCCCGATAAAGCCAAAGCTCTTGCTTTCGAGCTCCTTGACCCGGCGCTCGGTATCGGTGTAAAGAGAGTTTCCACCATCGATGAGCAGATCTCCTTCCTCCAAAAGCGGTGAAAGGGTTTGGATCATGTCATCCACAGGCTGGCCAGCCTTCACCATCAGAAGAATCCGCCGGGGCCGCTCCAGGCAGGCCACAAACTCCTCCAGCGTTTCTGCCCCCACAATGTCTTTGCCTGCACCACGTCCAGCGAGGAATTCCTGGGTTTTGGCGTAAGTGCGGTTGAAGACCACGCTGGAGAAGCCATTGCGCTCAGCATTTAGAACCAGGTTTTCCCCCATCACCCCAAGGCCTACCAAACCAAAATGGGCCTGACTCATGGATCGAACCGAAGCGATTGACCCACAGTGTGGCGATGCGAGCTGGCCAAAGACAGCCAAATCGCGAGCATGTCAGGAACTGCTTGCGCAAGCCAGAGCTTTCCGACAGCTCGAGGACCGGAAATGCGATGGAATCCGTGCGCTAATGGAAGAGTGACTAAATCGTCGTTCCGTCGGCGATCGTGCCGTTTTTGACAATCACGACGATGCCATTTCGAATGTAGAAATTAAGCTCTGGGCGGTCTGCCTCTTCCACATGGTCCTTGTTGACGATCGTGACATTGCGTCCGATTCGAACATTTTTATCAAGGATTGCCCTTCTCACCGTAGTTCCCTGACCCACCCCAATCGGCGTTCCTCCACGCTCCCGCAGCACATCTCGCTCTTGGGAGGATTCAAAGTAATCCGCTCCCATCACGAGGGTGTCCTGTAGGACAACGTCGTCTTCAACCCGGGTGCGGACACCCAACACACAATGGTGAATACTGCAGGCCTTCAAGAGAGACCCTTCACCAATGATCGAGGCAGTGACCTGTGCGTCCTGCAACTTGCTTGGAGGCAAATAACGTGGGCGGGTATAGATTGGAAATTTCTCATCATAAAACGAAAATGCCGGATTTGGCTGATCGGTCAGGGCCAGATTGGCCTCATAGAAGGCTCCGATGGTCCCAATATCCTCCCAATAGTCATTAAACAAGAAACTTTGCAGACGGTCTCCTCGCGACAGAGAAGTGGGAATAATCTCCTTGCCAAAGTCTGTCGCTTGTGGATTGCTGTTCAGGAGATCAAAAAGTGTTTCTCTACTGAAAACATAAATCCCCATGGAAGCCAGATAGGGCCGTTGCACGGCCTCCTCAGAGGACAAGCCAAGTCCACCCGTATCAACCATCATCGCCTCCAAATCAGCACCTTTCGGCTTCTCCTTAAACTCAAGAATTTTGCCGGAAGAATCCGTACGCATCAAGCCAAATCCTTCTGCCTGAAGGGCATCAACGGGCAGAGCACCAACAGAAAGTTGTGCACCCGTATCAATGTGGTGCTGCACAAACTTACCGTAATCCATGCGATATAATTGATCACCTGATAAAATCAAATAATGATCAACGTCCCACTCCTGAAATAACCATTGATATTTCCGGACCGCATCTGCAGTTCCTTCAAACCAACTCGGACTCTCTGGTGTCTGCTGCGCTGCGAGAACCTCGACGAATCCCTGACCAAAGCCTGCCGAGAGGTTGTAGGTCATCGTGAGATGTCTATTCAAAGACGCACTGTTGAACTGCGTCAGAACATAGATTTTATTAACTTCAGAATTGATGCAATTAGAAACTGGGATGTCTATCAGTCGATACTTTCCAGCCAATGGGACAGCTGGCTTGGCACGCATTTTTGTCAATGGATAGAGGCGTGTACCAGCCCCTCCGCCGAGAATGATGGCTAAAACGCGTTTCATGTTGCCAACTGTCTTTCATGGCCTGACGACCGTAACTGAGCACCCAGCTCAGGTGGGAGTGACGGCGACACTTCGATGCACTTTGTCGGCACTGAGAAGACCCCTTTCAATCTTCATCGGCAATCTGCCTTAGTGCAAATAACTCCTCAAGCACCCGCATCGCGGCAAGACGTTGGCTCCGTGGCTGGGGGGAACGAAGATGGGTAACGGGGCCATGAAGAATTTTGTTGATAATTCCCTTGGTCAACGCTTCGACAACCTTGCGCTCCCTGGCGGAGAGATCTGGCCCCATTCGGGATAACGCCTTTTGCAGTTCTTGTTCGCGGATATCCTCAAGCTGCAGACGGAGGCGGTTCACAAGGGGGACGGCCTCCAAGCCATCCCACCATTCCAGGAAAAGACGCGACTCCTCCTGCAGCAGCGACTCAGCCTCTGCAGCCATTTCTCGACGTGCCTCCTGATTGCGAGCAACGACCTCCTGAAGATCATCCACATCGAGACGCGTCACCCCAGCAAGATCTGAGACATCCGCACCGATATTTCGAGGAACGCCGATATCGATCATCATCAAGCTTGAGCGCCTGTTGAGACTCTCCAGGCGTTCACGGGTAATCATGGGTTCCTCAGCAGCCGTGCTCGTGAACACAAGGGAGCAGGTGCTCAGGCAATGATCCAGATCTTCTAAGGGGCGACATTGGACGGGGAGATCAGGAAAATCAGCGGCCAGTGCCTCTGCCCGTGCAAGCGTGCGATTCAGGAGCACGGCTCCAGGGCATCCCTTGGAGCGAAGGTGCTGGAGCAGGAGGCGAGCCATGCGTCCCGCTCCAATGACGGCCACCTGTTCCTGATCCAAAGGGACAAGGTCCTGGACACCGCGGGCCTGGGCAATTTTCAACTGGGCCAGCTCCACCGCAGCCGAGCTGATAGAGACGGCCCCCGTGCCGAGGTTCGTTTCGGAACGAACCCGTTTCCCCGTGCTGACCGCCTGATTGAGAAGACGATTCAGAATGGGGCCAATGGAGCGGTACTCCTGGCCCAACCTGACCATCTTCTTGACCTGGGAGAGGATCTGCCCTTCCCCCAGCACCAAGCTGTCCAGGCCCGCCGAAACCCGAAGGAGATGAGCTACAGCATCGGCGTGATGGTAGGTGAAGAGGTGGGGGGTCAGTTCCTCAACCCTGAGCCCTGAGATGGCGCTAAGAAATGTCCCTACAGCCTCGATGCCCTGGTCCGGATGGCGAAGCAGGGCATAGATCTCCAGGCGGTTACAGGTGCTGAGGATGGAGGCCTCAAGGACCTGCTCATCCTCCCTGAGCTGATGGAGGGACGCTTCCATGCTCTGCTCAGGGATGCTCAACTTCTCCCGGATCTCAACGGGAGCCGTTCGGTGACTCAGGCCGATAACGGCAATGTGCATGGAGCTAGGAGAGAGCTACCCGCTTGGCGCCAGGCTTGATATGTACCGTATCGATAAAGCGGGCACTGCTGTCAAGGGAAGAAATGATCAGGCTGCTCGTGCGGGTGCAGTCTCGCTCAAACTTCACACCTTTGAACAGAAGCCCATCGGTGATCCCGGAAGCCGCGAAGACCACATGGTTTCCACTGGCGAGTTCGTCCGCTTCGTACACACGGTCAGGCTCTGTAATGCCCATCTCAGAAAGTCGAGCCAGGTTGCCCTCCCGGGTGAGACCTTCCCACTCCTTGGTTTGGGCAACTGCAGGGTCGTAGACCAGCTGCCCTTGGAAATGACCACCAAGGCAACGCATGGCCGCTGCGGAGATCACACCCTCCGGCGCAGCACCAATTCCCATCAGGGCATGGGTTCCGGTGCCCTCAAAGCCACAAGCGATCGCAGCACTCACATCCCCATCACTGATGGGCTTCACCCTTGCACCCGCTTCACGAATTTCAGCGATGAGACCCTTGTGACGGGCGCGGTCCATACAAACGATGACGAGCTCGTCCATGCCGAGACCCAGGCACTCCGACAAAATGCGAAGGTTTTCAGTCGCCGACTTCCGAATATCTACCTTGCCCTTGGCAGAGGGCGGGGCAGCCAGTTTGTTCATATAAAAATCGGGGGCATTGAACAGCCCTCCTCTCTCGCTCGCGGCCAAAACGGCCATGGAACCATCCTGGGCGTTGGCGCAGAGATTGGTGCCCTCGCAAGGATCCACAGCAAAATCAACGCCCGGGCCACTACCGCTGCCGACTTCCTCGCCGATATAGAGCATCGGGGCCTCATCCCGCTCTCCCTCTCCGATCACGATGCGTCCTTGCATGGCAATTAGTCCCATGCGCTGCCGCATGGCTTCCACTGCAGCTTGGTCAGCTTCATTTTTCTTGCCATGGCCAGTGAGATGGGCAGAGGCGATGGCGGCCTGCTCAACAACCTCGAGCAATTCCTGAATGATGGTGCGGTCCACGGGCGGCGGGCGAGGGGAAAGCCTCAGGAGGGACGGGCAAGGAGGGAGGGGTCCTGAAGGAAGACCAGCGCCAACCGTCGAACGGAAAGTGTTAAACGGGATGCACGCCGACCCAGTCGGGTCCGAATTCTGCCTGATCCTGAAAAGAGATCCCAAAGGATCTCCGACCTTGAAGCGGCGCCATCGTATCAGCGCTCCCGTCGAGCCAGGGGCCGACCATGTGACTAAAATCCAGCGGCTGTCCTCGCCTGGGTCCCATGAGCACCAAACCACTCGTGGTTGCACCGTCAATCCTCTCGGCCGATTTCTCAAGGCTTGGGGATGATGTCCGAGCCGTTGATCAGGCCGGCGCCGATTGGATTCATGTGGATGTGATGGATGGTCGCTTTGTCCCTAACATCACCATTGGCCCCCTGATTGTTGAAGCCCTAAGGCCTGTCACATCTAAGCCTTTGGATGTTCACCTGATGATCGTGGAGCCTGAAAAGTTTGTGCCTGAGTTTGCCAAAGCGGGAGCTGACATCATCAGCGTCCAGGTGGAGGCCTGCCCCCATCTCCACCGGAACCTTGCCCAGATAAAGGAGCTTGGTAAGCAGGCTGGTGCCGTTCTTAACCCCAGCACCCCAACTGACACTTTGGAATACTGCCTGGAACTCTGTGATCTGGTCCTGATCATGAGCGTCAACCCTGGGTTTGGAGGTCAGAGCTTTATTGAAAATCAGGTAAGAAAAATCCGCGATCTACGTCGTCTCTGCGACGAAAAGGGCCTGGATCCTTGGATCGAGGTAGATGGCGGCATCAAACCTGGGAATGCGTGGAAGGTGATTGAGGCTGGCGCCAATGCCATTGTTTCAGGATCAGGAGTCTTTGGCGCCAGCGATTATGCCCAAGCGATTCAAGGAATCAAAAACAGCAGGAAGTCAGAACCAGCATTGGTTTGAACTCCGAATGGCGATCAGTCAAAGAACCAACCATAGCTGTGAAGACCGATCCCCAAAAGGTTGACACCGATATAACAAATCGAGAGAACCACAAGACCCGCTGATGCGACAAATGCGGGCTTTCGTCCTTGCCAGCCCCGAACAAGACGAGTATGAAGATAGGCGGCATACACCAACCAGGTGATGAAAGCCCAAGTTTCTTTAGGATCCCAGCTCCACCATGAGCCCCATGCCTCATTGGCCCAGACCGCACCGCTGACGAGGCCAACGGAGAGGAGGAGGAAGCCTACGGTAATTGTGCGATAACTCAGGCTATCCAACTCTTCACTAGAACGAAAAAGGGTGGAAGAGAGCTTGGTTTCACCCGTTGAGGTGAAGGATTGAGCCTGTCTGAAATTGCCTGTGCCGATCGAACTGCTTCGAAGCTCTAGGGCCTGACTTCGGTCCGTAAAGAGAACAGCAACGCTAAGGAGGGAACCCACCAGCAGGGCTGCGTAGCTGAGCATGATCACGCTGACATGCATCACCAACCAGCTGGATCGGAGGGCAGGAACCAAGGGAGAAGCCTCCTGGAGCCGATCCGGCAAGGCAAAACTGGCAAACGCAATGCATCCAAGAGCCATGGGTGTGGCCGCAGCAGGAACCAGCGGATGGGGCCATGCCCGCTCCACAAGCAATTGGGTCAGGGTGCAGCCCCAGGCGAGAAAGCAAAGGGATTCGTAAAGGTTGCTGATCGGGAAATGGCCAGAATCCCACCAGCGAAGCACCAACTGGGTAGTCAGACAGAGATTGGCTGCCGTGATCAACAAACGGATGGAAGGGCTGGGTCGTCCCGCACTCAAAAACCAGAAAGCAGCAGGCATCGCCACAAGAAGCAGGGCAAATGCAACCAGCCCTAAACCCAGAACGGGGTCTGACGTCAGTGATGGCACGTTCGTGCAGAGTTCGGAATGACTTCTCCAGTTTGCCGCCCGGTGGTCCCAGATGTGGACGGCTTTCCACTTAGCAACTGGAACGGCGAAGAAGGAAGGCTCCGGTACCAAGACCGATCAGCACCGGAAACCAAGCGGAAAGGAAAGGAGTGAGCGCTCCTGTCAATCCGAGAGAGCTAAAAATAAATGACATAAGGTAATAGCCGAAGATTAACAACACACTGATTCCAAATCCCTGGCTTCGACTAGTCCGTGCATGGGGACGAACGCCAAGACTACTGCCAATCAAGCCAAAGACAAAGCAGATAGCGGGAAAAGCAAATTTTTCTTGAATACGCACACGGATCCTCCTCGCCTCTTTTTTGTTTCCCGCCTCGTTCAGAAGTCTTTCAGCACGTAAAGCCTGGCCAACAGTCATGGTGGACGCATCCGTGGGTAACTTGGCAACTTCGAGGACATCACGGGTAAGCGGGTAGAAATAGGAATCAAACTCCGCAGAAGTTGTGACTCCTGTTTTTTCATCTAGGCTGACAACACGACCATTCATAAACTCCCACATCGACTCCCTTTCGTTCCACTTCCCACGTTTTGCTGAGAGCATTTGACGCTGTCCGGGCCTTGAAAAATCGAGGAGCGTGACATCAATCATTTCACCCTGCCGAAACATCCGTGAGTAGAAGAGATGGGTCATCGCACGACGACTCTCTCCTTCATCAAGCTCTAGCCGGCCAAAACGGGAATAGAGAATATTGTCGCCTCGCTCATTCGTAAGGGCTTTACCAAGTGCCTTCTCGAGAGTGTTCGTCGCAAGAAGATTACTTCTAGGAACGATGAGATCGTTGAAACAGAATGTAAGAGCACTCATGAAGAGGGACAATACGAGTGCAGGGACAACGATTCTCCAGGTTCGAACTCCTAAACTTCTGAGAGCCGTTAACTCCGAACTTCCAGAAAGCCTGCTATAGGCAAGAAGTGTGGCCATGAGAGTGGCCATTGGAAAGGCCAGCACAAGAAAGCCTGGGAGCCGAAGGAGAAGAACCTGAAGTGCTGCGCCGATCGGCAAACCAGATTCAGCAATACGCCTAACAAGCTCGAAGACAACACCGACAGAAAGGGAAACAGCGGTAAATGCTGCAATACCAAAAATGAGGGGTCCAACCAGCTCGTTGAGCAGCCAGCGATCGATTAATGGAAGACGCTTGAGAGATGGCAAAGATCTCGGGAGACGCATTCCATCCGTAAAAACACGTGACCTGAGCAGAGGATGTCCCTTGATGAAAGACATTATAATTTAAAGGCTTCACCCAGGTAGTGACGTCGCACCAAGGAATCATTGGCCAACTCCTCAGAAGTCCCGGAGGCGAGAATCCTTCCGTCTGTAAGAATGAATGAGCGATCCGTGATCGCGAGTGTTTCACGAACGTTGTGATCTGTAATCAAAATACCCATGCCCTTAGACCTTAAGCCATGGATTAATTGCTGGAGATCAGCGACAGCAAGCGGATCAACGCCAGCAAAGGGCTCGTCAAGCAAAAGATAACGAGGACCCTGGACACCAACGGCCAGTGCACGGGCGACCTCAGTGCGCCGACGTTCACCTCCAGAAAGCTGGAAACCCTTGCGGATCTGAAAGCTGGAGAGATGAAACTCAGCAATAAGACTTTCCAATCGATCAGAAAATTGATGGACTGGAGTTGATGAAACCTCAAGAGCAAGACGAAGATTTTCTCGTACTGTGAGGTTACGAAATACACTCGCCTCCTGGGGCAAGTAACCGATGCCAAGGCGAGCACGCACCGGCATCGGGAGTCTTGCAATGGATTGACCATCTAATGTGACGTCGCCTTTATCAGGTCGTAAAAGGCCCGTGACCAAATTGAAAGTCGTGGTCTTTCCAGCTCCATTAGGGCCCAGAAGACCTACAACTTCACCAGGTCGGAGTTGCAGACTTACATCATGGACCAGAGGTCTCCCAGAAAGAGTTATTGCTACACGATCTAGGATAAGGGTCATGGAACAGGGAGGCCTGGTTCCTTTTGGGGCGTAGGGGAACTAAGCTTGAGTTTGCTCATCACCTGCTTCCCTTGAGCAGGTTGAGCCAACAGACGCTCTTGATCAAGTTGATAAACGAGACGTTCTGCCCGAATCCTTTGTCCATCAGCATCAATCACGTCCACGTCTCCTGATAGAACAAGACGGCCCTCCTTGGAGAAGTATTGAGCCTGCTTCGAAGTGGCGACCATACCCTTTGCAGCATATGTAATCCTGACGTTTCCAGTAGCAGTGACAATTCCGGTCTGATTGTCAGCCTGTTGAACATCCGATTCAATCGTTACAAGACTGTCTCTCTGCAATTGGGGGGGGGTGTAATGGTCGCCTTCGACAGCCCGAGAGAATAAAGAGTAGGGAAATCCAAGAGGGATCGAAAGGGAACAGGAGAGTATCAATGCTTTAAAGAAAGGTCTCTGAATCCTTACTTTCATTTGCATTCACAAGTTGATGAAAGACTGGGATTTCGAGTCAGAGACGCTAAATGGGCCAAGGGAGTGAGATTGGGCTTTGGGAAGTCTGTAGGGTTCACCTGGTTCTGAAGAGAAGAAAGACGATTCCTTACAACGTCACGAAGAAGGACAAGATCATATCCGATCGCAAGTGATTGGGACGCATGCAAATGATTCAGTCCTTCAGCCATTAAGAGAATGGAGCCTTTTGTGTTTCCATTTTCAAGATGATATTCAGCTACTGAGACCTGAATAAGCCCCTGTAGTAGTTCCCGCAGCTCACCTGTAGCTTCAAACCAAAGTTCTTCAAAAAGATCATGAGCTGCATACCACTTCTGGGAGTTAAAAGAATAGACAGCCTCTAGATAGGGAGCTGTTTCAAAGATAAACTCCTGGGATAGATTCAACTCAGACATACACCTCCTAGCGACGGAGTGGCTTTTTGGCAGGAAGCTTGCGAAGTCGGATGCTTTCCGGTGTAACTTCCAACATCTCATCTGAACCAATATATTCCAAAGCTCGTTCAAGAGTCATTTGGGTTGGTGATTGAAGCGTGTCCAGTTCTTCAGCACCTGCAGATCGCATGTTTGTAAGCTGTTTTGTCTTGCAAACATTAATCTCAAGGTCTTGAGGACGATTATTTTCGCCAACAATCATACCTTTGTAGACTTTTGTTCCAGGAGTAATAAAGAACTGACCCCTGTCTTCTGCATTCTTAAGAGCATAGAATGTGGAAGTGCCTTCCTCAAATGCAATCAATACTCCATTCCGACGAAGATCAAAGTCTCCTTGCAAAGGTCGATAATCGTGGAATGAGTGGCTCATAATCCCCTCTCCCCGTGTAGATCGAATAAAATCACCGCGAAATCCGATAAGACCCCTTGAAGGAACAACAAACTCAAGTTGAACCCTAGAATCGCTTCCTGTTTCCATATTCATCATTTCAGCTTTTCGAGATCCTAATTTCTCGATACAGGTTCCGACGCTGGGCTCTGGAACATCAATCACAAGCATTTCATAGGGCTCATGAGGGATTCCATCAATTTCCCGAAAAATTACCTGTGGTTGGCTGACCTGAAACTCGTAGCCTTCACGGCGCATGGTTTCAATAAGGATACCAAGGTGTAATTCTCCACGACCGCTGATCAGCCAGCGATCAGGGGAATCTGTGTCCTCAAACCGTAATGCAACATTGGTCAAGAGCTCACGCTGAAGACGGTCCCGAACTTGACGACTGGTCACAAACTTCCCCTCTTTGCCAGCAAAAGGAGAGTCATTGACCATAAAAGTCATCTGCAATGTAGGCTCGTCAACCTTGATCAATGGCAAGGCTTCTGGATGATCAGGACAAGCAACGGTCTCCCCGATATTCACCTCATCAAAACCTGCCACTGCAGCGATATCTCCGGCTCTTGCTTCCTCGATCTCAATCCTCCGTAGCCCTTGAAAACCCAAAAGCTTGGTCACCTTTCCACGTTTAATTGTTCCATCGTCTCTAATCAAGGCTACAGGTTGGCCATTCTTAATCGTACCGTTATGAACACGCCCAATGATGATCCTGCCCAGAAAATCGTTATAATCAAGCGTGGTAACTTGCATCTGCAAGGGCTTTGCTGGGTCTCCAACAGGTGCCGGGACATGACGCAAGATGGCTTCAAACAACGGCTCCATAGAAGAGCTTTCAGTGGCCATTTCAGCCTTTGCATATCCACCCATTCCACTTCCAAATAGGTAAGGGAAATCACATTGGTCGTCGTCAGCACCTAGCTCAAGGAAAAGATCCAGCACCTTGTCCAAGGCTTGCTCAGGTTCAACACGTGCCCGATCTATTTTGTTTACAAATACAATAGGGCGGAGGCCTTTTTCTAACGCTTTTTTTAACACAAACCGAGTTTGTGGCATGGGCCCCTCATTAGCGTCAACAATGAGAAGACAGCCATCCACCATCCCAAGGACACGCTCAACTTCTCCGCCAAAGTCGGCGTGGCCAGGTGTATCAACAATATTGATTCGGACTCCTTTGTAATCAACGGCAGTATTCTTTGAAAGGATTGTTATACCTCTCTCGCGCTCAAGATCATTGGAATCAAGAATACAAGTTGGAATGGCTTCACCGTCGCGGAACACACCCGACTGAGTTAGCAGGGCATCGACAAGTGTGGTTTTGCCATGGTCAACATGAGCAATGATTGCAAGGTTACGTATTTGGGATCCTTTCATACAATGGGCCGGGGAAGAGATGGGAGAAAAGCCAGCGGGAGGTGGCCATCTGGGTTTCCTTATCCTACATTCCCACTGAACAGGGGATCAGCGCTGCTGGTGGCTTCGGGTGTTATGGACAAGCCTCTGAGCAGGCTCGAATAGTCGAAGTGACTCAGTGTTACCCTCGTAACGCCAATGCCAGGGCTCAAAGTTGACTGATTGGGGGTTGTTTTCTGGAAATGAAAGCATGAATTGATAGCGTGCTGCATTTTTCCTCAACCATTGATATGCTCTTGTATGAACAAATCCTGGGGAAAGATTCGTTTGTGGCTGGCTATGATCACCGATATCAATTGCATAGCCGGTGCTGTGTTCTGAGAAACCAGGGGGGGCACTGACCTGGGCACGTTCAATGGAGGATTGATTTCTATCCGCCTTGACATTAAAAAAGAGGTCGTTTTGAAGGGAGATAGGACGGAATGCGCTGATCGGGATAAGTTTGATCCCTTCAGAGGCTGCTGCAAGTTCCATCTCGAGAAAGCTTCGCGCTGCGTCAGGCAATAACAGCAAACCTGGTGCGACAGCAACCATCCTTTTGGGATCCGCCTCCGGATAGGGGAAGTGTCCCAACAATCGCCCATCACTCGAGAGGCGGGCATTGAGACCGGAGACTGGTGAAGATGGCATAAGGACACGCAGATAGCTGATCACTGCAAAGCCGAGGCTCAAGATCAAGAGAAGACCGAGTAGCTTGGCTCTAGAAAAAGAAAAATATGAGCGTTTCTGCCGTCGCCTGTCATCAATATGGGTCCTCACCGCAATTGGGATGTCATCCAGGGAGTACTTGTTAAATGTTTTGGAATCAAGATTTTTTTGTTTCACAAACAGGTCCTGAGATCAAATCTTCAAGGTTCTATGTCCCTTGGCTCCAACAGGGTTGTCATGCGTTGGACGCGTTGGTTGCAAGGTCAGCACGACAATGCTACATGATATGCCCTCATCTTCACCAGACCCCCAAACGATGAGCGCAAGTGGTAGCTTGACAATGATTCCATTGCTGGAGTTGGTTTCAAGATGTTGCGAATTGCTGTTGTAGGTGGCGGACCCAGTGGCTCATGTGCTTCAGAAGTCCTGGCAAAGGCGGGGATTCCAACATGGCTTTTTGAGCGAAAACTGGATAATGCCAAACCCTGTGGGGGAGCAATACCCCTTTGCATGGTTAGCGAATTTGATATTCCTAGCGAAATTATTGATAGAAAGGTTAGAAATATGAAAATGATATCCCCATCCAATCGGGAAGTTGACATTCATTTAGATAATGAGAATGAATATATTGGAATGTGCCGAAGAGAAGTATTAGACTCCTTCCTAAGGGACAGAGCAGCCAACTATGGTGCACAACTGATCAATGGGCTTGTTCAGACCATTGATACCGGACACAACAGGCAAGGCCCCTACACAATTCATTATTCTGATTACAGCAAGGGTACTCTAACTGGCGAACAAAAGACCCTAGAAGTTGACATTATTATTGGCGCTGATGGAGCCAATAGCAGAGTTGCAAAAGCAATGGATGCTGGAGATTACAACATGGCGATTGCTTTTCAGGAGAGAATCAAGCTTCCTAGCGAAGAGATGGCATATTACGAAGATCTCGCCGAAATGTACGTCGGAAGCGATGTCTCCCCAGACTTTTATGCATGGGTCTTTCCTAAATACGATCATGTCGCCGTGGGTACGGGGACAATGCAAAAAAATCAAGCGATGATCAAGGGCCTTCAAAAAGCCATCCGATCCCGTGCCAGCAAACGTCTTCTGATGGGTGAGGTCATTAAGGTTGAAGCCCATCCCATCCCTGAGCATCCACGTCCTCGGAGGGTTGTGGGCCGAATGGCGCTTGTTGGTGATGCTGCTGGTTATGTGACAAAGAGTTCAGGCGAAGGAATCTATTTTGCTGCGAAAAGCGGCCGTATGTGCGCTGAAGAGATTGTCCATGCAAGTGCCAATGGGCAAAAGGTACCAAGCGAGTCAGAATTGAAAGTCTATTTGAAGAAGTGGGACAAGAAGTATGGACCAACCTACAAGGTATTAGAGATCTTGCAAAATATCTTTTATAGCAATGATCCCGCAAGAGAAGCATTTGTAGAAATGTGTGGCGATAAAGATGTACAGCGTCTGACTTTTGACAGTTATTTGTATAAAAGAGTTGTTTTGATGAACCCTTGGCAGCAAATTAAGCTCACCTTCCGAACGATTGCTTCGGTTCTACGCGGGCAGGCCCTTGCACCGTCTCAGTACAAACCAATTAATAGCGTGGTGAGAAGTGAGACTGAAGCAGAGGCTCTTTTGCAAGTCACACCACGAATTCCATCACCTATCGGCAAAGCCACTAAAGAGACGTCAGTAAGTCCTACTGAACAATTGATCCACCGATAAGTCACTAATCGTCAAAGACTCTGATAGCGAGGATCATACCAACAACGAGGAAGAGGTTCTCCAGAAGGAAAGGAAAGATCTTTTTTGAGGTAGTCTTGCTGGTCCTGCAATTCTTCACCACCGTGAAGTCGAGCACAAACCGTTTTGGCAAAAGGATCAAATAATTGCTTTAGTTCCATTATTTCAATGATGCCAAAACCATCATCATCTTGCACTTTTAAGAACACTGGGAATAACCTTCTATAGGGCCATTAAGATCATATCAATGGCCAACGGTAGCCTTCCAGGTTTCACAATGAGTGTGGAGAAACTTATTCAAGACGAGATTGATTGATTAAATGACCTTTACTCTGTTTTAGATTCTTCCAAATACCCTTGATTTGTGCATATGCCTCTTCTTGACTGATCTTCCCATTTCCTTGCAGCGCCACAATGAGCCCTACCCGTTCCGCAAAACTTTCCAGATTCTGATGAAACATCAAACGTTCAGGTGACCAATCATCACCGCGATAACTCCCATGGGTTTCCATCGGGGATTTCACTCCCTCCAGTTCCCTGGGGTGAACATTTGTATCTATTGGATCATCACTGTCAGGATGGACAGACGACGGCATTGCTGATTGACGCTGGCCTACCCACTTACGTTAGCTGCTCATGAATAGACTCGGCTGCACTTGCTTGCAACGCAAGTTGTGCTCACCCGTCAATGAATTCTGACCCGTGCTTCGACTGACACCAGGTGCCTTTAGTTCCCAACTGCTTGAACATCGCCCTGGAGGCTATCCAACGGAGATCTATCAGCATGGAGGCATCAGTCCAACCTCCATCGATGCCATTCATTTTGAGAATGGACAGGCACAGCACCATCCCGAGGTGGTTGGGGAGTCTCTAAGTGCCTTGCATGAACAAGGGATAAGTCTATGGGTGAGGATCAGGGGGTTGGGACATCGTGCAGAAATCATCAAGGTGCTCGATGCGCTGGGGGTGCCACCAGTGTTGAGAGATCCACTGGTAGAAGCACCACAGCGTCCGCAGGTGGATTGCTTACATACGGCCGTCATGGTTGTTATTCATCGACTTACTTTTGCAGCCACTCCAGGCCATCTAATCAGTGACCAAGTTGGAGTTCTACTACTACCAGGAATTTTAATTACTGTTGAGGAGGCTGCAAAAGGGGAAGCTTTTCCTGAGTTAACGAGTTGGATCCTCTCGGGTGATGCGGTAATTGAAGACAGCGATCTCGACGATATTCTCCATTTTGTGATCGATGATATCCTTGATGATATCTTCCCGATGCTTGAAAAAATATCTTACCAGTTGGATGGGTTGGAAGAGGCTGTGCTGAGGCGACCTAAGCCAAAACTGCTGTCTAAAACCTTTCGCTATCGAGCTAATTTGCGAACCATTCGAAGCCAAATCTGGCCCTTACGGCATCAAATCCAGATGCTCCTTCGAGAACATCAGACGTTGGTGGGCAAAGAAGCTCTTGGTGGATTCCAGGAAATGGGTGAACTTGTGCAACTTCTCTATGAAAATTGTGAAATGCTCCGAAACCAGTGCGACGCGATCACTCAGGCGTACAGCGTAGGTGTAGGCAATAGAATGAACCAGGTGATGAAGACCCTAACAATTCTCACAAGTATCTTTGCTCCTCTAACTTTTATTGCAGGGATTTACGGGATGAACTTTGAGAATATGCCAGAACTAAAGTGGCACAATGGGTATTTTCTTATCCTTCTGGTCATGGCGCTCGTTGGTTTTATTCAGGCCTGCTGGCTGTGGAAACGTGGATGGTTCCAAGACTGGACAGCACAACGCTAAACGACCCCAGTATCTGAACTTTTTTCCTTTCTTAAACTGGTCATAACGACCTGAAGGCTCGCCATGGATTAACCAGAGTGTGCATCCTCAAGGTGTTACTTCAATGGCCTTCCATCAGAAGGTTCTCAGCCTCAGTCTTCTCTCCGCCATGGCGGTTGGAGCCGCAGCCTCAGCCCAGCAGGCCATCAGTGGCGCCGGTGCCTCATTCCCAGCACCCTTTTACCAAGCAGCTTTTCAGTCCCTGTCCGCAAGTGGCGGACCCAAGGTGAATTACCAATCTGTGGGCTCTGGGGCTGGGGTTCGTCAGTTCATTGCTGGCACCGTCGACTTTGGAGCCACAGATGAACCCATCAAACCATCTGAAGCAGCCAAGGTTTCCAGAGGAGTGGTGCAGATCCCCGTCGTTGGTGGAACGATCGCAGTCGCTTACAACAAGTCGGATTGCCCTGATCTGAAGCTAACCCAACAACAGTTGGCTGACGTCTTTCTGGGGGACATCAAAACCTGGGACGCACTGAAATGCGGAAAAGGCCCCATCAAGGTGGCTCACCGTTCTGATGGATCGGGCACAACCTTTGCCTTCACCAATTCCCTCTCCAGCTTCTCCCCGGAATGGAAAAAGAAAGTAGGTGAAGGAAAAAGCGTAACCTGGCCTGTTGGTGTTGGGGGCAAAGGCAATGAAGGTGTTGCTGGCATTCTCACGAACACCCCCGGTTCCATCGGTTATGTCAACCAAGCCTTTGTCAAAGGTCCCCTCAAGGCGGCTGCCCTTCAGAACAGGGCGGGCAAGTTTGTAAAGCCGAACTTGAAATCAGGCTCTGCAGCCCTGGGTGCGATCAAGCTGAATAGCGACCTTGCAGGCGAAGATCCCAATCCCATGGGTGTGGAGAGCTACCCGATAGCCACTCTCACTTGGATCCTTGCTTACCGAAAGGGTAATGGGCAGAAGGCCGACGAAGTTCGCAAGGCCATCAGTCACCTGCTTGGCCCTGCCCAATCCAAAGCCGATGACCTGGGCTATGTCCCTCTCCAGGGGGCCATTCTCAATAAAGCAAAGCGTGCCGTCGCCCAGATCGGAAACTGATCAGCGTTTCTTTATCAAGCCGCCGGTAATTACCGGCGGCTTTCTTACTGTCTTCTTAACCCCGACATCAACCCTCCTTCCCTAAGCGGTTGATCATTGCTTCTACCGTTCATTCATCTGCTGGGCAGGCTCTATGGGAATCGCACCGCTTCGAGAAGCCAGCAACAGTGATCGATTCCGGGAGCTACTGGAGTCCAGTTACCAACGAACATCCCTGGTTCAAATGGGACCTGGAAGTTCTGTTCCTTTGCTCAGACATCATATTTGGCTGGTGGTTCGGGGCATGGTGAAACTGGGCTGCGTCACCATCCACGGGGATGAGGTGCTGCTTGGATTGGCAGGTCCTAATGAACTCTTTGGAGACTCACTGGCGGGACCCGAGGCCTACGAAGCAACAACTCTCTCGGAGTGCGATTTGCTCTGTCTCTCCCATACAGAGTTAGATAAGCACCCTTGCCTTGCTCCAGCCCTGGTGGAGGCTGTTAGTCAGAGGCAACGCCAGAGCCAGGCAATGCTGGCGTTGATGGGATTGAGAAGGGTAGAGGATCGCGTCCGTGCCTTTTTAGAGTTATTAGCTCTGGATTACGGTATCGCTTGTCCGCAAGGCTTAAGACTCACTCCAAAATTGACACACCAGGAAATCGCCAGTGCTCTTGGCACCACACGGGTGACGGTGACCAGAATCATTGGCCAGCTCAAGGAGATGGGATGGCTGAGCATCGATTGCCATCGCTCCATCATCCTGGCGCCCCTTCCCAGACGGTGAAAACCACGTTCTGGTCTGATCCAACCGGAGGTGGAACGCTGAGGCAAAATGAAGGGATGAGTCCTTCCCTGCTGATTGTTGAAGACGATGACACGATCAGGGACACCATCCGGGAGGCCCTTTTCGTTGAAGGTTTTGATGTGACGGCCTGTGGGGACGGCCAAGCTGCGCTGACTTTGATTGAACAGCAGCGTCAGGAGCCGTTTTCCCTCATCGTCCTGGATCTCATGCTTCCCGGAGTCAGCGGTTTGGATGTCTGCCGGAAGATGCGGGCGTCAGGCGACCAAACTCCCATCTTGGTGGTCAGCGCAAGGGACCATGAGACCGATCGAGTGCTGGGCCTGGAGGTGGGTGCAGACGATTACCTTGTGAAACCCTTTGGGATGCGGGAATTGGTCGCCCGTGCAAGGGCATTGCTCAGACGAAGCACGACCCAAGCCGCCCCGATTCAAGTGTTGAGCCACGGGATCCTGCGTCTCTATCCAGAGGAGTGCCGCGTGACTCGAGATGGGAAGGAGATTAACCTTTCACCCAAGGAATATCGACTTCTGGAACTCTTTATGCAAAATCCCAGGCGAGTTTGGAGCAGAGATAAACTCCTAGAGCACATCTGGGGCCACGACTACTTCGGTGATAGTAAAACGGTGGATGTCCACATCCGATGGTTGCGAGAGAAACTGGAGGAGAATCCATCCGACCCGATCTTTTTACAAACAGTTCGTGGCTTTGGCTATCGGTTTGGCTGACATAGGGTCTTGAATGTTTCAATTGCTACCCTGGCTACTTCTACTTGGAGCATCCTTCATCGTTGGAGTTGCGCTTGGTAGATATGCCTATCTCAGGCAGGGTAAGCTTCGTTTTCAGCCCACAAGAGAACAGTTGTTGTCGTGGATGGATCAAGCCCCCGTGGGTTGGTTAATCCTGGATCGACAGAACAAAGTTCGTTTCTTGAATGCAAAGGCACAGCGACTCTTGGAGATTCCATCATCCTATCGTTCGTCCTTTTCTCTTAGCCATCTGAACGACCACAAGGTACTGATGGACTTGGTCGACAATGTACGAGACCGTTCCAAACCCCAACGCGTGGAATGGGATTATGGGCAAGAGGAACTCGAGGCTTTTGCCTTTGACGGACAACAAGGATCTGTTGCTTTACTTCTTCAGAGCCGACGTTCCCTAGAAGCCCAACTGGATCAGCAGGAACGATGGGTAAGTGATGTAGCCCACGAGCTGAAAACCCCCCTCACGGCTCTTCTCCTTGTTGGCGACAGTCTGGCGGGAAACGTAACCGATCAAAATGCCGTGCTTGTGGAGAGATTGTTGAAGGAGTTGAGACGATTGCAGGAGCTGGTTGGAGATCTCTTGGAGCTATCTCGGCTAGAGAATGTAGTACCTGGAGTTGGCATTCGCAGTGAACAGGTCAATCTTCTTGCACTGCTCAAGGATGTGTGGCATGGGATCAAGCCACTGGCAGATGAAAAGGATATCCACATGAATATCATTCTTGAAGATGCTGCGATGACAAACACATCAACTGTGCTTGCTGATCGGAGGAGGCTACATCGAGCCCTGTTGAACCTCCTAGATAACGCTTTAAAGTTCAGTCCAATCGGGAGTGAGATTAGAGTTGAGTTACAGTCGACGTCTGATTGGGTTCGGATCGGCATTCACGATCGAGGAGTTGGCTTGAGTGAGCAAGATATGGAACATATGTTCGATCGTTTTTATCGTGGTGATACATCTCGCTATCGGCAACATCGCGGAGGAAGCGGTTTGGGTTTGGCAATCGTGCAGCAGATCGCCCTTGCCCATGGGGGCTGGGTTTTTGGAGAAAATGACAGTAGGGGTGGAGCACGATTTGAGCTTCGTCTACCTGTCAACTCACCCCTTTGATTCATTCGCGGAATCAGGTTTGGACGCTGGCGGATTGAAGGACTGCAATATCCATAACTTTTGTCCGTCCAGCCAGAATAGGGCAACCCGATCGGGCAACATAAGGAACTGCTGATGGCGGATAGAAAGCTCTTTGTTCGGAGCTGGTTGAAGAGAGACGGAGCGAATCTCAATGGACAGTTCAGCCAAGGGAAGATTGAGCTTGGCCACTGTTTCCATCCGTTGAGGGCGCGCCTGAGCCCAAAGCTTCTCGTACGCCTCCAGTTGCGCTGGAGTCAATGAGCTCAAGATCTTCGGAGGGTCGTCGTGCAATGAGGATGGATGATCGCCTGTCGCTTTAAACAGACGTAAGGCCTCTACAGCGACAGCTATATCCTTAGGAACATCTGATGAGGATGGTCGCATGGGACTCCTACCCTCAGTTCGATTCTTTTTCACTGTCTGAATCAGAGATTTGGTGGCCATCCTTGCTTGAGACTTCTGTTTGGCTCCAGGAAGTTTCGCTGGCGCCTGGATACGCGGAGGAGGCAAGATGCTGGCTTGAGGCAAGGGCAGAAGTTCCAGTTTCGTCAGCGGAGTTGGCTGGCTAGAAAACTGGAGGAGCTCCGGAGTGTTATCTCTGCTTTGAAGACCTTCCGGCAAGGTCGCTTTGTTTCGCTGAAGCTGTAGGTAGGAGAGAAGAAGCCCATGGAGTGCCACAGCACTGATCAATGCCAGCAACAGGGCATGCACCTGGTTCGGCACAGTCGGGCCGGTTTTCATGGCAACTGCAGTTGGAGAACCCAATTCCGATCCTGTGGATTGGGCTGTAGCCGGGTGAGCATGCGATGGATGACCCCCCAGGGCACCTGAGGATCGGGGATCAACCTCACCACAACTCTCTTCTCCAATGTGGATCGGGCCTGGGCTTTCTGCAGAAGCATCGGTAGATCCTGTGGAAGGATGGGCTGATTCCAAAGTCGCAACGCCCCTGTTCGACTGAGATGGATCGTCATGACTCCACGCAAGGCTGGTTGCTGGGCAATGGTTTGGGAACTGAGGCTGGTCCAGATCCCAAAAGCAGCGAGAACTCCACTGAGGAGACTGAGCCCTAAGGCATCCAGCATCAAGGATCGTTGTTCTGAACCACGGGATTCGATCATGGTGAAAGGCTGAACTGCTGGGGTGGGAGTTCAAGAACAACGGCGTTCGGAGCCAGTGAGCGAAGCCATTGCAAGGAGGTGGTGACCCTTTGCAATGGAAGGGCATCAGAAGGGAGGTAGTGAATCATTTGGTTCTGACCTTGCTCCTTGAGCAGGGCGACAAGGTCAGCCTTGGCATGAAGAACACCGTTAACAAACCACTGTCCCTTAAGGCTTTCCACAACCCAGATACCCGGTTGGTGAAGCCCGGAACGGAGTGCTGGCGACAGTGACGGATCAGGGCGCATCAAGCGTATGGGAATGACAACGACGGCCCCACAGACCACCAGGACGGCCATCAGCAGCGACTGAAAGGCCAGTGTCATGAACTCGAGAGGGAAACCGCGGATTGGCGGTTCAGGTCCCGTTGCCATCGGGAGAGCTGCCACTGGCGCAACCCGTTGTTGACGTGAAGCGTCAAGGTCGCCAGAAGGCTGATGCTCAATCCCAGTGCTGTGCTGACCAGCACCTCGCCAAAACCGCCGAGATCGCTTCCTGGAGGGAGAATCATCTCCGGTCCCATGGCGGACAACAGACGGCTCAAGCCAAGAACCGTGCCGATCAGACCTGTTAAGGGAGCAATGACGCTCGATGCTTCCAGGAACGGCTGAGCAAAACCCATTTCAAGATCCCGTTCCTCCATCCAGCGCAGGGGGCTGGTGCCACCGTGACGTAAGGATTCCAACCATTGGTTTCGGTAGTGGGCTCTCCGTTTCCACCAGAGAACCCAAAACCGCAATCGTTCAAAAGTGATTGTGAGGACGGAGATCGAGAGAAGGATCAGCAACCAGCCGATAGGACCGCCTAAGGCAGTTTTCACACTGATCGTCTGAACTTGCAAAGATTTTATGCAGTGAGGGGGAAAAGGCCATGTAGGCAGGTCGCTTGACAATCCCTGGGGAGAGCACGCTGATTAGGGTGGTTTCAGCAGGGCAGCCACCATGGGTGGGATCTTCACTGACAACAGCCTCACCATCGGCCATACGCCTCTGGTTGAGCTTCACCGTGTATCCATCGGATGCAAAGCAAAGATTCTGGCCAAAATTGAGGGAAGGAATCCCGCCTACTCGGTGAAATGCCGCATCGGGGCAGCCATGATTTGGCAGGCCGAAAAAGACGGCTTGCTTGGTGCTGGAAAAGAGCTGATTGAGCCAACCAGTGGCAATACGGGCATCGCCCTTGCTTTCGTCGCTGCTTCACGGGGAATCCCCCTCACATTGACGATGCCAGAAACCATGAGTCTGGAAAGACGAAAGTTGCTCACGGCCTATGGAGCCCATCTTGTGCTCACGGAAGGACGACTTGGGATGGGAGGTGCGATCCACGCCGCTCGAGAGATGGCTGAGTCGGAGCCCGAGCGTTATGTGATGTTGCAGCAGTTTGTCAATCCCGCCAATCCACAGATTCACCATGACACGACCGGTCCTGAAATCTGGAAAGATACGGAGGGTTGCTTGGATGCTTTTGTTGCTGGGGTCGGCACAGGAGGGACCATCAGCGGTGTGAGCCGGTATATCAAGAAAACATTGGGAAAGCCCCTAATTTCAGTGGCCGTCGAACCCGCATCCAGCCCAGTCATCAGACAAACTCTTTCTGGCATTCCTCTCCAGCCTGGCCCTCACAAAATTCAAGGCATCGGGGCCGGTTTTGTTCCCAAAAACCTGGATCTGTCCTTGGTCGATCGGGTGGAACAGGTGAGTGATGAAGAGGCCATCTCCATGGCACGACGTTTGATCCGTGAAGAAGGAATTCTGGCGGGGATATCCTGTGGGGCAGCAACAGCGGTTGCGGTTCGCCTGGCGGAGCAGGATGACTTCGCTGGGAAGACAATTGTCGTGGTTTTACCTGATACAGGTGAACGGTATCTCAGCTCCATCCTTTTTGAGGGACTATTCAGTGAAAGCGGACTAGCCCTGGGTCGTCAAAGTTAAAAAACCTGGGAAGATCTGATTCGTGGCTGAATCAGATTTTCCCAGGCCTGTTCACTCCGAAGCTGACTCAGAAAAGCTACCTAGAGAGCATCGACTCCGCTGTCACCGGTTCTGATGCGGATCGCATTTTCTACGGGGCTGACGAAAATCTTCCCATCCCCAATTTCACCGGTGCGTGCAGCGGTGCTGATGGCGGAAATCACAGCATCCAGCTTCTCATCAGGAACGATGAGCATCACCTTTAGCTTCGGTAGGAAATCAACCTTGAATTCCGTGCCTCGGTAGCGTTCGACTTGGCCCTTTTGGCGGCCAAAACCTCTGGCATCGGTCACGGTCATGCCAACGATGTCGATGGCAACGAGGGCATCCTTGACTGCATCCAACTTTGAGGGTCGGATCATGGCAGTGATCATTTTCATGGACGTAAATGCAAACGTTTAATTAATCATTGGGTCGTAGGCTTCTTCGCCGTGGGCGACAAAGTCCAGACCACGTTCTTCTTCCTCAGGGCTCACACGCAGAGGCATGAAGGCCTTGAGGATGTAAAGAATGATGGCCGTGGCGAGGGCAACGAAGCCATAGCTGAACAACACGGCCTTGAGCTGGGCAATGAACATGCCAAAGTTGCCGCTTTCTTCCAGGATTTTGGCTGAAAGCGGAAAGTAGTCAGCGGGAACAAGGGCTTTCTCCGCGAAAACACCCGTCAGCAGGGCACCTAGGGTTCCGCCAATGCCATGAACCATGAAGGTGTCCAAGGAATCGTCGAACTGAATGGCCGCTTTGATGCGAACGGCAATGAAGCAGGCGAGTGCTGCTAAAGCTCCGATGATGAGCGAAGCAGGCATGTACACAAAACCAGCCGCAGGAGTGATGCCAACCAGACCGGCCACCGCACCCGTTGCTGCACCAACTGCTGTTGGCTTTCCATCCTTGAACCACTCCAGGAGACACCAGGTGAGCAAGGCCGCCGATGCGGAAGTGGTGGTGGTCAGGAAGGGGTAGCCCGCTGTTTTGGACGCAAACATGCTGGCTCCGTTGAAGCCAAACCAGCCAAACCAAAGCAAACCTGCACCCAGAAGGATGAAGGGAACATTGTGCGGAGGACGCTTGTTATCTGGCCAGGTCGTCCGGGAGCCAATGATCGCTGCGGCCACCAGAGCAGCCACACCTGAAGCGATGTGGACGACGGTGCCACCCGCAAAATCAAGGGCTCCGATCTGGCCGAAGGGGCCAAGAAAACCGCCACCCCAAACCATTTTGGCCATGGGGCTGTAAACAAACAGGCTCCAGAGAAGGCAGAACCAGAACCAAGCCTTGAAGCTGATGCGTTCCACAAGAGCCCCGGAAATCAGTGCCGGGGTGATGATGGCGAACATGCCCTGGAAGAGGGCAAAGGAACTGGAGGAGATGGCGAACCCATCCGCGAGTGGACCATCCCCAAGGGGGCCTCCCAATCCGTTGAGCATGAAATGTTCCAGCCCCCCGATGAACGGGCTCTGGAATCCCGTCCCAAAACTGAGGCTGTAGCCGATCACCACCCAGAGGACGCCGATGAGTCCCATGAGAAAGAAACTCATCATCATGCAGTTCAGGACGTTCTTGGAGCGGGTGAATCCTCCATAGAAAAACGCCAGGCCGGGAGTCATGAGAAGGACAAGCGCCGAGCCAATCAGCATGAGAAGCGTGTCAGCTCCATCGGTGGGCATTTTGCTGAGAGCTGCCTGAGCGGAACCTGCCATCAGGGGGGCAAGGCCTGCACCGGTGGCAAGCAAAGCAAACGCCAACCGTCGAAGTTGGGGCTCGCAGAGTCCAGCTGCGAAACGCTTACGCAAACGATCGAAGGTGTCCATGGCGGATGGTCCGCCCATGGACGAATGGCCTCGTGTCATGGAGAAGGGGAACCGTTCAGGTCGACTCCCACATCACACAGGGAAGCCCCCCCCTTGCTCTGTAACAACACAAACATTTTCAAGCGAAAGGTCTGATATCGAGATCTATCAAGAGCAAGGGTGGCGGATGGTCCGCCATTCCCCATTGGAGGTGCTGACCTCTACCCCAATGCCGATGGCCTCCTGGCAGGAAGAATCCTGCAAGTGCCACCAACGGACGGCTTCGGCCCAGGCAGCCTCGTGGGTCTCAAATAGGTCGTCCAGCACAGGGTGGGGATTGCCCTGGGCATCCACCAACCGATAGACCCGTGGCACGAGCAGAGGAAGCACCGAAGGACCGCGCAGACCTGGTGGTCGTGAAGAAATCATCATGAACAGACTCCTAGCCAGCCCAAAACAATGGCCGCAATGACAGGGTTGGAACTGTCACATATGCAACAGTTAGCGTAAATAGGCGCGAATGCTGGGGCGGCACCAAAAAACCAAGGCGGCTACGTTGGTCACCCAGGCCACTGGGGCTGCAATCGCCAGAAGGGACCGCCCCGGCTCCACCATCACCAACCTGACGATCCCATACGGCAAACAAACAGCAAGGCTCAGGGATAGGGCCACGATGGCCAGAATCTGGCCCCAATGCTGCCATCGCAGCAGCGCAATCGAGGCAATCACACCCAGCACGGCCGTTGGCAAGACCCCTGCAGCGGCAATGCTGATGTTGGCGGTTCGCCAGAAGGGATCCACCAGAATGAATTTGAGGGTGAGGGGGAGGCTGAGCAGATTGACCAGAAGCCCCAGCCAGGCCATGGGCCGATAGCCCCATGGGGGTTGAAGACTCAGCGCGTCAGGCGTGGAGGTCGCGCTCTGGAGCTGCATGGGCATCCCGCATCAGCGTGATTCTCCCCCCATCCTCCTGTGTGGAGGGGCAGGGAGGGCCATTGGCCTATAAGCCTGTAAGGAAGACGCCAACGGGAGCTGACCGGTATGGGTGTGGAACCCCAAGCAATCTTTCCAGCTCTCCAGAGAGCGGAACTTCGGACCCTGCAGGTGAATTTGGGCTACACCTGCAATCAGGCCTGCAGCCATTGCCATGTGGATGCCGGGCCTTGGCGGTTAGAGCAAATGGATTCCGTCACCGTTGCCCTGATCCCCCAAGTGCTGCGCGCGCAACAGCTGCAAACCCTTGATCTCACAGGCGGCGCACCGGAACTGCATCCCCAGTTCCGATCTCTTGTGCGAGAGGCACGGGCCTTGGGGGTGTCTGTCATGGACCGTTGCAATCTGACCATCCTTCTGGAGGAAGGACAGCAGGATCTGGCGGCCTTTCTGGCTTCCCATGGGGTCACCATCCTGGCGTCGCTCCCGTGTTACGAGGCTGAGAACGTTGATCGGCAGAGGGGAAATGGGGTGTTCTCCAAAAGCTTGGAGGGGCTGAGGCAACTCAACCAGGAGGGTTATGGACGGGAGGGTTCCGGACTGGAGCTCCATCTGGTGTTCAATCCCCTTGGACCCACCCTGCCGCCAGAGCAACAGAGCCTTCAGAGGAGCTATAAAACCGAGCTGGCCAAGCACGGAGTGGTGTTCAACGAGCTCAAGGTGATGAACAACATGCCGATTCAGCGGTTTGCTGACCATCTCAAACGAGCAGGCTCTTTAGAGACCTACAAGGCCCTCCTGCGGGCCAACCATGTTGCTGACAACCTAGAGCGTGTGATGTGCCGCACCCTGATCAGTGTGGATTGGCAAGGCAAGCTCTACGACTGTGATTTCAACCAAATGCTTGGGCTTGCCTCTCCCCTCGGGGGCCACCTCAGGGATTTGCTGGAGGCTGCCTGTTCAACGGCCCCGATCGAGGTGGCAGACCATTGTTTTGGCTGTACAGCAGGGAACGGGTCTAGCTGTGGGGGAGCTCTGCGGGTGTCGCAAGAGAGGAGTTAAGCCAGAGGAGGGGCTTGCCCAACCTGTAAGGAGGGTTGCTCGAACAGGCGACAGCCAATCTGGAGGGATCCCTCATCGAGCAAGCGACCAATCCTGAGGGCCATGGCCTCCTCCTCCCGATTGAAGGCAGCCTGCTGGGTGGTGATCCAGTCAATTTCCTGTTGGGTGATGATCCCGGTGGACAGGGATTCCAGATAGACCTCCCCCAGGTTCATGGCCGAGTGATGCAAAACCTTCTGATGGTATTGGCAACCCATGCCGAAACAAAGAGGGTTACCGAATCCGACAAGGTCGGTGCCGGCCCCCCGGAGGGGACGGGACGAATCTTTCGATTCAGTTAAGATTCAGGGGTTGCCAGAAAGCGGTGTACGAGAACCATCCTGTCCTCCACTCCATGGAAGCCCAGTTGCAGTCCCTTCGCGATCAGTACAGGGCCCAACCCTGTGAACAGAGCCGATACGCCCTCGTCCGTCACGAGCAGCTTTTGGCCCAGTGGGCTCCCCTGGCTTTCAGGAACCTGGAGACTCAAATGTGACCAATTGTTCTGAACCCGCCCGACGCCGACGGACACCGATTTAGAACATTCCTACCGACGACGATGCCCACCGTCGGATCCGAGCGCCATTCCCTGGCAGCTCCGGAGAAGCCCTCACACGCCCTTGTGAGGGCTTCTCTGTGTCGACTTACCACAATTCGAGCCGCGGGGGATCGGTGTCCAACCGCCACAGCTGGCCCCGAAAGCGTAGAAGCTCCTGACCCACAATGGCTTCCACTCCAAGCAGGGCAAACACGGGATTGGTGGTGAGGATGGCCTCATGGGTCTGAATCGGTGGGGCTTGCGGACCCATGCCGATTCCCATCAGCCGTTGGCGCCACACCTGTTGCTGCCCGCAGACACCGACCAGACGGGCGGCCTGGCCCGTCCCCAGGGGACGGAGCTGGGCCGCCACTTCAGGGGGCAGAAAAAGCCCTTCCGCACCGGTGTCGATGAGGGAGTTCCACTGCTTGATTTTGCCATCTGAACCAGACCTCACACGGATCCCACCCAGAGGCACCCCACGCCGCCAAAGCAGAGGGATCACGTCCGGCCGGGGAGGCATCTGCATACGCCATTGCAGCGCAGGGCCACCAAAGAACACGCGCCCTTTGTGAGGGTCAACTCCAAAGGGGATCTGTTTGAGTGTGGCGGCCCCCAGCACGCCATCAATGCCCTGGGGCAAGGCCACAACAGGAAGGACAAAAGCCTGCACCCCCTGAAGCCGCAAGGAGAGGCGTTGGCTGGTTCCTGCAGCTAAACGGAGCTCCGGTAGACGGGTTTTGGAGAGGGGACGATGGGCACAGGTGTCCCCACCGCCAGCGAGGGAAAACTGATCACGGGAGAGGGGCCGACTCTCCAGTCCAAGACGCCTCACAAGAGCAGGAGACACCATGGCTGAGGCTGCCCCTGTGTCCAAGAGCAGTCGCACGGAGCCACGGTCAGAGTGGAATGTAAGGACAGGGGTGTCCCCGCCCTCCGCCCGCTCAAGGGGCACTTGTGTGCCACCTGTCACACGACCCGATGGCAGAGGCGTGCCCCGCTCCTGAATGAGCGCCAGAGACCCGGCAGGGGGGGCAGCCAGGAGTTTGGCCCATGGCAAAACTGTGATCAGCAGAAGACAGGAGGCACGCCACCAAACTGCATGAATGCCCACCACAGGGGAACCGTCACCATGGCAGCCATTGTGCTGGAGATCACCAGCGTGGAGACCGCCGGACCAGAGTCTTGATGGGCCTCGGCCATCAGGAGCACGGAGAGAGCCGTTGGAGCTGCACCTTGCAACACCAGCGCTTGACGATCCAGGGGGGGGTAAGGCCAATGCTGTGCCAAGCAGCCCCACCAGGACAGGAATCAAAAGAAGCTTGAAAGCCCAGGCAGCCGTGGATTTGATGATCCTTGGCTTGGCGTCCTAGGGGCGAGAAAGCAGGAAGGGGAAGTGCTGACAACGGGAGGGTTTGGTATGGTTCGCCACATTTAGACTGGGTTATTTCGCTAGCAATACAGAACCTTTTTCCGGTCGGGCCCAGATGCTTACCCCAAGCACTCGCCTCAGGCTTCAGAACATCATCGGCAGGATTGCCAACTCAGAGCCAGTCAGCCTCAAAGAGCGCATCTACGTGCAGAAGTTTGCAGATCGGGATCCTTCGGTTTGGGGCTGGTTGAAGCAGGCTCAGCGTCAACAACTGGAAGGCCTTCCCAAGCCTGGTCTGGATCGGTTTCTCGCTGATATGAATATTGGTGAGGTTGGGCCGAAAGGTGCTTTCGATCCAAAAAATGATGACCTAGGTGAATGGTTTTCAGGCGCTCCACCATGGCTGCGACGGAGCTGATGGGTAAATCAGCTTAAACCTTAGAACCGTCGCAGACGAGACTGAATCCCCTTGGGAAATCTGTCTTGATGGTGATCCGTCAGTCTTGGTCCCGTGAACACCCAAACCCCAATCCTCTGCAGTTATCGCAACTGCACGGATCGGATCGTCATTGTCCGTGCCCGAGGTCTCTCCACCTATTACCTTGAAAAGGTTGTATTTCCCTTTGAGGTCATGACCTTTCACTGCCCACGGGAGTGTGAAGTGGAGGTGATCATGCGAACCCCTGGAGGTCTGGAAGAAAGTGAATGGGTTACAGCGGAGGAACTGATCACTGGAGATCAGTTGACGGATCTGGGAAAAATTGGCGAGCCGCTGCTTGCCTGGCAGTGCTGAGCCAACAGGCTGATCCGATAGAGTGAGGAGGAATCTTTTAAACCATGGCTCTTCCGAGCGGTCAACATTTGCGGTCTCTGGAGCGAGAGAGTCGCAAAGTTGGCAGCAATGTGCATCGGGATAGTCTTATAGGCGACTGGAAACTGGCAGAGATCTGGGGGAAGAAGAATCCTGAACCCTCATCTCTCAGCGGAATGATCCTACGCGCATTGAAGGCTACGCTTCAAATCAGGGGCTCAGACCAACAGCAGCTGGAACTCATCAATTCAGTTGAGCTTCTGGGAATGAAGCTCAGCTTTTGGGGACCTGGACGCTTGGTTCAAAAACGCCCATTGCTCTGCTTTCATTTCCAACAACTTCACATTCAAGTAGCCGGGAGGAATCTGCTCTCCATTGCACTGCCAAAGCCTCCGGCTGGGGGGGAACCCTTCTTCGCACTCATTGCCAGGGAGCAAACAGAAACGGGGCTGCCCTGGATGGCTGCACGGGGACGGGGGGGCGGACTGGCGTTGTGGTTGAGGGAAGATGGCATGACTGCCTAGGAGGACCCAACAGTGGGAAGAAGGCTTTTGCTGAGTGCGGGCAGCGAAGTGAATTACGCCAAGAATTTGAGAAATTTGTGGAATTTACCACTGCAGCGCATAGATATTTATTGCCAACCATTCTTTGTGCCTGGGGGCTATTTAAAAGTTTCTCCTCAGGCCAGTTGCCTCGGGGCTGACTGGATCGGTTTAGAACGCCATCTGTCCGTCATTGAGGAGACCATTCCCTTTCGGATTCTCAACGCAAAAGAGACAGCGTCTCTGATTTGGCGGTACGTAAAGGGTCCCATCAGGTCCTTCGATGAAAATGTTTGCGTCCTCATCGATTACCTCAACACCAAACCGAACTACTTTCACTGGTTTCTCGACGCGCTGCCACGAATCCTGGCCGCAGAAACCTATGGCAAGATCACAGGAGAAGCGTTCAAGATTATCGTTCCCCAGACCCTGGCCACCTGGCAAAGAGATTCCCTGGACTTCCTGGATGTGCCTTGCGAGCAACTGATCCGGATGCCCCCTGCTCAGGGGAACGTGGGCTGGAGTTTTGAGAGATTAATCACAAGTTTTTCCCATCGGCATACGCGCTACAGCACAACCGGCCATTTTGATGCCTTGAGCCCAGTTACCATCTCTGAGCTCTCCCAGAGACTGATTAAAGGAGCCGAAAGAGGTTTGGGAAGCTGTGAATCCAGCAAGCGGATTTACGTTTCACGTGGCGATGCACATCTTCGGCAAGTCAGGAACGAAGAAGCCATCATGACCCAGCTTTCCCGCCATGGGTTTGAACTCCTTCAGCTTGACAAGCTACCCTTACAGCTGCAAATCCAACGGTTTCGCCATGCCACTCATGTGATCTCAGCCCATGGGGCGGCACTGACAAACCTGATGTATCTCACTCCAGGGTGTCAGGTGTTGGAAATCTTTCAAGAGGGTCATGGCATTCGACCCGATTTTTTTCAACTGGCAGCGTTGCGTGATGGAGTTTACAGTTTTGCCGTTGTCCCCAGCATTAATGCAAAGAACGATATTGAAATTCCTGTTGCTGTGCTGAGCAGGTTCCTTGAAGCTAGTCTATAAGCAGATCTCAATCAGGTTTGTCCCAAAGGCCGATTACAAGTCGCCAACGCAACGGTTCAAAAGTCCTCACTTCTGATCGACAGTCGTCCAGGTTGGCCATTATCGGTGCTGGGGTTGCGGGCTGCACCTTGGCGGCCGAATTGAGCCGGCACGGATGGGAGGGAGCATCCATCAGCCTTTGGGAAGCGGGCAGGGGACCCGGGGGACGAACGGCGACGCGACGGTCCAGAAAGGATCCATCCCTGAGGATCAACCATGGGGCCAGCCTGTTCAACATCCGCTCCTCATCCCCTCCCGAGGTGCTCTCCCCCCTGTTGCAGCAGGGGTGGGTGCAACCATGGACAGGTGGGATGGCCGTGATCAACGAAGCTGCTGAGCTTCTCCCCCATGAAGGGCAGGATCCCCTGCTCGAGGGCCATTGTTTCCAGGGCACACCCGGGATGGAGCAGATCTGTGAAGGGCTGCTCCATCAGGGTGATGGCCAGCTAACCACCAGCTACAACACATTGATTCGCAGCCTTGATCGCCATCGGGATCGCTGGTTGCTGAAAGACGCGGAAGGGTCCGTGCTCTCTGAGAGCGAAGCCCTGGTCCTGACAGGGACACTTCTGGCCCATCCCCGCAGCCGACTGACCTTTGGCTGGTCCACTCCACCGTTGCAGGAACTGGCTGAGCGGATCCAAAACGCTGCTCTGAACCACGCCCTAGCGTCCATTGCCGCCTTGCGATTTGAGGCCCGGAGCTCCCTCTTGCTCCGGCTGTCCCCAGATCAGGCGGCCGATTGGCTTGCCCTACCATTTCGTCTTCTGGCCTTTGAACCCACTGCCCAACAACGCTGGGGGCTTTGGAGGGTCTGCATCCAGCCGCAACAGGACGGGTCCTGCGCGGTTGTGGCCCACTCCAATGCCATCTTTGCCGCGGAACACATCGGCGTCTATGGATCCCGATCTGCCATGGCTCGCCAGTTGGGTCTCACCGCAACAGCGGAGCAGGAACAGTTTTTAATTGAGACCCTTCATGCAACCTTGATGGACGTTCTGAGCCCCTGGTTGCCCCCCCAGTCTCCGGAGGGGAGCGAAAAGCAATTGATGCGATGGGGGGCAGCCTTCCCCTTGCAGCCTGCCCTCCCCGAAGACCTCTGCTGGAATGATGAGCTCAAGCTTGGTTTTTGCGGAGATTTCATGGCGGGCCAGGGCTTTGGCCGGGTGGAAGGGGCCATGCAAAGCGCCGAAGAGTTGGCTCGCAGGCTGGCGCGATAGACAGCCGAAGACCTCAGACCACAAGCACCGGCGCTTCAGCTGAGGTGCCTTGGCCAGGTGGCTTGTCTTCAACTGTCCCATGCGGTGAGGGGATGTGGGCCGCCATCTTCTCCAGCCATTCCATGAGCTCTTCCACCTGTTTGTCTGTAGGAAGGGCACCCAGGCCTCGGGCCACGATCTTCGCGGCTCCAGCGGAGCCCGCCTGGTAGACCAACCGGCCATGGAGGTGGGTGGGGAGCCCCTGGCGCAGCAGACGGAAGGCAGGCTCCTCCATGGGGGTTTCCAGGACGATATTGGGTTTGTCCGGCTTGATCCGCGAGACACCACAGCGTTTGGCCAGCAGTTTCAGCTCCAGCAGTCGGAGCAGGCTGTGCACGGGCCCAGGGATCGGACCGAAACGATCAGTCCAGCCCGCCGCCAGCTCGAGCAAGGCCGCCTTGCTTCCACACTGGGCCGCCGCCCGATAGGCCGCCACCTTTTCCTCGTTGTCACTGATCCACTCGGCTGGGATGAACGCTGTGAGCTGAAGATCCACCTGGGTGTCATCGACACTGGGGATGTCCTGACCCTGCAGCTCAGCCAGACATTCCTGAAGCATGTCCATGTAGAGGTCAAAACCAATGGTCTCCATCTGGCCGCTCTGTTCGACCCCCAGCAAATTGCCCACACCGCGAATTTCCATGTCGCGCATGGCCAGCTGATAACCAGAACCGAGTTGGGCGAACTCTTGAATCGCCCGTAGTCGCTGGCGGGCCCCATCGCTAAGTGAGGCCTCGCCTGGATAGAACAACCAGGCGTGGGCCTGAATCCCACTGCGGCCCACCCGTCCGCGCAGCTGATAGAGCTGGGCTAGACCAAATTTCTGAGAATCTTCCACCAAGATCGTATTGACTCTGGGGATATCCAGACCGCTTTCAATGATGGTGGTGCAGAGCATCACATCGGCTTCGCCGCTATTGAAGGCCACCATGGCGCTCTCAAGCTCCCCCTCAGGCATCTGGCCATGGGCCGTGATCAATCGCATGCCAGGCAACATGGAACGCAGGCGTTCCGCCCCCTCCTCAATGCCCTCCACCCTGGGGACCACATAAAACACCTGCCCACCCCGATCGAGCTCCTGGCGTACGGCACTACGGATGGCCTCCTCATCAAAGGCCGCCAGGTGGGTGCGGATGGGACGGCGGAGGGGTGGGGGAGTGGTGATCAGGCTCATTTCCCGAACCCCGGACAGGCTCATGTACAAGGTGCGGGGGATCGGAGTGGCACTGAGTGTGAGCACATCCACATCCTTACGCAGGGCCTTGATCTTTTCCTTCTGCTGCACACCAAACCGCTGCTCCTCATCCACCACGAGCAGGCCCAGATCCTTGAACGTGGTGCTTTTGCCGAGCAGCTGGTGGGTCCCGACCACCACATCCACCTGGCCTGAAGCCAAGCCATCTTGAATGACCTTTCGTTCATTCGTGGTGCGAAAACGGTTGAGCAGGGCCACCTTCAGGGGATAAGGGGCATAGCGCTCCGTGAGTGTGCGCCAATGTTGCTGGGCCAGGACTGTGGTGGGAGCCAGCATGGCCACCTGCTTTCCAGCGGTGACGGCCTTGAAGATGGCCCGGATGGCCACCTCGGTCTTGCCAAAACCCACATCTCCGCAGACCAGCCGATCCATGGGCTGGTGTCGCTCCATATCGCGCTTGACGTCGGCAATGGCCTTGAGCTGATCGGGAGTGGGGTCGTATGGGAAGGAATCCTCCAACTCCAGTTGCCAGGGTCCGTCGGGGGGAAAGGCAAATCCCTTGATCTGATGGCGCTCCGCGTAGAGCTTCACCAGATCCATCGCAACTTTGCGGATGGCCTTGGCGGCCCGCTCCTTGGTGCGCTGCCAGGCCGTGCCACCCATGCGGTTCAGCTCGGGGACGCCTTCCCCCGTTGCTCGAAAACGCCCCAGGCTCCCCAGTTGATCGGCCGCCACCCGCAGGAGACCATCCGCATACTGCACCACCAGGTAGTCGCGAGCCTCCCCGGCGATCGCCAGTTTTTCAAGCTTGAGAAAACGACCGACGCCGTGGTTGCGATGGACCACGAAATCCCCAGGCACCATCCGGTTGGGATCCACCGTCCGGCTGGCGGCCCGCCGGCGGCGGCGGACAAAACCCGATGCAGCCAGGCTGTGCTGGCCGAAGAATTCCCGGTCCGTCACCAAGACCTGCTTCCAGGCGGGCAGCTGGACCCCTTCCAGCTCAGCTGTTCCCCGGGTTTTTAGGGCAACTGGCGTGTTCTGAGCCAGGAGTCGCTCAATGGCCGGAACATCCCCAGGATTGGGAACGAAGCGGCAGATGCAGTCATGCTCCTCCAGCAGGGCAACGGCGCGGGTGGGCTGGGCCGAAAGCAACCACACCTGCTGCTGATCCTTGAGGAAGCCCCGCACGGTTTCCGCCAGCCTGCCAAAGGCATTCGGATGGGCTGGAACGGGTCGGGCTGCTAGGTCAAAACTGTTGGCTGCATCGTCCCGCTGGAGAAGTTCCGCGAGATCCACACCGAGAAAAGCCTCCACCTCCGCCAGGGCCTCGGTGGGGGGGCGGTGGAGTCCGGAGGGCAGAGGAGGGGGTGGGGCGCCAGCAGCGGTGTTCAATTCCGCCCAAACCTCCTGCTGATGTTCGGCAGCGTGATCAAACCATTGCTGGCCATGGGCCAGACATTGGCGACGCTCATCGACGGCGATCAGGGTGTTTGGGGCGAGGTAATCCAGCAAGCTGGCTGGCTGGGGCCACACCACACCCAGCAGGCGTCGCAGGCCTTCCGGCGTCCCGCCCTCCACCAGGCTGGCAAAACCTTGGTCTCCCAGGAGGCTCTCCAGCCCTGGCAGGGCGGTGTCCCGGAGGGCATCGGCCACCAGGGTGTTGAAGCTGGTAGGCGTCAGTAACACCTGCTCAATGGGATCAAGAGAGCGTTGGCTTGCCGGGTCAAATTCGCGGAGTTTTTCTAATTCATCACCAAAGAATTCCAGACGCACTGGCAATTCGGCGCTGACTGGAAAGACATCGAGAATGTCGCCACGGCGACTCCAGGTGCCTTCCTGTTCAATCGAGGTCACTCGCTCATATCCCAAGCGCGTGAGAGTGTGGGCTAAGGCCTCGAGGCTCACCGCTTCCCCCTTGCGCAGGGTGCAGCAACGGGTGGCAACCACCTCCCGCGGGGGAAGGTGGGGCTGAAGAGCCCTCTCTGTGGCCACAACCGCCAGGGGCGAGCCCTGAAGGAGCTCGCTGAGCACCTGCATCTGCCCCCAGATGATCTCCGTGGTGGGATCAAAGGGCTCGTAAGGCGAACCCTCACTGGTGGGATAGAGCTGACTGCTCCACCCCATGATCTCCAACAAGGCGGCCCATCGGCCCGCTTCCTCGAGAGTGGGAACGATCACCAGGAGCGGGGCATCTGCACGCCGGGCCAAGGCACTCGCGACGAGGGCTCGGGCCCCCCTTCCCCCTCCTCTGAGCAGAAGCCGATCGGCACGTCGGGCACGCTCCAGAAGCTCTGCGGTCAGAGGTGCCTCTTTGAGCTGTCGCACCAGGGCAGAGAGAGGCATGGAACTCGACACCACGGGTGCTGATCCTCGCAAGTCTTCCTCAAACCCGTGGCCCCCCCTCGCCAATGCCTGGAGGTGTGGCATAATTTCGAAAAATATGATCAAGTTTGGATCTTTACCAATGTCCCGTATGCGACTGTCTACCAGTCCGCTATAAATCGAACAGAGATTCAAACCCCATTTGCATTCGTTGCAATAGGGAGATGGTGCGGGTTTCCAGGGTCAAGAAGGGATACCTCTGGGCTGTTGGATTGGCAAGCGCAGGAATGGCTTTGATTACCTTCCCTGATCTCTTCAACTATTTTACAAATGATCTACGGCAAATCAAAGTTGTCAAAAGCCTTCAGGAAAGCTTGCCACCCGTAGCTCCAGAGATAAGGATGGCGTCGGTATTCAACACCGAAGATTTGCTTTCCCAACTGGAAGATGCCGATCTTCAATGGCATCCCCAGGAGGAGATTCTTGCGGACGGCTCAACCCGTTACCTCTACAAACGCCGGGAAGGGGAGCCCGACCTTTCCGTGGCTGAGCTGCAGCGTTTACTGAAATCGCCACCCACCTTTCAACAGGAGCGCAAAGATATTACTGAACTTTTGCAAGCACTTAAACGTGCCGGAGCAAAGGTTGTGATTGAGCCAACCCTAAAGGAAGGCGCCGCAGCGGAGTGGGACCACAGGGCAAGCACCCTGAGGATTCAGCCCAAAATCATTCAAAAAGGATCCGTTGATTTCCTGAGGGTTCTCAGTCATGAAGCCATCCACGTCGCCCAAAGCTGCAAAGCCGGGTCATTGCAGTCCAAACCAGAAGCCTTGGGCATCAACGTGACCACTCGAACCGACATCCTCGCAAAACTGAAGGATCCCGTTTACTCAGACGCAACCCAATGGGAACAGCTTCTTGAGAAAGAAGCCTACGCCACTCAAGATTATCCCTCCATTGTGAGATATCACCTGGCAAAGCAATGCAACGCTGCCTAACGATTAATGTGGCGTATCAAATCAACACACTTACTGGAATACCCCCATTCGTTGTCGTACCAAGCCACAAGTTTCATGAACGTATCGGTCAGAGCAATTCCAGCGCCTGCATCAAAAACCGATGTACATGTTTCTCCAAGAAAATCAGTGGAAACCACTTCATCCTCCGTGTAGCCTAAAATTCCTGAAAGTTCACCCTGGGAGGCTGCTTTCATGGCAGCCTTCACATCTTCATAGCTAGCTCCACGCTCCAGGTTGACCGTCAGGTCAACAACGGAGACGTTGGGAGTGGGAACTCTGAAGGCCATCCCGGTGAGTTTGCCATTCAGGGCAGGAATCACTTTGCCAACAGCCTTTGCTGCCCCCGTGCTGGAGGGAATTATATTTTGGGAGGCACCCCGGCCTCCACGCCAATCTTTAACCGAAGGTCCGTCTACGGTCTTCTGGGTGGCTGTGGTGGCATGAACGGTGGTCATCAAACCACTGGCAATGCCAAACGTTTCATGAATCACCTTGGCCATGGGAGCCAAGCAATTGGTGGTGCAGGACGCATTGGAAACAATCTCCTGACCGGCGTAGGTGAGATGGTTGACACCCATCACGAACATGGGCGTTTCATCCTTGGAAGGCGCCGAGAGGACAACTTTTTTTGCCCCCGCAGAAATGTGCTTGCGAGCCAGGGCATCTGTCAGAAAAAATCCAGTGGACTCCAGAACAGTATGGACATCAGCCTGGTCCCATTGGAGATTCTCGGGGTCCCGCTCAGTCGTAATACGAATTCTCCGACCGTTAACAACAAGGGCTCCATCCTGAACATCCACATCGCCTTTGAAACGACCATGGGTGGAGTCGTAACGGAGCATATATGCGATGTAATCGACATCTAGCAAATCATTGATCGCCACCACTTCCACGTCGGTGGATTCACAGGCACGGCGAAAAACCAACCTTCCGATGCGGCCAAAGCCGTTGATGCCGATTGGGATGGCCATGGTGCCGTCAGTCCATGCAAGTGAATTCGAGTTTACGCAAGGCCTGGGCCATCAACTCGGCTGGACGGGGCCTAAGAGCTCCCCTTCCAAGAACAAATTGAAAGCCAACAACTGCTCATCGCTCAGATGCTGCCGGCTGGAGGCAGCGAACTGGTGTTCCAAGGCCTGGCGGGCCTGATCCGTCGACCATCCCAAACGCTGCAGGAGCCCATCGCACTGGGACAGGAGGTCGGAGCGTCTCATGGGCAATGGCGCACTGGCGGGCTGGGCCCCGGGGCTCAGGGCTTCCAGCGCCCGTCGAAGCAGCAACAGATCGCCATAACGGGTAAGCCTGCTGCGATTTGGATGGCCAAACAAGCGCTGCAGAACCACCCGCTCCTCTTCCTTCCCCCAGCCCAACTGGCGCAAAAGCAGATCAAGCTGGGACAAATCCGCACTCCAATCCTCCGGATCCCCAGGTGAGTCTTGGGGGTCCTCCCGGGATTCGGGAGGGGACGGAGGTTGAGGCGCTGGGGGCGCAGCATCAGGCCTGGATTCCGGCACATCCGCCGTGGGGGAAGGGGAGGGTGAAGGGCCTGGCCTTGGGGGCCTGGGCTGGGGAGGCTGAAGATGCTGTTGCAAGCGCCTTCGGGCCCGATCTTCTGCCTCCTCGGCACTGGACGCTTCCCCAAGGGCTGATCCAGCGAGGCGATCTCCATCAAAGGCCTCAACCAGGACCACACGCTGCTTCGGATCCGCATGGACGAGGCGAACCCGGAAATCCATGGGGCCTATCGATGGAGTTGAATCCCTTTTTAGGATGGTGAGTTGAGCTCCGCCGCCTTGATGTCCATGCAGGTGGAACTTCGCTTGGCTGGATCCCAGCGCATCATTGCCCGGGTTGAGGTTCCAGAAGGGCAATCCATCCCCCATCCTGGCCTGTGGCTGGATTGGGGCTTTGGCCCCTTTCTGGTTTTACTGCGGCGTCACCGATACACCTTTCGAGCAGGCCGCTACGAGCTTTCGTCTATCGCTCTGGAGGTTAAACAACAAGAGCAACCGAAGGATTGTGAATGGTGGAAGGACCAATGGGTGATTGGAAATCCAGACTGTGTGTTTAATGCGCACAGCCCGTTGCTGCGCTGCGCAGTGCTCCCCCAGGGGCCCTGCAGCACCTGCGGCCATTTCAAGGAACGGCCCCATTAGCCGGAATCACGGATTCCTCTTAAGCATGGGTACTCAATTCCCCTAAATTGTTGGAGTTGCTACCACATCCGTTCTCCTCGAACCGTTTGTGTGGGTGAAACTCCGTTACCCCAGAACACCTTTGCGACCAGAAGACACCATGCCCCCAGGAACCCTTGATGCACCGAGCGCGTTCGCGGCCATCGCCCTCGCTGCCGTCTCTTGGGATGGGGTGTTGAGCATGGCGGGGTCCCGGGCCCTGCGCCACTCTCTGGATTACCGCCATCCCTTCTGTGACTACGGGGATGCGGGGATGGTTCAACTGATGGACCGCCTGCTGCGCGACATGCGCCAAAAAGGAGCCCAACATCTGATGGTGGAGTCGGCGGAAGCGCTCAATCCCCGCCAGAGAGCCACGGCCTATGCGGTGGCCGCCGAGATCATGCGGTCCGATGGGCCCCTGGCCGATGATGAGAAAAACATCCTTAGCAACCTGGCCATCACCCTTGAGCTCCCTGAGGAGGACACCCAAAAGGTACTCCTCGTGATGGATGTGTTGCACGCCGACGTGATCAGCAGCTGAATCCTCAATGGTCGCGACGCAGTAGGGGGTGGTGGCGTCATGGTGCGCGATGATCAGGTATCGCAACGTTCAAATCCATGACCACTGGCAACCCCCGCGTTTTTTTTGACATCAGCATCGGCGGGAAACCAGCGGGCCGATTGGCCTTTGAGTTGTTTGCCGATGCTGTTCCAAAAACCGCCGAAAATTTCCGTGCTTTGTGCACCGGCGAAAAAGGGACGGGCCGTAGCGGCAAGCAACTGAGCTACAAAGGGTCTTCCTTCCACCGCATCATCCCGGACTTCATGTGCCAAGGGGGAGATTTCACGGCTGGAAATGGCACGGGTGGGGAGTCGATTTATGGCATGAAGTTTGAGGATGAAAACTTCAAACTCAAGCACGAGCAACCTGGCTTACTGAGCATGGCCAATGCGGGGCCCAACACCAATGGGTCCCAGTTCTTCATCACCACAGCCGTCACCCCCTGGCTGGATGGCAAACATGTGGTGTTTGGGGCGCTGCGCGAGGGTTTGGAAGTGTTGCAGGCCATGGAAGCCTGCGGCACGAATAGTGGCAAGCCATCCACAGCTGTGGTGATCACCGATTGCGGCGAGCTCTGAATCGCGGTCCCAGCCCTCACAACACCATGGGCTGGGTCGGAGCGGGGAAGGTGGACGGGGAGCTGTTGAGTCCCAGGTGGCGAAGCCAGATCGCACCGAGAAACCCGGCCTGGAGAATGACCACCACTCCAAGCGAGGGGAGGATGTGCCTGATCCTGGGGAACATGGAAGCCGCCGAAAGCAGAGTGATTAGAACCCGCCAAGCCAAGACCCCACGGTGATACCCATCACAAGGTTACGGAGGCTGGACGACTCAGCCGTTTGTGCTCATGGCCGTTGTAGGAGGGCCTTGAAGCCTGCGGCGCAGGCGATCTGAGAGATCTTCCCCCAGCAGAGTGAGAGTGGCATACACAACCACCAGGGCGAAGAGCTGGTCCCAGGCAAACGCCGTGAGACTCTCCAAGAGCTGACTGCCAAGCCCCGTGGCCCCCACCAGGCCCACCACCACGGTCTCACGGAGCATCACATCCGCCCTGTAGGCCCCATAGGCCAGGTAGGAGCGAGCCACAGCGCTGAACGAGCCATAGAGCAACCCCAGGCGGGAACCACTTCCCATCAACTCCAGGGCCTCCCGGGGCCCTGACGGGGCCTCCTCGACGCTTTCGAGCAACAGGCGCCCCAGGATGCCGAGGTTGTGGAAGCCCAAGGCCAAGGCGGCCGTCAACAGGCCAGGTTGCAGCACGAACAACATCAGCAAGCCCGAAAGCGGGGGAGGCCAGAGCCGGGCGAGGGCCCAACCAAAGCGCAACAGGGATCTTGCAGCGGGCCATGGGGCCACAAGCAGCAGGGAGAGGGGAGCCAGGCCGATGGCCAGCGCCGCCGCCAGAGATGTGAGCAAAAGGGTGTTGGCCACCAGAGTGAGCCAAGGCAGAGCCAGCACCTGCGGCCAATCGGGAGCCCCCATGGGTGGCAGGGGCTGGATCCGGAGGAGGTCGCTCCAGCGCACGTCCAGCGTGTCCGCCAATAGCCAACACAGGGCGAAGAGAACGATCAGAACAACGAGCAGTTCCTGTCCAGCGGACTCCAGGCGACGACCCCTGCTGGCAGGCAGGGGGTGGGACAAGCTAAATCGCCTAGGGGCCAACCAACGGCGGCGCAAGGCCGCCAGCGTCCCCTCCAAGACGAGCATGGCGATGAAGAGCAACCAAAGCCCTGTCCACAACTCGCGAAACTCCAGCGACTGAAGGGTGAGCCGAAGCTCGGTGCCCAGCCCCCCCAGACCAAAGACCCCCAGGAGGGTGGCGCTTCGCAGGGCGCACTCCAGGCGATAGCCGCCGTAACTCATCAGACCCGGCAACAGGGGCGGGCCGAGCGCCGTGAGCAGGGCCCCTGCAGCTGGCGCTCCCCCACATCGCAAGGCTTCCAATCGCTTGATCTCCAGGCCATCCAGCAGATCCGCCACCACCCTGGCCACCAGGGCGCTGTAGGGAATGGCGATGGCCGCCACCGCCACCACCGGCCTCAATCCCAACAGCTGGAGCAACAACAGCCCCCAGAGCAGCTCATGGATGGAACGGGGAAGGGCCAGCAGGCGGCGAAATCCACTGGCGGGCCAGCTCTGGCCTGTGCAGGTGGTCCAAAGGGTGCGGGAACTCGCCAGACCCGACAGGATCCCGCCCAACAGACTGACCGCCCAGCCCAGGAGGGCCATGGCGAGGGTGACGGCCAGGCCGGAGAGGGCGGAGGACAGCACCGACGCTTCCAGGGAAGGATGGAAAGCAGCAAGGAGAAAACGGCCGATCAGGTCGATGCCCCCTCCATGCACCAGTCGGGGGAGAAACAACCCGATGGGCAGCAGCACCAGGGAGGGAACCAGGAGGGTCAACGGGAGTGCCAGGCTCACACCCTTCCAGAAAGGTTGGCTGGCTTCAGCCATGGCTGAGGTGGCCTCCGGCGTAGAGCTCCCTCAGGTGGACCTGCTCCAGAGAAGCGGCAGGGAGGTCAAAACAGAGTCGGCCCTGGCGCAGCCCAATCACCCGATCAAAGCCCTCCAGCAGGTCGGGGCGGTGCAGGCTGAACAACAGGGCCCGAGGGGCCCGGCCCAGACGCAGGATCAGGCCCAACACATCCCGAGCCCGGCGAGGATCCAGGCTGGCCAGAGGCTCATCCATAAGCCACAGCAGGGCGTCCTGCCTTAGCAAGCGGGCAATGGCCACCCGCTGGCGCTGCCCGCCGGAGAGGGCGGCCACGGGAGCGGCCAGAAGATCGGACTCCAGATCCACTTGGGCCAGAGCCTCGCAGTTGGCCTGGGTCTCCAGGGGGATCAGCAGGTTGAGCCAGGCGCGGTGCCAGGGCCAATGCGCCAGGCGGGCGCTGTTGAGGTTCTGCTGAACGGTGAGCTCCTCAATCAGACGCAAGTCCTGCCAGAGGGTGCCGATGCCCGCTTGCTGGCGGCGACGGAAACGACGGGAGATGGAGGGGGGGTGGCCCATCCACAGCACCCGCCCCGCCTGGGGGGAGAGCAACCCATTGGCCACGGAGAGCAAGGTGCTTTTGCCAGCACCACTCGCCCCGAGCAGGGCCACCCGTTCCCCTGGCCTGAGCTGGAGGCTCACCCCCTCCAACCGAGGGCCATCCCGACCGGGCACAGTGATGCTCTCCAGGATGAGCAGGGGCTCCATCGGGATGGCCTAACGGATCAGCCCCACCTGGCGGCCGACCTGCTCAATGCGCAGATAGTCCTGGGGGCGGGCCGTGGTGAATTGTTGGGCCCCAAAGAGCTCAAGAACCTTCTTCTGATCCGGATCGTTCTGACGCCAAGCCAAGATGGCCCGCTGGAGGCGCGGGGTGAACCCAGCGCCGAAGCGCCGATCTAGATCGGGCTGGGCCAGCCAGTGGTAGTCGGGATAGCCAGGGGTTTTCCAAATCTGAAATACCTTATTGCGGTTGGCCTTTCCGCTGCGCAAGTTGGCCTTCCAGACCTGCTCATTCACCGCTCCCACCTGGTAGGCACCGCTTTGCACCAAGGCGATGGTGGCGTCGTGGCTGCCGCTGAATCCGGCGGCGCCGCCGGCAAAGTCGCGGGGCTTGACCCCTGCCTGGGCAAGAAACCATTGAGGCATCAGTCGGCCTGAGGTGGAGCTCTCAGAGCCAAAGGTGAACCGCTTGCCCTTGAGAGCCACCAAACCTTTCTGGGGGACGAACGGTTGCAGACCGCTGCTGGGATTGGCGATGAACACGCTGTGGAAAGAGGCATCGATATCCCGTTGGGCGATCACCATGGCCCCCGGCTTCTGCAGCCGTGCCTGCACCCCCGTCAGCCCCCCGAACCAGACCAGATCCAGATCACCCGTTCGGAAAGCACTCACGGCTGCCGCGTAATCCACCATCGGCACATAGCGCACTGGCACCCCCAGTTGCTTGGAGAGCACCTTGGCCACCAAGGGGTAGAGACGGTTGAGTTTTTCGGGGTTCTGATCCGGAATCGCACTCAGACGAAGGGGGGGAGGCCCGGACGGGTTTGCCAGAGCACCAGCCAAGAGGGATCCAGGGGACAGAAAGCCCGGAAGCATGGGCGTCAGGCCTGCGGCCAGGATCAGTCGCAGAACCCATCTGCGTTGCATCTACATTCTCGCCAATGGGATCTTTCAGCTTATAAGTGTAGGAAACCGGGAGGAGCGGCTACATTGAGAACCAAAACACCCCTATCCATCTGGTTCCAGGCACGGCATGGGAGAATTGGCTAGCAGTGAGATGGTAGAAATAAAGTATTTTATTGATCGTCAAGGACCGGTCATTGATGTTCGTTCTCCGGCCGAATTTCAACAAGGGCACATCCCCGGAGCTATCAGTCTTCCGCTCTTCAGCAATTCTGAGCGCGCAGAGATTGGCACTATTTATAAACAATCGGGGCGCCAGCTCGCCGTCCAGAGGGGGCTGGCTCTGGTGGGTCCTCGCATGGGGGCCATGGCCGAGGCCCTGATCACAACCCATTCCGCCCATCCCGACCACCCGTTGCGGCTGCATTGCTGGCGCGGCGGATTGCGATCGGCCAGCGTGGCCTGGTTGGCCTCCACTCTGGAGCTTCCGGTGGTGCTGCTGAACGGCGGCTACAAGGCCTATCGGCGTTGGGTGCTGGACATGATGGTCCAACCCTGGCCCATCCGCCTGCTGGGGGGACGCACGGGGGCTGGGAAAACGGAACTGCTTCTGGCGTTGGCCGCCAAAGGCGTTGCCGTCGTGGATCTGGAGGGGTTAGCCCACCACCGGGGAAGCAGCTTCGGCGGACTTGGTCAGCCGGACCAACCCAGCAGCGAACACTTCGAAAATCGCCTGGCATCCACACTGAACCGGCACCGCACGGCTCGGGAGATCTGGTTGGAAGCCGAGAGCGCCCAGGTGGGTCGATGCCGGATCCCCACAGAGCTCTGGCGGCAGATGAAGGCTGCCCCCCTGCTGGAGGTGCGGCGCCCCCTGGACTATCGGCTGGACCATCTGGTGGCCCTCTATGGCTGTCAGGATCGTGAAGCCCTGGTAGAAGCCACCCAGCGCATCAGCAAACGTCTGGGACCCCAGCGCACCGCAACAGCGGTGGAGGCGATTCGCCTGGGCCAGATGGAGCTGGCCTGCCGCCAGATGCTCGACTACTACGACAGTTGCTACGACAAGGACACCGCGGCCCATCGGACGACGGCAGCGGATCTGGAAGAGCGATCAGCGGCCGAGGGCGCTGATCACCTCATCAGGACAGGGCTGGTTGCCCCCGCAGACGGCGGATCTCAGGAACGGGCCCGCACCCGACCAATGAGCGCGGCCTGAGCAAACCCCGCCGCCCAGAGGGCTTGGACGGTCTCCTCCGCCCGCTCCTCAGGGAGGGCTGCCAGCAGGGGACCACAGGTTTGCGGATCGATAATCAGCGCTTCAAGACTGGGTTGCGGGAGCCCCGAGCAGGACAACCACACCCCATCCCCGAGGAGCGAAAGAGCCTCGCCATTGGCGGGAGCCAAGGTGCTGGCAAACCCCTCTGCCAGCAGGGACAGGGCTCCGGGAAACGTGGGGATGGTGGCCCCATCGAGCTCCACCTCCAGGGCGGGTGGCAGGAACACTGCTGAATTCATGGGCGGTCGACAGGCCAGCATCTCCTCCAAATGGCCGAGGAGGCCGAAGCCCGTGATGTCCGTACAGGCCCGGCATCCGTGGGCCGCCAGCAGCTCCACCAGGGGGGCCTGGCTCTGTTGCAGCACGGCCAGGGCAACATCCATCCACTCCGGCCTGCCCTCCCCCGCCATGGCGGCCGCAAACAACACCCCACTGCCGATGGGCCGGGTCAGCAGGAGGGCGTCGCCTGGCCACAGGGGCCCCTTCGCCCAATGCCGCTCGGGGGGCACCAGACCATTCACGGTGAGGGTGATAGCCAGTCCTGCCCCATCCCGCCCTTCCAGGGTATGGCCCCCGATCAGCCGAGCCCCCAGGGGATCCAGCACGGAGCGCACCCCCTCCAGGGTTTGCAGCAGGAGCTCTTCCTGAAGCGATACCGCCGCAACAGGAAGGGTCACCACCGCCTGCACACTCTCCACCGTGGCGCCAGAGGCCCAGAGATCGCTGCAGGCATGGAGCGTCGTTAGGCGGGCATTGAGCCAGGGATCGGCCACCAGGGCTGGAAACCCATCCACGCTCTGGAGCAACCTCTGCCCCGAGGGAAACTCCTGAACGAGGGGAGCATCTTGTGCAGGAGGGGCGACAGATGACGCCTCCAGGCTGCCAAGGCGAGCCAGGGCGGCCTTGAGAGGGCGGGCAGGGAGTTTGGCCGCGCAGCCCCGGCAGGCCATGGGCATGGCAGCAGCCTCCCCACCGCGGGAGCCCATGGGCTGAAGGGCCGAAAAGCCCTCCAGGAAGCGTTGGTCGAGACGTTGCTTCCAGCGCCACAACCAGGGGGTCGGTCCCAGGGCCAGGGGGCCCCACACGGCCAGGGCCCTCGGCTGGCCAGTCACCCCCCCATCCCCCAGCAATTGCAGGGCCCAGCGCTGGGGGCGCCAGGGCACCAGCGGGCGGTTCTCCAGACTGCGGGTGAGGTTGGTGGCCAGCACAGGCGCCGCCCGCACGGCCCACACCCCCGACGGTGGCCGGGGATGGGCGGCCACGAGGCCACAGTCGCCGCTGGCGAAGAGCCCAGGGTGGTGGAGCACCTGCAACGTGGGGTCGGTCAGCACCCTGCCCGTGGTGGGCTCGACAGGCAGGCCCGCCTCGGCCAGCCAATGGGGGGCCCGGCTGCCGGTGCAGGAGAGATCGGCCTTGACACCGTCCCCCGCCTCCCGGTGGAGGGGAATGGCGGCTTCCGCCAGAAGCCGTTCCGCCAGCCGATGGGCCTCAGGGCCACCGAGATGGAGGCCCGTTGCCCGCAACAGCAGCTGGGGCCGCAATCCCCGCGCCCGTAGCGCCAGGGCCACCTCCACCGCTGAAGCCCCGCCGCCGCGCACGAGGGGCTCCGGGGGCGTTGGGCCTTCGATCCAGGCCAGGAGTGAGTCGAGTGGCTTCACCGGCATCTCCCCTGGGGCAGCGGCGGTGATGGAGCCCACATCCAGACTGAGACGATCAAAGGCCAAGGGGGGACGACCCTGGAGGTGGAGCAGCCTGGTGGAAGGCTCCAGCCCCTGGATCTCCTCCTGCACAAAGGCCACTTCGGCCAGGGTGCAAAGGCGGCGAAGATCAATGCGACAGGCTTCGGGCCGAATGAGACCCGCGACCACGCTGGGCACCAAGCCTGAGTAGCAGAGGGTGCTGTGCCGACTCACCAGGGTGATCTGAGTGCCCGGTGGGCGGCGACCGGGATGCATGCACCAGCGGCGCAGCACCAGGGCATGGGTATGGCCCCCGCCTGCCAGCACTAGGTGATGACGCCAGGGGGTGGGATCCAAGCCGTTGTTCTTCGGAGGGCCTGCATTCAATATGGTGCGATCTCAACGCATCGCCTTGGCACCCACATCCTTCCTGGCCAGACCCATGGCCCGCCTGGATCAGTGGCGGCGCCATCTCACTGTGCCCCAGTTCACGGTGGTGACAGGGCTGCTGGTGATCACGGTCGGCACCCTGATTCTGGCCACGCCCGCCTGCTCCGCCGATTCCGTGGGGCTGTGGGAGGCCCTGTTCACGGTGACCTCTGCCATCACGGTGACAGGCCTCTCGATCATTGATGTGGGAAAGGAACTCACCCTGTTGGGCCAGATGGTGCTGGCGGGGCTGATCGTTGTCGGTGGCCTGGGGCTAATGGCCATCACCACTTTTCTGCAGGGATTCGTGCAGGGCCGTTCCGGACTCCGGCACCGACTGGATCGGGGGAGAGCCCTCGATGAATTCGGCGTGGGGGGGATCGGCCCCACCTTCAACTCGATTTTGCTCACCGCAGCGGTGATCATGGGTCTAGGCACAGTGATCCTCTACAGCTTCGGCTTCACCGACATCCAGAACCCGGCGGCCCGGCTGTGGGCGTCGCTGTTTCACTGCATCAGCGCCTACAACAATGCGGGTTTTGGCCTCTTCAGCGACAACCTGGTGGGGTACCGCTCCCAGCCCGTGGTGAATGGGGTGATCGGGAGCCTGATCGTGATCGGCGGCATCGGCTGGCGGGTGACGAACGATCTGTGGACCAACCGGTTACGCCTCCATCGCCTGCGCAATCTGAGCCTGCACACCAGGCTTGTGCTCAGGAGCACGGCTCTGTTGATTGCCCTGGGGACCATCGGCTTGTTGTTCACCGAGCAGTTCGCCCCGGATGGGGTGATCAGCACCCTGTCGCTCTGGGACAAGCTGCAGGTGACACTGTTTCAATCCATCACCACCCGCACCGCAGGATTCAACACCGTTCCCTTGTCGCTGGAAACCCTTTCGGATGCGGGGTTGCTGCTGATGATTGGCTTGATGTTCATTGGCGCCAGCCCCGGCGGCACCGGCGGGGGCATCAAAACCACCACCTTTGCCCTGCTCCTAGGGGCCACCCGCTCCACGTTGGACAACCGCAAGGAAGTGGTGATCCGCAAGCGGCTCATTGCCCCGGAGCTGATCCTCAAAGCCATTGGGGTGGCTGTGGCCTCGGGGCTGTTTGTAGTAGCAATGACCCTCCTATTGGGGCTGGGCCCCACCGCCGGTGGGGAAGAGACCGTGGCAGGGACGTTCAGCTTTTTGGAGAAGTTCTTCACCTGCATGTCGGCCTTCTGCACCGTGGGCCTGGATGTGGGGGTCACCAGCCAGCTCAACCGCTGGGGCCAGCTGGTGCTGATCGTGGGGATGTTTGTGGGACGACTGGGAATCTTGCTATTGCTTTCGGCTCTCTACGGACGGAGCAGCGCCAAACGGGTGGGTTACCCAGAGGAGGAGGTGTATCTCTGAGTCTTAACCCTGCAGGGCCAGAAAGTGCTCCGCTGCCTTGATGTAATTCAGGCGGGTCATGTCCTCCATCCGGTCCACCTGGCGCACCATCATTGCCATCCGCGGATGGCTCCGGAAGCGCTCGGCGTGACGGATTTGAAACGTCCAATAGAGCGCCTGAAACGGACAGGCTTCTGGTCCAGTCTTCACCTTTGGGTTGTAACGGCAGTGGGCGCAGTGGTCCCCCATGCGATCGAGATAGGTCGGGCCAGCGGCATAGGGCTTGGTGGCAAACCAACCCCCATCGGCATAGAGCACCATACCCAACACGTTAGGCACCATCACCCAGTCGTAGGCATCCACGTACATCTCCAGATACCAACGCAACACCTCCCCTGGGGCATAGCCACCCAGCAGGAAGTAATTGCCAAGCACCATCAGGCGCTGGATGTGGTGGTTGTAGCCCAACCGGATGGCATCCCTAATGGCCTGGGCGATGCAGCGCATCTCCGTGTCCCCTGTATTGGCCCAGCGGGGCAGGGGGCGATGGGCATCGAGGGCATTGACTGCCAGGTAGTCGGGCATGTGGCGCCAGTACATGCCATGGATGAATTCCCGCCAACCCACGATCTGCCGGATGAAGCCCTCCACGGACGCCAAGGGCGCCCGGCCCGCCACCAATGCCGCCTCCGCCGCCCGCACACACTCCATCGGCGTGAGCAGGCCGATGTTGAGCAGGGGAGAAAGCACCGAGTGAAACAACACGGGCTCCTGATCCACCATCAGGTCTTCCCAGGGGCCAAAGCCCGCCAACCGCTCCGTCACAAATCGGTCCAACCAGGCCAGCGCCCCGGCCCGGGTCACCGGGAGCCAGAGATCAGCAGCCCGGCCTGGATGGTCGGGGAATAGGCGAGACACCTGCTCGGCCACCTCCCGAACCACCGGATCGGGTACCGGTTCGGGCAACCTGGGCACCACCGGCCGGGCCTTGCGGAACTGGGCCCGGGTCTGCCGGTTGTCGGCGTCGGTGTTCCACACCCCACCCACCGGTTGTCCATCGGACGCCATCAACACCCCCAGCTGCTTGCGCAACCGCCGGTAGTGCTGCTCCATCACCATGGTGCGTCGGCTTTGGGCCCAGGAGAGAAAGTGTTGCCTGGGCAGCAGAAATTGGGGGTTGGGGTGGGTGTGGATCGGCACCCCCAGCTCTATCGCCAGGGCGGGCAAAGCGGCCTGGGTGTGGAAATCGTTGGGTTCCAGCAGATGGATCGCCCGCACCCCATGAAGAGCGATCCAGGAGGCCAACACAGCGGCACTGTCAGGGGCCTCCTGTTCGCTGGATCCGGGGAGAAGCGCCTCCAGCCGGTGATAAAGCACCCGGTGGCCTGCCCGCTCCAGCGCCAGCCGGTGGTGGCGCATGGCGGCAAAGAGCAGAGTGAGCTTCTGCTGGTGATACCGCAGCCGCTTTGCCCGAGGCAGCGATTCGATCATCACCACCGATCGGCCCTCCTCAGGCTGCGGCAGCAGGGGATGGTCAGGCAGCAACTGGTCTCCAAGGATCCACACCAGCTCCATGGGCCCAAGCTCGGAAGGTTTGGAGAGATCCTCGCCGGGCTCTGGCCCCAGCCAATCCGCAGGAGACAATCGGCCCACGCACTCCCTCCACGCCCCCCTTGCCTGCACCCGCCTCGCCATGGCTCTCCCCGCTGCAACCCCGTGGCTCCGCCATGGTGATGGGCGTGCTCAACCTCACCCCCGATTCGTTCAGCGACGGCGGCCGGCTGGGAACGGTGGAGGCGGCCCTGGCCCAGGCCACCCGGCTGCTGCACCAAGGAGCGGCCGTGCTGGATCTGGGGGCCCAGAGCACCAGGCCCGGTGCCGAAGAGGTGGGCCCAGCCAAGGAATTGGAGCGCCTGCTGCCGGCTCTTGGGGCCATCCGTGCAGCCCATCCCACCGCCCTGCTCTCCATCGACACTTTCCATGCCGCCGTAGCGGAGGTGGCCCTGGAGGCCGGCGCCAATTGGATCAACGACGTGCGCGGCGCCAACACCACCGCTGATGCCCATCGGGGCAGCCTGCGGGATCCGGCGATGCTGGCGTTGATCGCGGCGGCCGGCTGCCCCTATGTGCTGATGCACAGCCGGGGCGATAGCGGCTCCATGGATGGGTTGGCCACCTACGGCGACGTGGTGGCGGAGGTGTGCGCCGGTCTCCAGGCCGCCACCGATCAGGCCCTGGCCGCCGGGGTGCGCCCCGAGCAGATCCTCTGGGATCCGGGCCTGGGCTTTGCCAAAACCACCTTCCAGAATCTCGAGTTGCTGCGTCGTCTGCCCGAACTGGCCTCCGCGGGATTTCCCCTCCTGATTGGCCCTTCCCGCAAGCGCTTCATCGGTGCGGTGCTCGATGAACCCCGCCCGCGGGCCAGGCTCTGGGGCACGGCGGCCGTCTGCGCTCTGGCGGCAGAGCGCGGCGCGGCGGTGCTGCGGGTGCACGATGTGGGCCCGATCGCCCAGGTGGTGCGGATGGCGGAGGCGATCAGCAACTAATGCGGCTCCTGCACACCTCCGACTGGCACCTGGGCCGCTCCTTCCATGGCACCTCACTCCTGGAGGAGCAGGCGCAAGCGATGGCCCGCATCGTGGAACTGGCCAAGGATGGGGAGGTGGATGCGGTGCTCATCGCCGGCGACCTCTACGACAGGGCCATCCCCCCCGCTGAAGCGGTGCAGCTGTTCAACGACACCCTGGCCCAGCTTCAGCTCAGCGGCGCGGCGGTGATCGCCATTGCCGGCAACCACGATTCCCATGTGCGGGTATCGGTCTACGACCCTTTGCTTTCGGCCCTGGGGGTGTCGATCCGGGGGGAGGTTCGCCGGGCCCAGGAGCCCGTGCTGGTGAACGCCCGACGGGGCGGCTCCCCGGTGGCGATTTATCCCCTGCCCTACCTGGATCCCGCAGTGGATGGTCCCGTCCTGAGCGTTGAACAGGCGCCTGCCACCACACGCCTGCGCCATGAGGACGTCACCCGGTTGGCCCTGGAGCGACTGCGGGACGACCTGCGCCGCCGGCCCGGACATCGCTCCGTGGTGGTGGCCCACACTTTTGTGGCCGGCGGCGAACCCTGCGAATCGGAGCGGGAGCTCAGCGTGGGGAATGTGGATCAGGTGAGCGTGGGGGCTTTCGCGGGGTTTGATCTGGTAGCCCTGGGCCATCTGCACCGCTGCCAGGATCTAGATGGTGCCCGCCTGGCCTATTCCGGTTCGCCCCTGGCCTATTCCTTCTCGGAGCAACACCAGCAGAAGGTGGTGCGGCTGATCGAGCTCAACGGCGCAGGTGTGCCCGCCGTAGAGCGGGTGCCCCTCAACGTGGGGCGGCCCCTGGCGACGATCGAGGGCCCGATCGAACAGTTGCTGCGGGATCCCGCCCTGGAGGAAGCCACGGGCGCGCGGGTGCGGGCGATCCTCACCGATGAAACCCTGCCCCTGCAGGCCCGGGCGCGGCTGCAGCGGCGCTTTCCCCATCTGGCCGAGCTGCGCTACCGGCCGCCGGAGGTGGCCCGGGCGGCGATCAGCAGTCGACAGGCGCAGGTGCGCCAGGCCCGTTCACCCCAGGAGCTCACGACGGCCTTTTATGCCGATCAGCAGGGGCGCCCGGCCCGGGTGGCGGAAGCCCAGCTGCTGCGGGAGGCCCTGGAGGCCGCCAGCAGGGGCGAGGAGCGATGAGGCCCCACCTCCTGCGGATGGAGGCCTTCGGCCCCTACGCCGAGCCGGTCGCGATCAGCTTTGATGTCCTCAGCCAGGAGGGGCTGTTTCTGATCCACGGCAGCACCGGTGCAGGCAAGACCTTTCTGCTCGACGCCCTCTGCTTTGCGCTCTATGGGGAGGTGTCGGGGGATCGCAATCTCAAGGGGCTGAGATCGGATCACGCCGCCGCCGGCGCCGTGCCGCGGGTGCAGCTGGAGTTCTCGGCGGCAGGCCGCCGCTACGAAGTGGAGCGCTGCGCCGCGCACAACGCACCGAAGAGCCGGGGCAGCGGCTTCACGGAGAAGCCCCCCACGGCCGTTCTGTTCCGGCTGGACGGGAGCGAGAAACACCCCCTGGCTAGCCGCACCACGGAAGTGACCCGGGAGGTGGAGGAGCTGGTGGGGCTAAACGCCAGCCAGTTTCGGCAGGTGATCCTGCTGCCCCAGGGGAAGTTCGCCGAGGTGCTGCGGGCCCGGGCGGAGGAGCGGGAAACCCTGCTGAAAACGCTCTTCAATACGGTGGTGTTTGAGCGGGCCGGCCACTGGTTGGAGGAGAAGGCCCGCGCCGCGCGCGTCGCCCAGCTGGAGTGCGCAAGGGCCCAGGAGGTGCTGCGCCAGCAGGCGGGGCAAGAATGGAGCCCCTACCGGATCGACGGGGAGGAGGCAGGACCACCGGCGGATCAGGCGGCCCTGGATCAGCTGGAGCACCGCATCCAGGGGATCACCAGCCAAAGCGAGAAGGACCTGGGAGTGGCCAGCACCGCCCTGGAGGAGGCCCAGCGGGTGAAGCGAGCCACCGATCTCGTGCTAGATCGCTGGCGGCGCCGGGCCACGGCCTCCGCCCGGCTGGTGGAGCTGGAAGGCAAGGCGGAGGTGGTGGAGGTTTACCGACAACGGTGGAAGCGGGCGGAGCAGGCCGAAGCCCTGAGGCCCGCCCTGGAGGCGGAACGGGCCGCCCGGGACGCTCAGGCGGGATGGCAGGAACGGCTCCAGGCCCAGCTGCTGCAGACTGCTCGCGCCCGAGACGCCGCCCTGGCGCTGCCGGTGGAGGTCGTCCTCCTCGATCTTGCGCAGGAACCGGTCCAAGAAGAACTCCAGGCGGCAAGCCAGGCGCTGGCGGCCCGGCGAGCGGAGATGGTGGCGCTGGTCCGTACGGCGAGAGAAGCCGCCGAAGCCAGGGCGCGGGAACAGGAGAACGGCCGGGAAGGGGAGGCCCTGGCCCGGAGCCTGGCGGATGGCCAGGGAGTGATGGAAAAACAACAACGGGAGCGACAGGAGGCGATCGAGGCCTGCGCCAAGGCCCGCACGGCGCGGGATCAGGTGGATGGGCTGCAGCGGGCCGCGGAGGACGCTCGCCGGCGGGCCCAGGCGGCGGCGGGGATCGGGCCTGCCGAAACGGCCGAACGGAACGCCCTCACCGCCCAGAACCAGGCGGACGCCGCCCTCAACCGCACCCGGGAGGGCCTGCTCGACCTGCGGCAGCGGCAGATCGCAGGGATGGCGGCCCAACTGGCGAAAGACCTGGCGGAGGGGGATACCTGCCCGGTGTGCGGAGCCACGAGCCATCCGGCCCCCCGTCAGGGGGAGGGAGCTTTCATCAGCGAAACGCAGATCACCCTGGCGGAGGGGCAGGTGAGCCTCGCCACGTCGCAGGCCCAGGAGAGGGCCGCCGCAGTGGCCGCTGCCCAGGAGAGCCTGAAGGGGTTGCGGGAGAAGGCGGGAGCAACGGCGACGGATCCCGAGGCAGCCCGGAAGGCGGCCAGTGACGCCCTCGCCGCCCTGAAGAGCGCCCAGGAACTGGCCCAGCAGGTGGTGGGGTTGGAGCGGGCGATTGCGACCCGGGAGCAGGCCCTGGAGCAGGCGCGGGAGCAGGGCCAGGCCACCCGCACCCGCCTCGCCCTGGTGCAGAGCGCCGCAAAGGAAGCAGGAGAGCGGGCTGCCGCGTTGCAGCTGGAGCTGGTGCGGGAGCTGGGGGAGGGCATCGATCCGGTGGCGGTTCTGGAGGGGTTCCAGCCGCTGGAGCGGGCCCTGAAGGAGCTGGCAAGCGCCACCCTCGCCCGCAGCCAGGCGGCTACACGTTATGGGGAGGCCGCAAAGGCCCTGGCGCAGGCCCTGACCAGCTCCCCCTTCGCGACGGCTGAGGCGGTGGAGGAGGCGCTGCGGGGGGCGGACGCCGCCAAGAGGCAGCTCTGGGCGGAGCGCATCGAGGCCTACGAGAAGGAGGTGATTTCCCTGAAGGGCGCGCTGGCCTCCGAGGACCTGCAGGGGCTGCCCCAGGAGGCTCCGGATGGCGAGGCGGTGGATGGAGCTCTGGCGGCGGCAGATGCCAACCGGGTGCGTGCCCTGGAGCGGCTGAGCGAGGCCCGCGGCACGCTGCAGGACATCGCCCGGCTGGCGGAACAACATCGGCAGGGGGAGGAGACTGCCCGGGGCCTGCAGGAGCAGGCCGAGCTCGTGGTGGGCGTGGCGGAGCGCTGCCAGGGCAAGGCAGCTCCCTACATCTCTCTGCAGCGCTGGGTTCTCTCCGCCTATCTGGACGACATCTGCCGCTATGCCAACCAGCGGCTGGAGCTGATGACCTCCAGCCGCTACCAGCTGCGGCTGAGCGATGAAGGGGGCCGGGGAGGGCGACAGGCGGGGCTGGGCCTGCGGGTGCTGGATGCCTACACCGGCGAGGAGCGGGAGGTGAACAGCCTCTCGGGCGGGGAAACGTTCCAGGCCTCGCTGGCCCTGGCCCTGGCGGTGGCCGATGTGGTGGAAGCCAGAACGGGCGGGCTGCACCTGGAGGCGCTGTTCATCGATGAGGGCTTCGGCACCCTCGATCCCGAAAACCTGCAGCTGGCGATGGACGAACTCGACCGCCTGCGGGAGGGCGGCCGCATGATCGGCATCATTAGCCACGTGGGCGCCCTCAAGGAACGCATCCGCGCCGGCATCGAAGTCAGCGCCGGCGAGACTGGCTCAAGGGCCCGGGTGGTGCGCACGGTGATGGAGTGAAATGAGTGTTTCCACAGCGAAATCGCAGCGAGGACGGGCTACGGAAGCGGAGGCCCGGCATCACCAAACCGGCAGATTGCCACACGTTCCGTCATTCCTTCGCCACCCATCTGCTCGAGCGCGGGCAGGACATTCGAACCATCATTCGAACCATCCAGCAATGAATGGGGCACTCGTTCCTCAAGACAACAATGATCTATACCCAGGTGCTCAAGCGCAGTCCGATGGGCGTCATCAGCTCAGCGGATCATCTGTAGCAACCTGCGCGCGATGGCTGGACTAGCGCTGCGACTCTCGAAGCACCTCAGCTAGGTGCCGGCCGATGCGGTGACCCCCTCGATCCGATCCTCGATCTCCTGGTAGATCTCCTGCAGCTGCTGGATGTTTTCATCGGAGGTTTCCCAGTAGCCCCGGCCGTTCACCTCGAGCAGGGTGCCGACGATGCGGCGGAAGCTGTGGGGGTTGAGCTCCATCAGCCGCTTCCTCATCTCCGGGTCGTTGATGAAGGTGTCGTTCGCCTCCTCATACACGAAGTTGTCCACCTGGCCGCTGGTGGCACTCCAGCCCAGGGTGAAGTTCAGCCGTTTGGCCACCTCCCTCACCCCCTCGTAGCCAGAGTTGAGCATGCCCTCGTACCACTTGGGATTGAGGAGCTTGGTACGGGAATCCAGGCGGATCGTTTCGCTAAGAGAACGCACCTGGGCGTTGGCCGTGGTGGTGTCAGCGATGTAGCTGGATGGAGCCTTGCCATCATCCCGGAGGCTGGCGATGAGCTTGGTGGGATCACTGTCGAAATAGTGGCTCACATCCGTGAGGGAAATCTCCGCCGAATCCAGGTTCTGGAAGGTCACATCCGCCGTCTTCATCGCCGCTTCAAACACCTCCCGTTTCTGGTTCATCTCACCAGGGTTATCGGCATTGAAGGCGAAAGTCTTGCGCTTGAGATACATCTCCTGCAGCTCGCCCTCCTCCTCCCAGGTGCTGTTCTCCACCGCCAGGTTCACATTGGAGCTGTAGCTGCCGCTGGCATTGGAAAACACCCGGGTGGCCGCATCACGCACGCTGATGCCCTGTTCAGCGGCCTGCTCCTGAGCATGTTTACGCACAAAGTTCTGATCCAGGGGCTCATCGGCCTCGGCAGCCATCTTCACCCCCTGGTCGATCAGGGCCATCTGGTTGATGAACAGATCCCGGAACACCCCTGAGCAGTTCACCACCACATCCACTCGGGGCCGGCCCAGCTCCGCCAGAGGGATGAGCTCCAGCTTGTTCACCCGACCTAGGGAATCGGGCATGGGCCGCACGCCGATGAACCAGAGGATCTGGGCCAGGGATTCGCCGTAGGTTTTGATGTTGTCTGTTCCCCAGAGCACGCAGGCAATCGTTTCCGGCCAGTCCCCCTGCTCTGCCTTTTGGCGCTCCAGAAGGCGATCCACCACAACCTTCGCTGCCGCAATCGCCGCCCGGGTGGGGATGGCCTGGGGGTCGAGGGCATGGATGTTCTTGCCGCTGGGCAACACGCCCGGGTTGCGTATTGGATCACCGCCGGGGCCCGGCAGCACGTATTCGCCATCAAGGGCCCGCAGCAGGCTGGCCATCTCCTGGTCGGCGCAGATCTGCTCCAGGCAAAAGCGAAGGTAAGCAAACTGCTTGTCGAGGCCCTCCTGATCGATCTGGCCAAAGCCCGCCGCCTGGCAGGCCGCCAGCCAGGGGCTGGGGAAACGAAAGCCGAAGCGCTCCAGCCAGCTGAACAGCCAGCCGAAATTCTGCCGCAGGGTCACCCGCCCATCGGAGCCGGTCACCTGGCGCACCATGGCGCCCACAGCCTGACGGGAGGTTTCCGTGATCTTGCGGTTGAGCTCCACATCGGCAAGCACACCGGTGTCGTTGCCGCGGTAAACGTCCTGGATCGTGCGGCCCAGGGCCTCCGCCAACAGCCCGGGCAGGGAGCGGATGCCCTCCTCCTCCCGCTCCAGCGCAGCAATGTTCACCAGGGTGGCGATGGCCTCTCCCGCTGTGGGCGGCTTGCCAATGGTGTGCAGCCCGCAGGGAAGCAGGCGGCTCTCGATCTCCATCAACTGCCGGTAAACGGCGCCCACCACTCCGTCGCGGGCGTCCAGATCCAGTTCGGAAGCATCCGCCTCCGGCAGGGTCACATCCTTATCGAGGTTGCACTGGCGCGCGGTTTCCACGATCGCGTTGACGATCTGCACCCCCCGGCTGCTCTCCCGCAGCTGCTGGTAGCTGCCCACCAGCTCCCCCAGCTCCTTGAGGCCCTTGTAGAGACCAGCATTCTCCGCCGGCGGAGTGAGATAGCTGATGGTTTCCGCGTAGCCGCGGCGCTTGGCGATGGTGGCCTCCGAGGGATTGTTGGCGGCGTAGTAATAGAGATTGGGCAGGGCGCCGATGAGAGAATCGGGGTAGCAGCTTTCGCTCATCCCCATCTGCTTGCCGGGCATGAACTCCAAGGAGCCGTGGGTGCCGAAGTGCAGCACCGCATCGGCACCCCACACCTTCTCCAAGTAGGTGTAGTAGGCAGCGAAGCCGTGGTGGGGGCTCGCGCTGCGGGAATAGAGCAGCCGCATGGGGTCACCCTCGTAGCCGAAGGTGGGCTGCACCCCCACGAACACGTTGCCGAAGTGGCGGCCGTAGATCAGCAGGTGGGTGCCGTCGCTATTGAGGTTGCCGGGCGGCTTGCCCCAGTTCTCCTCCAGCCGTTTGGAATAAGGGGTGAGGCGCTCGTACTCGTCCACGGTCATGCGGTGGGCAATGGCCAGCTCGGGGGCGCCTTCCAGGGCTTCAGGGTCCTTGAGCACGGCGTCCATCAGCTCCTTGCTGGTGCGGGGCACTCCCGCAACGTCGTAGCCCTTGGCGCGCATCTCTTCCAGCACCCGGTGGATGGAGCCGAACACATCCAGGTAGGCCGCCGTGCCCACGTTCCCTTTGTCCGGCGGGAAGCTGAACACGGTGATAGCGAGCTTCTTCTCGGGGCGAGGCTTGAGCCGGAGGGAAGCCCATCGGATGGAGCGCTCGGCAATGGCCTCCACCCGGTCCTGAAGGGTGTGGGCCTTACCGGTGGCATCATCCCGGCCGCTGAGCACGATCGGCTCAATCGCCCCATCCAGCTCGGGAATCGCGATCTGCAGGGCCACCTGCACCGGGTGCAGGCCCAGATCGCTCTCCTCCCATTCCTGGGTGGTCTGGAACACAAGGGGGAGGGCCACCATGTAAGGCCGGTTGAGCCGCTGCAAGGCTCCGATGGCCTTGGGGTGGTCCTGCCGGGCGGGACCACCCACCAGGGCAAAGCCCGTGAGGCTCACCACCCCATCCACGAGGGGCACCTCGGGATTGAGGGGGTCGTAGAAAAACTGGTTCACCGGCTTGCTGAAGTCCAGCCCTCCGCAAAAGACGGGGATCACCGTGGCGCCCCGGTATTCCAGCTCCTGAATCACGGCCACGTAGTGGGCCTCATCACCCGTCACGATGTGGCTGCGCTGGAGCACCAGGCCGATCACCGGGCCCTTGCGGGCCTTCTCGCTGAGGTCGGGCCGGCTGGCGCTCCAGTTGAGGTATTCCTTGAGGTCTTCAAACATCCCCGGCGCCAGGGGATGCCAGATGCCAAGGTCAAGGAACACCACGGGATCGGCCACCTGCAGCTCAGGCCGCCCCTCGCTGCTGCGGGGAAACACATATTTGTCAGCCAGCATCAACAGGAAATTCCTCAGGTTGTCCGGCGTGCCACCCAGCCAATACTGGAAGCTGAGCATGAAGGAGCGGGCATCCTGGGCCTTCTCCACCGGCAGATACTTGAGAACGGTGGGCAGGGTGTTCAGCAGCTTGAGCATGGCGTCCTGGAAGCCAGCCGAGCCGCCCTTCTCCTTGCGCTTCTTCATGAAGCTTGCAATGGCGCTCTTGCTCTGGCCCAGCTGGGCCATGGAGAAGGTGCCCAACTTGTTGAGACGCATCACCTCCGGCATGGAGGGAAACACCACGGCGGCCTTCAGCCGATCCCGGTGGGGGGCGACGGCGTCCACCACCTTCTGGGCCAGATCCTCGATGAAGATCAAGGAGGCGATGAACACATCAGCCTCGGCCACATCGGCGCAGAAATCCGCGTAGTTCTGGGGATCGCGCAGCTCCTCGATCAGATAGCCGGAGAGCTCAATCGCCAGGGCCGGGTTGCCCTCATTGATGCTCTGGGCCGCGGTGGTGAGGGCGTTCTGATATTGGGGCTCCAGCACCACATACACCGCCCGCATCAGGGAGCGGCCATTCATGGACTCAGGGCTGACCCGACGGTTGGCGGAGCGGACCTGGGTGAACATGTGGCGTTGAGTTGAGCAATGTTAAGGAGCCTACGCAGGGGGGACCGGCCGTGTGTTCATCAGAGGAGAGGCGTTACACAAGTGAGGGGAAAGACTGCCTTCCGCCCCATAGCCTCGGCAGGCCCGCCCCTCCTCCATGACATCTCCAACCGTTCCACCACCTGCCCCCATCCCCGTGGTAGTGGCCGGCGCCCTCGGGAAGATGGGGGCCGAGGTGGTGAGGGCCGTGCAGGCTGCTCCGGACTGCACCCTGGTGGGGGCCATCGACACCACCCCTGGCGCCGAGGGCAAGGACGTGGGCCTGGAGCTGGGTCTGGGGGAGTTGGAGGTGGCCCTCACCGCCGATTTCGAGGGCACCCTCTGCCAGGCCAGCCAGGCCGTACGCCAGAGCGGCCCCGGAGGGGGCGCCGTGCTCGTGGATTTCACCCACCCTTCGGTGGTGTTTGAGCACACCCGGGGGGCGATTGCCTATGGAGTGCACCCGGTGATCGGCACCACCGGGCTCTCGCCGGAGCAGCTTGCCGATCTGGCGACCTTCGCGGGGAAGGCCTCCATGGGGGGGGCGGTGATTCCCAATTTTTCCGTGGGCATGGTGCTCCTGCAGCAAGCTGCTGCCGCTGCCGCCCGCTTCTACGACTTCTGTGAACTCACCGAGCTGCACCACAACCGCAAGGCCGACGCCCCCAGCGGCACCTGCCTGAAAACCGCCGAACTGATCGAGGAGCTGGGCAAGCGCTTCAACGCCCCCCAGGTGGAGGAACACGAAACCCTGGCGGGGTGCCGGGGCGGCGAACGGGAGAGTGGCCTGCGTCTCCATTCTGTGCGCCTGCCGGGGCTGGTGGCCCATCAGGAAGTGATGTTCGGTGCACCGGGCGAGACCTACACCCTCCGCCATGACACCATCGATCGATCGGCCTACATGCCTGGAGTGCTCCACACCGTGCGCCGGGTGCGGGCGCTGGAGGGGCTGGTGTACGGCCTAGAGCGGCTGCTCTGAGCCCAGGTCAGCAGGGCGCAGCTGGGACCCGTATTCTCTCGGGATCGCCGCCGCCATGCGATCGCGACCCCATGCTGATCCCGGTCACCTCGAGCGAACAGGCCCGGCTCATCCCGGCGGTGGCCACCGGCCCCCAGTTCAATGCCTGCTGCGGCGATCCCTCCAAGCTGCTGCAGCGGCTGCTGATCTCCTTGATCGGCGGGGTGCTGCTGCTGCTCATCAGCCAGACCCTGGCCTTCAACAGCCGTTTTTCCTCCCTGTGGCTGGTCGCCGGGTTCGTCACGATCCTCTACATCCTCTGGGGACCGATCGTGGAAGCGGGCCGCCGCAATTCCACCCTGCGCCGCTATCCGGCGGCGGCGATTTTCGAAGGCCAGATCGCCCGACTCTTCACCCGGGAGGTGGTGGAAGAACGGCGAGAGCAGTCCGACCGCAGCGGCCGGCTGGAGATGGTGGAAGATCGGCGCACCTGGCTCTGCCTGGAGCTGGAAGACGAGGAGGGCTACCTGGGCCAGCTGCGCTTTCCCATGGAGAAGAAACACCAGACCCTTCGCGAGGGGATGGTGGTGCGCTGCCTGGTGCTGAGCGAGCGCAAGGATTTCAGCCGGATCGGCGCCATCAGCGATGGCTGGCTTCCCCAGCTGAAGCTCTGGGTCGGCGACTACCCCTACCTGCTGCGCCCGGCCTTTGAGGAGCTGTGCCTGATGCGACTGGGGGGGCGGTGAACCGCCCGGACCGCCCCGCCCTGAGCTCTGCAACATTGCGTTACAATCCATTCAGAACTTCTCAAGAGACCCATGGCTCAATCTGCTGCTCCCATCCGCGGCGCCCAAGTCACCACTGAAGACGGCGGCCGTTTAAATGCTTTTGCTACCGAGCCCCGCATGGAAGTGGTGAGCGCTGAGAATGGCTGGGGTTTCCACGAGCGTGCTGAAAAGCTCAACGGACGCATGGCCATGCTCGGTTTCATTGCCCTTCTCGCCACCGAGTTTGCTCTGGGCGGCGAAGCCTTCACCCGCGGCCTCCTCGGCATCGGCTGATCTCTCCGAATCCACCGATCTCATTTCAGCCGCAGCACAATGTGTTGCGGTTTTTTCTTTGCCCACCCGCCTCTCCTCCGGTGAAGCCTGCCCCCTCCCAATCCCAGGCGCCCCGATCCTGTGTCGCCCTGGTGCGCGGGGCCGGGCCCACAGGAGCTCTGGCCGCCCTGGCCCTCCACCATGCAGGTTGGCGGGTGACCCTGGTGGATCCCTCCAGCCGCACCCAGCTCCTGGAGCGCTCCAGGGCCTACGCCTTCACCCACTCCTCCCGGAGACTGCTGCAGCGCCTCGGACTGTGGGATCCCATCGCCCCCATCCTGCAGCCCTTTCATCACCTGGATCTGGAGGATCTGGCCGCCCGCCAGAGCAGCCGCTTCGGTTCTCGGGACATCAGGGAGACTCCAGCCCCCGGCCAGGCCGTGGGCTGGATCGGGGAACACACCCGCCTGATGGAGGTGTTGCTTCAGCAGCTGGAAGCCCGTCCAGGGCTCCAACTGCTCCTTGGCATGGCGCCTGGTGACTCCCGGGCCGCAGCCGCCGACGAGCAGGCGGACTGGATCATCGCCGCCGACGGCGCCCGCTCCCCCACCCGTGACCATCTAGGCATCGGGGTTTGGCATCACACCTACCAACAACAGTGCCTCACGGTCCAGGTGAGCCTGCGGGGGGCCCCAGCCACCATGGCCTGGGAGCGGCTCAGGCCTGAAGGACCGTTTGCCCTCCTGCCCATGGGCGGGGATCGTTTTCAGGTGGTCTGGAGTGCTCCAGCCTGGCGCTGCCGCCAGCTGGAAAGCCTCTCTCCAGCGTCCTTTCTCGATGCCCTGGCGCCAGTCCTACCCCCTGGGGTGGACGTGGAACGGCTGGAGGAACCGCCGCGAGCCTTTCCCGTGGGCTTACTCCTGGCCCACCACCTGCATCGGGATCGCACCATCCTCGTCGGGGAAACGGCCCACCGCTGCCATCCGGTGGGCGGCCAGGGACTCAACCTCTGCTGGCGGGATGTGGCCACCCTGCATCGCCTGGCCCAAAACATCCAAGCAGGGCGAATGGCCCCGGCCCACCTGGGCACCAGCTACGCGCGCCGGCGTTGGGCCGATGTGGGCCTCACCCTCCTGATCACCGACAGCCTGGTGCGTCTCTTCTCCAACCGCCATCCCCTGCTCGTGCCGATCCGCGGGCTGGTGCTCCGCCAGGTGGATCGGATCCCCCTGCTGCGGAGAGGACTGCTGTCCGCCATGAGCAACGGTCCTTGCCAAGTGTTCCGGCCGGCGCCAACGTGACCACATGGTGATCAGCAACTGCCGCCAGCCCCCCCCCTCAGCCGAACTGTTGGCTTTCCTGCGCCATCAGATCGGCCTCAGCGAGGGTGCTGTGGAGCTGGGCCTGCGGCAGTCAGCCCTTGAACAGGCCCCTCTTCCGGCGGTGCTCTGGCGGTATGGGCTGATCACCATGGACCAGCTCGATCGGGTGCTCACCTGGCAAGACACCCATTGATCAACCCAACGGGGGCCATCAATACACAATCAAGGATTCGGCCGGCACGTCAGCGGGCAACTTGCTCCGTCCGTTGAGGGCACTCAGCTCCACCACGAAGCTGAACCCCGCCAGCCGGCCTCCGGCCATCTGCACCAGTTGGCCGCAGGCTGCTGCAGTGCCACCGGTGGCCAGAAGATCATCGACCACCAATACCTTCGGCGCGCCTTCAAAGCCATCGGCATGGATCTCCAGCCGATCCGTGCCGTATTCCAGGGTGTAATCAATGCCATGCACCTCACCGGGCAACTTGCCCGGTTTACGCACGGGTACGAAGGGAAGGCGCAACGCCGTGGCCAGGGCCGTTCCCACGATGAAGCCCCTTGATTCGATTCCCACGATCAGGTCGGGTTGGAGCCGATCGCACTGGAGCCCCAGACGGTGGACGGTCTCCTGCCACCCCCTGGGATCCCGCAGCAGGGGCGTGAGATCACGAAAGAGGATGCCTGGTTTGGGAAAATCTGGAATGTCCCGCACCCACTGGCGAAGATCGAGAGAAGGATCAGAAGCATCCATGCAACGACGAAAGGGTGACGAAAGGGCTCAATCGCTGGCATCATCGCAGCCATGGTCAACATTTCTGCTCCAGGGCTGGCCGAGCCGCTGGCCCCAGCTCCCCACGGCGACCTGCCGGAGGCCACCTCGCAACCCCTTCCCCGGCAAGGCCTGGAAAGGCTCGATCTGCTGCTCCTCTGCGTGGAGGCCCTGGATCTGAACGGGGGAGAAACCCTGCTATGGATGGGCCACCAACTGGGCTTTTCGTCTCTCTTTCCCAACCGGGTGGCCCTGTGGAAGCTCCGTTCCCACAACCCCCTGAGGCGAGCCTGCCGGCGCGGCACCCCGGAAGGGGCTGAAACGGAAGCCCTGATCCACATGCTTTGCGCCATGGCGGATCGGGTCTACCCGATGGTGCGTGGCCTGCTTTCCAGCCGAGAGCCCGCGGAGCTCAACCGCCAGCATTGGCAACTTTTCGAAGAGCGGCTGCGGGAGTTGCTCAAGGAGCGCATGAACACCCGCCGCAGCAGTGTGCAGAGCCTGATGGACCCCCAGGCTGGTGCGGAACATCGCCGAAGCCTTATCCAATCCCTTGCCCTCGCCGCCGGCCCTGGAGGGGTGGATCGGCTGAGGGCCAGCTTGATGGACCCCAATCCCTAGGGCCTTCGGGCAGAGTGCATCGATCGCCAGTGCGGCTATGAAGCAGACGTTGACGTATCAGCCCCACAGCTTCGGGGCCCATGCCTGCCGATTGCGGGTGGAAGGCTTCCCTGATGTGTCCTCCGGCCAGGGGGAAGAGGCCCTGGGGATCATCACCGGCTGGTGTCTTGATTGGGTGGGCCATCCCCAGCTTGAAGGGCGGCGAGAACATCTGCAGGCCCTGATGGCCACCGTCATCCCCTACGCCCGGCACCTCCTCAGCGGCGTGCCAAGGGCCATGGGAGCGGAGAACGACCCCGTAAGCATTGGTCCCCTGCCTACTGGAGGCCACCACATGCAGTTGCGCAGCAGCCAGCCCGACACCCCTCCCCTGGAGGTCCACCTCGATGATGCGGAACTGGCAGATCTGGTCAGAGTGCTTGACCAGTGCCGTCTGGATCCCAGAATCCAGCTTCCCCTGCCAGTGCCAGCGTCCCTGCCCCTCCCGGCAAGAGAGCTGCGCGACCGTGTTCCCCTGCGCCGCCGCCTGAGTGCGCCCGTGGGCGGACTGGCCGCCCTGGCCCTGGCCACTGGCGCCAGCACCCTGTTGCCAACGCCACGGCCCTCAGGCGGCCCCGCAGCAACCCCCAAAACCAGCCTCAAGGCTCCGGAGCGTCCCCCTTCGCCCAATCCCCCCCCTCCTGCAACCAAGCTCCCCGCCCCTCCCAAGGCTGGGTCAGCAGCGGCCCCTGCGCTCACTTCTCAGGTTCCCCCTGAAGAGCGCTTGAAACGGCTGCGGACCTGGCTCATCTCACGCACGCCCTCCACTGGAGCCGGTCCATCCCCCCAAACCTGGAAGTTGGCCGTTAACCCCGGCGGGGAAGTGGTGGCCGCCAGCCCGGTGGAGGGGAGTAACGGTAAGCAGCGGAGCAGCCTCGGGTTGCCCCAAGGGGAGGTGCCATCCACCCCAACAGGCACCCTCTTGCTCGTGCGCGGTGTGGTGACTCCCGGCGGTTTCTGGGAACTCGCCCCATGGAACGGCTGGTAGGGTGCCTTTCCACCAGGCTCTAACCACCATGGCGATGACCTGGCCCGAACTCAGACGGAGAGTGGCCCGGCTCGGTTCTGCCCTGGATGTGGTGGTCCGCAGCGATCCTGAGGTCTGTGGCCTCAGCGGTGAAAGCTTCCATCTCACCCTGCACCACGGAGGCCACGGCGACTGCACGGTCAACGACCTGTCCCTGATTGAATGTCCGAACGAGCTGGTGCTGCTGGAATTTGAGCGATGGATGCGGGGTGCTGGGTACCCGCTGGATCTCTGACCCTTCCAACGCCATTCCCCAACCGCTGCTTGCCCGGTCATGCCCCGCGGATCCATGAGCCCATTCCCCCCACCCAGGATTCGCCCGTTGCATTTGCCGACACCGGGAATCTCCCAGCCCGGCCAGCAACCCATTGCACGTTCCAGGAAGAATCGACGGCGTCGACCCTCCAGGTGGAAGCATCTCGGAATGGGCTTGGTTTGCGTAGCTGGGGGCGTCCTGATCCTGGCGATGTTGACAGCCCTCGCCGAGCGCTTCAACACCCTGCTCCTGGTTAGCCAGGCGGTGGCCAACCTGATTCGCGGACTATCCCTTCTGGCCACAGGACTGCTTCAAATCCTCGCCTTGCTGACCGTGGCAGCCCTGGCCCTGTTTGCCCTTCTTCTTCTGGTGGGAGGTCTGGCCCGGGTTGTGCGCGCCATTGCAGGCGCACTTGCCGCGAGGCAATCCAGAATCACGGCTATCAGCCATGCAGCCGCTGGACCCACAACCCGGCCAGCTGCCAGGACGACCAAAGAAAGATGAGCAGGATCAGCCATTGCAGCCAGGGCGGCCGCCGCGGACCCTCAGGGGGAGGCACCATCTGAGCAGGCTCTGAGCTGGATCCCAGAGAACGTAGCGTTTGAAGAATCGACGGGGTGAGGTACGGGATGGATCCCCTAATCGCAGCCCTGCTCCACCCCAGGGCCTACCCCCATCCAACGGGCCCGATCGCCCTGAGGGAAACGCACATCTCCTGGGTCCTGCTGACCGGCCCCTTTGCCTACAAGATCAAAAAGCCTGTCGCCCTGGGCTTTGTTGATTTCAGTCGACCCGAGCAACGGCGCCATTTCTGCGAGGAAGAGCTCCGCCTCAACAAAAGGCTCGCTCCCGAGATCTATCTCGATCTGGTAGAGATCCACGGGCCGGTGGAGCAGGCCAGCTTGTTGGGATCGGGCCCCGTCATCGAGGTGGCAGTGCGCATGCACCAGTTTGCGGAGGAGGGTCTGCTGTCCAGGGCCCTGGGCACCTCCCGTGTCACGGGTGAGCAACTGGAGCGATTTGCCGAGCACCTGGCCCGCTTCCACGGCGATGCGGGAATCGCGGCGCCCGAGGGGCCCTTCGGCACTGCACAGGCCGTGAAGACGCCGGCACTGGCCAACCTGGAGGTGCTGCGTCGGATCAATCCGGAAGAGTCCACCCTGGCCAGCTTGCAGGACTGGACCCTTGCGGAAGGACGGAGGCTGGAGGCCTGTTTCAGCGAACGCCTGGCCCAGGGAAGGGTGCGTGAGGGGCATGGAGACCTGCACCTGGACAACCTGGTGCTCCATCAGGGAGAGGTGCTCGGATTTGACTGTCTGGAGTTCAACCCCTCCCTGCGTTGGATCGACGTTCTTAGTGATGTGGCCTTTCTGGCCATGGATCTGCAGCAACGGGGGGAAACGGTCCTGGCCGGGCGGGTGTTGAACCGTTGGTTGATCACCTGCGGTGACTACGGAGGGCTCAACCTCTGGGCGTGGTACCTCACCTACCGGGCTCTGGTGCGGGCCAAAGTGCTCGCCCTGAGAATGGAACAACTCGGCCCAGGCAACGCCCAGGAATGGGCAAGGCTGGAAGATCAGCTCTGGAGCTACATCCACCAGGCCCAGGCAAGCCGTGGGGGTTCAGGGGCTGGGGCCTTGATCCTCACCCATGGGGTAACTGGAAGCGGCAAAAGTCATCTGGCCCTTCAGCTCTGTGAGCGCCAGGGCTGGATCCATTTGCGCTCCGATGTGGAGCGACGGCGACACTTTGGACTGTGGGGAACGGCGTTACACCCACCCAAGGTTGGAGATCGCTACAGCCCAGCCGTCACCACGGAGCTGTACGAATGCCTCTTGCCCCAGGCGGCCGAACAGATTCTGATCGCCGGTTTGACCGTTGTGGTGGACGCCACGTTCCTGAAACGGAGTCAGCGCCATCCCTTCCTCTCCTTGGCGGAACGCCTCAGGGTTCCTGCCGTGATTCTCGATTGTCCGGTCAGCCTGGAGGTGGCCAAAGGGCGGATCGCGACGCGAAGCAAGCTCGGAAACGATCCTTCCGAGGCCGACAGGACGGTGTTGTTCGAACAATGGGAAACCCAGGAAGCCCTGGATCCGGAACATGAACCTGTTCAAGTCGTGGGGAAGGACCTGAACAAGGTGGAGGCAGAGCTCCGGAGCCGACTGCGGGGTGCCTTTAGAACCACTCCGCCACCGCCTCCTCGGCGGTGTTGACATGGGCTTCCGGTGTGGAGCGGCGGAACTCCAGGGTGATGCTCCGCTTCTGCTCCCCATCCGCCGCCACGGCCTCGATCGAATACACCTGCTGGCCATCCCGGAACGGCACCTGGATCCTGAACGTCCCATCCGCCGACAGGGGCACCTCCTCCCCTCCGATCGTCAGCCGCGCTGAAGGATCCGTGGCCCCGTACACAATCAGCTCCGCATCCGCCACCAGCCAGAACGAACGCTGACGGGCTCCCACTCCACCCGCTCCAGACTCACTTCTCCCTGACGCCCACATCCCCGCTGCGGACAGCTGGCCGCCCGCTCCGCTCTCCATCCCCTCCTCCAGCTCATGGAACGCCTCCGATCCCCGGCCCAGCCGGCGCCAGCGAGACGTGGCCGTCTGATACAACCGCTCATGCAGCCCCGCATCCGCCGGCTCCACAGGGCTGGGCATCACACTCGGCGCCGTCTCCAGGGAAAACGGCACAAACTGATCCAGAATCTGCTCGCTCGGATGGAGAGCCGGCACCCGGGCCACCGAGGAGTAGGCCAGAGGAATCCAGCCCCCGCCACCCCGGCGATAGCCCAGCTCCACCCGGTAATCCCGATCCGACAGGGGGACGGGCAAATACCACTCGGTGGCGTGGCTATCCACCACCACTTCCTGCAAAGTGTGGGGATGGGTGGAGCCCCCGGACAGACCGGTCACATCCGCCACCCGCAGGCACAACTGCTGGGCTCCATCCAGCTGGGCCCGCTCCCGATCCTCATCACTGATCTCCCAAAACACATACGCCCACTGCGGATCCCGGGGTAGAAACACCACCCGCGTCTCCTGCGCTGGCCTCGGCGCTGGGGCCATCTCCGCTTCGATGGCGGCCATATCTGCCAGGGGAAGAGACCCGCCTATGGCCTTATCGGCAATCGCGTCCGTCAGTTGCTCACGGTTTTCCGAGCTGTAGCGAAAAATGCCGACCGCACGTGCAATATCTCTCAATTGGCGCAAACTCATTGAAGCGAGATTGACGACGGGATTGCTTGACATTCCTCTTGTCTGGCTAACAGCAACCGGCCCATATTCCAAGATTTCTTCCGATTGCAACCAACCTGTCAGCGGATGGTCACATGCCGAGCCCACCTGGGCTGGAAGGCCATCCCTGCCTCGAAGGCCGAGCCGGCTCCAACAGCGGCCCATCCCTGGGGCCGGGTCTGGGAGCCTGTGCCGCAAGGGCCGCCGAGACCCCCACCAAAGCCACCAGAGCCCACCAAAGCCGCCAGCGCCTTGGCAGACCCAAACGCCATCGCCTCCCCGTCCGCCTGGACGATGTCTGGCGCGCGGCCAGCCCCAACGGAGAGCCACAGCGGGCACAAACCATGCGACCGGCCAAGCTCCGATCCGCCTTGACCGCCCAACTGCCACAGCTCGGACAGGCCATCGCGCCACACCCGCTGGAGAGCAGGCCCATGCTGACACCTCTGCTGTGCGTACACTTGTACCATCGTATCTTGGTGTCAGCGAATGGCCATCTCTGAAGCTCCCCGCCCGGCCACCGGATTCCCGAGTCCCGCAGACGACTACGGGGAGGGACGCATTGATCTCAACCGAGAACTGATCCCCTCGCCGCTGTCCACCTTTTTCATGCGCGTGCGGGGGAATGCCATGCGGGACGAGGGCATCCTCGATGGTGACCTGCTAGTGATCGACCGCAGCCTGAATCCCCACGTTGGCTGTGTTGTGGTGGCCGTGTTCGAGGGAAGATTCATCGTGCGACGCCTGTGCACCCAGCCAAACAGGCCTCAGGCTCTCCAACTCGAGGCCAGAGATGGGGCAGATCCGCCCATCTCCTTAGACGATGGGCAGCAGGAGGGGGCTGAAGTGTGGGGTGTGGTGATCCATGCGGTGCACCATCTCAAGACGCAGGCAGACGGAAGGAAGGGGCCATGAGGCCACGACGCCGTAACTCCTGTTGAAATTGCAGAGCCAGACCATCGCTGCGCCAGGCTCGGCGGAGCTGGCCAAACAAGGCCAGAGACCGACAGACAACAATCAGGCTCACGAGCAACTGCAGGCAGAGCTTCAACATGGGGTTGCCGTTAGGCCTTAGGAAATTTTAGACAAGGAAGCAGCAGACTTCTGCATGCGCAACGGAGATGTCGGTGGAGGCAGCTGGAATGAAGGGAGGAATCGATCTGGACGGGGACCTCGGCTGGGGGGGGCCTCTGCCAAGGCTCAGCGCCACAGGTCTGGAAACACTTCTGGCCTCCCTGGATCCGCGGTTGGACGGCTTCGGCGAAGGTCCATCTTGTCTCGATGATGCCCTTGCCTATCTGAATCGTCTGGCGAGCAGCACGGGAGACGGGGACTCCGGCGAGACGGAAATCGAAACGGCGGCGATGGTGACGTGGATTGAGATCTGGCGAGGCGCCGGTGGCAACCGTCCAACCCTTCGCCTCATGGTGCAGACCGCGCTGGCGGAGCGCCTGGGGCAAGGAGAGGCCTGACGCACCCCGAAGAAAGGAAGAATTTGGTTGGTTTTCTGCGGTAAAGGTTCGCAGTAGAAAAAGATTAGGGTCTGAAAAAAACAGCAGAAATCAGAAACGGTGGATGAGCAAACACCCCATTCCCGTTTGTCCAATCTAAATTCATGCAAAGGTGTGCTTCAAATTCAGCCGATGCCAATGCCGATGTCAAAGCCGTCGTGCAGACCTGTCCCCAAAGCGGCGCTCCCATTGGCGTGGGTCACCTGTGTGATGGCCGTCTTGACGGGCCTTCCCCTTCGGGCCGAGGAGGTGAATCCATCATCAGTGGAGAAAACACCGATGGATCAAACCTGGCGAGGCACGGTGGAGCTCTACGGCTTCGCCCCCCTGCGGAGCTGGGGCACCACCACTATCCGTGGGTTTGAAGCGGATGTGGACACCTCTCTGGCAGAACTGATTCCCATGATCGAAACGGTGGGTTCTGCCAGGGCCAGCCTAGAAAAAGGCCGATTTGGTGTGATGACCGACCTGTATTACGCCCAGGTGGGAGATGAGATTGCCCGCACAGGACAACGGGGGCTACTGACGGGGAGAGTGGAGCAGACATCCATCCAGGGCATCTACGACTTTGCCTTCCGCTACCGATTTGGGGCAATGGAACAGGCCATCGGCAGGCCCGGGGATCTCACGGTGATTCCCTATGCCGGGGTGAGAGTGCTACGCAACCAGCTCGATCTGGTGGCCACTCTTGAGGGGAGGGGCCCCCTAGGTCTCCGGCTTCAGAAGCAGGGAAGCTGGGAACGCACATGGGCCCAGGCCTTGGTGGGTACGCAGGCTTCAGTATTTATCACCCCTGGGCTGAAGCTCTTTGCCCGGGGGGATATCGGCGTGTTTGGGCTGTCAGGGGAAGAGGACCTCAGTGGCAATGCCCAGGTGGGATTGGGCATTGCCCTGGGGGCGAACACCCAGCTGGATCTGTCCTGGCGCTTGATGGGAATCGCCTACAGCAACGGCGCGGATCGGGAAACGGGGTTCAGCCTGCGCCAGAACGGAATTGAAGCGGGGCTGAAGGTGTTCTTCTGATCCTCAACCCTGGATCTCATTCGTCCGGGTCTGGCGAATCCGTCGACGAAGCTGCCGGCTCCATCCCCAAACTCCTGCCGCTCCGAGGACTGGCAGGGGGCCAGGAACGGGGGCCTGATAGTTGTTGTCGTTGTACTTATAGGCATGCAACACACCAGGAATCAGCTCGTAACCATTCGGCACGGGCCCCTGGTCAACCCCATTGAGGAGATTGGGGCTACCAATATCCCGCTGAAGGCTCAGGCCAGTGAAGTCCACGTAGACATCAAACTGCTGGCCCGACCCAGACTGGGTCACGGAATAATCGTTATCTGTACCGACCAGGATGAGGTAGCTGAGGTCATCCAGGACCGGGCCGATGGTGAGTCCCTCCCACTTTTCCGCTCGTTTCCCATTGGGCAGGACCGTGTCAGCCGCTAGATCGATCAGGGGGGTGGACTCATTTTTCGGAACAGGCAACACCCCCGTGGGTAGGGAATTGGCACCCAACTGGATCTCTGCGGCAGCGCCGATGAGTTTGGTGGCGTCCTTCAGGCTGATCTCATAGACGCGCTTGCTGCCGATGACGTTGGCTCCAGCAGGGTCATCCACACCGATGCCCCGGTTATCGCGCTCAAGGACCAGGAAGCGCTGATGGCCATCCCCATCTGACCCGAGGGCAACGATGGCGGAGAGGCCAATGTTCCTCCCCTGGCGTGGATCGGTGGCTGTGGCAGTTCCACCGTCGGCCTCGATGCGAGCCCTCACCGCAGACTGGAGTTCCAGTTGGTAGACATACTGGCCCGTGGACTGGCCCGTGGCGTAGTCGAATTCAACAATGCGAACGTTTCGGCTGTTGCGGCCATCTCTTGTCCCCACATCGTTGAACAAAGGATCCTGGAACACCGCATAGGCCTTTGACCCATCCGGAGTGATGGCCAGGCCCTCAAAACCACGATTGTCCTGACGACCACCGATGGGATTCTCGTCACGGGTGGCTACATAATCCGTTCCCGAGCTGGTCCGGGGCACAAGATAGGCTGGAGTTTCAAAACGACGGATCAGTTTGCCATCGCGATCAAACTCTATTAGGGAGGGTCCGTATTCATCGGAAACGAGAAAATGTCCTGTCGAAGGATGAATCACAAATCCTTCGGGATCAAATGAGTTGCCTAAAACAGACTTATTACCGTTGAGGAGCAGGGGATTCAAACCATTGAAGGGCTGCCCCAATCCATCTTGGAACTTGATGGTGTCCTGGATAACAAAGTTCGAGATGGCACCGGATGAGGGATCCACATCCAGAGTGAAGCGCTGCAAACGGGTTTGATAGTTGAGGACACCACCACCTGGGCCTCTGTCGGAGAGAGCCCACCATTCGTTGCGATTGGGATCAAAATAGAGGTCTGAAAAATACCCCACTCTCCCCCGATCAGAGGTGAGATCATTGGAGAGGTCAAGGGCATTGCCAGGAAGGGTCAATCCATTGACAAATGTGGCCTGGGCAAGGGCTGGAGCTCCACCAATAGCAAGGGCAGAAAAAACAACAAGCAGCGACTTGATCATTTCTTTGATACTGAATTGATATTAGTTTATTCGCCATACGATAGGGTTGCATCATCAAGGGGTTAAGCGACCATTAAGACGCCATCCTCCTCTGTTTACAGTTATGAAAGTCTCCATCCCTTCGGGTGAACCGACGCACACTTCTACTGCAGCTCCTCGGATTGGGCGGAACGGGAGTGCTGGCACCGCCACTTCTCTCCAGGCCTGAAGCACCAACCAACGATCTTCCTGGCCCCATCCCCAGGATTCGGATGCCCCTGCCCCTGCCATCGGATGGCATGGATGGGAGCCAGCAGCGTCAAGAGCTCTCCAGAATCACTCTGCACGATCGGCTCACGGTGCCCGATGGCTTTCAAACCGACGTTCTCGCCGTGTGGGGGGATCCATTGGCCGATGGACGTTTCGGCTCCAACAACGATTTTCTGGCTTTCTTCCCCCAGGCCGATGGCACGGCCCTTCTGAGCATCAATTTCGAGTACATCAGTTTTCTCCCTTGGCGGCAGGCTCTGGCGGAGGTATTGGAAACTCCTCCGCCGGTGGAGGATCTGATCCAGGCCCTGGCCCCTCAGGAGGGACGCATCGACGCCTCCAGCCTTCCCCAAGACCATCCATTGCTGGCGATGGTTGTGGACGTGGCAAGAGCAGCCATGGAGGACCTCGGGATTGGGCTGGCCACCATCAAGCGAGATCAGAACGGTCGCTGGCAGCGCCACCCAGGTCCAGATGACAGAAGAATCACGGGCCTGAACGGGCTGGCGAATCCCCAGCAACGTCTGCTTTTCAGCGGCCCGGCAGCGGCCGTGTTTCGACAGCGGCAACGAATGGGCTACGACGATGGCCTGGGGGATCGGGTGATCGGCACCTTTGCTAACTGTGCCGGAGGGCAAACCCCCTGGGGCACCATGCTCTCAGCGGAGGAAAATTTTCAGGATCAGGTGGTGGAGCGCGTCTATGCGGATGGATCGTCTCCTCCCCCATCTGAGCGACCCTTCCGCTGTGATGGGGATCGCCTGTCCGGGCTCGGCAATCCCTTTCGCCTGGCGGGCAATAAATACGGCTGGATCGTGGAGGTCGACCCAGAAAAGCCGCGGCAGCCTGCAGTGAAGCACAGCTGGCTGGGACGGTTCCGCCATGAAGCCGTGGCGATTCGGGCCGTGCCTGGCTTACAGCTCCAGGTGTATTCCGGTTGCGATCGCCACGGCGGCCACCTTTACCGTTTCGTGAGCGAGGAGATCGTGAGGGATCCTGCCGATCCGTCCAACTCCAGATTGCTGGAACGGGGTCGGTTGGAGGTCGCCCGCTTTGACCCCCCTGGAGCCGATGGAAGGGGGCAGGGGCGTTGGATGGCCCTGGATCCCAACACCCCGGTGGATCCACCCCTGCCCAGCCATCTCGAAAAATTCGGCATCACCCAACCCACACTGGTGCCCCACAGCGATCGGAGCCGGGCTGGTGCAGAAGCCCTGGTCGATGACGCGGCGGTAAACCGCTACCGAAGCCGCTACCGCACCCTGGCAGATCTTTACCCCGGCACGGGGGAAGAACAGATGGGGGCGATCTTGATCGACGCCCACCTGGCAGCGAACGCCATCGGCGCCACAGCCGCCGCCCGGCCGGAAGACACGGAACTGGATCCGAAGAGTGGGGCGCTTCTGATCGCCTATACCGCCGCCGGTCGCGATCCTGAAGGAAGCGCCGACCCGGCCATCTTTCGCGGTCCCTCTGGAGAGGCCGCCTGGCCCCACGGGTGGGTGATGCGCCTGGAGGAAGATCAGAAGGAAGATGGGCGCAGGGGCTTTCGATGGTGGATGGTGGCCACCGGCGGCCTCCCCTGGCAGGGGGGCATGGGCTTCGCCAACCCCGACAACCTGGCCTTCGATCGCGCCGGCAATCTCTGGATGCTCACCGACCGTTCCAGCGCCTCCAGCTCGAGTGATGTGTTTGGCAACAACAGCTGCTGGCTGTTTCCGGCTTCCGGTCTAGCCAGAGGCCAAGCCCTGCCATTCGCGATGGGGCCGATGGAGTGTGAACTCTGCGGGATCTGCTTCGACCAACCCGTCAAGGGGCAAGGGGAAGCCACTCTGTTTCTCGCGGTGCAACATCCTGGGGAGGTGAACGGCACACGCCGCAAGGGCGCCCAGGAGATCCAAGCCCACCAGCTGGTGGACCGAAAGGGAGTGGGCTTCGAGCAATTACGAACCGTTCCTCTGGGTTCGAACTGGCCATCAGGGGTGCCGGATCGGCCGCCCCGAGCTGGCATCGTGGCCATCCGCCGATCCAAAGGGGGGCCGCTTCTGGGAGCACAGGGGTCCTAAGCGACCCAACCGGCCCTATCCCCCTTGGCCCAATTGCTGCAACTGGCGTTGCACCATATGGCGATGGCTCTCGGTGTAGATCCGCTCCGCCAGCTCACGCCATTGGATCCAACAAAGCTGCTGCTGGGCCTCTAACTCCGCCTGAAAAACAGGCAGTTTCAGGGATTTCTTCAGGCTGTCTCCAAGGATGAAGTTCCGATGCAGAATCTGCAAATCGTGCAGATCACCGAGGTGATCCTGGGCTGCTCTGAGATCTTGAATCCAACCCCTTAAGGCTGGCTCACACCACTGGTCGAAGTGCTCTAAGGAGTAGCGCGCCTGCTTGATTCGCTTACGGAGTGCATGGAGGGTCTCCGCTAACGGGTCCGCCTCAAACCATCCCGGGCCGAGAAAGAGACCAGCAGTGAAGGGAGCTTGCCAGTCTGGCAGCCAGGGCATCAGGGGCAAACGGCCGAGAGCAGTGAATCGGGGCTTGTGCTGCCACTTGTGCAGCCTGGCAAGCAACTTGAGATAACGGGAGCTGTGGAGGGCTTCTTGAAGCGTGCTGAAGGCCTGGGCCCGATCCTGCCCAAGACGTTTCATGGCGCCCTCCAGGCTGTCCTGTTCGCCCTCAGGAAGTCGTGGCAAAAACTGGTCACGCAGGCGGCCGTGCAGCACATCCAGATCACGACAGAGACCTGTTCGCCGGGCGACAACAGCAATTCGCCGCACGCTCACGCCGTCAGGAAAATCCAGAGCAGGGGCGAACTGCCCCATGGCCGTGCGCAGACGCCTGAGGCTCACCCTGAGCTGATGCAAAGGCTCTAGGTCGCGGTCAGCGAGCACCTCAGCCTGCAGGTTGCCCAGGCGGCGGGTCTGACCTCGGATAAGGTCCAAGGCAAACTCTCCGCTTGTGAGAGGGGGTTCAAAGCCTGTGTTAAGGGGAACCACCGATTCATCGAGCGTTGGAGCCATCGTTGATGCAGATGAACCCTATGGACACACTAAGCGGGAAAGCACCATGCGGTCCTTAACCCTCTCCTAACGCAAGAAGCCCAAGGTGGAACCGTTGCCAACGAAAGGATGACGCCAGCCGAAGCCTTTGCCGTGATTCCCCTGGCTGCCGTCTGCGCAGATCACAGGCTGCAGCCTGAAGAAGCGGATCTCATCATGAAAATGCTTCGGGGGCGCTCCCCATACAACGAAATGGATCCTGTCGTTTTTGGCACCATGGTGTCTGGGTTGCTTCTCGCCCTGCGTGACAGGCGCCAAGCCCTAGTTGAGGAAGCGGCGGCAATACTGAGCCCTGAACAGCAGGAAAAGGCCTTTGCCCTCGCCGTTCGCCTGGTGCATGCGGATCGGATTGCCACCCAGGAGGAAGTCAACCTGTTAACTGATCTGAGTTGCGCCCTCTCCGTTCCTCCTGAGCGACTGGAGGAGATTGAGGCATCGATTGCCCTGCTCAGTCAGGACATCCCGAAGTAATCAATCCTCACACCACTTGGGCATTCCAACACCCGAGGGCCGCAACGCCCCGATAGTGGCTCAGTACATTCAATGTAGCGGTGTCCAACAGGAACCGACCGCCCTCGCCAGGCGGCAGCTCCAGCCAGCGGGCAGCGACGACCCGCAATAGATGGCCGTGGGCGAAGAGGATGGTGGGTCCATCGGGAACAACAGCCTGCCGAAGCCGGGCAAGGACGCGATCCACCCGCACTCCCACCTGTTGGGGTGTTTCCCCCTCGGGGCAGCCATTTGCAAACACCTGCCAGTCGGGATTGGAGTGGCGAATCTGTTCCGTTGTAAGCCCCTCGTAGGCGCCATAATTCCATTCCACTAAGTCGGGATCAACCTCCGCTTGGTCCCCAAGGCCAGCCAGCTCACAGGTTCGCCTGGCCCGCTGGAGGGGGCTGACCAGCACACGGGAAAAGCGCTGAGTAGACAGCAGGGGGGCCAAAACCTTGGCCTGATTCTCCCCCCTTGCTGTGAGGGGAATATCGGTAAGTCCGGTGTGCTGTCCGGATAGGCTCCATGTGGTTTCGCCATGGCGCACCAGCACCACATCGGACGGGTTGAGATGAAGAAGGGTCATGACAACAAGGGGGAAGGGATGGTTGGTTGAGGCTCAGTCAAAACGATTGCCAATCGTGCTCCAGCTTGACGCGGCCACTCACCGGCAGTTGAAAATGTCGGGGGAGGAGATTTTCATAACAAGCCCCGTTATGGGGATCCTCTGCACTCTCCCAGATCACGACAAAGCGATAGCAAACCGGCTGGCCCGCAGAGAGGGAAAAGGGAATTTCATTGAACCAAGTGTCGGCATTCACGTATTCCAAACGGGGGGCTTGACGCAGGTCCCATAAACCAAGCTCAGGCACATCGCCACTCACCACAACAACCTGTCCCAGTTGGGTGAAAAAGTTATTCAGCTGAAATTTCACCACCACGGGAGCCTCGACAGGTTCACCCACCACGCTGAACA